>RKMJ01000040.1_pt1 | contig 355746 bp, 333 predicted proteins | sample 2174201 | NCBI WGS metagenome assembly RKMJ01 (sample SAMN10236717, study PRJNA505202) | synthetic metagenome | isolation source: mock community containing 12 organisms: Thioclava sp. ES.032, Psychrobacter... | place: USA: Walnut Creek | collected 2015-10-01 | reverse complement strand
GAGGCGTATACCTTGCCAGCGAGGCCCGGTACGCGCATGCGCAGACCGTCAAGCTGGCCAATGTCTTCAATGGGTTCGCGGAACCAGCCGGTCATCTGCACGCCGGTGTTGTTCAACGGGAAAGCCACCATGCCATACGGCTCGTATAGCTCGTGCCACAGCTCCAAACCTCCGCCGTGGTATAGCCATGCCATATGGCCCATAAAACTCATGCCGAAGGGCACGGTGGTGAAGTACTGGGCGGCAAAGGTCGTACCCGACCAGAAGTAACTGTTGGCTGCGTTCATTTCGATGGTGCCGCTCTGCACCGCTTCAAACCCTTCAAGCGCGGGGATGAGCTCTCCCGCTGCAAAGTGTTGAATGTTGAGGCGTCCGCCCGACATGGTGTTGATCTTGTCAATAACGTCGGTGGGGCTCCCTGGACCTTCGACATAAAATGGCGACCCAGGCCCGTAGGCATTGGTCATACGCCAGTTAAAGGTGTCGGACGACTGTGCTCTTGCAATGCTGGGGGCGCCGAGCACCAACCCAGCAGTGGAAGATACAGCGGCAGTGGTAAGAAACTTGCGGCGTGTAAAGGTCATAAGGCACCTCGTGGCGGTCAATGAATCAATCGTGTCCCAACAAGGTGTTAGCAAGCGGCATGCCATAAAATCGATTTATTTTAAATAAAAGATTTTTACTGCGTTTGTCGGTTGTTGGTATCTGAGGTGGTTGTGTACTACGCACTAATAGTGAGCGTCATATGACGTTAAATGCACTACGGTGAAGCGGTTGTAGTGGGTAATATCCACGCTGGCGCATGGCTCAATAGGCAGGGGCGGCCGAGAGGGAACTGCTTGACAGTTTAATAAGGGCTGAGTAACATACGCGCCACCTCGACGAGGCATTGCGACGTCCCATTCGTCTAGTGGTCTAGGACACCGCCCTTTCACGGCGGTAACAGGGGTTCGAACCCCCTATGGGACGCCAACTCAATCGTCAAGGTATCGGAATGCGGGAATAGCTCAGTGGTAGAGCATCGCCTTGCCAAGGCGAGGGTCGGGAGTTCGAATCTCCTTTCCCGCTCCAATTGGATTGTGTGGAAAAGTAGGTGAGGGTCGTGAGCTGGAACGCCAGCCCGGTCGAATCTCCTTTCCCGCTCCAGCTGTGTCCCATTCGTCTAGTGGTCCAGGACACCGCCCTTTCACGGCGGTAACAGGGGTTCGAACCCCCTATGGGACGCCAATCCGATAGCGAGATCTTGTTAAGTGAAGCGTATTATCGAGCGGGAATAGCTCAGTGGTAGAGCATCGCCTTGCCAAGGCGAGGGTCGGGAGTTCGAATCTCCTTTCCCGCTCCAAACAATCTAACGCTTCTATCTGTGTCCCATTCGTCTAGTGGTCCAGGACACCGCCCTTTCACGGCGGTAACAGGGGTTCGAACCCCCTATGGGACGCCATCTCGTACTTTTCTTTTGCGTTGCGGGAATAGCTCAGTGGTAGAGCATCGCCTTGCCAAGGCGAGGGTCGGGAGTTCGAATCTCCTTTCCCGCTCCAAGCGCACCCATCTTTCCTTTCGTCTCTTCAGTACCTGCCTAATGCGGCAAAACCGATTGAAAAAAAAGTTTGCGCCCTAATATCTAGTGCTTACGCATGCAGCGACCCTTCTCATTTTGCTGACAGGACATGTTCATGGCCGAACCGGCATTGTCGATACGTGGCCTTACCAAACAGTATGGCAACGGCTTTCAAGCGTTAAAAGGTATTGATCTTGACGTCCAGCAGGGCGATTTTTTTGCGCTATTGGGCCCTAACGGCGCAGGCAAATCCACCACGTTGGGTGTGGTCTGTTCTCTGGTGCAGAAAACCCAGGGAAAGGTGTCGATCTTTGGCATCGATATCGATAAAGACTTCGCTAAAGCTAAATACCAGTTGGGCGTAGTGCCTCAAGAGTTTAACTTTAACCAGTTTGAAAAAGTCCTCGATATCGTGCTGGCGCAAGCGGGCTATTATGGAATGACGCGCCGTGAGGCCTTGCCTCGCGCCGAGCAGCTACTGACTGATCTCGGGTTATGGGATAAGCGCAACGGCAGCGCGCGGATGCTTTCTGGTGGCATGAAGCGGCGGTTGATGATTGCGCGTGCCTTGATGCATCGCCCCAAGTTGCTGATTCTCGATGAGCCAACCGCCGGAGTTGATATCGAGCTGCGGCGTAGCATGTGGGAATACATGCGGCGGATTAATCGCGACGAAGGCACCACCATCATCCTCACGACGCATTACCTGGAGGAAGCCGAGAGTTTATGCCGCAATATTGCGATCATTAACCACGGTGAAATTGTCCGTAATACCAGCGTGCGCGAGTTGCTCGCCGAACTGAGTAGGGAAACTTTTCTACTGGATCTTGCGGCGCCTGTCAGCGATGCCCCCGTGGTGGATGGGTTCGATATCCAGCGGGTGGAGGCCTCGCAGTTGTCGCTGGTGGTTCATCGCGGTCAGCGACTCAACGATGTGTTCAGTGCATTAACCGACCAGGGCTTGCAGGTTGTGTCGATGCGTAATCGCGCCAACCGGTTAGAGGAAATGTTCGTATCGATGGTGGAGGGGAGTCAAAACGCGATCGATAAGCGTGCCGAACAACCAAAGGAGGCGCGGGTATGAATGCGAGTCAAACCCTTATCGCCTTGTGGACGCTGGTGCTCAAAGAGATCAAGCGTTTCACGCGGATATGGCCACAAACGTTGTTGCCACCCTCTATCACCATGGCCATGTATTTTATTATTTTCGGCAATCTGATTGGCTCGCGCATTGGTGATATGGACGGCTTCACCTACATGGACTTTATTGTCCCTGGCCTGATCATGATGTCGGTGATTACCAATAGCTACTCCAATGTGGCCTCAAGCTTCTTCTCCAACAAGTTTCAGCGTTCAATTGAGGAGTTGATGGTATCGCCCATGCCCAACTGGGTGATTTTATCCGGCTTTATTTTTGGGGGTATGGCGCGCGGTTTAGGTGTTGGGCTGATTGTCACCGTGGTTTCGCTGTTTTTTACCCGCCTGACGGTCGAGCATCCGTTGCTTACCGTGCTGGTGGTGGTGCTCACCTCTGCGCTATTTTCCATCGGTGGTTTTATCAACGCGCTGTTGGCCGACAAGTTTGACGATATTTCGATTGTCCCCACCTTTATTCTCACGCCGCTTACCTATCTGGGCGGGGTGTTTTACTCGATTTCCATGTTGCCGGATTTTTGGCAGGGCGTGTCGATGCTCAACCCCATTTTATACATGGTGAACGTTTTCCGTTATGGTTTCTTAGGCGTATCAGATATTCCCGTTGGCTGGGCGCTGGCTGCTGTGTTGGGCTTTATTGTGGTCCTCTTCGCGATAGCGTTGCGTATGCTAGAGCGCGGTAAAGGAATACGGAGTTAAAGCATGTCGCATCGACCCGATACTCTTGCGCACGCGCCGCTGGGACGTGAATCTGCTTATCCAGACGCTTACGACCCTGGGCTTCTCTATCCCATTTCACGCACGGCGAACCGTGCCCCGCTAGGCATTGTTGAGGGCAGCCTGCCGTTTGTCGGTGAAGATGAATGGCACGCTTTTGAGGTCTCTTGGTTGAATGGGCGCGGCAAACCCATTGTGGCGGTGGCTCGCTTTCGTTTACCTGCCGACTCACCCAACTTGATTGAGTCAAAATCATGGAAGCTTTACCTCAACAGCTTCAACCAAACCCGCTTTGCCGACCGAGATGAGGTCATTAATACGTTAGCGCAAGATTTAGCGGGTGCGGCAGGTGCGCCCGTTAGCGTTACGCTTTTCGACGTAGACGCAGAGGCCCTGGCACCTAAATGCTTGCCAGGGGAATGTCTGGATGCGCTGGATATCGACGTCAACGATTACACCCCCAGTGCCGAGCATTTGGCGGTTAGCGCGCAGGTCGTTGAAGAGACGCTTTACTCGCATCTATTAAAGTCCAACTGTCCAGTGACGGGCCAGCCCGATTGGGGCAGCGTGATGATTCGCTATAAAGGCCCTAAGCTGGAGCGCGAGGGGCTGTTGCGTTATTTGATCGGCTACCGTCAGCATCAGGATTTTCATGAGCATTGTGTCGAACATATCTTTACCGACTTAATGCACCACGCCCAACCCAGTGAACTGTTGGTGCTGGCGCGCTATGTGCGTCGCGGCGGGTTGGATATCAGCCCTTGGCGGGCCACCCCGGGGCTTGCGCCGCCTAGCCCGCAGCGCCTAGCAAGGCAGTAAATGATTGCGCTAACCTAGCGCTCACACCATTGATTAGATGGGAGTCATCATGGACGCACTTACGCTACTGCACGAACGTAGCTCCATGGGCAAGTTGACCGAGCCTGCCCCTAGCGCCGATCAGCTTAGCGCGATCTATCAGGCCGCGCTGCGCGCACCCGACCATAAAGAGCTGCGTCCCTGGCGGTTTATTGAGTTTAGTGGTGAAGGTCGCGAGCGTTTGGGCGAGCTATTTGCCGAGGCCGAGTTTCAAGAAGACCCCCATGCCGATGACGCGGCGCTTGATTCGGCGCGTAAGAAACCCCTGCGTGCGCCCATGGTGATTGCGGTTATCGCCAGCGTAACGCCGGATATTGCCAAAGTCCCCAAAATGGAGCAGGTGATTTCTGCTGGCTGTGCGGCCCACGGCATTCTGTTAGCCGCCCACGCGCTCGGGCTGGGTGCTATGTGGCGCAGCGGTAAGTACGCCTTTGACCCAGTGGTGCGTAAAGGACTGAGCCTAGAGGAAGACGACGAAGTGGTTGCCTTTATCTACCTCGGCACGCCAGGTGGTCGACACAAGCCGCTACCGCAGCATCACGTTACTGATTTTGTAGAACGCTGGGGATAGCCATGGCAGCCAGCCGTCAAGCCGGAGTGCCGCACCCGCGCTTACCGTTACCCGAAGGCCCGGATGATCTGGTGGCCTTTCAGCGATGGTTGGGCGAGGCAATTCCCATGGTTGGTACTCTGGGGATCACTCACATGGCTCGTCAGAGCGATTCCCTTGCCTGGCAGTTGGCGCTTGAGCCGAACCTTAATGACAAGGGCACGGGCTTTGGCGGTGCGCTAACCGCGCAAACCACGCTGCAGGGCTGGTGCTGGGTAACGTTGTGGCTGCGTGAACGCGGGCTGGCACGCGACGTAGTGGTGGCAGAGGCCAGTCAACGTTTTCATGCGCCGGTGACAGGTGATTACCGCTTGATATGCATGCCGTGCGATCCCAAGGGGCCGGACTTGCTCGACGCAGCGCTACGGGAGCGTGGGAAGGGGCGTATTGCGCTAGATCAAAAGCTGTATTGCGGCGACACGCTGTGTCTGCATGCTACTGGCAGTTATGCGGTCCTCCCTGGGGCCTGATCCGAAAACGGCTTGCTATTTCGCAGCTTAGCCCATAGAATGTGCGCCGTTCTGCTGGGAAAGGCCACGCCGGTCTCAAAAGAGCAAACAACGCGGAGGGGTGTCCGAGTGGTCGAAGGAGCACGCCTGGAAAGTGTGTAAGTCGAAAGGCTTCGAGGGTTCGAATCCCTCCCCCTCCGCCAAGAATATAGATTAAGCCGCTGATTTCAGCGGCTTTTTTGTTTTTGGTGTTCTGGTTTTTTTCCTTGCCGTGGTTGTCATCTAACACTCGAACCGTTAATTATCGGTCATTCTTGTAAATGGGCAGCGTCATAGGCGTATCATAGCCTGAGCTTACAAGGAGAGTGGCCAACCATGGTTCGATATCGCGTATTCCTCAGTGCCATCGTCCTTCTGCTGCCCAGGCTGATCCACTTTGCATGGCGAGTGCTATGCAACTTTCTCAAGAACCGCGGCATTCTGCTGGCTGGCGGGGTGGGCTACAATATTTTGCTTTCCATCGTGCCGCTCTTTGCTTTGCTAGTCGTTATGTTGACGCAAGTAGTGGATGAGCAGCACTTGCTTAATGTGTTGGCCGTACAAGCGCGCCACCTGACGCCAGCGCATGCTGAAGTGCTGCTTGAAGCTGTCCGAGGCTTGCTGGATTCCCGCGATGTGATCGGTATCTTTGTTTTTCCAGTCATGTTGCTCTTCAGCTCGTTCGCCTTTCGTATGCTCGAAGATGCCTTGGCGATTATCTTCCATGCGCCAGAGACCCCGCATATTAGGCGCAGCGCCTGGGTATCCGTGATGCTGCCTTACGCCTTTATGTTGGTGTTGGGAGCGGGACTAATGGCATTGACACTTGTCGTTACTCTGGCCAGCTCACTCAATTCACTAGTGCTGGCCATCTTTGAGCGGGAGCTGCCGCTGGCGCGGTTTTCCGAACCGGTACTTAACCTGATCAGTTTCGTCGGGGTATTTCTGTTGTTCAGTGCCATCTACAAAGTGCTTCCGGTGGTGAAAATCGCGTTGCGACGGGCTGTAGTAGGTGGGTTCGTGGCGGCACTGCTATGGGAAGGTGTGCGGCTACTGCTGGTCTACTATTTTACCCATCTGTCATTTGTCAACGCCGTGTATGGCTCCCTGGCGACGTTGGTTATTGTGCTACTTAGCCTGGAAGTTGGCGCCATTATTTTATTACTGGGTGCCCAGGTGATTGCCGAACTAGAGCGCAACACACGCCTTAGCCTGCCGTGGTATGCCGATCCTGATCGCCAGCCAGTGACCCGGCTTGAATGAACTGTTTGACTGCAGCCTAGGTGTTACGATCGCAAACGTTTTCACATTAACGATGCTTAGCAGCGTATCAACTGGCGGCATTTAGGTGTCTAAGTCGCTATTTATATGCTGTCACTTGTGGGAGAGCGGTCTGGGCGCGCAAGATGGTTATTAACGTTTTTTTTGGAGGTGTCTCCTCATGCGTGTTTTTGCCAATCCGGTCGGCACGGGTAATCTCTGGTTCGACAATCTCAATACCGCAGACGGCACCCCCGTCGCTTACGATCCCCAGGCGCGTGCTTTTGTGCCAATGCCCCCCTTTTGTGCTAACAGGGAAAGAATTGGATGCAACTGGATAGCGCCAGAACAAGGTGCTTTTTGTCGTTCCTGTGCCATGACGGCGCTGGCGCCTGACCCTTCCATTCCTGACGCTATCCCCAACTGGGCGAAGACTGAAGCGGCCAAGCGCTGGGCGCTAGATAACCTCGGTCGCTGGCATTGGTTCCGGCCAGAGGACCCTGGGGCACGGCCCGTATTTCATCTGCTGGCGGAAGGCCCTACCCCGGTCCCCATGGGGCATGCTGAAGGCATCGTGACGATTAGCGTGGCGGAGGTGGATCCGGTGTTGGTTGCCACGCGTCGAGAGGCGTTAGAAGAACCGTATCGCACCATGATAGGCCACATGCGCCATGAAATTGCCCACATGCTGTGGTGGCGGTTGAGCCTTCGTGAAGATTTTCTGGATGCCTTCCGCGCCATGTTCGGCGATGAGCGGATTGATTATCAGGCAGCGCTTCGTTACCACTACGAAAATGGCCCGCCGCCGGAATGGAAGCAGCACTACCTGACAAGTTACGCATCCGCGCATCCCCATGAAGACTGGGCGGAAACGGCAGCCCATCTGCTGCATCTGACCGATATTGCCGACAGCTTTGTCGCCACTGGTCTGTCATCGCCGCAAATACCCAGCCCTGGGTGGGACCCTTATTCAGAGCCAGATGCCGACCAACTGATCCATATTGCGGCCTCGCTCACCGTGGGCGTTAACCATATAAATCGCTCCATGGGCTTAGCGGATGTGTACCCGTTCGTGCTTTCGCAGCATGCCCGCCATAAACTGGCTTTCGTGCATAATTGGTTGCGCCGCGGCGCTCAGGGGCTTTAAGCGTGAGTCATTGGGGTATTCGCTTGGCCTTCATTCTCCAGTGCCTTGCCCAGCGCGGCAAAATACTTGCCAAATAGGTCGTTAATCCGCTGGCGTTGTTCGCCTTGGGGGTAAAGTCCGCGCTCAGCTTCAGGCGAGGCTTTAGTGCCTTTTACCAAGAAGTGGTTAGTAACCGTGGCGTCTTGAACAAAGGCCTCAAACGCCCGCGCGCATAGCTCTTCAGGCTGACTGTAATAGAGTTGGCCAAGTTGTTTATCCACCTGGGCCGAGTACCTAAACAGTTCGCTTGGCTGGTCGCCCTCCGGCTGCAACAGAATGGCTTGAAAGCATTGTCTCAAACGATCGTTAAGCGGGTGAGATATAGGCGCAGCATCAGCCAGCCAGGCAACAGAAGCAAAGGAACGGTTAGGTGCCGCACGAAAACATTTACTGGTGATGTAGTGGTCGAAGGCATGGAACCATTCGTGGGCGATACTCCCGGGGCCGGCATTTTTAGCTAGTGCAAAACTGCGCTGGTTAGGGTCGTAGTGTGCAGACACGCCCGGCCTGCCCCCGCACCCATATTGCAATGCCAGCGAGCCGCGCAGCGAAATCAGTGCTTCAGGCCCTTGAAGGATCAACATTAAATCGCACAGCGCATCGTGAAATAGCTCCGCTGCACGGTCCCGTTCGACGCTTGTCACCCAGCGACCAATCTCGATAGAGCGAAAATCAAACTGCCGTCGAATTAGCCCAAAACTGCTGGCACGCTGTTCACGGTGAGACGGTCCATTACGATAAAATTCACGCGCATTGATACTCACAGCATGGCTCGCTTCGGTAGTAGATGAAGATATTTTATGCCTTGATGGTATCGCTTCAGCATCTAGTTTGCGCGCATGGCTCATGCCACAATCGTTAACCGCTTGGATTGACCAGTAAGGAATGCAATGAAGGCAATTATTAATGTGGGCTTGGTGGGTTACGGTTTTGCCAGCAAGACGTTTCATATGCCGCTTATTCGGGCCACGCAAGGGCTGGATCTTGTGGCCGTGTCCTCCAGTGATGCGGCCAAAGTACATGCCGATTTGCCCGAGGTTGACGTTGAAAGCAAGGCGCTTGCGCTGTGCGAGCGCAAGGATATCGATCTGGTCGTGATACCCACGCCCAACGATACGCACTTTCCACTTGCCAAGGCGGCACTATCCGCTGGCAAGCATGTGGTGGTCGATAAGCCGTTTACCGTGACGCTTTCCGAAGCCAAACAGCTAAAGGCCTTAGCGACAGATAAAGAGCGGATGGTCTCGGTATTTCATAATCGTCGTTGGGACAGCGATTTTTTAACCATCAAAGCGCTGCTTGAGGCGGGTACATTGGGCCGCGTGACCGGGTTCGAATCTCATTTTGATCGCTTTCGGCCGGAAGTGCGCGACCGCTGGCGCGAGAAAGCCACACCAGGCGGGGGTATTTGGTACGACCTGGGCCCGCATTTGCTGGACCAGGCCTGCGAGCTGTTTGGCATGCCCCATGCCATTTTGCTGGAGCTAGGCGCGTTACGTGAGGGCGCTAAGGCAGACGATGATTTTCTTGCCCTGCTCGAGTACGACGGATTTCGCGTTACGCTTGCGGCCGGCACCTTGGTCGCTGAGCCGACGCCGCGTTTTCGGATTCATGGCACCCAGGGCAGCTTCGTTAAATATGGCTTAGACCCTCAGGAAGATCGTTTAAAAGCCGGTGAGTCGCCGACGCCTCTGTGGGGCGAAGACAGTCAGCACGGTGTGTTGACACTGCGGGAAGGCGAGGGGGAAGACGCCCCACTGGTGCGCCGTGAGCTCCCCACCCAGCCTGGCGATTACCTGGCTTATTACCAGGCTATTGCCAGTGCAATTCGCGATGGAGCACCGCTCCCGGTGGGTATCGACGATGCGCTACGCAGTATGGCATTGCTGGAGGCGGGGCTTGATAGCCACCGCCAGCGGCGTTGGATATCGTTGAAAAATCATCTGTAACGCCACGCTGACAGATAGGGATGACCGCTGGCCGTCCCTGTTACAGCAAATCCGTCGCGTTATTGCGCTTCTCTTCGCGTAATTTATCGCGGGCAATATACAGCGCGGCGATCGCCCGTGCCTCATGAAAATCTTCTCGCAGCAACAAGGCGGGTAGCTCTTCTAGCGCATGGGTTTCGACAATCAAGGGCTCGGGTTCATCGCCTGGCAGGCGCTTGGGGTAGAGGTCGGTTGCCATGAGCACCTGCATACGGTGGCGCATATAATTGGGCGCCAGAGAGAGCTCCGTTAGCGGCTCAAGGTGATGCGCGCCAACGCCGCATTCTTCCATTAACTCTCGATTGGCGGCGGTGATGATATCTTCGCCGGGGTCCACCAATCCCTTGGGCAGGGTGAGTACATAATCTTCAAACCCCGCCGCGTATTCGCGAATTAGCAGCACATGCTCCGGGTCGGGCATGGCGACAATCATCACCGCGCCTCTGTCCGCGCCGGTCAAGCGTTCGAACTGACGCTCTTCTCCGTTGGAAAAACGCAGGTCGAGTGCTTCGACATGAAACAAACGGCTCTGCGCTACGGTGTTGCGCGCCAGGATACGGGGTTTTTGAGGGTAGCCCGATGCGGAGCGGTCGTTGGTTGAATCGTAGCGGGACATGCTGCCTCCATGGCTGGTAAACGGGGGTTAGGCTACAATAGCACGCTTATAGCATTCGCGATGGGAGCGGTAATGATCGAGTGGAGTGAGATTGATACCGTATTATTAGACATGGACGGTACCTTGTTGGATTTGCACTTCGATAGCCATTTTTGGCTGGAGCATTTGCCGCGTCGCTACGCTGAGCTCCATCAGTTAGATGAGGCATCTCAAGAGACCTTGCGTGCCCGCATCATCGGTGAGCAAGGCACACTCAACTGGTACAGCTTAGCTTATTGGAGCCGCGAGCTCGGCGTCGATATTGTCGCACTCAAGCGCGAAGTGCAGCACTTGATCGGCCTGCGCGGCGACGCGCTGGATTTTCTAACCTGGCTGAAGCAGGCCCATCCCCGTGTGGTGCTGGCAACTAATGCCGACCGCGCCAGTCTGGCGCTGAAACTTCCGCTGACGGGGTTGGAAAACTACCTGGATGCCATCATTTCATCAGAAGATGTTGGTGCGGCAAAGGAAGAGCAAGCGTTTTGGTCAGCTTTGCAAGCGCTTGAACCTTTTGATCCAGCCCGTACGTTATTTATTGACGATAATCCTCATGTTCTCGCCAGTGCTCGCACCTTTGGCATTCAGTATTTGCTCGGCATCAAACAGCCGGATAGCCAACGGCCAGAGAAGGCGCTTGAGGAGTTTGACGCCCTGGACCGGTTTGCCCAACTGCTGCCACGTACCTGAGCAGTAAGGAGAGCGATAATGAGCGACAGTGTTCGCTTGGATAAATGGCTGTGGGCTGCGCGGTTTTTTAAGACGCGCGCTCTGGCTAAAAAAGCTATTGAAGGTGGCAAAGTGCACTACGATGGCGCCCGCGCCAAAACCAGCAAAAACGTCGAGCTGGGCGCACTGATCAAAGTGCCTCAAGGCTGGGACGTGCTTGAGGTAGAAGTTACTGCCCTGTCAGGCCAGCGGAAGGGCGCGCCCGAAGCCCGGAAGCTTTACGCCGAAACTCAGGAAAGCGTTGAGCGCCGCGCCCGCGAGGCTGAAGCACGCCGGTTAACCAACGAAGTCATGCAGCACCCGCTTAAGCGGCCTGACAAAAAGCAGCGTCGCGATATACACCGTTTTCAGCGCCAGCAGGGGGAGTGAGCTTCCCGCTCGGCTATCCCTTTTTATTTTCCCCAACGGTTTTCTTATGTCTGATCAAATCCAACGTTTTCTGTTTGACCATACCAATGTGCGCGGCGAAATCGTAACGCTGTCCAACGCCTATCATGAAGTACTGGACCGCCACGCCTATCCCCCAGCGGTCAACCGACTGCTAGGTGAATTATTGGCGGCTGTGGCGCTGCTTACCGATACGGTCAAGCTGGATGGCACCATGAGCATGGAAGTGCGCGGCCAGGGTGTACTGTCGCTGATGATGGCCGAATCCAATCCCGGTGGTGAGCTGCGGGCGGTTGCCCGGATTGCCGAAAGTAGCGATTTACCCAGCGAGCAGGCCAGCTTTCGCGAATTGGTCGGCGATGGCCAAATCTTGATTACCCTCGATCCTAATGAGGGGAATCGCTACCAGGGGATTGTCGCGCTTGATCACGATACGCTGAGCGGCTGTCTGGAGGCTTATTTTAGCCAGTCCGAACAGTTGCCCACGCGGCTTTGGCTTGCCGCAGACGGTGAGCGGGCAGGGGGCTTACTCTTGCAACGTCTGCCTGACGACTCGCAACACCAGGATGTAGATGCTTGGGAACGCAGTGTACACCTTGCTGACACCATCAAGACAGAAGAGCTGCTGGGCCTTGAACAACGCGAAGTGCTTTATCGCCTCTACCATGAGGAAACCGTTCGGGTGTTTGAGCCCAAAGCGCTACGCTTTGGCTGTACCTGCTCCCGCGAGCGGATGAGCTATGGGTTACTGACGCTGGGAGACACGGAACTGCGTGATATTGTGCGCGAACAAGGCGAAATCAACACCCAATGCCACTTTTGCCACACGAAATATCACTACACGGCGGCGGAAATTGAAAGTTTATTGGATAACCCTGACGCGCCGTCACCGACTATCCATTGATTTTGTAGTCGGGGCGCTTAACGCTTGTGTTTAAAACGCCCCTCATGGGCGCTAGCCATACCAGTGACTTGGGCGATCTTGCCAAACGTCTGTTTGAAAATTTACTGCAGCGCAACACAAAATATGGTGCCAATGTTGTAGTTTAACTACAATATATTTGCTTTCAGCCCCCGTTTTCCGGGGGCTTTCTTTTTGCCATAATGCGCCGGACTTAAGCGCCCAGCCATGTGCCGGGATGAACTTTTGAAAGGCGTCGGTGACGCCCGGTAAACGAGAAAATCGGCCGCAAGGCCCAGGAATCGACATGACCACGACTCAAGCCGCTCATCAAGCCCATGTTAACCTCAGCAGCGCCGAATTGATCGAGCGCGCCGTGGCACGTGGCGAAGGCCGCCTGTCTGCTAACGGTGCCCTGGTAGTGAACACGGGCGTTCGTACCGGCCGTTCACCGAAAGATCGCTTTATCGTTGATGAACCCTCTACGCGTGACAGCATTGATTGGGGGAGCGTTAACCGGCCTTTTGATGCGGGTAAGTTCTCGGCCCTGTGGTCACGGGTTGAAGATTATCTGGGTGCGGGTGAACATTTTGTTTCTGAGCTGCACGTGGGCAGCGACGATGTGCATTACCTGCCGGTGCGGGTAAGCACCGAAACCGCATGGCAAAATCTCTTCGGACGCACTATGTTTGTGCGTCCTCAGGTGTTTAATCCTGCTGTTAAAGACGAGTGGACGATTCTCAACGCGGCCGATTTTGTTTGTGATCCCAGCCGCGACGGCACGCCCTCCGACGGTTGTGTGATTATTAACTTCGCCGAGAAAAAAGTGCTGATCGCTGGTATGCGCTATGCCGGTGAAATGAAAAAAGCCATGTTCTCGGTGCAGAACTTCCTCTTGCCCGACGCTGACGTACTACCCATGCACTGCTCCGCCAACGTCGGCGAAGACGGCGAAACCTGCCTGTTCTTCGGTCTCTCCGGTACCGGTAAAACAACGCTTTCTGCTGATCCGGCCCGTTACTTGATTGGTGACGACGAGCACGGCTGGGGCGACGGTACTGTGTTCAACATGGAAGGTGGTTGCTATGCCAAGTGTATCGACCTGTCCGAGAAGAACGAGCCGGTGATTTGGAATGCCATCAAGTTTGGCACCGTACTGGAAAACGTGGTGCTGGACGATCGTCGCGAGCCGGATTACGCCGACGATAGCCTGACGCAAAACTCACGCGCCGCTTACCCGCTAGAGCACGTCGAAAAGCGCGTGCCGGAAAATTTGGCCGGGGAGCCGAACGCCATCGTCTTCTTGACCTGTGATATGTCCGGCGTATTGCCGCCGGTCTCGGTGCTCTCAAAGGAAGCCGCCGCCTACCACTTCTTATCGGGCTATACCGCAAAGGTCGGCTCCACTGAAATGGGCTCTTCGGAAGGGCTGGCGGCAACATTCTCTACCTGCTTCGGTGCTCCGTTCTTCCCGCGTCCGGCGCGTGAATATGCTGACCTGCTGATCAAGCGCGTCGAGAAAAAAGACGCTCAGGTCTATCTGGTCAATACTGGCTGGACTGGCGGTGCCTTTGGTGAAGGCGGTTCTCGCTTTTCTATCCCGACGACCCGCGCGATTATCAGCGCCATTCAGTCCGGCGTGCTGCGCGATGTGCAAACCAAGCTCATCGATGGGCTGAACCTAGAGGTGCCGGTGGCAGTACCTGGTGTCGATTCAAGCCTGCTTGATCCGCGTGAAACGTGGGAAGACCGCGCTGCTTATGATCACCACTTGCAGGAGCTGGTGACCAAGTTTGTTGATAACTTCAAGAAATTTGAAGGCGTGAATCCAGCGATTATTCAGGCAGGGCCGCAGTTGACTTAATCATGGAACCAGCCTGTAAGGTCTAGAACGTTAGCACCACTAAGGTGTCTGAAGGGGTATCGCTACGGCGTTGCCCCTTTTTTTAGCCCGTCTTCTGGCCGTTATGGGAGTTACCTCATGAAACGTCGTCACTTTATTGGCCTTGCTGGATTCACTGGGCTAGCAGGGGCCATCCCAGGTATATCGTTTGGTTTTCCAAGACTCGACCTAGAGGCGGCCCCTGATATCGAACCGCTTGAGCTCAGTGAAGACGAGTGGCGTGAACGACTGTCCGACGAGGCCTATGATGTTCTCCGTGACCATGGCACGGAGCCTGCCTTTTCAAGCCCTTTAGACAAAGAGTGGGGTGAGGGAGAGTATCGATGCGCCGGCTGTGATTTATTACTGTTTACCAGCGAGATGAAGTTCGATTCAGGTACCGGCTGGCCGAGCTTTTTTGAGCATGTGGAAGGACACTTACTCTCCGAGCTCGATTTTAAGCTGGTATGGCCGCGCACTGAATACCACTGCGCCCGTTGTGGTGGCCATCAAGGCCACGTGTTTGAAGATGGCCCCGAGCCAACCGGGCTTCGCTGGTGTAATAATGGTGTGGCGTTAAGGTTTGTGCCTGCTTAAATACCGCCGACGGCTATTGCCGCCGTCACAATCTAAACCCTTCAATAATATGCTCTTCAAAACCGTCAACGATAGGTGAGGTTGAGTGCGGTGAACGTATTAGCACAATGGAAGATTCAGGCAGAAACGGCCAGAGGGCCGTTTTTTTGGGATGACCAAGGCTGGCGACGCTAGCAAGCCATGCCAGCCGTGATGGGATTATGGTACCTTGTGGGCACTTAACAGTGCTGCATGAGTTTATTGGTCATTTATGGATGTCAATCAGCGTATTATTGCCCGTTTAGCTGCTGAGCTAAGCGTTCGCCCCGAGCAAGTGTCAGCCACGGTGGAACTGCTGGATGGTGGCGCCACCGTGCCGTTTATTGCCCGCTACCGTAAAGAAGTCACCGGCGCGCTGGACGATATTCAACTGCGTCAGCTAGATGAGCGCCTGCGCTACCTGCGGGAGCTGGAAGAGCGCCGTGCCGCAGTACTTGCCGCCATTGACGAGCAGGGCAAACTGGATGGTCCGCTGAAAGCAAGCATTGACGCTGCGGAGACCAAGCAGCGGCTGGAAGATTTGTACCTGCCGTTCAAGAAAAAACGTCGCACCAAAGCACAAATTGCTCGCGAAGCGGGGCTAGAGCCGCTGGCCGATGCGCTGCTTGCCGACCCCACGCTTAATCCCGAAAGCGAGGCTGACAATTATTTGCGCCCTGCAGAGGGCGACATTCCCGCCATTGACGATGCTAAAGCGGCCTTGGATGGCGCCAAGCAGATTTTGATGGAGCGCTTTGCCGAAGACCCTGACCTGATCGGCCAGCTTCGCGAGCGGCTGTGGCAGGAAGGCGAATTAAGCGCCCGCGTGCTGGACGGTAAACAGCATGAGGGCGCTAAGTTTTCCGATTATTTCGAGCACGATGAAAAACTTGCCAAGGTGCCATCTCACCGCGCACTTGCCATGTTCCGTGGTCGCAATGAAGGCGTCTTGAGCCTGGCGATTCGCCTGCCCGGTGAAGAGGAAGCCCCTGTTCACCCTGCTCAGGTAACCATAGCCAAGCAGTTCGGTATCAGTGATCAAGGCCGCGCGGCGGATAAGTGGTTGGCCGAAGTGGTGCGCTGGACGTGGCGCGTCAAGCTCTACACGGCGCTTGAGACCGAGCTGCTCGGGCGTCTGCGCGAACAGGCCGAACTCACTGCGATTGAAGTATTCGCTGCCAATCTAAAAGATTTGCTGCTGGCCGCACCGGCAGGGCAAAAAGTGACGCTGGCCATCGACCCCGGCCTGCGTACCGGCTGTAAAGTGGCCGTGGTCGACGCCACCGGACAATTTATCGACCAAGCGACGATTTATCCCCATGCGCCGCAGAACCGTTGGGATGACGCGCTCGGCGTATTGGCCAAGCTTGTGAAGCAGCACGGTGTGCAGTTGATTGCCGTAGGGAATGGCACCGCCAGCCGGGAAACCGACAAGCTGGCCGGGGAGCTACTGAAAGCGCTTGCGCCCGACTATCGCCTGAGCAAGGTCATGGTGAGCGAGGCAGGCGCCTCGGTTTACTCCGCCTCGGAATACGCGTCGAAAGAGCTGCCTGACCTCGACGTCACGGTACGTGGTGCGGTGTCGATTGCCCGCCGTTTGCAGGACCCGTTGGCGGAGCTGGTCAAAATCGAACCCAAATCGATTGGCGTGGGTCAGTACCAGCATGATGTCTCTCAGGTGCAGCTATCGCGCAGCCTGGAGGCAGTCATTGAGGATTGCGTTAACGGGGTAGGGGTGGATTTAAACACCGCGTCAAGCGCGCTACTGTCCCGGGTGGCCGGGCTAAGTACTGCCATTGCTGAGAACGTTGTCGCTCAGCGTAACCTTCAAGGTGCCTTCAAAAGTCGTAAAGAACTTTTGGAAGTCAGCCGCCTGGGGCCCAAAACCTTTGAGCAGTGTGCTGGCTTCTTACGTATCAGCAACGCCGACAATCCGCTGGACGCCAGTGCCGTCCACCCCGAAGCCTATGTGGTGGTCGAGCGTATGGCCAAGCAAAGCGGTCGCGATGTCAAAGGGCTGATTGGCGACAGCGCAACGCTCAAAACACTAAAGCCCGGCGACTTCGCCGATGAGCGCTTTGGTGTGCCTACAGTGAGCGACATTCTTAACGAGCTGGATAAGCCCGGCCGCGACCCGCGCCCTGAGTTCAAAGCCGCTGAGTTTCGTGAAGGGGTCGAAACGCTTCAAGACCTTAAGCTTTCGATGGTGCTTGAAGGCACGGTGACCAATGTTACTCACTTCGGCGCCTTTGTGGACATCGGCGTTCATCAGGATGGCCTGGTGCACATTTCGGCGCTTTCCGATCGTTTCATCGATGATCCACGCAGCGTGGTCAAGGCCGGCGATATCGTCACCGTCAAGGTCATGAGCGTGGATATTCCGCGTAAGCGGGTAGGGCTCTCCATGCGCTTGGACGATGAGCCGGAGCGTGAGCAACAGGGTGCTTCCCAGGCAGGCGAGAATGAACCGCGCAAGCCATCGCGCCGCCAGGGGCAGAACGCTAGACGCCAGGCCGCCAAGTCCAGTGAACCGCCCGCAGCAGTGGGTGCGCTGGGGGCGGCGTTGCTTAAGGCCAAGCAGGACAAATAGTCGCGCATCTTGAAAGTTGAACGGCTGCCGCCATATCCTGCTGTCTATTCTCGATGGGTAGCCGCTGGCGATGCCACCCGATTCCACCAAGGCCCGTGCGTGCACGGGCCTTATTGACAAGGAGTGTTCACCTTGCCTGAACCACTCACTGTGCCACCTTCACTAACGGCTACGGTCGATCGCTTGCTACCCAGCGCCCGGCAGGGCCGTCTCGGCCGGCTGCGCCGCGGGTTGGAAAAAGAAGGCCTGCGGGTCGATGCAAATGGCCACATTGCGCAAACCCCGCATCCCTATGCGTTGGGCTCAAAGTTGACCCATCCGCACATTACCACCGACTATTCCGAGGCGTTGCTTGAGTACATCACGCCGGTGTACTCCGACCCGGGCGAGGCATTGTGCTTTTTATCGGACCTGCATAGCTTTACCTATCAGCACCTAGCCGACGAGTGGATTTGGCCGGGGAGTATGCCGTCGCGGCTATCGGGCAACGACAGCGTGCCCATCGCCGATTACGGCGACTCGAATGTTGGCACCATGAAGCACGTTTATCGCAAAGGGTTAGACGTGCGCTATGGGCGTATTATGCAAGCCATCGCCGGGGTGCATTACAACGTTTCCCTGCCGGACGATATGTGGCATGCGCTGCGTGAATTGGAGCAAGCGCCGGACGTGCCTTTCAACGATTACCGTTCCACTCGCTACTTCGGCATGATCCGTCATTTCCGGCGCCACAGCTGGCTGCTGCTGTATCTTTTTGGCGCCTCGCCAGCAATAGATAAAAGCTTCCTGCCCGATGGCAAGGTGCCCGAGAAGCTTAAGCCGTTAAGCGACGACACCTACTACGCCCCTTATGCCACCACGCTGCGCATGTCGGACCTGGGTTATCAAAACAAGGTACAGTCGCAGTTGAAAATTTGCTTCAACTCGCTGTCCAACTATGTGAATACCCTGCGGCACGCGATTTCCTCGCCCTGGCCGGATTATCAAAAGCTGGGGGTGAATGTGGATGGCGAGTGGCAACAGCTCAATGCCAACATTCTGCAAATCGAGAACGAGTACTACAGCGATATTCGCCCCAAGCGGGTGGCCAAGCACAACGAAACGCCCAGTCAGGCGCTTGAGGCTCGGGGTGTCGAATACATCGAAGTGCGCTGCCTGGATTTGAATCCCTTTGACCCTCTAGGCATTGATGAAACGCAAATGCGCTTTGTCGATACCTTCTTGATGTGGTGTTTGCTAAGTGAGAGTCCATGGATATCAGACGAAGAGTGTGATCGTCTGGACGACAACCGTCGTTTTGTAGTGGAGCGTGGGCGTGACCCGGCATTGACGCTAGTTCGCGACGGCGAATCGACCTCAGTGCGCGGCTGGGGTGAACAGATTTTTACCGAAATGGCGGAAGTCGCACGGCTGTTGGATGCAGTAGAAACGGGCACTCCCCATGCGGCGGCATTAGAAGCGTTAACGCCGCGCCTAAATGATCCATCGCTGACCCCCTCGGCGCGGCTACTGGCGCAGCTACAAGCGGGCAATGGTTCGCTTAGCGATACCTTGTTACAGCTTGCTCAAGCACAAGCGAGTGAACTGAAAGCTAAGCCTATGCAGCGTTCTCGAGAAGCGCTGCTAGCCCAGTTGATTGATACATCCCACCAGCAACAGCGCGACATCGAAGCCGATGATCAAGTAAGCTTCGATGATTTTTTACGCGATTACTTTGCTCATGCCCGAGAATCGCGCGCGCTATCGGCACTGCGAGCGGAGAAGAAATGATGAAAACACCGTCCATCCGTCCAGCGGCGCTATTGGGTGTCGTTTTTTGTATCTTTATGATGGCGGTCGCGCTCGGACTTGAGCATATCGGCGGGTTCGAGCCGTGTCCGCTTTGCGTGTTTCAGCGCGTAGCGGTGATCGCGACAGGCGTGGTGTTGCTCATCGCAGCAGTGCATAACCCAGGGCGAGTGGGTAAGGTCATATACGGCATTCTTGGCTTGCTGTCGGCGGGTACGGGGGCCTTTATTGCGGGCCGCCATATTTGGCTTCAATCGCTGCCCGCTGATGAAGTGCCTACGTGTGGCCCCGGCCTTGATTACATGATGGATATTTTGCCCATGCAGGATGTGGTCGCCATGGTGCTGACTGGCTCGGGAGAGTGCGCCGAGATCGACTTTACCTTACTGGGACTATCGTTGCCTGCTTGGACATTGATTGGTTTTGCTGTGCTATTGCTCATACCGCTGCGTATGATCGTGCTCGCCCGACAGCGTGCCATGCTATTCAGCTAATAGCCTTAATCACAGGATTAAGGAAACCATCCTGGTGAGGATTGACAGCGCAGAGTGGAAAAGCGAGTCTAGCGTTGTTAACGGTGGCGACAAGCAAGGAGAGCCGCATGCTCGAAGATTGTAAAAATGCCCAGGAGCGCTGGGGGGGTGTACACACCCTTATTGATCGCTGGTTGGAACAACGGCGCGATTTGCTGGTAAGTTTTATCGAGCTAAAAGAGGCCTGTGACGCGGAACTTGAAAGCGTCAACAAATCACGTATTGACCATTTCAGTGAATCGCTAATGGATTACATTAGCGCGGGGCATTTTGAAATATACCCCCAACTGGCCGAGGAAGCGCACGCCTTTAACGATGAAAGCGCCCTGAACATTGCAGGCAAGCTACTTGAGCGGCTGGAAATGTCCACGGAAATGGTGCTTGAGTTTGATACCGACTTTGCTTCTACCTCCAGTTGCGAGCAGAATGTTGCCCGCTTACCTGCCTGGATTGATCGCTTGGCTCGCGGGTTAACCGAGCGTTTTGCCTTGGAAGACCAGCTCATCGCCCGCCTGCATGCCGCGCACAACCCTGAAACCTCCCAAGCGCCTGCCTAACCAATCAGCTATCGCCCGACAAATCGGGCTCTTACTGAGCTGGGTGCGAGCACCGGTTTTGTTAGAGCGCAATTTATTGCGCGATTAGGCAAGATCAGTTCGCTAAAGATTATCCTCTGTAGACAGTCTGATCGCCCGACGTATCGGGCTTCTGGCTTTTAACGCCGTTTGCCGCCGATCACCAGCATACAGGGGGTGAGCAACAACGTTAGCACGGTGGCGAAGGTGAGCCCACCTGCGATAGCGCTAGACATCTGCGTCCACCATTGGGCAGAGGGGGCATTAAAGCCCAACGCAGGCGTAAACAAATCAACATTGATGCCCAGCACCATCGGCATTAATCCCAGTACCGTGGTGATCGCCGTTAACAGTACCGGGCGCAGCCGCAAACAACCCGCTTCCAACGCGGCCTCACTGGGCGATAAGCCGTTGCCACGCAGCTCGTTATAGGTATCGATCAAGACGATATTGTTGTTGACCACGATACCCGCTAGGGCAATCACGCCCATGCCTACCATCACAATGCCAAACGCCTGGCCGGTAATCAGCAGGCCCATCAGTACGCCCGCGGTAGAGAAGACAATGGCCGAAAGCACCAGCCCAGCCTGGTAAAAGCTATTGAACTGAGTCACCAGAATCAGCGCCATCAAGCCAATAGCAATCAAGAACGCGCTGACCAGGAACTGCATTGATTCCTGCTGATCCTGTTGTTCGCCAGCGACATTGACCATCAAGCCCTCGGGCAAGCTGTCGCTGCTAGCATCCAATAGGGCGTTCAGGCGCTCATCGGCTAGGTAGTCAGGGGCAAGGTCGGCATCAACGGTAATCGCGCGGCGGCCGTCAATGCGGTTGAGGGTGCCGACTTTAGGCGCTGGCTCCAGGGTTACAAAGTGTGAAATAGGCACCTGGCCGCGCTGGGTGTTGATCGTTAATCGCTCTAATTGATCCAGCGAGCGCCAGTTTTGTGGCAGACGTACACGAATATCCACTTCGTCGCTCACTTCGGGTGGCCGGTAGCTCGCCACCTGAAGGCCGGTGGTAAGCAGCTGGACGGCGCTACCAATCGTCGTCACATCCGTGCCCATATGCGCCGCGGCTTCACGGTCCACGTTTACCTGCCACTCTACGCCCGGCAGACTGCGGTTATCCTGTATGTCTTCAAAGCCACCCAACTCATCCATTAATTGTATTAGCTGGTTAACCCCCGCATCAGCGACGTCGGGATTGGTGGCGCTGACCTCTAGCACAATAGGCTTGCCGCCGCCGGGGCCCATTTCCTGCTCCTGAAATTCCAACGTAATGCCGGGAAGGTCCCCTGCGCGCTCGGCCATATCGTCCAAAATAGCCTGGGCAGGGCGGCGCTCATGCCAGTCGATAAATTGAAACTGCAGCATGCCAATGACGTCGCTGCCCATCTGCTCGTTGGGCACCGCAAAGGAGCGCGCATACAGCGCTCTGACTTCGCTCATGCCGGATAATCTGGCTTCCACCCGCTTCACGATGGCATCGGTTTCTGCGGCGGAGAAATCACCTCGGGCGCGCACCAGTACCTGGGCGCTGTCGGGTTCCACGTTAGGGAAGAAGTCGACGCCGTGGTTGAAGCGCGCATAGCCGGTATATAAAAGTGCCATCAACAACACGGTGACCAGCAGGACCCAGGCCGGGTGCATGAGCAGCCTGGCCAGCAAGTGGCGATAGCCGCGCCCGAACGACGTCGCATCATCTTTATTGTTGTTATCTGCATCAGGAACGGCAGTGCGGGTAAACAAACGGCCAAGGGTGGGTAAAAACACCAGCGCCATGGCCAGCGACGCTAGTAGGCACAAAATAACGGTAGCGGGCAGGTACTTCATAAACTGACCGACCACACCGGGCCAGAACAGTAGCGGAATAAATACTGCAAGTGTGGTGGCGGTTGAGGCAATTACCGGCCAACTCATGCGTGAGGCGGCGTTTAGCCACGCCTGATGGGGCGCTTGGCCATCCCGCAAATGGCGGTCGGCAAGCTCGCTGACCACGATGGCGCCGTCGACCAACATACCCGCCACCAAAATTAGCGCAAACAGCACCACGATATTGAGCGTAAAACCAAACGCCCATACCAGCAGAATGCCGGTTAAAAACGCCCCGGGGATGGTCAAACCCACCAATAGCGCCATTCGCCAGCCCATTGCGGCGACCACTACAATCAGTACCAGCACCACGGCGGTCAGCACGTTATTGAGCAGCTCAGAGAGCATATTCTCAACGGTGGTCGACTCATCCAGAATGGTGGTGAAGCGCAACTGCTCAGGCAGCAAATCATCTGCTTCGGCCAAGCGCTCACGCACTGCATTAATGGTGGCGATGATATTAGCCCCAGCGCGTTTGGAAACCTCAAGCACCACGGCGGGTTGATCATCGATGCGGGCAAAGCCCTCGGGATCTTTGTAGGTGGGATTAATCCAAGCGACATCGCCAAAGGTGACGACTTGATCGTCCTCGACTTTGACCGGCATATTCATGACATCGTCAAGCGACGCAATAATGCCGGGGACTTTCAACGCCAGGCGCCCCGCGCCGGTATCCAAACTGCCGGCTGCCACTAGGCGGTTATTGCGTGATACCTGGTTAAACAGCGCGTCAAAATCGACGCCGTAACTCTCAAGCACCAGCGGATCCACGACAATTTCCAGCAGATCTTCACGCTCACCGGCGATGTCGACTTCCAGCACATCGGCAATGCCTTCGATCTCCTCTTGCAGGCGCCGGGCAATGGTCATGCGTTCGCGGGTGTCCAACTGCCCGTAGAGGCCGATGGTCAAGACTGGAAACTCCGAAACGTTGACCTCCATGACTCGCGGCTCATCGGCCTCATCAGGCAGTTCGCTGCGGGCGGTATCCACCCGGTCGCGCACGTCGGTGAGCGCGGTGTCTGGGTCAAAGCCTGGGTCGAACTCGAGCGTAATCGAGCCGTGCCCTTCGCTGGATTGGGCGGTGAACTTGCGCAATCCTTCAATGCCACGCAGCTCCTGCTCCATGGGGCGAATCAGTAGCCGCTCACCATCCTCGGGGCTAACGCCCTCCAGCGACAACGAGACGTAAATCATTGGAATGGTGACGTCGGGGTTGGCTTCTTTAGGAATCATCTGCCAAGCAGTGATGCCTGCCAGCAGCAGGCTCACCAATAGCAGTATTGTCGTGCGGGTGTGGGCTAGCGCCGCATTAATCAACTGGCGCATGAACGCTATCCTGACCGGGTGACGGTTGCGCAATGGTGGCCTGTTCGGAAGGTACCGGAGTGACCGTTTCGCCTGTCTCCACCATGCCCGCGCCTAGCGTAATCAGGCGTATTGGATTGGGCAGGCCCGCCACATGCGCGCGCTGAGTATCGGCACTGACCAACTCTACCGTGGTCTGCTGCACCTGGTCGCTATCATCCAGGTGTTTGACTGCCAACTGGCCCTCGCTATTTAAGCTGAGCAGTGCAGGGGAAAGGGTATGCACCTGGCGAGGCGGTAGGGTGATCGTCAACTCGGCACTGCCTCCCGCAAGGCGTTTGCCGGCCGGGTTATCCAGTGTCGCTTCAATATAAAAACTGCGCGTGGCTTCATCGGCTCGGTGGCTAACGAAAGTGAGTTCGCCTTCTAAATAGTCGCCGTTCAGCAGCCGGGCCGTGACCGGTAAGCCCTCGCTTAAATCGCCCACCTGCTGTTGAGAGACCCAGGCGGTACCTTTCAAGCGCCGATCATCAACCAGTTGGCCCCATTCTTCGCCGGGTTGTAGCAGGTCGCCTAGCTCCACCTCTACGCGGTTGAGCACACCGTCAAAAGGCGCGGTGGGGCGGCTGTCGTCTAATTGATTCTGCAACTGAGCGACTTGAGCGGCGTTGGCGCTAAGCGCGCTCTGCAAACGCAATAGCTCCGGCTGTGAAATGAGCTCACGCTGGCGCAGGTTGCGCGCGCCAGAATACTCCGCTTCGGCCACGGCTAGCTCGTCCCGGGCCTGTTGGAGTTGCTCGGGTAGGGCATCGTTGTCCAGCACGAGTAGTCTATCGCCTGCCTTAACGCGACTTCCCTGATCCACCGGCTTTTCATCGACAAAGCCCGCTATGTTGGCGCGTAAGGTGGCTTCGCGGTGAGCCGTCAGTTGGCCCTGGATAATTTGCTCGGGAATAAAGGCGGTGCTGTATTGCTCCACTACCTCGACACGCGAGCCCTCCTCGCGGTCAGCGGGAGTGTCCGGGGGCGTGCTTTGGAAGCCCTGAAAATTACCAAAGGCGAGCCATATCACCAGCGCCAGCACTAATAGGCTAGCTAAGGCATAAGAAAACGGGATTCTTCGCATGGGAGCGTCCATGTCCTTAGCAATACAAGAAAGGCGGTTATCAAGCCGATGACACCATAGCGCAACTCAGCCTGTTCAGCGAGTAGCACGCCGCTGCATGAGTGTGTATTAAATGCCTAAATGCATACTAGTCTCATGTCTGATTGAGTTTTTGCCCAGCGAGGCATACCATCTTTGCGTCTTGAGTTTTGTTGAGCTATTCCTCAGGCGAGAACCATCCCTAGGCGAACCAATCAAGGAGCAATGATGAAAGATCCAGTACGTATTGCGATTACCGGCGGCGCCGGTCAGATCAGCTACTCTTTAATTTTCCGCATCGCCGCTGGCGACATGCTGGGGCCGGATCAGCCTGTCATTCTTCAGCTGTTGGAAATTCCCCAGGCGATGGACGCGCTGAACGGCGTGGTAATGGAAGTTAACGACTGCGCCTTCCCGCTGGTGCAAGACATCGTTGCCACCGACGATCCGAATGTCGCGTTCAAAGACGCCGACTTCGCTCTGCTGGTAGGTGCGCGTCCGCGTGGCCCCGGCATGGAGCGTAAAGACCTGCTGGAAGCTAACGCAGCGATCTTCTCCGTACAAGGTAAGGCGCTGAACGACCACGCCAGCCGTGACGTAAAAGTGCTGGTGGTCGGTAACCCCGCCAACACCAACGCGCTGATTGCTTCCTGCAATGCGCCGGATCTGGACGCAGGCCAGTTCACCGCCATGACGCGCCTGGACCACAACCGTGCGCTGACCCAGCTGGCTCAGAAAACCGGCAAGCACGTCACGGACGTTGAAAACATGATCATCTGGGGCAACCACAGTGCCACCCAGTACCCGGATCTGGCCCAGTGCAAAGTCGACGGCAAAGCAGCGTTTGATCTGGTTGAGCGTGACTGGTACGAAAACGACTTTATTCCTACCGTGCAACAGCGCGGCGCGGCGATCATCAAAGCACGCGGCGCGTCTTCTGCGGCTTCTGCGGCTTCTTCCGCTATCGACCACATGCACGACTGGGCGCTGGGTTCCAAAGGCATCGTCAGCATGGCAATTCCGTCTGACGGCAGCTACGGCATCGAAGAAGGCATCATTTACTCTTACCCAGTGCGTTGCCAGGGTGGCAAATATGAAATCGTTCAAGGCTTCGAGATTGACGAATTCAGCCAAGAGAAAATGAAAGCCACCGAGAAAGAACTACGCGAAGAGCGTGCCGCGGTCGAGCACCTGCTCGGCTGATCGGAGAAGCAAGAGAATTAGAAGTAAGAGGTAAGAAGTAAGAGAGCCCCGCAGGCTTTGGCCTGCGGGGCTTTTCTTGGTCGATATCTTTAGCTAGCCTGGCTTCTTCCTTCTTCCTTCTTCCTTCTTCCTTCTTCCAGGCGCAAACTTCTTCCAGGCGCAAAGCGCCGCTCTTCCAGCTCCCGGGGCAGGGATCAGTCCCGCAGACTCATGATGCGCCATTGGCGCTGTTCGGCGACGTTGCGCAGGGTGTCGTCGGGGTCGACGGCGACAGGATGGTCGACCTTTTCAAGCAGCGGTAGGTCATTGTGAGAGTCGCTATAGAACCAAGCGCCCTCCATGGTTAAATCCTGTTCCTCAAGCCACTGCTGCAAACGCGTCACTTTGCCTTCGCGGTAGCTGGGAATACCTTGCACCTGGCCGGTGTAGCGGCCGTCAATACGCTCGGGTTCTACGGCAATCAAATGATCAACGCCCAAGCGCTTGGCAATCGGCCCGGTAATAAAGCGGTTAGTAGCCGTAATGATCAGTAGCGTATCGCCGCGTGTGCGGTGGCGAGCCAGCAATTCCTCGGCTTTGGGCAAAATGTGTGGCTCGATTTTGCTGGCCATAAACTGTTGATGCCAAGCAGCAAGCTGCTCGGGCGTATTGTCGGCAAGCGGCTTAAGCGCGACGGCTAAAAAATCGGCCATATCGAGGGTGCCTGCATTGTAATCGGCCATAAAACGGTCATTGGCTTCCCGGTACGCGACCGGATCTACCGCGCCCTGCTCAAGCAAGAACTCACCCCAGGCGTGATCGCTATCGATGGATAGCAAGGTATTATCCAAATCGAAAATGGCCAAACTCACGGCGCTCCCCTTATGGTTAATGTTGGTCGTTTGTAGTCAGACGCAAAGCCGCGGATTATCGCAGAGTCAACAGTGCTTTTACACCGGCATATCGTGTGCGTTAGCAAGTTGACGTTATATTGTATTGATACGCTTGTTGTCCTTGTGGAAAAATGGCGGTAACTGAAAATTTATAAGGTGATGTCCGTGATCGACGCTGACGGCTTTCGCCCCAATGTTGGCATCATTATCGCCAACCGCCAGGGGCAGCTGCTATGGGCGCGTCGTGTAGGACAAAATGCGTGGCAGTTTCCCCAGGGAGGCATCAAAGCAAGCGAGACACCGCAACAAGCACTTTTTCGTGAACTTCACGAAGAAATTGGTCTGACGGCCAATGATGTTGACATTGTCGCCTGCACCCGGGGCTGGCTGCGCTATCGTCTGCCACGACGCATGATTCGCACACATTCGCGGCCGGTTTGTATTGGTCAAAAGCAGAAGTGGTTTTTACTCCAAATTCGCTGCGAGGATAGCCGTATCTGCATGACGGCAACGCCAAAGCCCGAGTTCGATGGGTGGCGTTGGGTAAGTTACTGGTATCCTCTCGGCCAAGTCGTACCGTTTAAGCGTGAAGTGTATCGCCGTGCGCTCCGCGAGCTATCGCCCCGAGTCCAACGGCTGGCGCTAATTGACGAGTGAGTCGCCGCCCTAGGACAGGGCCGCGGTTGACTGCCAAGGAATTCCTCAGCGAGGCAAATAACAGTGAAAAGTAAAACGTCCATGCTTGAGGTGCTGCGACGCGTTATTCAAGAAGTGAATGGCGCGAAAAACCTGGATGCTGCATTAGCCACCATGGTGCGGCGCATTCGCAAAGCGATGCAAACCGATGTGTGCTCTTTTTATCTTTACGATAAAGAGCTTGAGTCGCTTGTGCTAATGGAAACCATCGGCTTGCGCACCCAAGCTGTTGGCCAGGTGGTGCTTCCGGTTGGCGAAGGGCTGGTGGGCCTGGTGGCTAAGCGCAGCGAGCCACTTAATTTAGAAGATGCCCAATCCCATCCACAATTCCGCTATTTTGAAGCCACCGGAGAGGAGCGTTACTCGAGTTTTCTGGGTGTGCCCATTATCCATCAGCGTCAAATGCTGGGTGTGCTGGTCGTTCAGCAAGCCGAGCAGCGCCAATACGATGACGAAGATGAGGCCTTTTTGGTCACTATGGCGGCCCAGTTGGCAGGTGTGTTGGCACATGCATTGGCGACCGGTAACTTAAACCGACGTGCGCTTCCCAGCGGGCAAACCATGTTCAAGGGGGTGGCGGCGTCGCCGGGTATGGCGATGGGTGAAGCAGTGGTGATTACGCCGCCGTCAGACCTCAACAGCGTTCCCGACCTTGTTCCCAACGACCAAGAGTATGAAATCGCGCGGCTTAAAGAAGCGATTGGCAAAACCCGCGATGAAATTCGCGCCGCCGCTGAGCGGCTGGTTAACCGCATTTCTACCCAAGAGCTGGCGCTGTTCGATGTTTACCAGCAAATGCTCGGCGAAGCGGCGCTGTCAGAGGAAGTGGTAAAGCGTATCCGTGAAGGGCAGTGGGCGCCTGGCGCTTTGGCTGACGTAGTGCGCCGCCACGTTCAATACCTAGAGCGCGTAGATGATAACTATCTTCGCGAGCGGGCAGCGGATATTCGCGACCTGGGTCGCCGTGTGTTGGCTCACTTGCAAGAGGGCTCGCCCTCGACTCCTGAAACGTATCCCGATAACGCGATTCTAGTGGGTGATGAGATTAGCGTTGCCATGCTGGGTGAAGTGCCCCGCGATAAGCTGAAAGGGTTAGTGTCGGTACGGGGCTCCAGTACGTCCCACGTGGCGATTGTTGCCCGCGCCATGGGGATCCCCACCGTGCTTGGCATGGTCGATTTACCGCTGCCAAGGCTTTCAGGCGCGCCTGTCGTGCTAGACGGCCACCGGGGGCGGTTGTTTGTGCGCCCGGCCCCGGAGCTGAAAGCCCGCTATGAAAGCCTGATTGCCGAAGAAGAAGCGCTTACCGAACTATTAGCGCACGAGCAAGACTTGCCCAGCGAGACGCCTGATGGCCACGACATGCCATTGATGGTGAACACCGGGCTAGCCGTTGATGCCGCCGCACTGCTCAAAAGCCGTATCAGCGGTGTGGGGCTATACCGTACCGAAGTGCCGTTTATGATTACCGAGCGCTTCCCAGGTGAGAAAGAACAGACGCGGCTTTACCGCGATCAGTTAGAAAGCTTTGCACCGCTGCCGGTGGTCATGCGCACGCTAGATATTGGCGGTGACAAAGATCTGCCTTACTTCCCGATTGAAGAAGCCAACCCGTTTTTAGGCTGGCGGGGTATGCGAGTCACCTTGGACCATCCTGAAGTCCTGATGGTGCAGCTGCGGGCGATGTTGAAAGCGTCCAGAGAGCTCGACAACCTCTACGTGCTTTTCCCCATGATCACCAATGTGGAAGAGGTGGACGAAGCACTGCGGTTGTTGGACCGCGCCATCCTGGAGCTGGGTGAGGAGGGCATCGATGTAGAGCGTCCCAAGGTGGGGGTAATGATTGAAGTGCCGGCCACTATCTACCAAATGGATGCATTGGCCAAGCGGGTGGATTTTTTCTCGGTAGGCAGTAATGACCTGACCCAGTATCTTCTTGCGGTAGACCGCAATAACCCACGGGTCTCAAGCCTTTACGACGCGCTTCACCCCGCATTGCTAGGCGCGTTGCAAGAGCTCTCCCAGGATGCGCGACGGCTTAATAAGCCTATTTCGTTGTGCGGCGAGTTGGCGGGCGACCCGGCGGGAGCGCTTCTGCTGATGGCAATGGGCTTTACCAGCCTGTCAATGAATGCCCCCAGCCTGCCTAAAGTGCGTGCGGCGATTCGACGTGTGTCATTCAAGGATGCCCAGCAGTTGCTGTCTGAAGTGATGCTGCTGGATACGCCGGCCCAGGTGCACGTGCACCTGGATAAACGTATGGACGACTGGCAGCTTTCACATTTGCTGCCGCCGCGTGATTAGACACTTAATTTATTGTTCGCACTGGACACTCAGTGTCGTCTCGCCTTCGAAAGCTCCCCAGGGCCCAAAGCGCTGCTCGGTTATCGACACATCGCCACTGTCAGTGAGTGATAACCAACTGGTGGCGCGGGTGCCGTAGCGCTCGCCCACAATGAACGCTGCCGATAGCTGGCGTTCCAGCTCATCGCCTACTCCGGTGTCCGGTAGCGCTGAAATGGGCGCTGTGCGAGGGTCTTGGAAGGCGTTTAGGGCCTTGCCCGGAAAGTGCCTGGGGTCAACTTGTTCAAGGGCCTCCCTGACCGATAGCAGCTTCGGCCACGGGCTGTTAAGCACAGCATTAGACAAGCCGTGAACGCCAGGAGAGACTTCGTTTAGCGAAAGCTGCTCGCGGCCGCGATGCAAATACCAAAGCTGGGTAGGGGTGGCGACCAGCAAGTTGAAGCCCGCGTACTGTGCCGCTGCACCCTCAGCAAGGTTGCCTAGCCACGCCGCTATGTTGTCGCATTCCAATGCCTGGCTTACCAAATGTCCGCGACTGGGCGCCCCCGGTGCCGGGATTAACCCGGGGTCGCGCACATTGGTAAGCGCTGCGATCCTGCCCTCGCGATTGGCCGCCAGCCAGCTTCCACCCGCCTCCAGGTCGCGTCCTCCTACTAACGACCTGTCGTGCCAGGGCGCTAGGGTCGCAGTGGGTCTCGCATGGAACTCATCGCGGTTGCCAATTAGCTGCAAGGGAGTGGCAGAGCGTGGCTGCCATCGAAAAGCGATTAAACACATGGGGGTTCATCGTCCGGTTGGGTTGATATAGCGCGGGCATGACACTCCGGGCGTGTCGACGTACACTTGTAGCCTGTCATTTCCTACACTAACCCAAGTTGCGAAACAAATGCGTTGTTAATCAGGAATACGCATCAGCTTGTGTCGCTTGGCCAGAAAGGAAGGCGCTATTTTATGCAACACAGCCAGCGGGAACATTTCTGGAATACCCTGATATGGCCAGTGCTGTGGCCATTGCTACTGATGCAGGCCACCTTAGTGGTGCTTTGCGCGTTGGTGGTTTGGTTGGTCGGGTGGGTGTCGCCCGGCTACGCATCATGGAGCATTTCGCTGTGGCTGATGCTTGTGCTGTTGACTGGCAGCAGCTTGAATGTAGCGGCGTTTTTGATGTTGGTGAAGTCGCGTGCCAAGCATAAAGAAGAGCGTCTTATGCAGCAGTTGGTTGAGCTTGAGCAACATACCAAAACACTCGCTAAGCGGGTGGCGATCACCTCCCCTCGCCAAACGCTTACGCTGGATGAGCCCTCTGACGAACGCCCCGTCGCACGCCTTGCGGAAGTGAATAATGTGCTATCGAGCCTTGCTGCGTCGATAGCTGCACCTTCGTCAGCTGAGGCAGTCACCAATGAAACCGATGATGCCAAGACGTTGCTTGATGACCTGCATCATCAACAGCAACAGGTAAGGCATCTGCTCGCCGGGCGTGACCGAGCGCGAGAAGAGTCGCGTCTTAAGTCGGAGTATTTAGGCTTGTTGCAGCGTGAGACCGATGCGTTATTTGACCGTTTAAGCGAACAATTAAATACCCAGGTCAGCGAAGATTGTCGGGCCAATATGCTTGAGGTGCGCGAGCGAATTGCCGATATTCGTGCATTGCTAATGAACTTGGTGCAGCACCGTGACGTCCCTGCCGAGTCTTCTGACCAAGCACCTGTGGCATCATCGTTGCGGGTACTGGTCGTCGATGATGGTCCGGTGAACCTTATGCTGGCGCGTCAGATGCTCGAAAACCACGGCTTATATGTAGAGGGCGTGAGCAGCGGAGAGCAGGCACTCGAGCGTCAGCAGCAAAGCTTTTTTGACCTGGTCTTTATGGATATTTTTATGCCGACGCTCAATGGGCTGGAAACCACCCGCCGTTGGCGCGAAGTCGAAGCTGCTCAAGGAGGCCGTAAGAGCGTTCTTGTCGCACTAACCGCTAATGCTGACAACATGGGGCAGCAAGAATGCTTGTCCGCCGGCCTTGACGACCTACTGACCAAGCCTTATCAGCCGGAAACCTTGCTGGGCATCATTACCACATGGTTCCCAGAGGCCAATGGGGCTTCGCCTACCCGATGAGTGCATTGGCGGTTACGTTACTCGGGTATTGGCTGCTTGGTGCCGTGGCGGGAACGATGGCAGGCCTGTTCGGCGTCGGGGGTGGGTTGATCATCGTACCCGCGCTGGCCGCGGTGTTTACTTTCCAAGGGCTTTCGCCTGACGTGGTGATGCACCTCGCGATTGGTACCTCGTTGGCCACAATCGTGGTAACAGGCATATCCTCGGCGTTGGGGCATTGGCGACGGGGGAGTATTCACTTCCCTTGGTTTGTCGCTTTGCTGCCGGGGTTAATGGCCGGCGCCATTATGGGGGTGCTGGTAGCCGGGCAGTTGACAGGGTCGCTGCTGGGTATGTTGTTTGGCCTGTTTGTGCTGTCGATGGCCGTCAAAATGGCGCTAGGGTTTAAGCCTACGCCTAATCAGGCTGTCAACACCCCAGCCTATGCAATGGTGCTGGCGGGGAGTGTGATTGGCGGGGTGTCGGCGCTCTTCGGTATCGGTGGTGGCACGCTTGCCGTTCCCTGGTTGTCGCGCTGTGGGGCTAGCTTGACCCAAGCAGTGGCAACATCAGCCGCCTGCGGCGTACCCATTGCGCTGTTTGGTGCCGCCACTTTTATATGGATGGGCTGGGGACATCCGCAGTTGCCTCCTTGGGCCACCGGTTATGTGATGTGGCCAGCGTTTATTACCATCGTTATGACGAGTATTCCTTTTGCCCGAGTGGGCGTCCGCCTAGCGCATCGCCTGCCCAGTCACGTGTTGCGCTGGGCATTTGCGGCCCTGCTCACTGTCGTGGGGCTGAAGTTTTTATTGAGCTAGACGTTTGTAGAGCTAATTGTATTAACTCATCCAGACACATCAACAGACCCATTAAGTAGAGAGCGTAGATGATTAATTATCCCACAATCGACCCTGTTGCGATCGCCATTGGCCCGCTGCAAATCCATTGGTATGGCCTTATGTACGTGGTGGGGTTCGTGGCCGCTTGGTGGCTCGGCTGTCGACGTGCAGCGCGGATTGGGCTAAGCCGAGACGATATTGGTGATTTGCTGTTTTACTGCGCCATAGGGGTCGTTGCCGGCGGACGTTTGGGTTACGCACTATTTTATGGCTTGGGCCAATGGGCAGCCGACCCGCTATGGGTGTTTAAAGTCTGGGATGGAGGAATGAGTTTCCATGGAGGCTTAATTGGGGTGCTGCTCGCGGCCTGGTTTTTTGCAAGGCGTAAGCAATTAACCATATTGACGTTAACCGACTTTATTGCCCCACTGGTACCCATTGGACTTGGCGCTGGCCGTATCGGTAATTTTATTAACCACGAACTGCCCGGGCGAGTTACGTCACTGCCCTGGGGGATGCCGTTTCCCGGTATGGGCCCCGAACCGCGTCATCCCTCAGCCCTTTACGAAGCCATATTAGAAGGCTTGGTACTGTTCTGCATTCTTTGGTGGGCATCGGCTAAACCGAAAGCGCGTGGCTTTGTTTCAGGTTTATTCTTGCTTTTCTACGGCGTGTTCCGCTTCCTAGTTGAGTTTTTCCGCATGCCCGACGCCCACATCGGTTTTATCGCCTTTGGTTGGGTCACCATGGGAATGGTGCTGACGCTACCCATGATCGCGCTGGGCGCTATAATGATGGCCTGGTCTCGTCAACAGCCGGTAGACGCTAAACTCATCTGAGTGCCCCTGCTCAGGCGGGCAGCCATTGCTCGCTTGAGTCTGGCCACCTAGAATACATCGCTATGTTGCCCCTTTAATTTGGAAATGCTGTGACCGTAACTACGCCCGTGCCAAACGCTTCCGTCAATGCGAACGCCTTACCTGCGCTTGAACAGCCCTACTTGGATTTAATGCGCTTGGTATTAGATCAGGGGACTGACCGCCATGACCGCACAGGGGTGGGCACTCGCTCGGTGTTCGGCCATCAAATGCGCTTCGATTTGTCGCGCGGATTTCCGTTGCTAACCACTAAGAAACTGCATTTACGTTCGATTATTCACGAGCTTTTGTGGTTCTTAAAAGGCGATACCAATATCGCCTACCTGAAAGATAATGGCGTGCGTATTTGGGACGAGTGGGCAGACGAGAACGGTGATCTGGGACCCGTATATGGCTATCAATGGCGTAGCTGGCCCGATCCCAAAGGCGGTAGCGTTGACCAGATCGCCAATGTGCTTGAGCAGATTCGCAGGTCACCTCAATCGCGGCGCTTGGTGGTATCAGCCTGGAACCCGGCTCAGGTAGATGATATGCAGCTTCCCCCTTGCCACTGCCTGTTTCAGTTTTACGTGGCGAACGGGCGGCTCTCCTGCCAGCTCTACCAACGCAGCGCCGATATTTTTCTGGGTGTGCCGTTTAATATTGCAAGCTACGCCTTGCTATTGAGTATGGTGGCGCAGGTCGCTGGGCTTAAGCCCGGTGAGTTTGTGCACACCTTGGGCGATGCGCATCTTTACAGTAACCACCTGGTACAGGCGGAGCAGCAGCTTGAACGTGCGCCCAAAGCGCCACCGCGTTTAAACCTGAATCCCAATGTTAACGATCTCTTTGACTTCCAGTTTGATGACATTGAAATAGCGGATTATCAGCCACACCCCCACATCAAAGCCGAGGTGGCGGTATGAGTCAGTTTGAGCCGCTGGTACCCGTGGCCATGATTGTGGCAATGGCTAAAAACCGTGTCATAGGGGTAGAAGGGCAGCTACCCTGGTATTTGCCTGAAGATTTAAAGTTCTTTAAACGTATGACCCAGGCCAAGCCGCTGGTAATGGGCCGTAAAACCTTTGCGTCGATTGGCAAGCCGTTGCCTAATCGGTTAAATATTGTGGTTAGCCGTCAAGACGCGTTTACTCATGAGGGTATTCGGGTCTGCCACGATCTTCCTGCCGCCCTTGCCCTGGCAGACCAGCAGGCAACGATTGAAGCGGCTGAAGAAATTATGGTCATGGGTGGCGGTGAGATTTATCGCCAAGCCATGCCCTATGCGTCGAGGCTTTACGTGACGGAAGTTGACATTGAGGTGCAAGGTGATGCGTACTTTCCTTCGTTAGACCCAAGCGAATGGCGTGAAACGCAGCGCGTGGCCGGTCAGCCTAATGAACAGCAACCTCAATATGCATTTGTGACTTACGAACGCGTAGCCCCACAGGCTTAGGTGTGTATATAAAGCCCCGCGAAGGAGAAGCCTTGGATGTCGGTTAGCACTAAGTCGGTAAACCCTGGGTCAATAAGCCCCAGACAGTTATTAGACGACCTTGAGCAGCGTTGGGCACTCACTCAGGCTGAGCTAACCCGGCTGCGTGCAGAAAATGCTGAGTTAAAACAGCAGTTAGCTCAGTTTCACGCCTCAACATCCGACGCCGCGGAAGTGGACGTGCCAGAAGACGTGACAGAAAGCGTTACACAAAACAAAGCGGAGTCTGTGCCAACATCCTCGCCGCCAGTTGATGTGTCCGCTAGCGAGGAATCTAACCCCGAGCCGCCTGCGCCCCACGCGCTTCTGACTCAGTGGTATCAGCGCTATCCAAAAGCGTTCTTTAAGGGGCATACTCAGCCGTTGAAAGTCGGCATACACCAAGACCTCGCCGAACGCGAGCCATGGTCAGGCAAGCTAATCCGTCGCGCTTTGGCAAACTACGTCAATTTGCCGCGTTATATAAAATCAGTGCGCGAGGGGGCAGTGCGTATTGATTTGGATGGCAATGAAGCGGGGGTTGTAGATTCGGAAGCTGCGCGTCATGCAGCAGAAAAACGTGCCCAGCAGGCGTCCGCGTCTCCCAATGAGCGCCCTCAAGCGCCTAAGGGCGCTAATCCTCACGCCAAAACGCCCAAACCCACAAAAAAAGCGCCGACAAACCCGCAGAAAAAAGCAGAAAAAACGCCATCTGGCGCTGATGCGCCCCAAAAACAACTTAGCCTGGAAGATAAGTTGTTGGGCCTGCAGAAGAAATTTCAGAGCCGATAAGACCTGCTCAGAATGGCTTTGTTCCGCAAAAAAAACGCGAATAATAAAAAAACAGTGTTTTTTTCTATTGCGTTCCTCACAGTCCCAGTATAGAGTTTGCCTTGCGAGCATTGGAATATAACAAGGTCTTTGTGAGGATGTGCCGCATTATCCGGGTTTTAAATACTTGGTAAATGAAAAAAGAGCGTACCCACGAAGCCGACTGTCGACCTAAGGTCGAACAGAAACGATCGAAACAGTAAGCTAGTTAAGGAACCTACACCATGAAAAAGACACTTTTAGCGACTGCTATCGCTGGTACCATGGCCGCCTCTGGCGCCCAGGCCGCAACCGTTTACGACCAGGACGGCACCAGCCTCGACCTCTACGGTCGTCTGGCTTACGCTGTACAGACTGGTGGCCCGGAAGCTGGTGGCGATGAAAAGTCTGACGGCTCTGAATTTGTTGACCTGGGTTCGCGTTTTGGCTTTATCGCTAACCACGACGTCACCAGCGACCTGAGCACTTTCGCCCGCATGGAATTCCGTGGCAAGGCCGATGCACGTAACGATGCAGGTTTTGATACCATTCGCAACACTTACGTGGGTGCGAAGAGTGATACCTGGGGTGCGGTGCAGGTCGGTAACTTCGACTCCATCATGTACCAGAACGTTACCGTCATTCAGGACGTGCCAGAAAGCGACGGCGCTACCAACATTGACTTTGGTAACGTTGCTGCCCACGGCGACTCTATCCAGTACTCTTCTCCGGTAATGGAAGGCTTCCAGACTAAGGTTGCAGTCAAGCACTTGTCTGGCAACACTGATGATACTAGTGGTGCAGACGATACCGGTTCCAGCACCTCCTGGCACGCTGGTGTTAGCTACGAGTGGGAAGACCTCTACCTGGGTGCTGCCTACAACCAAGCCAAGCAGGTCGATGAAAATGACACCGCTAGCTACGACGGTGAAGGCGCTAAACAGTTCTCCGAAGACCTATGGGGCGTGGTAGCTCAGTACGGCTTTACCGACAACTTCAGCGCACGTATCAGTTACCAGGAAGCTGGTGACGTTACCGCTTCTCAAGATGAAGTTGAAACACAGTCTACCAATAGCGCCGGTGAGTCTGTTGCATCATATGAGATCGACAACCTAGTTGGTGTTGGTGCTACTTATGACTACGGCATGGGTGAGATCTACGGCGACTACTACCACGTTGAAATGATCGATAATCGCGTCGACGATCAAAACCGTTGGGTGCTGGGCGCCAACTATCGCTTCAGCGAGCCGATGTATGTCTTCGCCGAAGCTTACCAGGAAGATAGCTCTACTAGCACCGATGAGTCGCTGTCTGAAAACTTCCGTAGCCTTGACGACGATGTTCAATACACCGTCGGTGTACGTTACGACTTCTAAGACGCTTCGTCTTAAGCAGTTGATTAGCTAGATACGTCGGAAACGACGACAGAGCCGGCCCTTAGGGGCCGGCTTTTTTGTGTGGGTATTACACGGTTTCCCGTAAAGGGATAGTTGGGGAAGCGGTATGCGAATTGTCGACTAGCCTGGTGTGTTTGTTAGGGCCAGGGTTGCATTAGTAGCGCGAATTTATTGCTGGCAATGAATCAATATTGCTTGGAAAGGACAGCTAGCAACATCAAGTTTTGAATCTGATGTGGTGAGTGACGTTATAAGCCCGCTTCTACTGCGCCTGATACGGTTTCCTCTGCGGTGTGCATTGCTAGCCAGGAGGAGGTATTTACTTTGCGTCAGGCCAAGTCAGTGGCTTGCCCGTTGATAGTCCAAGCTTGTCAGCTATGAAGGAGGTTATTGTTTAGAAGGGTGCCAGCTTAATATAGGGAGTTGTCATGCAAAGAGCACGCGCAAGTGCCAGAGTAGTTAACTTTGCAATCAGTAAGCGCCTGGAGTCAGGCTAATACTATGTATAGGTAGATAGACGACATATTATTTAAGGGGCTGGTTGCTACCTGCCAATGGCGTGTTGAGATTACCTGGGTAACGCTTTTCCACGATGAGCCATTTCACTGTTACTGCCCATTAAAAAAGCCCCAACCTTGGTTGGGGCTTAAGGATCGAAGAGTTTTTGCTTGTACTGTTAAGGTCTGCCTGTGGCGACTTGTAAAGCCGCCGTTAATGCTTAGAAGCTGTACTTCACCATGCCCTGTACGCGAATAGCATCGCCGTCGTCCCCACCTACCGTTTCACGGCTGTGCTGGCCGACTTCAACACCGTAAGCGATGTTTTGAGTAGATGCCGGTGACCAGATATAGTTAGCCCAAACACTTTCGAAGGTATCATTCGTGCTGTCGGCAACTTCTGCATCATCCAGATCCGCTGTAGCAACGCTGTAAACGAGGTTAAATGCGCCAGGGCCGGCTTTCAGGCTTGCGCCTACTGTGCCGCCTGTTGCTTCAACGGTTTCTAGGTTGCCGTTAGAGTCTACGTAAGCAGGAGCTTGGTAGGGGTTACTATCAACATAACCGCCAATACCATCGCCGTGGCTAACACCTGCACGAACGGTCAAGTCCTCAGTGACTTCAAGTGCACCGGCCAGCGCGATGCCCCAACCTGTAGCGGTATCATCGCTCCAGGAAGCATCTGCGTCTGCGTTATTGTTTGTATCGTACTCCAGGTAGCGCATTACGCCCGAGGCCGCATAACTAAAGTTGCCGCTAGCGCCTTCATAACGGGCAGTTAGGTCAGGTACTTTGTTTTTAGCCGCACTTGAAGATGAAGTGGTTGTGATTGGAGTGCCGTCTGGTTCAAAGCCAGTAATGGTGTCAGAACTAATGTTGGCATTTACATTGCCGCCCAGCTTGTCTGGGTCTTCCACCGCAACAGAGAACCCTCCAGTGGTGTAGCGTAATTGAGCTTGGCGATCTAGAATGCCGCGTCCGCCAGGACCGGTAAAGTCGATAGTGGGTGTGCCAGGAATGAAGCTTGCAAAGTTGGTCCAGGTTTGACCTGCAAGAATACCGTTCCACTCACCAAATGCCTGGCGCAAACGGAATTCCGCTGCATTGCTATCAGCGCCACCGCCGTAAAAATCACCTTCGATGGTGGTCTTTAGGTCACTGCCTGCCATCGGGGTGGCCGTTGAAAACCCGATACGGCTTTCTGCCGCATGTATGCCGGTATGGCCGGTGCTGCTGCTATCCCCATCAAGAGCAATATTGCCGTAGCCAACGCTTTTGTCACCAAGATCACTATCTACATCGTAGATCAGGTCCAGTTTTGCATAGCCATAAATGCTAATGTCAGTGTCACCCACTTCTATATCGTAGCCGTGTGATGCCGACGCAACAGCAAGAGCTAATGCACTAGTCGAGAAGAGAGCGGTTTGCTTAAAGCGCTTTGTAAAAGTCACTTGCATTTCCTTTTATTTATATCAGGCAGTCTATCGAGAGACTGCGCTGTCGTTGTGGTTTGTTGTTGTTTAGTTAGATAGCCAACTAGCCCAAGAGGCGAACGCTGTTTGCTATCTGGAGCTAACATAGCGAGCTTAAAGTGAAGTTACAATTGGGTGAATATAAGATTACGACAAAAGGATGAGGAACTTTCTCCATTTCATTCAACGTATTAGCACGCTAATAATTTTTTAAGTATTTTAAATATTAGATATTGTTAATTTTTTATTTGGTAAGTTTACTTATAAAAAAGTCTTTTTTAAGGTTAATTGATTGTTATTTTATCGTGAGTTGCGTTTTTTTGAATAAATGCTTTCAGCACGGCACTCCTTTTCTACACCTCAGCGTATCTTCAGGGGGCTGCTCTTTGGGTCTAAGAAGAACAGGTGAGGTAATGCCTGCTGGGAGTGAGAAGAAGGGCTGATGCATAATAGGGTGCCGCACAGTGTTCGCCTAGCGAACATCGGCATGAGGTTTGCAACAATTTCGAGCCCCATGTGCCTGATGAGAAGAGGCTTGATCATTAGCGGTCGTTGATTATCGGTAGGTAATTATTTTGTGGTGGAGGCTCATACAACGGTACTATAAGCACACACGATAAAAAAACCTTAAAGGTGAAATGTTGAATATTCGGCAAGGTAAGCGGGGTGGGTGGGTTTGGCTCGCTGGTTAAAACGCAAATCCTGTATCGGTTCGCTTCAGAACCGGATGCTGATGGGGCTAGCCGTTACCTGGCTACTGGTCGTGATGCTGGTGCTGGGGATGGCGTGGCAGCTAGGCAGTGCCATGGTGAAGGCCACCAATATGGCGCACTTGCGCTATGAGTCGACGTTGCTTGCCGATGAGGTCACTGAGCAAGTAGACGCACGCATTGATGCGTTAAGCCGGCTAAACACCCAGCTTGAAGCAGATGCTAGTGACGACGCGATAGATTCGACGTTACAGCGTAATGAAGCGCTAATGGCTTGGTTCGAAGGTGTGGTGGTCGCCAATGCAGAAGGGCGGGTGATCGCCGATTGGCCGAATGTTGAAGGACGTGAAGGGTTAGACACCGCCCAGCTTGAATATTTTAAAATACTGCGCGGCTCGCAAAAGCCTTACGTTAGTGAGCCGTTTGTGGGGCGTGGTAGCGGGATGCCAATGATATTGATTAGCGTGCCGCGCATTGATCAGCAGGGGAACTTCAACGGCTTTGTAGGCGGCGTTGTCAGTCTGGATTCCGGTGGGATTTTTGATCGGCTCTCGCGGGTTAGGCTAGGCGAACAAGGCTACGCGGGGGTGGCGACGGCCTCTGGAAAAATACTCTATCACCCTAATCGCGACCTGATTATGACCGAGGTGCCGGACAGCGATTTTAATCCTTGGCTGGGTTTGGCATTAGATGGTTGGGAAGGTGAGGCCGTTGGTGCGTTGCTTAACGGCCAGCTTGGTTTTCAGTCCTATGGGCAGGTTTGGCCAGCGAATTGGGTAGTAGGCCTGTATTTGCCCAGTGAGCAAGCCCAAGAGCCGCTAGGCGGCTTTTTAAAGCGACTATGGTGGCTGGGAGTCGCACTGACGTTGCTGATGCTGCCGGTGCTCTGGTTAATTTTGCGCCGTATGTTGTCGCCGTTAAAACATTTAGCCAAGCAGATTGGCCAAGTGGGGCGCGGTGAACGCGAGCGAGTGCAGCTAGGCACTAATTTGCAAGAGTTGCAGCGCGTTGCGCATACCTTCAACCGCGTGGAGGACGAGCGCCAAGTATTGATGGCTAACCTCCAAGAGCGTGAAGCTTTTCTCGACTCTGTGCTAAATGCTACCCCGCAAGGAATGTTTGTCGCCAATTTTGACGGCGATATTACTTATATGAATCCGTCGCTTCTCGACATGCTCGGCATCCAGTCGGATGCGCCGACGAACGCCTGGCTGCATCAAATTCATCACGATGATCGGGGCGGAGCTATCGATATGTGGAAACATAGCCTCAAAACCGGGAGTGATTTTGTCCGCCAGTTTCGTTTTGTGCGTAGCGATAATGAAACGCTATGGCTGGATGTACATGCTCGGGTGGTGATGCTCTCCCAGGGTGGCCATTCGTTGGGTTTGGTAGGCGTCGTCAAAGATATTACCGAGCGGCGTGAGCAAGAGGCTATTCAGCGCTGGGAAGCTGAGCATGATCCGCTAACCGGGTTGCTTAACCGGCGTGGTTTTGAGCGGCGGCTTGATGATGCTTTTGCCGAATTTCAAAAAACCAGCACGCCCTCGGCGCTATTATTGTTTGACCTTGATCATTTCAAACCGATTAACGATGAAGGTGGGCATGCACTGGGTGACGAAATGCTGCGGCGTATCGCCCAAGTGGTCGCTTGGGAAGTGCGCCGTAGTGATCATGTTGCCCGCCAAGGCGGCGATGAATTTGGTGTTTTGCTGCCCAGCTGTACTCTGAACCAAGCGCAAAAGATCGCCGAATCCTTGTGTCAGTCAGTGGGGGAAATTTCGGTGGTTCATGAAGGTAAAGAATATAGCGTAACGCTGAGTATTGGGGTTACCACCTTTCACGAAGACGATGGAAGCACTGATGAAGCGTTGGCGCGCGCTGATGCCGGGAGTTACGCAGCCAAGGATAAAGGCCGTAATGGCGTGGTGATCAGGCTACATGAAGAGCATAGCCCAAGCGCTATCCAGCTTTTTGAATGATATCAACTTGTTAACTTCCACTGCTGCAACCATTGGGGGATATCCAACGCGGGCATGGGGCGGGCAATGCCATAGCCCTGGGCCAAGTGGCAGCCTAATGCCAGCAGCGCGCTAGCATGCGCCATTGTTTCGACGCCTTCTGCCAGGACCGGGCGTGAAAACTTTTTGGCTAGAAACACTATGCTTTCCACTATCGCCCGGTCATTCTGGCTGTCTAGCATATCGCGGACAAAGTCGCGGTCGACTTTGATCAGTTGCACGGGTAAATGGCGAAAATAGGCCAACGAGGAATAGCCTGTACCAAAGTCGTCAAGGGCAACGTCAATCCCTAATGCCTTGCAGGCAGATAGCACCGCCAATGCGGCCTGCATATCATCAAGCGTGGCCGACTCCAAAATTTCCAGTGATAACTGCCGTGGTTCAATGTGTGGGTAGGCGGCAAGCAAAGTCTGCAACTGCGGCAAGAAGCCGGGGTGCAATAAGTGCCGTGGGCTGATGTTCACGCTGATGGGCATGTAAATGGATTGCTGTTGCCAAAGCGTTTGCTGCTTGAGCGCAGTTTCGATGACCCACTCGCCGACGTCATATTCCAAATCAGTGCCTTCGACTAACGGCAGAAAAGCGCCTGGTGAGAGTAGGCCCTTTTCTGGGTGCTGCCAGCGGATTAGCGCTTCGACCCCAATCACACAGTGGGATTGAAGGTTAACCTGTGGCTGATAAAAAAGCACAAACTCTCCATTCTTTAAGCCATAGCGTATGGCATTGCGCTGCTTTTGTTTGCTGCGCGTGGATTGTTCTTCATCCGGGTTGTAAATGGCATTCTGTGCGGGCCCGAGGGTTTTTGCTTGGTAGAGGGCTTGGTACGCATGTCGGATAAGTGTGTCGGTGTCTACGTTGTCCTGCGGGTAGGTAGTCGTGCCCACGCAGGTGGTAATCTTGATAGCCTGGCCTGCTAAGTAAAACGTGTCGTGAATGCGGCGCTGTAAGCTGGCCGCGGTGATAGGTGGTTGCGTCACTACAGCGAATTCATCGCCGCTTAAACGCCCGCAGAACCCCGTGATGTCGATTAGCCCCTCCAAACGTCTGGCGATGCCTGCCAGCACGTCGTTTCCCGCTTGATAACCGAGTAACTCATTGAGTCGTTTAAAATCATCTAGATTTAAAACATGAATGCTAACGGCATTGTCGTGCGTGGCCCCATCGGTATATTGAGCCAGTTGTTCTTTCACTAAACGCTGGTTGGCGAGCCCGGTTAGCTCATCAATATTGGCGGCTTTATACAGGGCTTCTTCGTGGGCTTTGGTGTCGCTAATATCGGACTGGATGGCAATAAAGCCTGCGTTACCGTTATCGCTATCGGGCAGCGGATTACAGCTGATATGCACCCAGTAGCGCGACCCATCCCGGCGATAATTGAGCACCTCCTCTTCAAAGCCGCGTTTCTGCTGGAGTGCTTTGGTAATCCTCGCAATCGTGGCTGGGTTAGTCTGCGGACCCTGCAATAGCTCTCCAGGTGTTTTGCCCAGCGCTTCGTCAAGTGTGTAACCACTTAAGCGGGTAAATCCTTCGTTGACCCACTCAATACGGCCTTGGGCATCGGTAATGACCACGCCGTTGCTGGTTTTTTTGGCCACCATCGAGAGACGGGAAATGGCAGTTTGGTCGTCTCGCTGCTGGCGGTTGATGCGAAGACTGTTCACCAGTTGCCCGATACTACCCAACAGCGGGGCTAGAAAATCTACTAGAGCCCTGTCGTAGTCATTGGGGCGGTTCGCCAAGCCAATCATGGCGATACAGTGGCCGTGCAAATGGATCGGCACCCCTAAAAAAGCTTTTAGCTGAGGATGGCCGGGAGGTAGCCCACCCCGCCGCGGGTCTTGGTCAGGCTGGTTGGCAATCACTACCTCCTCATGGCGCATCACATGGCCAAACAGCGTGTCCAGATTGCTGAAGATCATGCCATTGGGGGCATTTTGATCATAAAAACGGCGCGATTCGTCATCCCAGGTTATGTCGGTAATGGCATGGGCAACCAAGTAAGGGGCTTGTTGCTCATCTTTAAGAACTTCGCCAATAAAGCCATATTCGCTATCAGTCAGCGCCAGCAAATCGTCTAGCAGATGATTGAGCGCAGACGTGTTTTCTCTTTCATCAATAAAGCTTGCTTGGGCGCGCATAATCGCGCGCTCCAACGCCTGCTGCTTTAAAAGCTGGCTTTCGACGCGTTTGCGTGGCGTCACATCAATCATGGTGCCGATTAACTGAACAACGCTGCCGTTGACCATTATGGGATGGCCGGTAATACGAACCCAGCGCTGAAGTCCTTGCGGGGTGATCAGCTGAAAGGTGTCATTAAATGCTCGCTTGTGCTCAACCGCTGCATTCAACGCCTGAATTAAGCGTGCTTTATCCTCCTCGACGTAGACATTTAAGCGCTGGAATATATCAATATCGTCTTCTTCGCCAATGCCATATAGCTGGTTAATGACGTCATTCCAATGTGTGACGCGGCTAGGAATGTCCATCTCCCAAACGCCGATACCTGCTTTACTGGTGGCATGCTGGGCGCGAGACGTTAAGTGGTGCTCAAGCTTTAATACGACGCTAGTACCGAGCTGGGTTAAGAGCTCGCTCTGGGTGGTGGTTAACTGGCGTGGCACCGTGTCCATCACGCAGAGCGAACCAATCGCGTAGCCGTTTTCAGTTATTAAGGGCATTCCTGCATAGAAGCGGATGCCTGGGGGCTGAGTGACCAGTGGGAGCCGCTGAAAACGGCGGTCTTGTTGAGTATCAGGAACTTCGAGAAGCGAGGCTGACGAGAGAGTGTGAGTGCAGAATGAATGCTCACGTTGGGTGAAGCTTACGGCGTTGCCATACTTGCTTTTGCACCATGTTTGGTGCTCGTCGACCAGGGTAATTAACGCCATAGGGGCCTGGCAAAGCGTGGCGGCCAAGCGAGTGATGCGGTCAAGCTCAGGATCCGCAGAGCGATCACCCAAGGTGTAGCGTTTTAGTGTAAACAAACGCTGCGCTTCATTATGGCTTCCGAGGAGTGATACCATGGGTAACCTGTCTGTTATATGCGCGTTTTGGAACACTTTCTCTTATGCTGCCATCGCTGTCCAGCCAGTCGATAAATCTCCGTCAACGGTACGGTAGAGTATAAGCAGATGCAGCGCCTTAATATTTGAATTCAGCAAAAGAGATTGTTGACCGTGAGTCTATTTGAGCTGTTTGCCCGCACGCTTGATGTCACCCTGCCTGTTTTTGCCATGGTATTTGTAGGTTTAGGTTTAAAGCGACTTGGCTGGATAGACAGAGCATTCGTGACGACCGCTTCTGCCTTAGTCTTCAAAGCCACCTTACCGACGTTGATTTTTTTAAGCTTGATAAAAGCTGACTTGGCCGTGGCGTTGGATGTGCCGCTCTTGGTGTTCTTCGCGTTGGCGACCCTGTGCCAATGTGCCTTGAGCTGGGGTTGGGCGAGCTTCCGGGTCCCTCGTGAAGAACGCGGAGTGTACGTTCAGGGAGCCTTTCGCGGTAATTGTGGCGTGGTGGGGCTGGCCTTGGCCGCGGGCATGTATGGCAACTATGGTCTTTCGGCGGGAAGTCTATTATTAGGCGTTGTCATTGTGACGTACAACGTACTCTCGGTGGTGGTGCTGGCAATGTATCAACCCGGTCAGGCAACGGATTGGCGCAGCCTGCTCTGGAAGATTTGTACCAACCCGCTGATTATCGCCGTGTTGGCCGCCTTGCCATTCACCGCATGGTCAGTTCAGTTGCCCCGTTGGTTGATGACATCAGGTGATTATTTTGCTTCTCTTACGTTGCCGCTGGCGCTGATTTGCATCGGGGCGACCCTGTCGGTGAGAAGCCTGCGAGAAAGCCAGCAGGTCGCGTTAAGTGCCAGCGTGATGAAGATGGTTATTCTTCCGGTATTGTCGACCGGAGCTGCCTGGCTTGCGGGGTTTTCGGGCCGCGAACTAGGCTTGCTATTCCTGTTCTTTGCCAGCCCCACAGCAGCCGCAAGCTTTGTAATGGTCAAGGCGATTGGTGGCAATTTCTCGTTAGCAGCGAACATCATCGCCATTACCACCCTGATGGCAAGCGTGACGGTTACCGCCGGTATTTTCGCGCTACGGCTGCTCGGCTGGATATAGCGCATTGCCTTGGCCTACGTTGGCCTAAGCGTTATACTGCCGCTCCTCATAAGTCCCTGTAGCTCAGTAGGATAGAGCAGCCGCCTCCTAAGCGGCAGGTCGCAGGTTCGACTCCTGCCAGGGACGCCACCTCGCTGTTTTGAGAAGTCCTGATAAGTCCAAAAATGATGTGTAACACACTGAAAGACATTATTTTTTAGCCCTTCCTGTTCCCCAGTATTCCTTTCAAAACCGGCTTCCAAGTGGTATACGTAATGGTATATACCTCCGTTCAAAGATGCCCGGTATGCCGCCATGGCGCTACCTGTACGACAAATAACCGCCACCAAGGCTGGCTCGAAAGTCGTCACCCTTTCCGATGGCCAAGGATTAGAACTTAGGATCTCGCCCAATGGCAGCCTTGGGTAGCGTTTGCCCCGATGTGAGCCTTGCAGAAGCGCGAGAGAAACGGCAGATATAAAGCGGCAGTATTGGCCCCGTTGATCAGAAGCAGAGCGACAAACAGCAGCGCTTGCAGATATGTTCCCGTGCCGCATACCCGTTGACCACTCACGGGTAAAAATTCCCGGTAGCGAAGTGCCAGAGCGTCTAGCGTGTGAGGACTACCATAACGGGGCCACTACTCACCTATTCGTTTCCCGCGTGAGCTTAAAGCGCTGGAAGCTCAGATGGGCTATGTACCAAGCATGGAGGAGCTGGATAGCGACGATACCGCCTAACACTCGCTAATGCTGCTGCCGTGAAGCCCCGCCCTGTGCGGAGCTTTCTCGTTGTGGAGTAGGGCAAAGCATGGGCAAGGATTGCAACGGCATACAGCGGCTTTATAGAGCGGTTGCCAACGGCAGACCCCCTGGCCGCCGCACCCCACGGCGCGTTGTCCCCCACCCGCCTGCGGTGTTCGCTTGTGGGGTATTTCTTCATGCACTCTGCAAAATGGGCTGAAGCCCGCTGTTGCTGGGCTGTAGGAGGATTTTGGGTGCATGGGAGTCATGCGAAATCATGCGAATTTGTGCCCGTTTAGGGGAGAAGATGAAAAATAATATTCTAAAGCTAGGCCTCCGGCTGGCTGGTAGCCAGAATGAACATTCCTGACAAGACCCTGTAGAGCCAAAGCCTTCCACAAAGTTGCGGCGTAGGATGGCCTAAAGTCGCAGCTAAACGGGTTGCTCCGGTGTAAAGGAATGGGCAATACTGCTAAAAATAATTAAAGTTGGGGGTGTGGCTTATGAGTATCAATTCGCTTGCGACCTTGGTCTGCAAATCACCAACCGCTGGTTGTGCCGATCGGCGATGTCATTTTTTGAAGCTTTCAGTTCTTACGGTTCAGTAACCGTTTCACTCATTTTTCAAAGCAGCTATTGAGCCAAAGTGGACATTAGGATTGGCATCTGCAATTTTATTTTGATTTTTTGAAGTGAAATTAAGAGCCTTTTTAAGATACCTTGTTGTAAGATTTAGGAAAGGAAAACAATTATGAGATTAAAATACCTTAAGTTGACCAATTTTAGAGGGTATCAAAGCACGACAGTTATACCTATTGATGAAGCCATGACGGGTATAGTTGGTCGAAATGACTTTGGGAAATCTACGGTATTGGAAGCTTTAGCAATATTCTTTGAAGCTGATGGAGCTAAGGCGGACAAAAACGACATAAACTGTTTCCGGTTGCAAGCAGGCGAAAATAAGTTTGAGATTTGCTGTATATTTGATGAGCTGCCGGATAAGCTTATTTTAGATGTAAATGTCGAGACCACACTTTCCGATGAGCTACTGCTTAATAAAGAGGGCTGCTTAGAAGTAGTAAAGGTTTTTAAAGCAAACACATCTGGTAAGCCTGAGAAAACTTACATTCGATGCCAACACCCGGTTGATGATGTTTTAAATAACATGCTTGGCCTGAAAATAACGGATTTAAAAAAGTTTGGTAAAGAATGGGGGGTTGAGGATGATGTAGTCGATAAGCGAGTAGCCTCTCTTTGGCGTAAGGCTATTCGAGATCACTCGCAACCACTGAATCTCGATGAAACACTATTGGATATCGACAAGGGACTATCAGCAGAAGGGAAATCAGTTTGGGGTAAAATTGAAGAGCAACTTCCGACATTTGCGTTGTTTAAAGCTGATCGAGAAAGTAGTGATGGGGATGCAGAGGCTAAAAACCCTCTCCAGCAAGCAGTTAAAGACGCTCAAGATAATCTACAAGCACAGATATCTGCCCTTGAAAATCAGATAGAGCAAAGCGTGCTAGATGTCGCCAATCGCACACTTGAAAAATTAAAAGAGATGGCACCTGAACTTGCAAACGAACTGACTCCTAGATTTAAAGACAAGCCAAAATGGACATTTAATTTCACATTAGATGGTGATGACGGAATCCCTATCAATAAAAGGGGAAGCGGAGTTCGTCGTTTAATACTATTGAACTTCTTCCGGGCTGAGGCTGAGAAATCCGTTCTTGGATCAAATCGAAATGTAATCTACGCCATTGAGGAGCCAGAAACTTCTCAGCATCCTGATTACCAAGTAATGCTAATGAAGGCATTGCTGGAATTAGCCAATAAGGATAATCGACAGATTTTAGTGACCACTCATGTGCCTGCCTTGGCTGGATTGATTCCAATTGAAGGCGTTCGTTATGTTACTAAGAATGCCGAAGGTTTACCAATGGTTAAAATGCCAAGTGATACGGTGCTAAAAGAGGCTGCTGAAAGCCTCGGCGTATTACCTGAAACAGGTATGGAACGTGCTAAAGGCATTGTCTTGGTAGAAGGGAAGTCAGACGTTACATTCTTGCGTCATACAACCTCAACTTTGAAAGATGCAGGTTATATCAGAGCCAGCTTAGATGAAGCTGGGATAGTCCCTCTCCAGACAGGTGGTAGCGGCAATGTTAAGCACTGGGTCACCCTTAAGCTGGCTGATAGCCTGGGACTACCGTGGTGTGTGTTCCTTGATTCAGATGTTGGCGGTAGCCCAGAACAAGTCAAGTCCATTCAAAAACGTAAAGTTGAAGTAGAGGCTCAAGGCAAAGCATTCTACTCGACACGTAAACGTGAAATCGAGAACTACCTATGCATAGATCTAATTAAGGATGAGTCTGGAGCAGAGGTGAATTTCACTGATACCTGCGATGCTAAAAAAATTATTGGAAATGCTGTAGGTATTAAACCTGATGATGTAATAGATCGATTTTGGCCATCTATGTCCGCTATAAAAATTATCGAGAAATCAAATTATAATGATAATGGGGTAGATAAGTCAGAGCTACTTGAGCTGTCACAAAAACTAACCACGTTTGTTTGATAGTGACGTGTAAGCTCTCGTGCGCGTGTAAGTTAAGCAGTGATGGTTTAATCGTCTTAAACTACCATTAGAAGAGAATGTTATAGCAATGTCGCAATTAGAGAATCTATCGCCTATTGATTTTGAAGACTTATGCCGTGATATTGCCCAGGCTGAAACTGGAATGCGGTTTTCTGCATTTGGACCTGGGCCTGACGGTGGTATTGATGGCCGTCATTCAATGGGTGACGGGACAGTTATAATACAGTGCAAACACTATGAAGGCTCAACTTTTGCATCCCTAAAAGCCGCTGCAAAAAGTGAAATAGAAAACCTCAGTAAGCTTGCGCCAAAGCGATACCTTTTTTTTACGTCGCAGTCTTTAACACCAAAGAAAAGCAATGAGCTTGCTAGTATTTTTGCAAGATTTTTATCAAATAAAAATGATATTTGGGGGCGTGAAGACATTAGCTCAGCGATAAAAAGAAATCCAGAAATAGAAAAATCACACATAAAGTTGTGGTTGTCTAGTGCTGCTGTTATTGAGCGAATTCTTCAATCAGGACTTGAAGCCTTCACACATGCTACACAATCTGAAATTTTAGAAGATCTTAAGGTCTATGCCCGAAATCCAAGTTTTGACGACGCGATAGAAAAGTTAGAGAAAGAAAAAGTATTAATTGTTTCTGGTCCTCCTGGCGTAGGGAAGACAACCTTAGCAAAAATGATTTCCTACAGTTACTTAAATAATGGCTGGAGGTTTTATGCAATAAACTCGTTGGAAGATGGGTTTGCAAAAATTGAAGATGATAAACCAACAGTATTTTTCTTTGATGATTTTCTAGGTCGAATTGAGCTTGATCGTCAATCCCTTCTTCAACGTGATACTGCACTATCAATGTTTGTGAAAAGAGTAAGGAGATCTGAAAATTCTCGGTTTATTCTTACAACAAGGGCACATATCTTTGAGGAAGCACGAAGAATTTCCGATCATGTCGATGATCGAAGGCTTCAGTTATCTAAGTATTTGTTAGATGTTGGTGTGTATACGCGCAAACTGAGGTCCCATATATTTTATAATCACTTGTTAGTTTCTGGGCTTTCAAATCAGCACTTTGTATCCATACTCGAAGGAGATTGGCTCGGGAAAATAGTAGATCATAAAAACTATAATCCTCGTGTTATTGCTTCAGTTTCCAGTGACCTTATCGATAGTGTTGAACCTAAAGACTATCCTAGATATATCTATTCTTCTTTACAAAACCCAGACCTTATTTGGAGCAAACCATTTAGAAACCTTAACATGAAGTGCCAGAATCTACTAATTACCCTTTTTTTTGGTGGGCAATATGGTCAGAAAATTGATGTTCTGAGTGCTAACTATTTAGAACTGCATCGAGCAGTGTGTTTGTTTTATTCGCAGCCAATTGAGCCTTATGACTTTGAAGAGGCATTGCGGTCTTTAGAATCAGGTTTTATTTCGATTGCAGGTGGAGTAGTTACATTTGTCAACCCATCTGTAAGGGATTTTCTTAAGTCGTATCTCAATAAAAAGGACTTTTTAAGTCTTTTGCCAAATTCTGTGAGTCGTTCCGATTGGGTCAGTAATTTATGGAGTCATTTACAAGATAAATTTGGAGCTCACGATGAAGAAATGCGTTTTTTTTCATCATGTTTTAAGGAGTTTGCCCGTAATATAAATGAGACTCCCACATGCAAGCGTGTGGAAAAAAATGGCATTATATATATCCGTAATGACGATCTTCCTCTTTCAGAAAGGGCCGACTTACTCTTCGACTGGTGGGAGTGTACATACGACAATTTTTTCCTTGAGAAAATGTTTAGTCTGCTTAGTTCCGATGCTCTTGAGTTGATCACCCCTAATGATGGTACTTTACTTCCAGAATTGCATTGGAAATTAAGCAATTTAATCGATGAAAATCACTTTCTAAAATTACAGTTACTGCATGCTATTGAGGGTAAAATAGTAGAAATATTTCATCGAGGCGTTCCTAACGATGAGTTATTGTCAATAATTGAGTCAACCAATGAATTTCTGTCGCGTGGTAAAGTTGCTCTTGTCGACCAAGCTGTTGATAATGCAGTTAGTTACGAGTTCACAGATACGCGTGATGCTATTAGGGATCTAATTACAGAGGATGAGCTAGATGGACATATTGATTTTTTGGATTCACTAGCAACCATTACTGGCCATGATCCTGATAACGCTATTGCGATTGTTCAAGATCGCAAAAATGAAATAAGTGAAGAAGATACGTTTAAGCAAAGTGCTTCGTTTTCACCACGAAGTAATCATGTCGAGAAGGAGTTTACTGATGAAGACTTAAAAAGTCTTTTTTCTAGCCTTATCAAGTCATAACTTAAAATCTGATTTTTCGCTTCTTATCGAGACTGTGTGAACAGCTTCAGCCGTTCAATAGTTGATATTCGCTCGCAGAATCTGAAGATGTTTTGCAATTAAAAGACCATAAAATTAGCGAGAGAGTACAACCCTCGATAACTTTTTATCTAGATAGAGAATTTTCTAGCGTTTCGTATAGCATCAGTCTTAAGTATCACAGCATGCCCTTAGCAGAATCGCCAGTAATAGATGTTGCTTAATTCAGCACAGTTTGAGTATCGCAGATTGAGGTGTTGGTATACATAGTGGTATATTTTATTTTTATATATTGTATTTAATGATTTTGAATCAAGCATTTATTCGTCTTTTTCGACTCCTGCCAGGGACGCCACGCCATCCTATTTGCCTATCCTTCAGTGATTACCCCATATTTTGCCACTCTGACACTATCTCCGTTCACTATGTCTCGCTGACGTTGGCTGCGTAACGCGCTAGGCTATAGACGCTTTTTGATACCAACATAATGACCGTGGGCATTTTTTATGCGTCTAAGTTATCAGGGCCCGTTGCCTGAAATGGTCGGTTTTTTGCTGCTGCCGCAGTTTTCGATGATGGCCTTCTTTGCCGCGGTCGAACCGCTGCGCATTGCGAATCGTATTGCCAATCGCCCACTGTTTGATTGGACATTGATTAGTGCTGACGGCGGGCCGGTAACCGCGTCGAATGGCATGACGCTGATGGCGGATCAGGCTACTCGAGAGGTCCACCATTTGCCGTCGCTGGCGGTATGCAGTGGTTTCACTCCCGAGGCGCATCTTACTCGGCCGTTAATGGCGTGGCTTCATCAGTTAGATAAGGCGGGCTGCTGTTTGGGCGGTATTGATACCGGCGCTTTTTTGCTTGCCGCTACCGGGCTGCTAAAGCACGAGCGGGTGGCGCTGCACTGGGAAAGTCTGCCCGCTTTTCGCGAGCGCTTTCCGGGTATTGATACCACCGATGAGTTGTACGAGTTGGGCGAGCGTCGTTTCTCCTGCGCCGGTGGAGCGGCGGCGATGGATATGGCGCTGGAAGTGATTGCACGGCGGCATGGTGCGAAATTGGCTATCGATGTGTCTGAGCAGCTTATTCATGACCGCATTAGAACCCGCAGCGACCAGCAGCGCATGGCATTGGTGAAACGCTTGGGCACTCACAACCGCCGTGTTGTGGAGGCAGTGGCACTGATGGAGCAGAACCTTGAGGAGCCGCTGACGCTTGAAGAGATGGCTCGTCGTGTGGATGTGTCGGTGCGGCAGTTGCAGCGTCTCTTCGAACAAGAATTGAATGCCACCCCGCGTCAATGGTATTTGCAGCTGCGCATTAAGCGCGCACGGCGGCTGTTGGCAGAAACCGATTTGGCGGTGCTGGCGGTGGGGTTGGCGTGTGGTTTCAGTTCATCGTCCAGCTTTTCGCGTGCGTTTCGCGCCTACTATGGCCTCTCACCACGGCAAGTGCGTTGCGCAACAGAAGAAAAAGACGCTTAACGCCTGGGCGGCGTTTAATGACTAGTAAGTGTCGGCTAATGGCTACTAGTTGGCAGCAAGGCGCGCATACTGGCTATACCTAATTAATAAGAGGTTTTAGCCCTATGTCTACCACTGCCAAGTCTTTATCGTTAAAAGCCGGTTTCTTATTCTCTACGTTTGCCGCCGCTCCTGCCATGGCGGAGCTTGATGAGGTGCGTTTTGGGGTGCCGCCGTGGCCTGGCGTTACCGTCAAGTCGGAAGTGGCGGCGCAACTCATGGAGGCCATGGGCTATGAAACACGCCAGCGCGAGTTGGCGGTAAGCGTCATTCTTGAAGGTTTAACCCGTGACGACATTGATGTCTATTTAGGCGGCTGGTACCCGGTTCAAACCGATATGGTGGAGCCGTTGGTGGCCGATGATAAAGTCGAAAAGCTGGTTTCCAATATTCAAGGCGCCAATTCAGGATTGGTAGTGCCTCAGTATGTCTATGACGCCGGGGTTACGTCGGTAGCCGACCTGGATGCCCATCGTGACCGTTTCGATGGTGAAATTCAGGGTATCGAGGCGGGTACCGGCATTAATGAAGCAATACTCAAGGCGATAGATAACGACAGTGCAGGGCTAGGTGATTGGGATCTGCGCGAGAGCTCCACATCCGCCATGCTCGCCCAGGCCGAGCAAAAAATGGCCGATGAAGAGTGGGTGACGTTTGTCGGCTGGGAGCCCCACTGGATGAACGTGAGCTTTGATTTAGCGTATCTTGAGGATGCCGACGATTCCGGTGTCGCGCAAATCGAAAGCACCGTTTGGACGATTGTGCCCACTAGCCTAGCAGAGCAAGACCCTCAGCTACATCGTTTCCTCTCTCAATACGAAGTGGCGATCGGCGATCAAAACGACTGGGTGCACGAGTATAGCTACGAAGAACGCCCGGCGGATGAGGTTGCGCGTGAGTGGATTGGCAACAACTTAGACACTGTCGCCGAATGGCTAGACGGCGTCGAGACCCGCGAAGGCGAGTCCGCCATTGAGCAAGTGCGGGCTGACTATCCATAACCCTTAACGTCTAGTCGGCAAGACGTTTGCGAAGCGCCTGGCAGAAATCCTGCCAGGCGTTTTGCATTGAAGGCAGCAGCGCATGAGCGTGTAGGGTGCCGTGGACCATTTGCAGAGCGCAGCGATAGCCAACCGACGCACCCGCCTCCTGCCAGTGGGCCACTGCGGCTTCTATAGGCCGTGTTAATGGGTCGTGCTCCACCGTGAGGACTTCAATACTCGTGGAAGGAGGGCTGTGATCCCGCTGGGTAGCGATGATTGCAGGCAACTGCTGGCAAATGCCTAACACGTCATTTCGTGAGAGAAGTGCAGCGTCCTCGCCCAGACAGGCTGGCGAAAGCTCGCCAACGGGTGGATAGATTAACCCCAATGGCGGTGCTGTGTTGAGGCTATGCGCCAAATCTATCGCAAGCCGCCCACCGGCGCTGTCACCCACCAGCGCAATCGGTTGAATCGCTTCTAGCACCGCTTGGCAGTCTGCCAGCATGGCGGGGTAATCTACTTCTGGCGCAAGCCGGTAGCTCACGCTGACCACTTCACGTTCAAGCCGCTGGACCAAGCTGGCGGCAGGGCCGTGATGGCTTTCTACAGAGCCAATGGTAAAGCCGCCGCCATGGATAAACAGAACGCAGCCTGGTGTTCGCTGTTGGGGGATCAATCGGCGCACGCCCACACCATCCAAAACGCTATTTTCAACCCGCATACCGTCTGGGTCGGGTGGGGCGAACGTGCGGCAAAGCTTGTCATAGGCGCGCCTCGACTGGGGCAAGGGGAGCTCCTCCATCACGGTGAGCCCTGCGCTAAAGCGTTGAATAAAAGCGTCTATGTGCATGGCATTTGTATATCTTTTATAGCCTAGCGTCGGATGCCGATAGTGCGGCCTGCCAACTCGGGCCACGCCTCACTATTGGCTTTGGGCAGTTCTTCGATGCGGTTCGCAATTTTCGTTGGAAACGGACTTGGCCGCCCTGATGCTTGCTTCATGCCCATCAGCATCTGCTCGCTGGACGCCAGCAGATTGCCCTCATCATCAAGCATGGCGAAAAACACGTGCAGGCGTTTTGTATCGCTATCGAGCAGCGTTAGGTCCACATCAAGCGCCTGACCTTGGTGGGCTTCGCGGCGATAACAAAGATGGGTTTCCAAGGTGTAAATCGTATAGCCGTAGTGTTGGCGGCCTGCTTCATCCAGCCCGATTTGATCGATCAGCGCTTCACAGGCCTGGGAAAAGACGCGGGCGTACTCCGCGTCGTTCATATGGCCGTTGTAGTCGACCCATTCGGCTGCGACATGGGTTTTATAGATGATCATCAGATGCGTCCTTTTAGGCCTTCGGCTTCGGGCCAGTACTTTTGCACTACTTCCAACAGCTCGACTAAAAAGTCATCCCGGCGGCGATCCAGCGAAGCGACTGAACGGCCTGCCGCCTGGTGCTCACAGCCTTCCACCACCTTGTCAATCAGCTCGTCGGTGAGTTCTGGGGCTTCCAGCTTGGTCCAGGGCAGTTTTAACGCGGGGCCAAACTGCTCCAGCATATGGCGCATGCCAGGCTCGCCACCGGCCAAGTGGAAGGTCAAGAAGGTGCCCATTAGCGGCCAGCGTAGCCCGCAGCCGTAAACTACGGCGGCGTCGATCTCTTCGGTGGTCGCCACGCCATCGTTGACCAAATGCAGGGCTTCGCGCCACAGCGCTTCCATCAAGCGGTCGGCAATGTGGCCCTCTATTTCACGACGTACCACCAGCGGGCGCATGGCGAGCGTCTGATAAAGCGACTGCGCACTGGCAATCTGCGCCGGTTGGGTGGCCTCGCCTCCCACAAGCTCCACCAGCGGCAGTAAATATACCGGGTTGAAGGGGTGAGCGACGATCACGCGCCCGGGCGCTTGTTGGCACTGCTGCTGCAGGTCGCTAGGTTTAAAGCCAGAAGTTGACGAGCCGATGATGATCTTCGGTGCGGCAGCGGCGTCAATGGCGGCCAGAATCTCCTGCTTGAGCGCCAGGCGTTCGGGAACGTTTTCCTGAATCAGATCGGCGTCGCTTACGGCCTCTTCAATCGTTGCCACAAACGTTAGCCGCTCAGGGCTTGCCTCCGGCGCTAGGCCGAGCTGAGTTAACGAGGGCCAGGCGTTGTCGATAAACGCGCGGGTGCGCGCTGGCGCTTCAGACGCTGGGTCAAACGCGACGACGTCCCAGCCTTGGGCGAGGGCACGGGCAATCCAGCCGTTGCCGATCACGCCGGTGCCAATAACGGCTAAGCGGCTCATGCGTCACCTCCTGACGGGTCGCGAAGCGTGAGATGGGCGCGGGTTTCAGCAGGTGTCATGACGTGGGCGCCGAGGTTCTCAATAATCGTCGAGGCTTTCTCTACCAGTTGGCCGTTATTGGCCAATACGCCTTTCTCTAAAAACAGATTATCTTCCAGCCCGACCCGAGCGTGTCCCCCCAGTAGCACTGCTTGGGCGACCATGGGCATTTGATGGCGACCAATGCCAAAGGCCGCCCAGTTAGCATTAGCGGGTAATTTGTTGCGCATGGCCAGCATGGTTTCGGTGTCGGCTTCGGCCCCCCAGGGGATACCCAGACAGAGCTGATAGAGCGGGTCGCCGTCGATCAAGCCTTCTTGCTGAAGCTGGCGGGCAAACCAGACGTGACCTAGGTCAAAGCACTCCAGCTCCGGCTTTACCCCCGCAGCTTGCACCAGGCGGGCGTGCTCGCGCAGCCAGTCAGCCGGGTTGACGTAAACCATATCGCCAAAATTGAGGCTGCCGCAGTCCAGAGTGCACAGCTCGGGAAGTAGCTCACCCACGGGCGCATGGCGTTCGGCGGGCGTTTGAATATCGGTCCCAGGGCCGCCACGAGTCGGGTCTTGGGCATCCGGAATCCAGTCGCCGCCGCCGCCAGCGGTGATGTTCATCACGATATCCACATCCGCCTCGCGAACGCGCTCCATCACTTCGCGGAAATGGTCGGTCGAGTGGCTGATGCCACCGGTTTCCGGGTCGCGAACGTGGATATGCGCGATGCTGGCGCCTGCGCGTGCAGCGTCAATGCAGGAGGCTGCGATAGCCTTGGGCGAAACGGGAACGTTGGGGTTTTTGGCGGTGGTATCACCCGCGCCAGTAACGGCACAGGTGAGAATGACATTGCGATTCATGGCGCGCTCTCTAGTAAGTCGTTTATCCACGTACTAGTGTGTCGCGGTGTGCGGTAAAAAATTGTCGAAAAGCGTCATTAGCTATACAAAATACGCTGCTATGTTGGCTTTTCTTTTAATACCCCGTCATCTCAAGATACCCCTCGCCAAGCGGTTCGCCGCTGGCGTGGTCGTTGACCACTACTTCGCCTTCCCAGTAGGGCACGCTGGTGGTCATCCAGCGGTCGGCGTGGGGCGCTTCGATATGCATATCAAGACCTGCCGACGGCACTTCTAAGCGCCAGCGGGTAGGTACGTCACGACCAGCGACTGCCGAGGTTGCCAGTGGTGTTAGCGTAAGGTCGTCTGTTGCCAAAGGTGTGGCGTCGCCTTGGGGAGAAATCCAGGTGCCAGAGCGATAGTCAGTGCCTGGCTCTTTTTCGGAGTCACCGCCGCCACGTAGCTGAAACGCCATCAGCTTATGGCCGTCATCAAGGTGGATCGAGAACCAGTCCCAGCCGGATTGACGGGCATCGAGGAGTTGGCTGCTCCATTCGCGATCCAACCAGCCGCGGCCACTCACCGTTTTGGTTTCACCATTGAGGGTGACGTCGCCTTCTATTTGCCAGAAGGGCTGGCTGTAATACATCGATCCTTGGCCGTTGGCGGCTTTTTGGCTGAACCCCTTGTTACCGTGCAACACGAGCGGTCCCTCGGCAGTAAGTTCCAGGGTATAGCCAAATCGCGACTCGCCTTCTCCGCTGTAAGCGGTGAGCGTTAGGTGGTTGAAGGCTGTGTTGTCGGCTTCTTCGCTCGCTTTGAGCTGCCAGTCATCCAGCCAAGCCTGAAACGGGCTAGCTGTTACGCCCGCTTGGGCATCGTGTGTTTGAGAAAGGCCCGCTTGAGAGTGACTGCGCCCAAAGCGTTCGGCCACCTGGTGCTGCTCGCCTTGGGAAATCGCCATGTGGGCCATCCAGAGCTGGTCAGCAGCCCAGGGCGTGGGTTCGGGGCGTTCGCTGGGCGGCATGAGGGCCTGCCGGAAGAGCGTCCACTGCAGGCCTAACGGTTTACCTGTGTCATCTTCCAAATTGGCAGTGAGGTACCACCATTCAATACGGTAATCCGGGTGGGCGGCATGTGCTTGTGGGAAATCGTCTGAAACGTTAAGCGCTTGGTTAGGTTGGGCGTGTTGAAAACCATCGGCGTCTTCTCCTAAACCGGCGAAGCCTGCGTTATTTGCAGTGTTATCACCATTGTCACAGCCGCTTAGACTCAACGTGATCAGCATTAGCAGCAGTCGGCGGTTCATTGCTGTACCTCTTCGGCCAGCAGTGCTCGCGGCGAGGCTCGCCAGAACCTTAGCGCGGGTAGGGTGGCTGCCAATAGCGCCACGCCGATCGCAGTGGCAAGGGTAACGGCCATTTCCCAGGGAAACAGATAAAGCGGCAGCCGCCAGCCGAACGCGGCAACATTAATGATCGCAACTAATCCCCAGGTAATGGCAATGCCAAGTGGAATGGCAAGCAGGCCAGTGACCAGCGCGGCTCCGCCCAACTGCGCGAGGGTCAACTGGGCCAACTGGGACCGGGGCACCCCCAGTGCCCAGAGAGGCGCTAACTGTTGGCGTCGGTTGCGTGCCTGGGCCAACAGGCTGGCGAATAGCGCCAGTGCCGCCACCGCTAAGGTCAACATATTAAGGGCGCGGGTAATGGTAAAAGTGCGTTCAAAAATCTCGGTGGCAATGCGTTTGACCTCGCGTTGATTGCTGAGCGCATCGCTACCCAGATTAAACTGCTCAAGGAGGGCGTTACCCAGCGCCTCCTCATCGGCGTCGTCACGCAATACCAACCCCATCGAACTGGGCGGCGCATTAAACCTTGCGGCAAGCTGGGGAGAGGCCATGAGTACTTGGCTGCTAGGATTGCCGTAGTCTGGGTAGATCGCAGCAATCGTTAGCGTTTCATTGGCGCCTGGGGCGCTCAGGGTTAGCCGATCTCCGGGCGTTAGGTTCTCGGCGATGGCAAGCTGTTCATTGATAAATATCGCACCTTCAGTAAAGGCCTGCCAAGCAGAGGCGCGGTCTGATTGCGTCGCTAGCAGCGGCCAATGGGGCGTGAGTGATTCGCCAGGGGTAATGCCGAAAAGCTCAATAGGGGTGCCTATTGAACGCTCTCCCTCGGGCGTATTAGCCGACATGAGGGTGGTGTCACTGCGCCGGGTGAGCAAACGCTCGGTCACTTCGGGACGATCAGCAAGCCAGGCGTCAATGTCAGCGTATTGCTCGGCGGGGGCGTTTACATACAGAGGCGCGACCAAGCGCTGGTCAAGCCAGTCTAAAAAGGTGAGCCGAAAACCTCCCACCATACTGCTGACCCCCAGGTTGGTCGCCAATGCTATGAGTAGTGCCATCATGGCCAGCGACAGCCTGGGCAGTTGAAGTTGCATATCCGCAAGCGCCCAGTGAATCAGTGGGCGGCGCTTAGTAAGGTGACTCAGTCCTTTAAGTGCCAGTGCTAAAAAGGGCGGCAACAACAGAGCGCTGGCCAGCAGCAGTGCGGCAATCAGCCCAAAGCCTGCCACTAAACCATCGCCAGGGCGCTGAAAGTGTAGCCAGCCGTAAAATGCGAGTGCCAGACCCACGGCGAGTGCGCCACTGATGCTCATTAACGTTAATTGCCGCCGGTAGCCGCTACGCCAGGCCTGCATCTGGCCGATTTCCAATACGTTCAAGCGTGCGGCGCGCCATAGCACGCCGCTGCCCGCTAGTAATAGCCCGGCAAGGCTAACCGCAAGCCCGCCCACCCAGTAATGCCAGGGTAAGTTAAGCGATTGCCCGACCCCTGCGTTATAGAGTGCTCCCAGAGTTGCCGCGACATCCGGGAGTAACAAACGTGCCAGCCATACGCCGCTGGCAATGCCGGCAAGTGCTCCGATCAGGCCAAGCAGGATCAGCTCTAAGCAGAGCGCCAGGACCAAGCTGCGACCTGAAACCCCCAGCACGCGCAGGGTGCGCAGCATGCCGAGACGCTGCTCCAAGGCAAGCCCCAGTGCGGCTTGAACAATAAACAGTCCAACCACCCAAGCGAGTAGCCCCAGCGCGGTGAGGTTGAGATGAAAGCTCTCGGTAAGCTGGCCGGGTGACGCAAGGCTACTGGCGCGGGTGAGTGTTAACCCCTGGGGCGCTTTAGCAAGCGCGTCTGGAGCGGCCACGAGGCGCGTTATGTCTGTGCCGCTTTCGAGTAATCGCGCCGCTGCGGCAATATCCATGATCAGCGTGTTGGGCGGTAAGCTGGGGGCTAAAACCAGCGGGGGGAGCGGTTTGCCATCCGCCAGCGAGGGGGTGGCGCCTGTCGCGTATTTACGTGCTACCCCCACTGCCGTTAGGGCGTCCGGGGCGATACGGGTTTGCCAAGGAGGCGTTAGGAAATCGGTTAACGATGCAGAAGAGCCTGCTTGGGCCAGCGGGTTGTCGCTTGGCAGGGTCAGCGGGTCAATGCCGATTAGCGTCAGCCTTGTGCCGTTTTGGGTGATCAATTCGCCTTCTAACATGGGCGATACCGGCAGGCCCGCCTGACGAAGGGCAAGATAGTCGTCGCGGGTAAGTGGCGCACCATCGCGACGCTCAAGCCGGTCGAGTTGAGTGTCAAACAGCGCATCGGCGCGGGCGTAGCTGTCGCGTGCCGTGGCGTTGATGGCTTGGATACCGCTCCACAAAGCGCTGGCGACCCACAGGCCGAGCAGTAACATCGCCAACTGGCCCGGATGACGTCGATAGTGGGTAAGCAGGGTTGCCAATACCGTGGGCAGTCCTTTGCTCATCATATTGCGCTAATCAATTGGCCGTGGCGCAGGCGCAGGCATCGGTCAAGCGGGGCGGCGACTTGTGGACTGTGGGTTACGACCAGTAGCGCACACTGGGTTTCTCGAATCAGGCTTAGTAGTAGTTCAAGCACCTCATTAGCGGTCGTCTCGTCCAAGTTGCCCGTGGGTTCGTCGGCGAGTAACAGAGGGGGGCGCGGCGCCAGGGCGCGGCCAATTGCCAAGCGCTGCTGTTGACCGCCCGAGAGCTGTTCTGGGTAACGTTTTTCCAGCCCTTTAAGGCCTAGCCGCTCTATCAAGTGGGCAGACCAGTCGGCATCGTCGCGCTTGGCCAAGCGGGCCTGTAAGCGCAAGTTGTCGATGACCGATAGGCTGGGGACTAAGTGAAATTGCTGAAACACCAAGCCCAGCGTCTCGCGGCGCAAGCGGGCGCGCTCCATCTCTGATAGAGACGCAATGTTCTCACCTGCGAGTGTGATGTGGCCTTGGTCAGGCAGGTCCAAACCTGCGGCAAGATGCAGCAAGGTGGATTTTCCGCTCCCCGACTCACCCATTAGCGCCAAGCTTTGGCCGGCGGTCAGGTTCAGTGAGACATTTTCCAGTACCTGTAGCGGCCCTTGAGGTGTCGAGTAGCTTTTATATACCTGATGAAATTCCAGCATGGGGTGCTCAAATTATTTATTGAGCCCACTTTAGCTAACTCCACAACATCTGGCACTGGGCGACCAAAGTATAAGCGCGAAGGGGTTTCTCTATTTCCTCCATACTACCATACTAGTCATATCAGAAGTGGCCGCCAGTCGTCACAGACCCCAGTATTCGGATTCAGGTGTTATGCACACGACATTACAAACGCTATGGCAGGAAACCCTTGACACGGACTCGGTTCGCCAACGGTTATTCCAAGTGCTAAGGCAATCGATCATTCAGATGGTGTTGGCACCGGGCCAGGCATTATCTGAAAAAGAGCTTGCTGACACGTTCTCGGTTAGCCGTCAGCCAGTGCGAGAAGCTTTTATAAGACTCTCCGAAGCAGGGCTGGTGGAGGTCAAGCCTCAGCGCGGTACCTATGTGGTGAGGATTTCTCAACGGGCGGTACTTGAGGCTCGCTTTGTACGTGAGGCGGTCGAAGTGGCGGTAGTCAAGTTGGCGGCTGAAAAGGGGATTGAACCAGCAATACTGACCGAGCTACATGATTTATTGGAGCGTCAGCGGCGCTGTGTAAAGCCCCATGATTACGACCGTTTTTATCGCCTTGATGAAGCGTTTCATCGAACGCTTTCACTAGGGGTAAAGCAGCACGCCGCCTGGAAAGTCATTGAAGAAGTCCGCGCTCAGCTTGACCGGGTGCGCTACCTCAGTGTGCCCCATAGCACCCCGCTGGAGCGGCTTGTAGAGCAGCATGCCAATATCGTTGCGGCTATTGAGGCGCGGGATGCCTCCCTCGCAGAGCAGGCGATGGCGCTTCATCTACGCGAGATTTTGGTCTCGATGCCCGATTTGGTTCGTCGTTTCCCCGATTTGTTCGAAGTACAAGAAAACCAAACCTTGTTACAGGAGGCGATCCAATGAAAATCGAGCGGGCCTATACCATTGTGACCTCGCCGGGGCGCAATTTTGTGACGCTGAAAATTGTGACGGATCAGGGCGAATATGGCATTGGTGATGCGACGCTCAATGGGCGTGAAATGGCCGTGGTGGCGTACCTGGAGGAGCACGTAATCCCGACGTTAATCGGGCGCGACCCCCAGCGCATAGAAGATATATGGCACTACCTCTACCGCGGCGCTTATTGGCGTCGTGGGCCTGTCACTATGACTGCCATCGCCGCTGTGGATATGGCGCTTTGGGACATTAAAGCAAAACTAGCGGGCATGCCGCTTTACCAACTGTTAGGTGGCAAGAGCCGTGACCGGGTGATGGTATATGGCCATGCAACGGGGCGCGATATTGATGCCTGCCTGGAAGAAGTCGCTCGACATGTGGATGAGGGCTACAAAGCCGTGCGTGTTCAGGCGGGTGTGCCAGGCATTGCCAGCATTTATGGTGTTGCCAAAAAAGAGGGCGAGCCTTATGAGCCCGCCGATGCCGAGTTGCCCGCAGAGCACGTGTGGAGTACCAGCAAATACTTAAACCATGTGCCAAAACTGTTTGCCGCTGTGCGAGAACGCTTCGGCGATGAATTGCACGTGCTACATGATGTTCATCACCGCTTGACGCCCATTGAAGCCGCTCGTTTAGGCAAAGAGGTTGAGTCCTACCATCTGTTTTGGCTCGAAGACTGCGTGCCTGCCGAGAACCAGGAGGCGTTTGGCCTCATCCGCCAACACACCACCACACCTTTGGCGGTGGGCGAAGTCTTTAACAGCCTATATGACGCCAAGGCGCTGATCGAAAATCAATGGATCGACTATATCCGCGCCACCCTGACCCACGCCGGGGGAATCACCCATGTGCGCCGAATCGCCGATTTGGCGGGGCTTTATCACGTGCGTACCGGTTTCCACGGGCCGACGGACCTTTCGCCGGTTTGCCTGGGTGCGGCGATTCATTTTGATACCTGGGTGCCCAATTTTGGCATTCAGGAATATATGCCCCATACCCGCGCTACGGATGAGGTCTTTCCTCACGATTACCGGTTTGAAGACGGCCACTTCATTGTTGGCGAAACGCCGGGGCACGGCGTTGATATCGACGAACAGCTAGCCAAACAATATCCCTATAAGCGCGCCAGCCTGCCGGTTAACCGGTTGGAAGACGGCACGCTATGGCATTGGTGAGCTAGGTGAATTCGTGGCACAGGCAAGGAGATTTATGTCAATGAAAGCATTCCAGGTGAAGGCACCTCACGACTATCAGGTGGCAGATGTTGAACTGCCCAAGGCGGCCACTGGTGAAGTACTGGTGCGCGTGGCATTTGCCGGTATCTGCGGTTCGGATATGCACATTATCCATGGCGATAACGCCTTTGTGCGCTTTCCGCGTATCACCGGCCACGAGTTTGCCGGGGTAGTGGAAGCGGTGGGGGAAGGGGTGCTTGACGTAACCGCTGGGGATCGCGTCTGCATTGACCCGGTTATCAGCTGCGGCGATTGCTACCCCTGCCGGATTGGTCGTCCCAACGTGTGCAGTTCGCTTGAAGTGATCGGCGTGCATCGCGATGGCGGTTTTGAAGAGTTTGTTGCCGTCCCCGCGGCTAATGTGCACCACCTACCTGATCATATCGGACTAGATGCTGCTGCCTTAGTAGAGCCTTACACCATTGCCGCCAACGTACTTGATCGTATGCAGCCGCACCCTGGTGACCGGCTAATGATTTTAGGCGCCGGGGTTATTGGCCTGACGATCCTGCAGATGGCCCTGGCCAAGGGCGTCGAAGAGATCATCGTCACTGACGTTATTAATGAGCGTTTAGCCGCGGCAAAACAGCTTGGGGCAACGCAGGTACTTAATAGCCGCGAGCAAGATGTGGAAAAAGAGGTGCTTGCCTTAACCCAGGGTGAGGGCGTGCCGCTAATTGCCGATGCGGCCTGTGTCCCCGCGCTGCTACCGCAAATGCTGCGTTTAGCGTCGCCAGCAGGGCGCATTGGTCTGCTGGGCTTTAGCGTTCAGCCCAGTGAGCTAGTGCAGCTAGAGGTGATCAAGAAAGAGCTGACCTTGGTTGGCTCGCGCCTGAACAATCGTAAGTTTCCGGAGGTGCTTGAGCTAATGGCAAGTGGGCAGTTGGATCCGTTGGCGCTCGTCAGCCATCGGTTACCGCTAGGTGACATGCCCAATGCCATCGAGATGCTTGATCACCGACCTGAAGAGGCCCGCAAGGTACTGATTCAAATCAGTGCCTAAGGGTAACCACGCCAACCCACGCGTAATTAACAATCTACAACACCAGTGTGCAGGAGAGAGAAAATGATTAAACAATTTATCACCAGCGCCGTTCTTGGGGCCGCCATATTAGGCAGTCACTCCCTGATGGCGGCAGACTATACTTTGCGTTTCGGCCATTTAGCCAATGAGCAAAACATTTGGCACCAGGCCGCCGAGAAATTTAAAGAAGAAGTCGAAGCGAACTCCGATGGGCAGATCGAGGTGCGCCTCTACCCCAGTGAGCAGCTCGGTAACGAGATGGACGTGATCAATAGTATCCAATTGGGCACGGCGGATATGACCATCACGGGTGAAAGCTTACAGAATTGGGCGCCGAAAGCCGCCATGATGGCGGTACCTTACGCCTTTCGAGATTCCGAGCACCTTCATGCGGCGGTTAACGGTGACATCGGCGCTGAAATTGAGGCGCAAATCACTGAGCAGACAAACTTAGTCCCATTGGCGTGGTTTGAGCGCGGTCCCCGTGAGCTGACCTCCAACCGGCCTATCCGTGACCCAGACGAACTCGATGGGCTGCGTCTACGCGTGCCTAACGTGCCGCTATTTGTTGATACTTGGAAAGCGATGGGTGCACGTCCAACCCCTATGGCGTTTAGCGAAGTGTTTACTGCGCTGCAGCAAGATACCTTAGAAAGCCAGGAAAACCCGCTAAGTCTGATCGAAAGTGCCAGCTTCAACGAGGTGCAGGACTACGTCAACATGACAGGCCATGTGCGCAGTTGGATCTATGTGGTGATCGGACGTAATCAGTTAGAAAGTATGCCTGATGAGTTACAGCAGGTGGTTCGTGATGCTGCCCAAACCATGCAGGATCATCAGGCTGAGCTTTTCATTGATGATCAAGAACGTCTTGAAGAAGCGCTTAAAGAGCGTGGGATGGAGTTTGTGGAAGTCGACGTCGATGCATTCGCAGAGAAAGCTCGCCCCGCTGTCCTTGAGGCCTTAACCGACGAGCAGCGTGAACTCTTTGACGCTATCCAGGATTTGTAAGCTCGCCGGTAATGCGTTGGTAGTGAACTGGTAATGGCGATGGGCCGGCATCTTGCTGGCCCATTTTCGAACGGCAAAGGCTGCTTGCCCATGAGGATACGGTTATGAACTCGGATCACAAAGCGCTTGAACAGGAAGCGTTGGAAAGTCTGGATTCAATGTCGGCGGTGCCTAAGCTAAAAGGCCCCATTGGGCGCGTGATTGGCTGGGTGGATAATTGTTTTCTAACCTTGGCGGTCGTGGCACTTGTTGCGATTGCCGTCACGGTACTGCTGCAAATTTGTTCGCGGCTATTTTTGCCGTTTTCTATTGCTTGGACTGAGGAACTCTCGCGCTATCTGTTTATTTATATGGTGGCGTTATCCGTCGGTGTTGTATTGCGCCAGAACCGACATATCAGCGTTGAACTTTTCCACCACCTGCTGGGGCCGCGCATGCAGGCGGCTTTTCAAGTGCTAATTTGTTCGCTGATTGGCCTGTTTGCATATCTAGTGCTGCCTTACGCTTGGCAGTATGCGCAAAACGGCACCATGCAGACCTCGCCAACGCTGCATGTTCCCATGCTGTATATCTTTTTCTCAACGGTAGTCACCTTTGCGCTACTCCTGGTGTACAGCGTACTAGGGTGCCTTGAGGGAATTATCGCAATGTGTCGCTCCTCTGCCTCTCTTCAGGAGTCGTAAGCATGGAAGTTATTATTCTCTTCAGTGTTTTCTTGATTCTGCTCTTGGTGGGGATGCCTATTGCGTTCGCGCTGGGGTTAGCCTCGCTTTCTTATCTGCTGCTTGAAGGCATTTCATTGACGATTGTTCCGCAGCGGATGTATGCGGGCATCGACACCTTTGTGCTGCTCTGTATTCCCGGTTTTGTGCTGGCCGGCAATTTGATGAACGTCGGCAATATCACGGAACATATCGTGCGTTTCTCCAACGCATTATTAGGTCATATTCGCGGCGGGCTTGGCTTGGCCAATGTGGCGGGCTCAATGATTTTCGGCGGTATCTCCGGCACGGCGGTGGCCGACTCAGCCAGCATCGGTTCGGTGATGATCCCCGGTATGGCGCGCTCGGGTTATGACAAACCTTTTGCCGCTGCGGTTACCGCCGCCTCGTCAACCGTTGGGCCGATTATTCCGCCCAGCGTGCCGATGATTATCGTAGGTTCACTAAGCGGTATTTCGGTTGGTCGAATGTTCCTGGCGGGTGCGATTCCTGGCCTGTTGATGGGACTCGCCATGATGGCCACGGTGTATATCCTGGCCGTTCGTCGCGGATACCCCAAAGAGCAGCGGGTACCATTTCTGCAGCTGCTGCGCGAAGCGAAAACGGCCTTCTGGGCGCTGCTGATGACCGTGATTATTCTCTACGGCATTATTGGCGGGTTTTTTACTCCCACAGAAGCGTCTATTGTCGCCTCGCTTTATGCACTAGTGGTGGGTATGTATGTGTATAAAGGCCTGTCGTGGAAAAAGCTCCCGGCGATTTTGTCAGACACTGTATTGACCTCATCTGCACTGCTGGTGATGGTGGGGTTGGCAAACCTGTTTGGCTGGATACTCACCAGTGAACAGATTCCCCAGATGATCGCTGCGCTTATTCTCTCCATCAGCGACAACCCGCTAATTGTTTTACTTATTCTTAACCTGATTCTGCTATTTGTCGGCGCTTTTATGGAAACCATCGCCGCGCTGATTATTCTTTTCCCTGCCTTGGTGGGGGTAGCCACTGGCGTGGGTGTCGATCCGGTTCATTTTGCGATGATCGCGGTGCTGAACCTGATGATCGGGCTAACAACACCGCCGGTAGGAGTGTGCCTGTTTGTGGTTGCGGGTATTGGCAAACTGCCGATGCTGACGGTGGCACGAGCCATCGTGCCCTTTTTGCTGTGCAACTTGGCGGTGCTGTTGTTGGTGACCTATGTCCCCGCGATTTCGCTTTGGTTGCCTAACTTGCTGATGGGAGAGTAATTGATGATGGCTCCTCAGCGTATTGAAGCGAGGCCAAAAAGTGGCCAGGTCGGTTTTGTTCATCTGGGCTTAGGCGCATTTCACCGTGCCCACCAAGCGGTCTATTTAGAGCGTTATCGTCAGCGTAGTGGTGACACTGGGTGGGGTGTTTGCAGCGCTAACCTGCGTGCCAGCGTTGCTTTAGTCGACGGATTGAGCGCGGCTGGGCATCGCTATCATGTCGCCGAGTACACCGATAGTGACAGCGTCACACTGCGCGAAATAGGCGTGATCGAAGAGACGTTGTTTTCTGGCCGTGATGGTGCCGGTAATTGGGGGCGTGACCGGGAAAGGCTGTTAGCGCGAATGGCCTCTGCGGACACCCGTATCGTTACTTTAACGGTGACCGAGAAGGGCTACTTTTTAAACCCGGCTAGCGGTGAGTTAAGAGACGATGATCCGATGATCATCGGCGATATTGCCTCGCCCCAGCAGCCGCGTACCGCCCCAGGGCTGCTGGTTGAAGCGCTAGCGCGGCGGCGTGAGGCAGGCATTGCCCCTTTTACTGTGCTCTCTTGCGACAATATGCCGGATAACGGTAAGCGAACGCGCCAAGCGGTGGTGCAGTTGGCGGAGAAGCGCGATGCCGCGCTGGCTAGCTGGATAGCCTCCGAGGTGGCATTTCCCTGCAGCATGGTGGATCGCATCGTGCCCGCCATGACTGACACGGACTTTGAACGCTTGGCGGCGCTGGGCGTTACAGATTCAAACGCCGTGGTATGCGAGGCGTTCACTCAGTGGGTGGTCGAAGATCACTTCCCAGCCGGGCGGCCGAGCTGGGAAGCCGAAGGCGTTGAGATGGTCGCCGATGTAGCGCCGTTTGAAACCATGAAGTTACGCATGCTCAATGGCAGCCACTCCTTACTGGCTTACCTGGGCGCATTAGCGGGTATTGAAACGGTCTATGAAGGGGTCAATCACGACGCGCTTCGCGTGCTGCTACGCCGCTATATGCTTGAAGAGGCGGCGCCTACCCTTGAGATGCCGGAAGGGATTGATTTAGACGCTTACGCTGACTCGCTGCTGGCGCGCTTTGCCAATGACAGCCTGCGCCATCGCCTGCAGCAAATCGCTATGGATGGCAGCCAAAAGCTGCCGCAGCGCTGGCTTTCTGGAGCACTGAAACGTAGTGCCGCTGGTGAGACATCGCCCTGCGTGGCGTTGGGAATGGCGGCCTGGATTCGCTACACCGCGGGCGAAGATCTGCTCGGGAATCGCTACACCGTTGACGACCCGCTAGCCAAGCGCTTTGCCGATTTACACCACGCCCATGGCGTCGATGCCAGTGCTCTGGTGACGGCCTTTTTAACCATGGACGATGTGGTGCCGAGCGAGCTAGCCGCAGACAAAGTGTTTGCTCAGTGCGTACTAAACGCGTATCAAAAGCTGACCCAAGGTGGACTAAGTGAAGCGCTGGTAGCGCTTGAGCGCAACTAGGCTTTATACGAAAAGTCGGCGAGCGAAGACTAGACAAGCCAAAAATCAACGAGAAAGCGGAGTTTACGGGGGGTAAATGAGCATTTCGAGGCGATTTTTAACGCCGTATTGTCGAGCGTAGGCAGTTTTCATACAAAGCCTAATAAAAGGAGATCCCCATGGAGCATACCTGGCGCTGGTTTGGCCCTAAAGATGCTATTCGGCTGGAAGAAATTCGCCAAACAGGCGCTACCGGTATCGTGACGGCACTGCATGAGGTGCCCAATGATCAGGTTTGGCCGGTTGAGGCGATCCGTGAGCGTCAGCAAATGATCGAAGCCGCTGACCTGACATGGTCGGTGGTGGAGAGCGTGCCGGTACATGAGTCGATCAAAAAAGGCTTATCCGAGCGCGATGCGCTAATTGCCACCTACTGCCAGACGCTACGCAACCTGGCGGCCTGTGGTATCGATACCGTGTGCTACAACTTTATGCCGGTGCTGGACTGGACACGTACCGATCTAGCCTATCAATTACCCGATGGTGCCTTGGCGCTGCGCTTTGATCAAACCGCGTTTGCGGCTTTTGATCTTTACTTGCTTCAGCGACCAGGCGCTGAGAAAGCGTACAGCGATGAGGAGCAAACTCAAGCAAGTCGCTATCTTGAGGGGTTAGATAGCGCTGGCCGTGACAAATTAGTCAACACGCTGATTGCGGGGCTGCCGGGCGCCGAAGAGCACTACACCCTTGAGCAGTTTCGCGCGGTCCTTGAAGGTTACGCTGATATTGACGCCGCTCGGCTGCGGGAGAACCTAGGTTATTTTCTCCAGGCGGTTATTCCGTTAGCGGAAGAAGTGGGCATTCGTATGGCTATCCATCCAGATGACCCGCCACGATCGCTGCTAGGGCTGCCCCGGGTGGTCTCGACGCGCGAGGATGCTCAGTGGATTGTCGATCGCGTGCCCAGCCCCGCCAATGGTTTGACGCTTTGCACCGGCTCTTACGGCGTTCGGCAAGACAATGATTTGGTGGCAATGACCCGCCACTTTGCCCCGCATATTCACTTTATCCATCTGCGTGCCACGCAGCGTGAAGCGGATTCGCGCTCATTCCACGAGGCACCGCACTTGGCTGGTGATGTGGATATGGTGGAGGTGATACATGCCCTGGTGGATGAAGAGCGGCGGCGCGAGCGAGAGGGCGGGGCGCGCTTGCCGCTGCGCCCGGACCACGGCCACCAACTGCTGGATGATCAACAGCGCAACACGGCGCCGGGTTACCCACTCTACGGGCGCCTGCGGGGGTTGGCGGAACTGCGCGGTGTGGAGCTGGCGGTGCGGCAGTTGACTGGTGAAGAATCGGCTACGTGATAGTGTAAAAGTAGAATATTTTCCAGTCGGGGCAGGCGAATGCAGACAAAGGCGTTAGCGGTAGATAAAGGCGGGATGGAACTCGGCTCCCATTTGTTGTCCGGTGTCAGCTTGCCCGCCGCCGCGGTACATGAGGCCCAGCTTGAACACAACCTGGCGTGGATGCAGCGGTTTGCCGAAGCCCACGGTGCCCGTTTGGCGCCTCATGGCAAAACCACCATGACGCCAGCACTTTTCCATCGTCAGCTTCAGGCGGGGGCATGGGGCATTACATTGGCGACCGCGCCGCAGTGCCGTGCGGCCTTCGGCAATGGTGTTACCCGCTTGCTAATGGCCAACCAACTGGTAGGCCAGGCCAATATGGCCATCATCGCCAGTCTTATTGAGCAGGGTGCTACGTTTTACTGCGTGGTCGATAGTCACGAGAACGTGCGCCAGCTTGGGCGTTTTTTTGCAGAACGTGGTTTGAATTTATCGGTACTCATTGAGGTAGGCGTAACCGGGGGGCGGTGTGGCTGCCGTAACAAGCTGCAGATTCTCTCGTTGGCAGAGGTCATTGCTAATCAGCCGGCGCTTTCTCTAGTAGGTCTAGAAGGCTATGAAGGTGTGGTTCACGGGGATGATCCAGAGAACGGTATACGTGACTACGCAAAGCAGTTAGTGGAAGTGGCGGTGGAGCTTGAGGCCGCTGGACGTTTTTCAGAGGCAAGCCCCATTGTTACCGCGTCAGGCTCTGCCTGGTATGACGTAATTGCGGAAGCCTTTCAGGGCGCTCCGCTTCAGGGGCGTTTTACCCCTGTGCTGCGGCCTGGATGCTACGTCGTCCACGATCATGGGCTTTATCGTGAAGCGCAAACGGCAGTGTTAACGCGTCGGCCGGATTTGCAGCAGGGGCTTGAGCCTGCACTGGAAGTCTTTGCACAGATTCAGTCGCTCCCTGAGCCTGGGCTTGCCATTGTGGCGCTGGGTAAGCGCGATATTGGTCACGACCAGTTGCCCATCGCTCTACGCCGCTACCGGGAAGCCGGTAAGCCTTCGCAGCCATTATCGGTTACTGGCTGGGAAGTGACAAAAATCATGGATCAGCACGCGTTCGTGCGGCTTTCTGAAGGCGTTGAGGATGTCGAGGTCGGCGATATTGTCGCTTTTGGCGCCTCACATCCTTGTTTGACCTTTGATAAATGGCGCCAACTGCTATTGGTGGATGATCAATTAACCGTCAAAGAGCAATTAGTTACCTGCTTCTAGCGCGCGAGCCAGCCTCCGTCCACCGCTAGGGCGTGGCCATGAACATAGCGGGCGGCGTCAGAGCATAAAAAGATTACCGCGCCCGCTAAATCCTCGGGCGTTCCCCAGCGGCCTGCCGGAATGCGTCCCAGGATCTCGTCATGGCGCTGAGGGTCGTCGCGTAGCGCCTGGGTGTTATCCGTCGCCATGTATCCAGGCGCGATGGCATTGACGTTGATATCGTAAGGTGCCCATTCGTTAGCCAGTAGTCGCGTTAGACCGAGGATGCCACTTTTACTCGCGGTGTAGGAGGGGACGCGAATGCCGCCTTGAAACGAAAGCAGGGAGGCAATATTGACGATCTTACCGGGTGCTTTGCGCTCAATTAAGTGCTTGGCAACCTGCTGAGCCAGAAAAAACGCCGCCTTTAAGTTGACGTCTATCACCGAGTCCCAGTCTTGTTCAGAGAACTCAATCGCCGGAGCCCGGCGAATCATCCCCGCATTGTTAACCAGAATATCCAGTTTGCCGGCTTGGTTGATGGCTTGGTTAACAATATCGCTTGGCGCGTGATAACCTAATTCTGCTTCGATAGTGTAAAAACGTTGCCCGTACGCTTCGACTTGCTGGCGCGTTTGGTCGGTGGGTGAGCGGCTGACGCCAACAATGTCAGCGCCCGCCTCGGCTAGTGCCACGGCAATGCCTTGGCCCAAGCCTTTATTGCAACCGGTGACCATAGCCACTTGTCCTTGCAAGGAAAATAACCTCATTGAATAGCCCCTTTATCATCGTCATACCGAGAATTTTCAACCCACAAGCTAAGCACTCACTTTAGCTGATAGGCGCGCAATAGCAGCGGGTAACTCGCTTGCATGCTGAATGCCAATGGCGCCTTCGGGCGTGCTCTCTTCATTCGGGAAGTGATTGAGATGAATAACGTGCATGTCTGCTTCCAACCCCGCTTCCACACCCACGGCGGCATCATCGATCACGATACAGTGTTGAGGGGAATACCCCATGGCGGCAGCCGCCTTGCGATAAAGTTCTGGGTCTGGCTTCCACACGTTAAGGGTATAGGCGCTGAACAGTCTGTCTTCAAAATAGTGGCCAAGATCGGTGCTTTCCAATGCGCAGCGTATTTTGCGATCAGGGCCGTTAGATACTACGGCCTTAGGATGGCCCGTTAGCTGCTCAAGTGCGGCAGTCATTCCTGGGATGGCTACCAGCTCGGCACGCATGCGAGCCTCCATGCGCGCCCGCATGCCTGCCTCAAGTTGGGTAAATTTACCTTCAGCAAGTGCTTGAAAACGGTTTTCCAAGGTTTGGACGATAGTCTGAAAACGTACACCTCGAAACTCGTCCATATATTGCTGGGCGGAGAAGGGTAAGTTGAATTCGGGCAGAATGTCGCCCATTACCTCGGCAAGCAGTATTTCACTATCCACCAGGGTGCCATCGCAATCGAACAGCAGGCAGAGGGGGGTGGCCGTGTTCATTGCAGAATTCACTGATAGGTTTCCTCGTTAACTAGGCTAATCGGGCGCTCGCCCTGCAGTGCAAGGCGAATATTATCCACTGCCCGTTGGGCCATGGCGTCCCGGGTTTCATGGGTGGCAGAGCCAATATGGGGCAGGGCGACCACATTGGGCATCTTCGGCAACGGCGACGATGCCGGCAATGGCTCCTGCTCGAACACGTCGAGCCCTGCCGCGTGGATGACGCCGTTTTCCAGCGCGTGTATCAGGGCGCTTTCATCGACTACTTTGCCCCGGGCGATATTGATGAAAATGCCCGACGGCTTCATCTGTGCGAACTCCCGGGCGCCGATCAAACGCTCGGTGTTGGCGGTGAGGGGCACCGTAACGCACACGAAATCGGCCTCGGCCAGCAGCTCGTTGAGTTCGCGGCGCTGGGCGCCCAGTTCTTTTTCCAGCGCGGGTTTGGGCGAGGCGTTGGAATAGAGCACCTGCATGCCAAACCCCAGGGCCCCACGCCGGGCGACGGCCTGACCGATCCGGCCGAAACCCACCATGCCCAGAGTCTTGCCATGTACGTCGCTACCGAACCGATCGGGGCCAATGCTTGACTGCCACTGCCCGGCTTTCACCCACTCGGCGAGTTCAACGGCGCGCCTGGCCGTGGCCATGATCAGGGTAAAGCCTGTATCGGCGGTGGTTTCGGTAAGCACGTCGGGCGTATTGCACAGCATAATGCCGCGTTTGGTAAGTTCATCGACGGGGATGTTGTCGTAGCCTACGGAGATAGTCGCGATGACTTCTAATTGGGGCGCTGCGTCCAATAACGCCGGGGTAATCGCCAGGCCGGAACCGATGATGCCCTGCGTGCCTGCCAGTACCGCGCGATTTTCAGGTGCATCCAGCGCGTTGGGTTTGGGCAGTACGTCCACCTTAAATAAGTCGTTGAGTGTGTCGAGCTGGGCGTCGCTGAGTCGTCCTTGAACTACCAAACGTTTCTTCACGGTTATCTCCTGGGTAAAAGCCTTTTAACGTATCGCCAAGCGTCAGGCATCGGGGTGGTCGGCTTCAAGCGCCTGGAGTTGCTGGCGATTGGGCAGCCCTTCCATGTCGCCGACCACTTGAACGGCCTGGGCACCCACCAGGTTGCCCCGGTTGAGTGCTTGCTGGGGTGACAGACCGTCGAGTAGCGCGCTGATCAACCCCACGGCGAAGCCGTCACCGGCGCCGACCGTATCCACCACCCTGGCCACCGGCTGACCCGGCACGGTAAAACTCTCCAGTTTGCCGGTGAGCATTCCCCGATAGTAGCTGCCTTCTGGCCCCAATTTAATCACCACCGCCTTAGCGCCGCGCGCCAGGTAAGCGTCGGCGATGGCATCCGGGGTCTCCTGCTGGGTCAGTAAGCGCCCTTCGGCAAGGCCGGGGAGCACCCAGTCGGCGTGACCTGCAAGCTCATTCAGGGTGTCGCGCATGGCGTCTTCACTCGGCCAAAGTGAGGGGCGCAGGTTGGGGTCAAAGGAGACGCTGGCACCCTGGGCGCGGGCCTGGCGCATTAAATGGCGCGTCAACTTACAGGCGCTTTCCGAGAGCGCGGGGGTAATCCCGGTGGCGTGTAGATGAGTGAGCGACGAGAAGTCGATGGTCGAGGCATCGTCGACGGACAGGTAACTTGCGGCACTGCCGCGTCGGAAATACTCCACGCGAGGATCGGCGCCTTCCTCGGCGCGCTCCTTGAACATCAGCCCTGTTGGATGCTGCGTATCGGTATGGATGTAACGGTCATCGATACCTTCAGCGCTCAAGGCATGCTGGATAAACCGGCCGAGGCTGTCGGTACCGACACGACTCAACCAGCCTACATGAAACCCAAGGCGGGACAGTCCAATCGCCACGTTATTGTCGGCACCGGCCAGTCGGCGATGGAAGTGCTCGATCGCCGATAGGTCACCTGGGGCATCGGCAATGAACATGGCCATTGCTTCGCCGAAAGTAAGCACCTGAGGGGAAGAAGAGCGCCTGTTTTCCATGGAGGTAGCCTCTATTTAGTGAAATAGGTAATGATCATGGAGCGGTACTGCCCCGGACGAGTAACCGAGGTGAATGACGGCTGTGAAACGCCAGCGGCGTTGCGCGTCGCTCAAGCTGGTTGACCAGACAGGCGACGGCATCACGGCCGATGCTGTCGGTGGGCTGGGCCAGCGTGGTAATACCCGGTGTCATCAGCTCGCACAATTCGAGTTCGTCAATGCCCACTAACCCCACCGGGCCCATCGCGACGTCGAGCTGCTTGAAGCATCGCGCCATGGCGAGCGTGGCATTGCCATTGGCGCACAGCACCGCACAATGGCCGGGCGGATGCGGTGCCAAGAACGCGGCCAAGCCGGTGCAGGGCGTGTCGATGTCACGGGGGCTGAGCATCAGCGTCTGGCGGGTGAAGCCCATGGCGTCTGCCTGCTGCTGAAAGCGATCCAGCCGCGCCTGGCGAGTGCTGGTGTGCTCGGGCGTTTCGCTGACATACAGAATCGAGCGATAGCCCTGCTGCGCCAGGTGCGCCAGGGCCATATCGATCGCGAGGGCATTGTCGAGACCGATCACCTCGGCGTCGAGATGGTGGATGTCACGATCGAGCAGGACCACGGGGACGCCGCTTTCCAGCAATGCCTGTCCCGGTTGCCCGGCGGCATTGATAACCAGCCCTTCGACCTGATAGGCCGCAAGCGTCGCCAGGTGGTGTTGTTCAAGTGCCGGGTCGTTATCGGTATTGCAGACCATCAAGGAGTATCCGAAGTCGCGGCATGCGAGCTCCACGCCATGCATCACGGCCACCGAAAAAGGGTTGCGTATATCCGCCACCATCATCCCCAGCAGGCGGGAGCCGCCGCCTTTGAGCCCTCGCGCCATCTGGTTGGGATGGTAGCCCAATGCCGCCGCCGCCTCGGCAACGCGCTGCTGCAGCGATTGGGAAAGCTTGTCGCGTTCGGGGCCGAAGAAGCGTGAAACGCTGGACTTGGAGGTACCCGCTAGCTTGGCAACGTCGATCAAGGTGGCTCGGGTAGGCGGCGAAGGCATAGATGTCGGTACGCTATAATAAAAATGGGAACGTTCCCAAGGCTAGTCGGTTTCCAGACGAAAGGCAATGCCCGATGAGTGGAGCTGTTGGTGTTGTAAGCATGTCGGCGACCGGTCCATTAATTTGGCTAATGTCTGCAAAGTGCAGAGGTAGGTGACATTTAGTTTATCCATCTACAGCTTCTGCCTATCATCCCCTCCTTCCTATTATCGACTAAGCTGGAATTAAACAGCTGATTCCTTTTAGGGGTGGCATAACGGTCAAGACGATTGTGGGTTGTCAAGCACCGAAGGAGCTTTCATAAGTGGAATTCAAGGATTACTACCAAGTGCTTGGGGTAGAAAAGGCCGCGACGGCCGAGGAAATCAAGAAAGCCTACCGCAAGTTAGCGCGTAAGTTTCATCCTGATGTCAGCAAAGAGTCTGAAGCGGAACAGCGCATGCAAGAGGTTAATGAAGCAAAAGCGGTGTTGACAGATCCAGAGAAACGCTTCGCTTATGATCAACTTGCCGAGCAATACCATTCTGGGGAGGACTTCCAGCCACCTCCTGACTGGGATTCGGGCTTTGAGTTTAGAGGCCGCGGCTTCGAAGAGGCCGATTTAGGTGAGTTCAGCGACTTTTTTGCCAACCTGTTTGGGCAAGGGGGCCGTACAGGCCGAGGTAAACGCAGTTATCAGATGCGCGGTGAGGACCGTCATGCCAAGATCAGCATCGACCTGAAGGATGCTTTCTACGGCGCCAACCGGGCAATTACCTTGCAAATGCCACAGGTGGATGCCCAAGGCCGCGTTGTCTCCCGAGAGCACACCCTTAACGTACAGATACCCAAGGGTATTAAAGCGGGCCAGCATATTCGCCTCTCGGGGCAAGGCAGTCCCGGAGTTGGAGGTGGTTCGGCAGGTGACCTGTACTTGGAAATACACTTTACACCGGATTTGCGTTATCGAGTTGAGGGAAGAGATGTATACCAAAAGGTGTCGGTTACGCCTTGGGAGGCCGCGCTTGGCGCCAGTATCGAAACCCTGACTCCTTCAGGGTTGATTAAACTCAAGGTGCCAACTGGGTCACAGACGGGGCGTCGATTGCGCCTGAGGGGGCGTGGTATTCCAGGGCTGGAGCCGGGCGACCTTTATGTGGAGCTCGAGGTGGTACTACCCCCAGCCGATACCGACAAGGCTCGAGAACTGTACCAAACCATGGCGCAAGAACTGGCATTCGATCCACGCCAACGAAAGGGAGGCTAGAAGATGGCTCAGCAGCGTATCGTTAGCGGCGAACTGATCGATGAGGCGACTCTAACCGTCGAGGATTTAGCGCGAGCCTGCTCGGTAGAAGCTGGTTGGGTCGTCGAGCGCATTGAAAGCGGTCTGTTGGCCGATGGGTCACCCTATGTGGCGAGTTGGCGGTTTACAAGCCGAGACCTGACCCGTGCTCGACGGATGAGCCAGTTAGAGCGTGACTTCGAAGCCGCTCCCGAACTTGCCGCCCTGGCGACGGATCTGATTGAGGAGAACCAGCGCCTAAGGGAGCGGCTGCGGGCTGCAGGTCTTGTTGATGATTAGTTCTGCTCACGCGATAAAGCATTCACTGGGCCGCAAGTGCTTTGGTCGTCGGCGAGGAAACTAAATCTATGACACATATAGAGCCCCATCGGTCCCATCGTACGGGGTGGTTGCGAGCTGCCGTATTGGGCGCGAATGATGGCATTGTCTCAACTAGTAGCCTCATTCTTGGGGTCGCGGCGGCCAATACAACGCAGAACGATATATTGTTAGCTGGCATTGCAGGGCTGGTGGCCGGTGCCATGTCGATGGCGGCTGGGGAGTATGTTTCGGTCAGTTCACAGTCCGACACTGAAAATGCTGATCTTGAAATCGAGAGAAAATCATTGGATGAGGATTACGAAGACGAGCAAGCAGAGCTCGGCGCCATCTACGAAGCCCGTGGCCTTACACCGGATTTAGCAAGCCAGGTTGCCCAGCAATTGATGAAAAACGATGCGCTTGGCGCTCATGCTAGAGATGACATTGGGTTAGCTGGCAGCGGAAAAACAAAACCTCTTCAGGCCGCACTTTCATCGGCCTCTACCTTCACCATCGGCGCTCTGTTCCCTTTATTGGTGGCTTGGTGGGCGCCGCACGAGCAATTGATTATATTGGTGGCGTTGTTCTCGTTACTTTTTCTAGCTTTTTTGGGTGCTATAGCTGCATGCGTTGGTGGGGCGCCGATAGTAAAAGGTGCATGGCGTGTGATGTTCTGGGGGGCACTCGCAATGGCCTTAACAGCGGCTATAGGACGCCTGTTTGGAATTGTGGCATAAAAAATTCCTTTTACACGTCGGAGCAATTTCTACAACGTGTGGTATGGGGTAAAGCCTCAATACGATTAGGAGCGATCTTCCTGCCACACTCTTCGCAAGAGTCGCCTACCCGAGCATCAATGCGTGCCAGGGCGCGTTTGATCTGGGCCAGTTCCTCCTCGGCTTCAGCCTCCAGTCGCGCGATCACCTCATCGTTGTGGATTTCAATCGCCTGCTCATCAAGACCCTTATCCAGAGCGCCGTTGATACGGTGGCGATGATCTTCGTAGCGCTGTACGCGGGCCAGAAGTTCAGCCTTCAGGGCTTCCAGCCGTGCTTTTCTGTCTTGCATGGTTGCCTATAAGCCCCCGGCTGCTCTCATAGTTCAGACCAAATGCGCTCTCTAAAATCGTCGCTGAGCTCAGACACCTGGCGTATTCGGTTATAGGTAGCTTCAGTCATGTCTCCAGAGATTTTGTGATAGCAGGACACCATAGAGGTTAGTGTTGGGGGGCCATCGAAACCGAGCATGCACTGTGTCAGTCTGCTATGAAGGGGAGCCACTGTTGAAATAAGGTCAAGCTCGTGACGAAATGCTTCGTTGAAGGTTTCCAGCCAAATGCGTTGCAGCTTGACCACCGAGTTAGTGGTTTCTAGCCAAGACTGATACCAGAAATCAATCAGGGTATCGTCACTGATCGCTTTTGGGTCGGCATGCGCTTTGGTAAGTGTTGACATTGTGTTTTCTACTCCTGTGCTAGTTTAAATATTATAGTTGTCCTTTTTTCTTTGGCAGGTTATAGGGTTGTTTGTTTTGATGTAGGTCAAATTTTTAACATTAAGGAATTTTTTGTGGTTTTGATGTGGGGTAATTAGTTTTTGGGTTTTATTGATTACATGGGTAATGCTTTAGTGTGAGATTTTTTAGTTAAAATCTATGTGCTATAAGTTATTTAAAGCTAATCCTTAAATATTAAGTAGTGTCGCCATCTTTAAATTTTATTATTTATAAAATAAACATTGATGGGAGTCATGGAATGGCCTATTAGCTCTGCTTTAGGATGTCGCCAGGCCGTTGCTAGGCTCTGTCCTTAATTTATAGCGAGGTTAAAAAGTCATGGATAAGCTAACAGCACTTAACTTTTTGCCACAAGAACAACTTGTTTTGGCTTATTCGCATGAAAAAATGGAAGTAAATCGCTACCGCTGCCTAGCGCTAAGGTTCCTTTCTATTGATCCACCTGTGAACAGGTTGATGAGCGCGATAGGTATAGAGTGCGTCCACCGTCTTGAATGGTTGAAAGAAGTGGCTACTCGAATGGATCTTTCCGCCTGTGTTGCCGAGCCGTCGTATCCAGGGGCTTCTCCATTATTTAATATCAATAAACAACATTTTTTTGTTGTAGATGAGCTTATGGGGACTCAGCTTCTCGAGCAGGCCGAAAAAGCCGCGAAAGAGACCTTCATGTTTTTCAGTTGGTTGCTGGAAACGAATGCCACTCCAGAGCTAGATCGACCTTTTTTAGGTTTTGTAAATCAAAAGACAAATGAATTTCACGTGCTTCAAGAATGTCGCCAGAACTGGACTGCGGGCATGTCGATAGCTTTTTAAGTTTTGCTCTGGCTCAAAAGCTTCAGCTATCAATGCCTGCAAGTTTTCTCACTTACACCCGCGGGCGCGCAGCACGTATTTTTCCAGCTCCACGATCAGGTAAATGGCAAGGCTACTGATCAGGATAACGCCCCAATGACTAAGATGGAGCCCCTCGCTTTCGAAGATGACCTGCATAAAGGGCAGGTAAGTCCAGACGAGCTGGAGCACTACAATCGTACCGATGGAAATCCATACCGGACGACTGCCGAAGAGGCCCTCCAGGCTGAGGGTGCTACGCAGCAGGTAGCGGCTGTTGATCAGATAGGCAGCACTCCCCATTACCAGCATATTGACCGCACCGGTGCGCGCCAGCATTTCACTGCCGCCGTGCAGGAGTATCCAGCCGAACATTCCAAATACACCGAGCAGCAGTAACAGAGAGACAAAAACCACCCGCCAGAGAAGGAACAGATCAAGCAGTGAGGCGTCGGGGTCTCGTGGCGGGCGAATCATAATATCTTTTTCGGCCCCTTCGAAGGCCAGCGCAAGGCCCAGCGTCACTGCGACGACCATGTTGACCCAAAGCGCCTGTAGTGGCGTGACCGGCAGGGTAGTGCCCGCCAGCACGGCGAGCATGATCGCCAGCCCCTGGCCGCCGTTGGTTGGCAGTAAAAAGGTGATCGTCTTGCGAATGTTGTCGTAGACCTTGCGACCTTCACGGATGGCCCCGACGATGGTCGCGAAGTTGTCGTCGGCCAGCACCATCTCGGCGGCCTCCTTGGCAGCCTCAGTGCCCTGGATGCCCATTGCCACGCCCACGTTGGCGCGCTTCAGGGCTGGCCCATCGTTGACCCCGTCGCCCGTCATGGCGCAGATGCCGCCGCGGGCCTGCATTGCCTTCACCAGCCGCAGCTTGTGCTCTGGTGCGGCGCGCGCGAAGACGTCCACGTCGAGAATGATGGCCTCGAGTTCGGTATCCGACATGGCCTCTATCTCACGTCCGCTTATAGCCCGCTCGGTATGGGCAAAACCCAGCTGTCTGGCGATGGCCAGTGCCGTCGCGGCGTGGTCGCCGGTGATCATCACCGGACGAATGCCAGCGGCAAGGCATTCTTTCACCGATGTGATGGCCTCTTCCCGAGGTGGGTCGAGCAGCCCCACAAGGCCCAGCAGCACCAGTCCTTCTTCGGCATGTTCATCCTCCAGGTCACGGTCGTCGTGGATCTGCTTCTCCGCCAGTGCCAAGACGCGCAAGCCGCGTGAGGATAGCGCTTGGATACGCTCCTCCCAAAGCGCTACGTCCAGTTCGCTATGCTGGTTTCCATCGCGCACCTGATGGCACATCTCAAGTAGGCGGTCGGGTGCACCCTTAACCAGCAAAAGGCGTTCGCCGTGCGCTTCGTGGAGCGTTGCCATGTACTGGCGTTCGGATTCAAAAGGAATGGCATCATGCCTGGCGTGGTCGCTTCGCAGCGTACCGGCCTCAAGCCCTGCCTTGGCGGCGGCGACGACCAGGGCGCCTTCGGTGGGGTCGCCATGGATCCGCCAGCGACCTTCATCCTCGGCGAGCTCGGCATCATTGCAAAGCACGGCAACCTTCAGGAAGTGGCGCAGTTCATGAGCTTTATCCAGGTCAATGAATCGGGACGCCGGCTTGTCTTCTTGCATCCAATAGAAACGACCTTGCGGGGAAAAGCCGGTGCCCTCAATGCGTATCGCACCCTCGGGTAGCCAGACTGTCTCGGCGGTCATCTCGTTGCGGGTCAGGGTGCCGGTCTTGTCGGAGAAGATCGTCGAAATGGAGCCCAGCGTCTCTACCGCCGGAAGGCGCCGGATAATTGCGTTGCGGCGAGCCATGGTCTGCACGCCCAAGGCTAACCCAATGGTGACGATAGCCGGCATGCCCTCGGGGATGGCCGCTACCGCCAGCCCCACGGCGGCCATGAACATGTTGCCTAATGGTTGACCATGCACCAGCAAGCCGAAAGCGCCCGTGAGAATGGCGGCAACGAGAATAAACAAGGCAAGTATCTGGCCGGCGCGGTCAATCTGGCGCAGTAGTGGTGTCTTGAGCTGCTCGACGTCGCGCAGCATCTCCGATATCCGGCCGATCTGGGTGTGCGCCGCAGTCTCGACGACCAGTCCGTGTGCATTGCCCTGGACGACGATGGTGCTGGCATAGGCCATACAGGTGCGGTCGCCCAGGTCGGCATCATCGTCTACCGCCTGGGTCTGCTTATCTACCGGCGTGGACTCGCCAGTCAATGAAGCTTCCTCGGTGCGAAAACGCTGCGCCGTCAACAGGCGCAGGTCGGCCGGGACTCGATCACCGCTCTCAACCAGCACAACATCACCCGGCACGAGTTCCTCGGCAGGAATGGTCAGACGCTTTCCGTCGCGCAGCACTGCGGCCTGGGGCGAGAGCATTCGGCGGATGCTATCCAGGGCCTTCTCGGCCTTGCCCTCCTGTATGAAGCCGATCAGCGCAATGATCAGCACCACACAAAAAATCACGACGGCATCAATGGCGTGGCCCAGCCCCAAGCTGGCAACGGACGCCACGATCAGTACCAGCATCAGGATGTTATTGAACTGCGCGAGTAGCCGCTGCCACCAGGGACGACCCTTCGTTTGTTCGAGCTGGTTGGGCCCATGAGTGGCTAGCCGGCGCTCGGAAGCCTGAACGCTGAGGCCATCGGCTGTGCTGTCGAGTTGCTTGAGCGCTTCACCTACCTCCAGGGCATGCCAGGCAGTTTGCTTGATGCGGTTGGGAGCAGCCATTGTTTCTCCGACATGAGCGAGGTGAGAGGATGCCAGATAGTAAACACGTTGCGGGCTTTAAAGCATTGATGCAGAGCAACACGTAGGTGTAATTCATGAAATTTATAGTTGCCGCTTGAGACATCGTTCCTCTGCGAGCTCAAAGTGCTGTCATGCTCAAATCCTGTGCTCTCTATGGGGCGTTTGCCCTTGCACATAGGTCTTGAGCATTTCGATGGTTGCCCCACCCACACTACAAGCAAAATACGACCGGGACCACAGAGCAGCGCTGCTTTTACTCAACCTCGGGATATGCGTGTTCAAGAAGCGCACCCGCCGGGAGGACGTGGATTTCAAGTTGTTGATCATCACGCTGATCGACAGCTTCGGCGGATATTCAACAAGCAGGTGAACATGGTCTTCTTCACGATCGAACTCCAGGATGCAGCAGTCTGGTGTCTCGCAAGCAGATTCAAATGCCTCCCGGAGCTGCCCGATCATGTCGCCATCGAACACTTTGCGGCGATACTTCGTCGTAAAAACTAAGGTGAACCACAAAATGGACCATGCCGTTGAACATCCGGTCGTGGGGGGCTCCTCCTGCCATACGCACCACGACCGGGACATCAACGCGGCGCTTAATATCAAGCATCAAGGTATTATTCAGTTAAAGGTGGAAGGGCTGTCCGTCTCTGCCCATGGAGGCTCGCGTAAATCCGGCATGTCGCCGGTTGCTGCTTGAGAAGTGGGAAGCCTCGCCCGCTAGGGCGGGGAGCAGTCACTAAGCACTGCGTGATCGTTTTAAACGAATATGACAACGCTATAAAACTAGGCAACATCACCCAGACTGAACCATCATTGATGTGGGTCAAGAGGTAAGCATTCGCGAAAACTAGACTTACATGGAGAGCTTAGGCGCTGCTTTGTTGCCCAAGAGCATACCGTTAACATCCGCTAACGTTATATAGGTCTATTATGCAGACACTGCCCTTCAAACTCTGGCCAACCATTATTGCGGTGGCCGTGACCCTGCTGATATGGCTGGTCATTCCCCTACCAGAAGGCCTAGCGCCCAACGCGTGGCTGATGCTGGCTATCTTCGTTGGCACTATTGTTGCCATTATCGGTAAAGCCATGCCCATTGGGGCTATTTCCGTTATTGCTATTTCTATTGTTGCGGCAAGCGGCGTTACGGGGGATACGCCTGGCGAAGCTATCGATGTGGCCTTAAGCAGTTACGCCAACTCGCTGATCTGGTTAATTGCTATTGCGATTATGATTTCACGCGGGCTGATAAAAACCGGTTTAGGAGCGCGTATCGGCTACTACTTCATATCCATCTTCGGTAAGCGTACACTGGGCATTGGTTATGGCCTCGCTTTTTCAGAGCTTACCATTGCCCCAGTAACACCCAGCAATACTGCCCGGGGCGGCGGCATTATCCACCCCATTATGCGCTCGATTGCCCACAGCTTTGACTCACACCCAGAAGAAAATACTTCTGGCAGAATTGGCAAATACCTGGCCTTAGTGAATTACCACAGCAACCCAATTACTTCGGCGATGTTTGTCACCGCTACTGCCCCAAACCCGCTGACAGTTCAACTCATTGCGACCGCTACGGGCGCAGAGATCCAACTGAGTTGGTTAACGTGGGCGGTCGCCATGTTACTGCCTGGTTTAGTCGCCATCCTGGCGATGCCTTATATTCTTTACCTGCTCTACCCACCAGAAATTAAGGAAACGCCTAATGCCACCCAAATAGCGCGGGACAAGCTGGCGGAGCTAGGCAAAATAAGCCGAAACGAAGGCATTATGCTGTTCGTCTTTTTGGTACTACTCCTGCTGTGGGCAGATATTCCGGCAATATTTTTGGGTGATGCGGTAACTCTTAACACGACAACATCTGCCTTTATCGGTCTTTCCATGCTGCTGCTGACGGGGGTGTTAACCTGGGATGATGTACTGAAAGAGAAAAATGCCTGGGATACGCTACTGTGGTTTGGCGCCCTCATCATGATGGCAAGCCAGCTTAAGGAAACCGGACTTGTTGATTGGTTCTCTGCAAATATGCAGGACTGGATTACCATGATGGGGATTGGTTGGGCAGGCGCCTCCGCCCTCCTTGTGCTGACCTTCCTCTATACCCATTACTTTTTTGCCAGCACCACTGCACATATCACCGCAATGATGGCCGCCTTTCTCACTGTTGGTCTAAGTCTCGGTGCCCCGCCCATGCCGTTTGTGCTGATCATGGCCGCTACCTCATCTATCATGATGACCTTGACCCATTACGCAACAGGAACGTCTCCCGTCATTTACGGCTCAGGCTATCTGACACTGGGTGAGTGGTGGAAAGCAGGCTTTATTATGAGTGTGGTCAATCTCATTATCTGGGTGATTGTCGGCGGTTTGTGGTGGAAGTTACTGGGACACTACTGAGCGCTGGCCAGCGAGTGGCGTAAGCGCAGGGGGGCATGCGAATCGACCAGATGGTACGTTAGTTTTGGCAGAAAGCACCGTTCAAGCAAGGTAAACTAGCCGACTTTGAAACCACAACTGGCTTCAGGCATGCAGCGAATTGAAGAATTAAGCGAAGCGGGGGATCGGTACTTCGATGGCCTGGTGGACAAGTTTTCCCGCTCGCTCTACCAGGCGCCGCGGGGTGAGCTGCGCCTGGCCATGCTCGACCATTTATTGCCGCAAATGCTGGAGCTGAACCAGCAGTCGGTACTCGACGTTGGCGGCGGGCTCGGCCAGCAGGCCGCGTGGTTTGCCAAGCGAGGGCACGCCGTCACAATGACCGAGCCATCCGCCGACATGCTGGCCTATGCCCGGCAGTGGCATGCGGCATGCGACGAACTTTCCTCGCAGGCGATCACCTATGGGCAGACGCCGTTGCAGCAATTGGCCGATGAGCACCCCGGCCCCTGGCCGCTGATCACCTGCCATGCCGTGCTGGAATGGCTGGGTGATCCGCGCGCGGCGCTGGCGTCATTGGCGGCGCTTTTGGCGCCGGGCGGGCAGTTGAGCCTGATGGTCTTCAATCGCGATGCGCTGCGTTTTTCCAACGCGCTGAAGGGCAACGTGGACAAGGCGCTGAGCGACCGGTTGGAGGGGCAGGGCAAGCGCCAGCGCCTGACGCCAATCTCGCCGGTGACCCACGACCAGGTAGTGCAGTGGAGCGCGGGTCACCATCTGACTATCGAGTCCGTAGCCGGGATTCGTATCTTCCAGGATTATCTTCAACACCCGCCGACCAGTGACGCCGAGCGTGACAAACTGCTGGCGCTCGAAAAGCAGTATTGCCAATACGACCCCCATTGGCGGCTGGGTCGCTACCTGCTTTATACCCTCAGCAAACCGGAGTCTGTCGCATGAGTGCTCAATCACCCGCCTGCCAACTATTAGAACGACAGCCAGCGCGTCATGCGCCGCTTTGGGTGGTGGGCCCGCCGCTAGATCCTTGGCTGATTGAGCAGTCATATGGCGTGATCAGTGGTGATTTAGCCGTGCTCAACGCTTGGCGCGCTCGCGATAAGCTGGCATTTACCCCCTTTGCGGATGAGAGCGGCGCGCATTTGACAGGCGACGTGGTGCTGTTCTGGCCTAAAGCCCATCAGTTGGGTATTTGGTGGCTGCAGTGGTTATGCGAAGTGTTACCCGCCGATACGCCGGTAGACATTGTCGGTGAGCATAATGGCGGCATCAAGCGAGTGCCCAAGGTGCTCGCCGAACGCGAGATGTGCTGCGACAAGCTGGATAATGCCCGACGCTGTTCGTTGTTTGCGACCCGCACGGTAAAGGCTGCCGCCTCGGAAGATGTGTGGAAGCGCTTCGATGCGCTAGGCGTCACGTTGGTGAGCCACCCCGGCGTGTTTGGGCACGGCAAGGTAGATGAGGGTACCCAACTGCTGCTGGAGGGCTTAGAAAACGAGCTTCCCCGACCGCCGCAGCGCGTGCTGGATATGGGCTGCGGCGACGGGATTATCAGCGCATGGCTTGCGCAACAGGGGCATCAGGTAACCGCCGTTGATGTCAGCGCGTTTGCGGTTGAATCGACCAAGCGCACACTGAGCATTAACGGCCTGGAAGGCCGCGTATTGCAAAGCGATGTCTATAACGCCTTACAAGACGAGTCCTTTGACATCATCGTCAGTAATCCGCCGTTTCATCAAGAGCGTGATATCAGCTATGGGCCAAGTCAGCGATTAATCAGCCAAGCACCGGCCCACTTGACCTCGGGAGGTCAGCTGTTGATGGTCGCCAACGCCTTTTTACCGTACCCCGATCTGCTCCAGAACGCTTTTCAGCAATTTCAAACCCTGGCGGATAATCGCCGCTTCAGAGTGTATCGCGCGCAGCGGCGTTAATTACCGTTTAGGGGCGTACTCAATGGTTGTTACGGTGTAGAACGTCTCGCCATTGGGCGTGAGCACCGTTATATCATCGCCCACTTCCTTGCCCAGCAGGGCTTTCGCCATGGGTGCATCGATGCTGATCCAGCGTTTTTGCGTATCGGTTTCATCGTGGCCAACAATGCGGATATACAGTACTTCGCCGTCTTCATCTTCCAGGCTGACAAAGGCACCGAAAAATATTTTATCGGTGTTGGCAGGTAAACGGTCAACCACTTGGAGTTCATCCAAGCGTTTGGTGAGGTAACTGATACGGGCAATAACGCGATTGAGTTCCTTTTTATTGTAGGTGTAATCCGCGTTTTCACTGCGGTCACCCTGGGCCGCCGCTTCGCCCACTTTCGCCGAAATTTGCGGGCGTTTTACCCGCGAGAGGTGATCTAGAATACCCCGCAGACGTGCTGCGCCCTCAGCGGTAATCAGGTTGCTTTTGGGTTCCTGGCGCGGGTCTTTTGCCGGATCGCGCCAGCGGGTCATATTGCGGCCTTTCATTGCCAACTCCCTTTTGGTGAGGCGACACCTACTTTAACGTGATTTGCCATAGCTGGGCCAAAAGTCGTGTAAATGATTTGCGACTGGCGATTCATTCAAACGTTCGTTACATTGTCTGGGTGGCTTACTTTCCCACATGCATTTATCGGATAACAACAATCCAAGGAGTAGATAATGGCGCACTCAAACCTGATTCGCTATTTCGCATTGACCGCACTCAGTGGTTCATTGGCGCTCGCATCGTTTAACGCTGTGGCCTATGAAAGCGATCTTTACTCGCTTAAAAATCGCTGGGAGCACACGGTGACCGAGATGCCTGAAAGCGAGCGCGAGGAAGCGCTGAACGGCTTAGTAGATGAAGTCAACCAGCTTGCCGAGCAACACCGTGACGAAGCCGAAGTTTTGGTTTGGAAAGGTGTCATATTGGCGGCTTATGCCCGTGAGCGCGGTGGCCTCGGAGCATTGGGCGTTGCCAAGGACGCCCGTGATACGCTTGAACGTGCCGTAGAGATCGACCCACAAGGCAATAACGGTTCGGCCTATGTGACATTAGGCGCGCTATACGACCGTGTGCCCGGGGGCTTGATCGGTTTTGGCGATAGTGACACGGCGGACGACATGTTCCAGCGCGCGCTGGAGATTCGCCCTGATGGAATCGACGTAAACTATTACTACGCGGCTTTTTTGCAGGAAGAAGGCAATACTCAGGCGGCCCGAGAACATGCCCAGCGCGCTGTGGACGGCAGCGCCCGAGAAGATCGCCAGCAATCCGATGAAGCGTTGCGCCGTGAGGCCGAGGCGATGCTCGGCGAGTTGTAGCGTAATTTCGCCAAATTGGCATTCCCAGTGACAAGCATTGATAATAGGACGATTGTTATCACTGGGAGCGCCCAATGGCATCCAGCGTCAGCACGCCTTTACTCGACACGCCGCTAGGCCGCCAAGATGTTGAACTGCTCAAACGTGAAACCTTGCACCAAGGTTTTTTTCGTTTAGAAGCACTTGAGCTTCGCCATCGCTTGTTTGAAGGGGAGTGGAGCAGGGTCATGCGTCGCGAAGTCCATCATCGCTTTGATGCCGTGGGCGTGCTGCTTTACGACCCCGAGCACGATACCCTTGTTCTAGTAGAGCAGTTTCGCGCGGGCGCCGTCGATGACCCTCACACCCCATGGAAGCTAGAACTCGTGGCGGGCCTTGTGGAGCAGGACGAGTCACATGAAGACGTTGCTCGCCGTGAGGCTATCGAGGAGGCGGGTTGTCGTGTGGAAAAGCTCACCAAATTACACACTTACTACCCCAGCCCTGGGGCCTGCAATGAACGCGTGACGTTGTTTTGTGGCTTAGTCAATACGCAGGGGCTAGGCGGGATTCATGGCCTTGATGAAGAGCACGAAGATATTCGTGTTCATATCGTGTCTTTTCCCACCGCTTGGGAACTCCTGGGTACGGGAAGACTCGACAACGCCATGTGCTTGATTGGAATGCATTGGTTAGCAGGCCAGCGCGCTTCACTACGTGCCGCCTTCCAGCCGATGCCCCCGCAGGGCGAAACTGACAAGGAGTGATCATGGCGAAAATGGCTTATGTCACCGATTTGAAGACGCTACAAGCCGAATGCAGCGCCAACTACTTGCGTTTGGTTCGCCTGGTAGGTGAGCTTGAAAGCGGCCAGCGTCGCGACATTGCCTTGCGCGGCGATGACCAGTACTTCGGCGATTTACACCTGACGATTTTGCAGCACGCTCCCTACACCACCATGGTGGAAGTGACGCAGAGCAGTCCGATGGACACCTTGTGGGAAGGCCCGCGAATGCGTGTCCACCTTTATCATGATGTACGCATGGCGGAAGTCACCGACTTTCAACGCGAGCGTCATTTCAAAGGACGCTACCGCTACCCCAATGCCCGGATGCACCAGCCTGATGAAAAGCTTCAATTGAATCGCTTTCTCGGCGAATGGCTGGCCCACGCCTTAGCCCATGGGCATACCGTTGATGTGCCGGAGCTACCCTGATGCGGCTGATACAAATTACCGACGCCCACCTCTACGCGGATAAACAAGCGCGTTCCCGCGCCGGTGTCCCATGGCGACACTTACAGCGCGTGCTGCAAGCGGTCATCATGGAACAGCCAGATTTGGTGGTGTTCAGCGGTGATATTAGCCAGGACGAAACGGCAACATCTTATACGCTGGCTTATGAAGCGATGTCGCAACTACCATGCCCTTGGGTATGGCTGGCAGGCAATCACGACCAGCCTGCGCTTATGCTAGAAACGCATCCGCTGCATGAGGAAGTGGCGTTGCCGCCTTGGCGCATGCTGCTGCTCCACACCCAGGTAGAGGGCGAGCCGCACGGTGAGTTGGGCCAAGAGGCGCTAGCCTCGCTATCCGCAAAGCTGAAGGGGGATGAAAGACCTACCTTAATAGTAATGCATCATCCCCCAGTTGATGTCGGCGCCGCCTGGATGGATGCCATCGGTTTACAAGACCGTGATGCGTTCTGGGACATCCTCAGCGCGCATCCCCAGGTCAAGGTCATCCTTTTTGGCCATGCTCACCAAGCCTATGCGCAGCATCACAGGGTGGGTGAACATGATGTTGCGGTTTATGGCTGCCCGGCGATTTCTGATCAATTCATGCCCGGTGCCAAACATTTCATGATTGATGAGGCTTCGCGCCCAGGTTATCGCATCGTTGATCTCAAGGATCAACAGTGGGATACCTGGATTGAGCGCGTCACGGTATAGCCGCTATGGCGGCTTTTTGACCTGTTAGGCGGGAAAGGCATAAAAAGATAGTTATTAATTCTTTTGGGTTATTATTGCCGAGACGTTACCCTACCCACATTCTAGCGCTCAGCGTTTTTACGCAGTGCCACAGGGTTTGTTTTTGTGAGGTAGTTGGCCATGTCCCAGTTTTCCACTCTCTCAGCCGCATCGCGGACTGAGATGCCAGGCGCGCCAAGCGCTGCGCGCATGACGCACTTAAAAGAGCTTGAAGCAGAATCGATCCACATCATCCGCGAAGTCGCCGCCGAGTTTTCCAACCCGGTGATGATGTACTCCATCGGTAAAGATTCTTCGGTCATGCTGCATCTGGCGCGCAAGGCGTTTTATCCCGGTACGCCGCCGTTCCCGCTGATGCACATCGATACGACCTGGAAATTCCGCGAGATGATCGAGTTCCGCAACCGCATGGCAGCCGATGCGGGCATGGAGCTTATCGTTCACACCAACGAAGAAGGTCGTACGGCGAACATCAATCCGTTCGACCACGGCAGCGCCAAGTACACCGACATCATGAAAACCCAGGCGCTCAAGCAAGCGCTGGACAAGCACGGCTTTGATGCGGCGTTCGGCGGTGCCCGGCGCGATGAAGAAGCCTCCCGTGCCAAGGAGCGTGTCTACTCCTTCCGCGATAAATACCACCGCTGGGACCCGAAAAAACAGCGCCCGGAGCTGTGGAATATCTACAACGCCAAGGTCAACAAGGGCGAATCGATCCGCGTGTTCCCGCTCTCCAACTGGACCGAGCTGGATATCTGGCAGTACATCTACCTGGAATCGATCCCCATTGTGCCGCTGTACTTGTCAGCCCCACGTCCGGTGGTCGAGCGCGACGGCATGCAGATCATGGTCGACGACGACCGCCTGCCGCTGGAGCCGGGTGAAGTACCCGAAGAAAAGTGGGTGCGTTTTAGAACCCTAGGTTGCTACCCGCTTACCGGCGCGGTGGAATCCAAAGCCGCCACCTTGCCCGAGGTCATCCAGGAAATGCTGCTGACCAAAACCAGCGAACGCAGCGGCCGCGCCATCGACCACGACCAAGCCGGTTCGATGGAAAAGAAAAAGCGCGAGGGATACTTCTAATGGCTCACCAATCCAATCTAATTGCCGATAACATCGAGCAATACCTTCACGAACACGAAAACAAAGACCTGCTGCGCTTTATTACCTGCGGCAGCGTCGACGACGGCAAGTCCACGCTGATTGGCCGGATGCTTCATGACTCCAAAATGATCTTCGAGGATCAGCTGGCGGCGATCACCCAGGCCTCCAAAACCAGCGGCACGACCGGCGATACCGTCGATCTTGCGCTGCTGGTGGATGGCCTGCAGTCGGAGCGCGAGCAGGGCATTACCATCGATGTGGCTTATCGTTTCTTCTCCACCGATAAGCGCAAGTTCATTATTGCCGATACCCCAGGGCACGAGCAGTACACCCGCAATATGGCCACCGGAGCGTCTACTGCAAGCTTGGCGGTGATTTTGATTGACGCGCGCTATGGCGTGCAGACGCAAACCCGCCGTCACAGCTTTATTGCCGATTTGCTGGGCATCCAGCACTTGGTCATTGCGGTCAATAAGATGGACCTGGTCGACTTCTCCGAGCAGCGCTTTAACGAAATTGTCGAGGAGTACCGTGCCTTTGCGACCAATCTGAACGCTCCAGATATTCGCTTTGTGCCGATGTCGGCGTTAAAGGGCGATAACGTTGTCAATCCCAGCGAGCAGACGCCTTGGTATTTCACCGCGGGTTACGAAGGCAAAACGCTGATTGAGCTGCTGGAAAGTGTCGAGGTGACCTATGACCAGAACCTCAATGATCTGCGCTTGCCGATACAGTATGTGAACCGGCCGAATCTGGACTTTCGTGGCTATTGCGGCACCTTGGCAGCCGGCGTGTTGCGCCCTGGGCAGGACGTAAAAGTGTTGCCGTCGGGTAAAACCTCGCGGGTTGCACGGATTGTTACCTTCGACGGCGATTTAAGTGCGGCGTACCCCGGCCAGGCGATTACCGTCACGCTTGAGGATGAGATCGACATCTCGCGTGGGGACTGGCTGGTCAGCGCCAAGGAAGAGCTGCCTTTGTCCAACGCCTTTACAGCCGATATTGTGTGGATGCATGAGGACGCGCTGGCGCCGGGCAAGCTATATGACTTTAAGCTTGCTACGCGGGACCTCTCAGGGCAGGTCAGCGCGATTGACTATCAGATAGATGTAAATACGCTTGAAAAGCACGCCGCTGACTCGCTGAGCCTGAATGCGATTGCGCGCTGCGAAGTCGAGCTGACGGCGGCGATTCCGGTGGATGATTATCGCAGCAGTCCTGGCACCGGCAGTTTTATTATTGTTGATCGGCTGACCAACGTCACCGTGGGTGCCGGGATGATCCGTGGCGTGGCCAATGCGTCTGATGGTGGTTCTGGGAAAACAGACTGGGCGGCGTTTGAGCGTGACCTTAACGCCCTGGTACGTAAGCATTTTCCGCACTGGGAAGCCAAGGATATTCGCCAGTTGCTATAGGTGTCTAGGCGGTATCAACTGGCCAAGATAAGGCCATGGTGAGATAAAAGCCCCAATGGCGCATGCCATTGGGGCTTTTCACTGTTTATGCCTCGGCAGGTTATTGGGCGTTGGGGAAAAACAGCTGTTGGCCATCGACTGTGTAGTCGGCGATGGCTTGCTGGCCCTCTTCAGAGACGAGCCATTCATGCCACTGGGCGGCGAGATCATGCTTTAAGTGTGGGTGCTTGTCTTCCGACATCAGCAGGCTGCCGTACTGATTGAATAGCGCTTCGTCGCCTTCATAAAGCAGCGTTAAGTCCTGAGGATTTTCAAAGGCGACCCAGGTGGCGCGGTCGGTAAAGGAATACGCGCCCATTCCGGCGGCGGTGTTAAGCGTTGGGCCCATGCCGCTGCCCAGTTCGCGGTACCATTCGCCGCTTGGCTCAATAGACGCGCTTTCCCAAAGACGCTGCTCGGCGCGGTGCGTGCCACTGTCGTCTCCGCGCGAGGCAAACGGTGATTCGCTTTCGGCGATACGCTGCATGGCGTCGTCGATTGAGTCGCTGTCTTCAATGCCAGCGGGATCGTCCTGGGGACCGACGATCACGAAATCGTTGTACATTACGTTTTGTCGCTCGGTGGCGTAACCATCGGCGACAAACTGTTCTTCCCCCTCCGTGTCGTGTACCAGCAGGCTATCGGCATCACCGCGCCGGGCGGTTTCAAACGCCTGGCCGGTGCCCACTGCGACGACACGCACATCAATATCGGTCTTGTCGGTAAACTGGGGAATGATGGCATCAAACAACCCCGAGTTTTCCGTCGAAGTGGTGGAGGCCAGAGTGATGTAGTCGCTATCGGCCAGCACAAGGCCGTTCCAAGCCAGGCTTAGCAGGCTTATGCTCGTTACTACTGTGGTCTTTTTCATATCACGATCCCTTCTTGTGGTAGGAATACCAGGGCTACCAAACCAGCTCACCCTGAATAAACGCGCGCCCTTCTGACGAGTGGGGCGTAGAGAAAAAAGTGTCGGCCGGGCTGTGCTCCCGTATTTGCCCGTTGTGCAAAAACACCACGTCATCGGCCAAGCGTTTAGCCTGATGTAAATCATGAGTGGTCATGACAATGCGGGTGCCGCTAGCATGGAATTTCAACACGGCATCTTCGACGGCTTTAATAGCGGCTGGGTCCAGCGCCGAGGTGGCTTCGTCCAGGAACAACACATCCGGGTTAAGCAGCCAGGCGCGGGCCAGGGCCAGACGTTGCTGTTCACCGCCTGACAGCACGCGGGCCGGGCGGTGAGCCAGCGCGGTTAATCCAAAGGTAGCGAGCGCTTGAAAGGCACGCGCTTTGCGCTGGGCGCGGGGCACTTTATGGATGCCCAGCACGTAGGTCAGGTTGTCGAGCGCCGAGCGGCGCAGTAGCACAGGGCGTTGGAACACCATGGCCTGTATCGGCGTCGCACCTTGCCAGCGGACGCTTCCGCTGGTGGGCGCAAGTAACCCGTGGGCCAGGCGCATCAGCAGGCTTTTGCCGGCCCCGTTAGGCCCCATGATGACCGTACGTTGGCAGCCTGAAAGGGTCAGCGAGGTCGGGGCCAATAGGGGTTGCCCTCGGTGCTGGAAGCTGACGTTATCCAGCTGCAGGTCGGCAATCGGGGTTTGTGTAGGAAAGGGCGCGTTCATCCTAAGCGCCTCTTGGCGGTTTCGCCCATCAGGTGGGCAAGCGCGTTAATCAGTGTCACCAATGCCAATAGAATAATCCCCAGCCCCAGTGCCATGGGTAGATTGCCTTTACTGGTTTCGAGCACGATGCTGGTGGTCATCACGCGCGTTACGCCGTCGATGTTGCCGCCGACGATCATGACGGCCCCCACTTCAGCACTGGCGCGCCCAAAGCCAGCGAGCATCACGGTGATCAGCCCCACGCGCGCATCCCATAGCAGAGTGGGCATCATTCTCGCCGTGGATAACCCCAGTGATTGCAGTTGCTCTGCGTATTCGCCGTGCAGGGCTTCTACTTGCTGGCGAGTCAATGAGGCGATGATGGGCAACACCAGCACCCATTGGGCCACCACCATCGCGGTGGGGGTAAACAGTAAGCCCATTTCACCCAAAGGCCCGGCGCGCGATAACAACAGATAAACACATAGCCCCGCCACCACGGGAGGCAAGCCCATCAGGGCATTGAGCGAAATGATCACCCCATTGCGGCCAGGGAAGCGCCACAGGGCCAGAGCGGCACCCAGCGGTAAACCCGTTAGCGCCGCCAGTACGACGGCCGCGAGCGAGACCTGCAGCGATAGCGTCACAATTGAGAACAGGTCACTATCCATCTGCAAAATAAGCTGCAGCGCCGTCAAAAAGGCATTGTCACTATTGGGCATCGTCAGTGGTCAGCCTGGTGAGAGAAGTTTGTTGTGTAAGATGTTGGCAGCATGTACTTAATGGTGCGTAAATGCATCTGATGCTGAAATATATGCAGTTAAATGCACAATAAAACCTAATGGAGTGGCGGATGCCGTCGACTGCTATGTATTTAACCACCAGCGAAGTCGCTGCCTACCTGCGTCTCAAAGAGCGCAAGGTCTATGATCTGGTTCGCCAGGGGCAGATCCCCTGCAGCCGAGTCACGGGCAAACTGCTATTCCCACGCCAGCAGGTGGATTTGTGGGTGCTCAACCATCTGGAAGGTGATCAGGCGCAACGTCAGCCGCTGCCCGCAGTTGTGGCAGGCAGCCAGGATCCACTGCTGGAGTGGGCGATCCGCGAAAGCCACTCGGATTTGGCCAGTTTGTTTCACGGCAGCGGTGACGGCGTTCGTCGCCTGTTGGAAAGTCGCGCCATGGTCGCTGGAGTACATCTGCTTGACCCCGCAAGCGGGCGCTACAATCAGCCCATTCAACTGGGATTGGGGGGCGTGAGGGACCTGGTCGTGCTGCGCTGGGCAGTGCGTCGTCAAGGGTTATTAATCGCTGAGGGCAACCCTTTGGGGATTACCGGCATGGCCGACCTCGCACGTCCTGAAGTGCGCGTGGCGCATCGCCAGCCTGGTGCTGGCGCTGCCCAGCTTTTAACGTACCTATTGGCACAAGCGGGGATTGCGACAACGGCGATTCGCTGGGTCACGCACCCGAGTTTAAACGAGGACGATTTGGCGTTAAGCGTGCTGCAAGGCGAGGCCGATGTAGGGTTGGGCGTTGAAGCTGCCGCACGTCGCCAACAGCTCGGCTTTATCCCGCTTTACGATGAGCAGTTCGACGTAATGATGCATCGCCGCAGCTACTTTGAACCGAGCGTACAGGCGTTGTTGGCCTTCACCCGCCAGCCGCGGTTTGCTGAGCGTGCCAAGGTATTGGGTGGCTACGATATCCGTCAAATAGGTGACGTGGTGTACAACGCCTAGTTCAGTAAATACAAGGTTGACGGCTTGACGATTATACAGCAGGTGCCACACTGGTAAGGCGTTGTTAATGTCACCTCATCACGAAATGGAGAGCATGATGAATCAAGCACTAAACGGTAAACGCGTCGCCATATTAGCGGCCGACGGCTTCGAGGAATCCGAGTTAAGCGTACCCCGTGCGGCGCTGCAGAAAAATGGCGTCGATGTTCATGTGGTTACCCCAGAAGGCAAAGGCATTCGTGCCTGGGCTGAAACCGACTGGGGTGACACGTATGAGGCGGATAAAGCCCTTGCTGACGTCAATGAATCCGATTACCACGCGCTGGTGCTGCCGGGTGGCCTGTTCAATCCCGATACGCTTCGTACCAATGATGATGCGCTCGATTTTGTACGAGCCTTCTTTCAGGCGGGGAAACCGGTAGCGGCTATTTGCCATGCGCCTTGGATTCTGATTAATGCGGGCGTAGTGGATGGTCGTCGCATGACGTCGGTAGCCAGTGTCGCCCAGGATTTACGCAATGCTGGCGTTGACTGGGTAGATGAGCCGGTGGTGGTCGATAGTGGCCTAGTCACCAGTCGTACCCCTAAAGACCTGGATGCATTTAACGCCAAACTCCTGGAGGAGTTACAAGAGGGCCGTCATTCAGGCCAGCACGCTTAATGGCGTGGCTTCGCCAGTGGGCAAGCTTCGTTAAGCGGCTTGTCCACGTTATCGCCAAACCCATGAAACGCGATCTTGGCCGCGGCGGGATGATGGTACATCCCTACCGTGGCTATGGGTCGCAGCATGAAGTGTTTGTTATGGGGCGGGTTTTCCGCCAAGCGGCATTGGGGCGCGCGATCCCCAGGCGCGGCATGCTGCGTGATACTGCCGACGTTGCTCGGCGAATTTTTCGTCGCGGGTTTGCCGGGGCAGAAGTAGAGCTTTCGTTAGGTGGCAATCAGCTGTGTGTGACCACCGACCGAGATGGCTACTTCGATGTTCATTTGCCTATTAGCCATGCACTCCCTATCGATGTGTCCTGGCATGTCGCCGACATCAAGGTGCAGGCTGATGGGCAAAGTACCGTTAATGCTCAGGTGGAAATCTATGTGCCGCCGCCTGAGGCGGATCTTCTGGTGATCAGCGATATCGATGATACCGTGATGTTCACCGGGGTGGCCGAAAAGCTCAAGATGCTCTATCGCCTGTTCGTGCGCAAGCCTCATCGGCGCACGGCGTTTCCGGGCGTTGCCTCCCTTTATCAAGCGCTGCATCGTGGCGGCAGTGAAAAAGCTGAACGACCTATTTTGTACGTCTCCCGTGGCCCTTGGGCTATTTATGAAGTGCTGGAAGCGTTTTTTCAGCTCAATCGTATCCCGGTAGGGCCGATTCTGTTCCTACGTGAATGGGGGGTTTCGCTTCGCCACCCCTGGCCGAGGCGCGCCGAGGCGCACAAACGCCTACTTATTGATCGCATGCTGGCGCTGTTTGATGAATTGCCATGCATCTTAATTGGCGATAGTGGTCAGCATGACCCCGAGGTATATAGCGATATCGTCCGTGACTACCCGGGGCGTATTAAGGCCATTTATATTCGCCGGGTCGGCCGCAACCCAGAGCGGGAACAAGCCATCCAGAATTTACGCAACCAACTAGCCGACACCGACTGCCAGCTAGTGCTTGCCGCTGACAGCGTGCTGATTGCCGAGCATGCGCGTGCACAGGGATATATCTCGGCACGCGGGCTTCATGCCGTCAAGCGCGATGTGGCTGCAAGCTATCTAGAAACTGTCAACGAACGATCTGCCAATTAATCTCGCCGGGTCAACACGTGCCGCCAAAATCAGTGTTTAATGGGTGATGGCAATACGTCGACGACTCGGGAGCCGCCATGTTCGTTGTGCTGATTATCGCTGCCCTGGCGATCTTTGTATTACCCAACCTCTGGGCAAAATGGGTCCTTAAACGCCATACCCGTGGACGCGACGATTATCCCGGCACCGGCGCCGAACTTGCTGATCACCTGCTGCGCCGACTGGGCATAGAGGGAGCGAGCGTTGAGCGCACCGAGTTCGGTGACCATTATGACCCTGAAACGCGCTGTGTGCGTCTTTCTCCGGATAACTACGACGGCCGCTCGTTGACGGCCGTCACGGTGGCTGCCCACGAAGTAGGGCACGCGCTTCAGCATTTTGAAGGCTACGCGCCGCTACTGGCGCGCAGCCGATTGGTGAAGGTTGCGCAAAAAGCCGAAAAGCTGGGCGCGATATTGATGATGGCGGCGCCATTCCTGTTTCTACTGACCCGGCTGCCGGGCGGGCTGGCGCTGGTGATCGTCATGGCCGTGATCAGCTTCGGCACCGCCGCCATGGTGCATCTGGTGACGCTGCCGGTCGAGTTTGACGCTAGCTTCAATCGGGCCCTGCCGCTACTAAAAGAGTATGTGCCCCCTGGCGATATGAAAGGCGCCCGGCACGTGCTTACGGCCTGCGCGTTTACCTACGTAGCGGCGTCGCTTGCCAGCGTAATGAACTTGGGGCGTTGGCTGGTGATTTTGCGAAGGTAAGTCTTGTTACCCCGGCTTATTCGCCAGAATCACTGCCCGGCGCGGAGCAGGGTAGCCTTCGATGGTGCGGGTGCGATCATCGGGATCCAGAAAATCCGCCAGCGACTGGTAGGTCATCCACTCGGTGGAGCGCTGCTCGTCAAGTGTCGTGACCGCTTCATCCACGACGCGCACGTTGGTGAAGCCGCAGCGCGAAAGCCAGTGGCATAGCGCCTTGGAGGAGGGCAGGAAGTAAACGTTGGGCATGGCGGCGTAGCGTTCACCGGGCATAAACACCGTCTGTTCATCGCCTTCCACCACCAGGGTCTCCAGTACCAGCTCGCCGCCGGGCGCCAAGGCCGCTTTTAGCTGCTGAAGATGTTCCAGCGGCGCAGGGCGGTGGTAGAGCACGCCCATGGAAAAGACCGTATCAAAAAAGCCCAGGTTGTCCGGCACGTCTTCGATACCCACCGGTAAAAACTGCGTTCTGCCCCCGTCCTCATTACCCACGAAATGACGTACTGCCTGAAACTGCCAATAAAAACGCGGTGAAGGGTCAATGACCAGCACGAAAGCAGCGCCTGCCCCGGCCATCCGCCAGGCGTGGTAGCCGCTGCCGCCGCCGACATCAAGTACTTTGCGGTACTCGAGCGGCGCCAGGTGAGGAGCCACGCGCTGCCACTTCCAGTCGGAGCGCCATTCGGTGTCGATATGAATGCCCCCTAGTTGAAAGGGGCCTTTCCGCCAGGGCGCAAGCTTTCTCAGCAGATTGAAACACTGACGCTGCTGGCTATCGGTGAGGGCAATGTCGACCGTCACGGTGTCGCTGTTCAGGTCGACGCGTCGCTCGGCGGGGAGCGCGGGCAGTTTGGCCACGGCTTTTTCCCAGGCGGGCAAGTCGCCGTGGCGGTTGCGGTCGAGGCCACGCGCCAGTTGCTCGGGCAGGCGTGAAAGCCAGGTGTCCAGACCTTGGTCAATGAAGGCGTGGTAGAGCTCGCGGTGGGGATGGGGCATGGGTGTCTCGCTGTCTTAAAAAGTGCACCAGCCGCTGGCTTCCATCAGGCGATACTGCCAGTAGCGGCAACGAGAGGCGTCAAGGTAAACCTCGGGGCCGGTGCTGTAGTGCTCGGTGTCGGTATTATGCCAGTGGCGTTCGAAGGCTGCGCGGGCCTCGTGGATAATCACATCGTCGCTGTCGGCGACCCACTCGAGATTGGCTTCGAAGTTGAGATCGTCAAGGCTGCGTCGGGTGTAGTTGGCCGAGCCCAGCAGCAGGTGGGCGGGGCGTTCGCCGGCGTGGCGCAGCAGCAGCTTGCTGTGAGCCTGTTCGCCGTGGGTGTCGCTCCAGCGCAGTTGGATGCCCGCTGCCAGCAGGTCGTTGGCCGCCTGCCGGTTGGGGATGCCGCTGCCGGAGACGCCAAAGGCGTGGTGGTTGGGGTCGAGTAATACGCGTACCTCTACGCCCCGCGCCACCGCCTTTGTCAGGGCGGCCATGATGCCGCGGTGGGAGAGGTAGAGTATCTCGATATCGATCCGTTCTTTGGCGCGAGCGTCATCAATGATCGCCAGCAGGGCTCTTTTGATGGCGCCTTCGCTAAGCAGCCGCAGCCTCGGCATATGGCGGCTGATGGAAGGGCTGGCGACCGGCGGCTGAACGTGGTCGAGAGTGACACCGCTGCGGGCAGCGATCTCGCATTCGGAGGCGAGCAGGTCGAGGGCGATATCGCCGGAGACCCGCAGTGCCACGTCGCGGTAATCGCTGCTGCCGTCGTCAGCGTTGGCTGAGCTGACGACGGCGGTCCAGCGATCACCTTCGTCCACTACCAGGGTCTTACGATGGTTGGCGTTGAGGTTAAGCATGGTCAGGTAGCTGCGAAGACCGACCTTGCCAGGACCGATAGGGTTAGGTAGCCAGCCGCCGCGGGGTGTCTGGCGCAGCCAACGCAAGCACAGCCGCCACAGCGCCGTCCAACTGGGGTTGGGGTCGCGCCCGATGGTCAGATCGGTGATCGCCACAGGGATGCCGGCCGCTTCCAACTGCTGGTGGTGGCTCAGTTCGCGCCCGCCGTAGAGCGTGTTGATCGGGTCGGTAATCACCACCATCTCGATATCGGGGCGCTGGCGCTTGCGGGTCAGCAGGGCGTCGCGCAGGGCCACCGAAACCTTGCGATGGCAGTCGTGGCGGTCGTCGGCAGGGTCGTTGAACTGGAACATGTCCAGCACCACGCGTTTTTCGGCCTGTCCGATCAGGCGTATCATCTCATCGAAAATATGCTGCCGACATTGGCGGTGGCCTTGGGTATCGATAAAGGTCTCGTCGAGCAGCAGACGGGGCGCAAAAGGCGAGCGCCACTCGCCTTCGACGCTAAGGCCGGGCGGCAATGGCTTGCGCGAGTGCCACCAGACGGTGGCCAGGTAGAGCGCAAGCGCCCCCGCGGTCAGCGCAACCCATATGTTCATGGCTTGAAGGCGATCAGCGAGGCGAAGTTGAGGTACTGGAACCACGTCATCGAGCGCGGAAAACCGGCTTGTTTCAGGCGTTCGTGAAGGGCTTCAAGGGTGTCCGGTACCAGTACATTCTCAAGGGCGGTACGCTTTTGGCTGATTTCCAGATCACTGTAGCCATTGGCGCGCTTGAAGTCATGGTAGCGCTCGACCCGCCAGGCGTTGTCGCGCTCGTCGGCGTCGACGGTTTTCTCAGAGAGAATCAGCACGCCACCCGGCTCGAGCGCAGCGTATAGTCTCTTCAAGAGCACGTCGCGGTCGGCGGGCGGCAAAAACTGCAGCGTAAAGTTGAGGATGATCATCCCCGACGGTGCATACTCAAGCGTGCGAATATCAGCTTCCTCCACCTGCATGGCATATTCGGCACACTCATCGGCAAACGTTTGCCGTGCCTGGGTCACCATGGCGGGGGAAAGGTCGACACCCGTGTAGCGAAACGCATCGGCGGGCAGCGCACCGGCAAGGGCCAGGCCCGAGGCGCCCAGTGAGCAGCCCAGGTCATAGACATGGGCGCCGTGGCGCAGGTGGCGCTGGGCGATCAGGCTCAGCATGCCGAGGATCTGCCCGTAGCCAGGCACCGAGCGGCGAATCATGTCGGGGAAGCACGCGACGACCTTTTCGTCGAAGGAGAACCTTGCCACCTTGTCCAGGGGTGTCGAAAAGATAGCGTCACGGTAAGATGCATCACTCATGGTCAAGCCAGGATTATTAATGAGGCTGCGTAGTTTACGCGCCCTTGGTAAGACAAAACAGACCCTGCACGGAACGACGCCACAGGAGAGGGCCAATGGCTGCATCATCACGGACAACACCCGATTCGCTACCCGCATGGCAAATGCTGAAGCAGCACGCGCAGGCGCTAGAGCATGTCCATTTGAAAAATCTGTTTGGCAATGATCCAGCTCGCTGGAAACACTTTACCCGCCAGGTTGCAGGCCTCACCTTGGATCTTTCCAAGCAGCGCTGGGATGACGATACCCTAGAGCACCTGCTGGCGCTGGCGGATGAAGCGGGGGTGCCGGGGGCGATCGACGCGCTGCTGAGTGGCAAGCGTGTCAACGTCAGCGAAAACCGACCGGCCTTGCACACCGCCTTGCGCTTGCCGCCTGGGGCGAGCTTGGACGTAGAAGGTGAAGATGTGGCGGCGTCGGTGCATGAAAGCCTCACCCAAATGGAACGCTTGGTAGAGCGTTTGCACGCGGGTCAGTGGCGCGGCGCCACCGGTAAACCGATTCGCCATGTGGTGAACCTGGGGGTAGGTGGATCGGACTTGGGGCCGCTGATGGTCACCCATGCATTGGCTGACTTCCGTCCTGCCGATATTCATCCAGTGGAGGTTCATTTTGCCTCGACCATGGATGGTTCGCAGCTCGCCGATTACCTGACGCGTTTTAACCCGGAAACCACACTGTTCGTGCTGTCGTCGAAGTCGTTTACCACGATTGACACCTTGTCTAATGCCAATACCGCTCGTGACTGGTTAATAGGGCGGCTGTCGAAGCATGGCGAGGTGCCTAGTGCCACGCCGGTTAGTGCTGAGTTGATTATTCGCCAGCATTTTATCGGTGTTTCCGCCAGCCCCGATAAGATGAGTGAGTGGGGCATCACCCCCGACCACCAGCTGATGTTCTGGGAATGGGTCGGCGGGCGCTACTCGCTGTGGGGGACGATTGGCTTGCCGATTGCGCTGGTGGTTGGTATGGAAAATTTCCGTGAGCTATTAGCCGGCGCCCACGCCATGGATCGTCACTTCCAGGAGGCGCCCATGGCCGATAACTTGCCGGTGCTGCTCGGGCTGGCAGGTATTTGGAACGTTAACTTTTTGGATATTCGTGCCCACTCAATTTTGCCTTACGACGGCCGTTTGGAGTATTTCGCTGCCTACCTTGAGCAGTTGGAGATGGAGTCCAACGGAAAGTCAGTGACCCGCCAAGGCCAAGCGGTTAACTATTCTACCTGCCCGGTACTGTGGGGGCAGTTAGGCCCCAACGCCCAGCATGCTTTTTATCAACTGCTTCATCAGGGCACCCAGCCGGTGGTTTGCGACTTTATTGCTCCGCTCAAGCGTTACGACGAAGTGGAGAGTCCGGATACCCGTCGCCATTTGAAAGCCCAGCATCGCTTGGCACTGGCTAACTGTTTTGCTCAGTCGCGGGTGCTAATGCTTGGTGACGACGCTATTGATGACGATGGTCCGCGCCCGGAGCATAAGCGCTATCGCGGCAATCAGCCTTCCACTACGGTGTTATTGGACAAACTGACGCCTGCAACGCTAGGGTCGCTGATTGCGCTGTATGAGCATAAGGTGTTTGTTCAGGCAGTGGTGTGGGATATCAACCCGTTTGACCAGTGGGGCGTTGAGCTTGGCAAACAGATTGCCACCGATACCCAGAAAATCATCGACCATCAGGGCGACCTGTCGCGGATGGATGCTTCCAGTCGTGGATTGATTGAAGCCTTTTGGGCGGCTGAGCAGGAGTAATCAGGCAATTGTGTCGTGAGCATATGTCGCACGTAGAAAGGGCGCCGGGGATAGGTCGTAGAGGGGGTTATTTGCCATGGATGGCAAATGTAGCGCCCAGGGACGGGTTTACAGCGCCCCCTCGTAGACCTATCCGCGGGGAAGCCCTTTCGTGCTTCGCTATCGATAAATATGGCTGGATATACAGCATTTTGCTTTTCGGCTATCCTGTATCCTTTTGCCCGCATTCATACTTGCATGACCCTTCAGGAACCGACGTTACATGACCCAGTTTGATGCCTCCCAGTACGGCGCGAGCTCCATCGAAGTCCTCTCCGGGCTCGAGCCGGTACGTAAGCGTCCCGGTATGTATACCGACACCTCGCGACCCAATCACCTTGTTCAGGAAGTCATCGATAATAGCGTTGATGAGGCGCTGGCGGGGCATGCCACCGCCCTCAGCGTGGTGCTGCACAGTGACGGCGGGATTGAAGTGCAGGATAACGGGCGCGGCATGCCGATCGATCTGCACCCCGAGTATGGCGTGTCGGGCGCTGAGCTGATTTTTACCAAACTGCACTCAGGCGGCAAGTTCTCGTCGGACAGCTACCGTTTTTCCGGCGGACTGCACGGCGTAGGCGTGTCGGTGGTCAATGCCCTGTCACGTCGGCTGGATGTTGAAGTGACTCGCAACGGCGCGCGCCATGCCATGGCGTTTGAGTTCGGCGAAAAGGTTGAAGAACTGCACGAAATTGGCAAAGCGGCCAAGCGTGCCAGCGGCACGCTGGTGCGTTTCTGGCCGGATGAAAGCTACTTCGACAGCCCTAAACTGGCGGTGGGTAAACTGAAACACCTGCTGCGCGCCAAAGCGGTACTGTGCCCGGGGCTTGCCGTCACGCTGGTGGAACCTGACGGTACCAAAACCGAATGGGCCTACGCGGATGGTCTGCGTGACTACCTGGCGGAGGCCACCGACGGCTATGAAGTAGTTCCGACAGAACCCTTCGTAGGCCACTTTAGCGATGATGAAAACGGTGTCGACTGGGCTATCCAATGGTTGCCAGAAGGCGGCGATGCCCTATTGGAAAGCTATGTTAACTTGATCCCCACCCCACAAGGCGGCACCCACGTTAACGGGTTTCGCTCTGGCTTACTTGACGCGCTGCGTGAGTTTTGTGAATACCGCAGTCTACTGCCGCGTGGCATCAAACTCACCGCCGATGATTTGTGGGAGCGGGCGTCCTTTGTGCTCTCGGTAAAAATGCTCGACCCGCAGTTTGCCGGGCAAACCAAAGAGCGCCTTTCTTCGCGAACAATCGCGGGCTTTGTATTAGGGGTACTTAAAGACGCCTTTTCTCTGTGGCTCAATCACCACGTTGAACAAGGCGAAGCCCTTGCCGAACTCGTGATTAGTGCCGCTCAGCACCGCCAGAAAAAAGCCAAGAAAGTTGTGCGTAAGAAGGTGACCTCAGGTCCGGCACTACCCGGCAAGCTGGCCGACTGCTCAGGCCAGGACCCGGCCCAGAGCGAGTTGTTCCTGGTGGAAGGGGACTCAGCCGGCGGCAGCGCAAAGCAGGCGCGCAACCGTGAGAGCCAAGCGATTTTGCCGCTGCGCGGAAAGATATTGAACACTTGGGAAGTGGATTCCCATGATATCTACGGTTCCCAAGAGGTCCACGACATCGCCGTGGCGATAGGGGCCGACCCTGGCAGCGCTGATTTGGAAAAACTGCGCTACCACAAAATCTGTATTCTCGCCGACGCTGACTCCGACGGTCTACACATCGCCACGCTGTTGTGCGCGCTGTTCGTCAAACATTTCCCAAGCCTCGTGAATGCCGGGCACGTCTATGTGGCCATGCCACCGCTTTACCGTATCGATCTCGGCAAAGAGGTCCACTACGCCCTGGATGAGAGCGAAAAAGCCGCCATCCTCAAGCAGCTGGCGCAAAAGCGTGGTACGCCGAACGTGCAGCGCTTTAAAGGTCTGGGCGAAATGAGCCCGCTTCAGCTGCGCGAAACCACTATGGCGGTGGAAACACGCCGCCTGGTGCAGCTTACCCTGGAGGAAGGCGACGGCACGCTGGAAATGATGGATATGCTGCTGGCCAAAAAGCGCGCCGGCGACCGCAAAAAGTGGCTGGAAGATTACGGCAACCTCGCAGACGTCGAAGTATAAGCGCTGTGTCAATCGGGCATAGGTATCAAGTGGTTAAGGTTGGGCATTATGTTGCCGATAGTGAGTAGAGAGCGTACGCAAAAAAGTGCGCCAGTTAGCACCACTTAATCACTAGAGGGGAATGTCCTTGTTCAATACCATTTCGAGGCAGTTAACGCTGGCAGCGTTTGCTCTCATGATACTCATGGCAGCAAGCATTTACGCCGTTATGGCATGGCGCGGCCAACCGCAAGTCATCGAAGCAAGCCAGTCTCTTGTGGACCGAACGGGCGGCTCTATTGTCAACGCTCTGAATGCACAGCTAGCACGCGTGGAAGGTAATACAGCAAGTCTTGCATCACTTGCAGAGTCATTACCCCGAGAGGAATCGTTGTTCCGTCAAGCCTTCCCGCGGGTCGTGGATGACAGCGGCAATACGGCCATTGCAGGGGGCGGTATTTGGCCGGAGCCTAACGCATTTGAAGAGGGGGTTGAGCGATTTAGCTTCTTTTGGGCGAGAAATGCCGAAGGCGAGATTGAGTTCTTAGATGATTATAACGCCGATGATATTGCCCCTTACCAAGAGGAAGCCTGGTATCAAGATGCGCGGGATGCCGAGCCGGGGCAATGTGTCTGGTCAACAGCGTATCGTGATGCGACCACCGGGGTAGCCATGGTGACCTGCAGCGTGCCTTATTATCTTGATGATGAATTTGCTGGGGTAGCGACCATCGATATGCAGTTGGACGGCGTGGCTGAATTTTTAACCGAAAACGGCGATGCGACAGGTGGTTATGCCTTCGTGCTTGATAGAGCTGGCAACGTCATCCACTTCCCGGGCGCTGATTTGGCAACTGATGATATGCAAGGTTTGGCTGATCTAACCAGCGATATGCCCTGGCTTTCCCCTGTGGTTGAGGCTGTCGAATCAGGCAGTCAAAACGTCCAGGTGGAAACAGCAGGCGTGCTGGATCAACCCGCCTCGGTGCGTTTGTTTGATATGCAAGATACAGGTTGGACATTGGGGCTAATGACCCCTCAAGAAGAAGTGACGGCACTGGCGCGGACATTGACTCGCGATCTGATGGTGGTAATTCTTCCACTTTTGGCACTGCTGCTGGCGCTGGGTTGGTGGGGTGGGCGTGTATTACTGCGTCAAATCCACAGTACCACCGAGCAGATTGACCAACTCGGTCAAGGCGGCTCAAGTCGTGAACTGACCATTTACCGTAACGATGAGATTGGTGAGTTGCGCAGTGCGGTAAATCGTTACGCTGAAAAGTTGCGTCACCTATTCAGTGACGTAAGCCAAGTATCCGATGCGATTGCCAGTGAAGCGACAGACATTGCGGCGGGTAACACTGAGCTTTCTAGTCGGACCGAACAGCAAGCCGCGTCGCTACAAGAAACTTCTTCGACGATGGAAGAGATGGCCGCGACAGTGAAGCGCAACGCCGATAACGCTAATGAGGCGAATCAGCGGGTCAACGAGTCGACGGTTAAAGTGAAGCAGGGAGGTGAGCAAGTATCTCGCTTGGCGCAGTCCATGCAGGCGATTAATGAGAGTTCGGGCGAGGTCTCTTCGATTGTCGGTGTCATTGAAAATATTGCATTTCAAACTAACATTTTAGCGCTGAATGCATCGGTAGAAGCCGCGCGGGCTGGTGAACACGGGCGAGGTTTTGCCGTTGTGGCTAGCGAAGTGCGCGAACTGGCATCCAAAAGTGCCACGTCGGCACGTAATATTAACGAGCTGATTAAAACCACGTCCAAGCAAATTGAAACTGGAAGTGGCTATGCCCGTGAGGCAGAAGGGGCAATGCAGGAAATCGTAGTAGCGATTGAAGAAATTGCCCAGCGCATAGGAGAAATCAGTCAAGCGTCTGGCGAACAAACGAACGGTATTGATGAAATCAACCGTGCCGTCTCGCAAATGGACACTGTCACCCAGCAGAATGCAGGGCTGGTTAGTCAGGCGTCGGGGGCGGCCAATGAACTGTCTGTTCAGGCACAGCGTTTGAAAAGCTTACTTGATGACTTTCAGCGCGATAATGAACGTTCCCCGGAAGTGAAACCACTCTCGGGGCCTCAGTAAAGCAATTAATATGACATAAGCAACTACTAACACGTTGTGTATCAATGTGTAGCAGGATTAGCCGCTCCCGTTGGGGCGGCTTTGCTTGTCAGGAAAGGATGAATACCCCATGGATATTCAGGTAGCGGAAGGCGACGTCGAACGCTTGTCCTTGCGCGATTACACCGAAAAAGCGTATCTCGACTACTCGATGTACGTCATTTTAGACCGCGCCTTGCCCAACATAGGCGATGGCATGAAACCTGTGCAGCGGCGGATTATTTACGCCATGCGCGAATTGGCACTCCACGCTAACGCCAAGTACAAAAAATCGGCGCGTACCGTGGGTGACGTGCTGGGTAAATTCCACCCTCACGGCGATAGCGCGTGCTACGAAGCCATGGTGCTGATGGCACAGCCGTTTAGCTATCGCTATCCGCTGGTGGATGGCCAGGGCAACTGGGGTAGCCCTGACGATCCCAAATCGTTTGCTGCCATGCGTTACACCGAGGCCAAGCTTTCCAAGTTTGCCGAAGTGCTGCTTAGCGAGCTCGGTCAGGGCACCGTCGACTGGGCGCCGAATTTCGACGGCACCATGCAGGAACCGCTGGTGCTGCCGGCGCGTTTGCCCCATGTGTTGCTCAACGGCGGCACCGGCATCGCCGTGGGGATGGCCACCGATATACCGCCACACAATGTGTCTGAGGTGGTCGATGCCACCTGCCACCTGCTGCGTAATCCTAAGGCTACCACCGTCGATCTGATGGAATTTATCCCCGCGCCGGACTTCCCGACCGATGCGGAGATTATTACCCCCCAAGAAGACCTGCGTAAGCTTTATGAATCCGGGCGGGGGTCGGTCAAGCTGCGCGCCCGCTACGAGCGTGAAGACGCCAATATCGTGATCACCGCGGTGCCCTATCAGGTCAGTGGGGCCAAGGTGCTAGAACAGATTGCCGCGCAGATGCAGGCCAAAAAGCTGCCCATGGTGGCCGATCTGCGCGATGAATCGACCCACGAAGAGCCTACCCGGCTGGTGATTGAACCGCGATCAAACCGCGTCGACGTTGCGTCGCTGATGGACCACCTGTTTGCCACCACGGATCTGGAAAAGAACGTGCGGGTGAACATGAACGTGATTGGCCTGGACGGTCGCCCACGGGTGATGCCGTTGCCCGAAATGCTGGGCGAGTGGCTTCAGTTTCGGCGCAGCACGGTGCGCCGCCGCTTGGAGCACCGCCTGGGCAAGGTAGAAGACCGCCTGCATATTCTCGAAGGCCTGCTGATAGCCTATCTCGACCTTGACGAAGTGATCCGTATCATTCGTGAAGAGGATGATCCCAAAGCTTCTCTGATCGCGACCTTTAGTCTCTCCGACCGCCAAGCGGAAGCGATTCTAGAGCTTCGCCTGCGTCATCTTGCCAAGCTCGAAGAAATGAAAATCCGCGGTGAGCAGGATGAGCTGGAAAAAGAGCGCAAATATTTAGAGGGCCTACTAGGTAGCGAAGCCAAACTTACCACGTTGATCGAAAAAGAAATTCGCGCGGCGGGTAAAGAGCATGGTGACGAGCGCCGTTCGCCGCTGGTGGCGCGTGCCGATGCTAAAGCGTTGTCCGAGGTCGAGCTGCTGGGGGCCGACCCAATCACCGTGGTGCTGTCTGAAAAGGGCTGGATTAGATCAGCCAAAGGCCATGATATTGACCCCGAAGGGCTTTCCTACAAAGCAGGTGATCGTTTCCAGTTGGCCGCCCGAGGCAAGACCAACCAGCCGCTAGTGCTGCTGGATGATACCGGTCGCGCCTATACGCTCAGCGCCCACAATTTGCCCAGTGCGCGGGGGCAGGGTGAACCAGTGACGGGTCGGGCGAATGTCTCTGCGGGTGCTCGCATGGCGGGGTTAATGCTGGCGCCTGCCGAGCGGCGTTTTGTGCTGGCCAGTGATGGTGGTTACGGCTTTATTGCCCGTTTGGATGCGCTCACCGGCAAAAATAAAGCAGGCAAAGCGGTATTGAGCGTGCCTAAAGGATGCAGTGTCATGTCGCCTATCGAAGTGCCCGAGGGAGATAACCTATGGGTGGCATCAGTCTCGAATGAAGGCCGGCTACTGGTGTTCCCCTTGGGCCAGCTGCCGGAAATGGCCAAAGGCAAAGGCAATAAGATGTTGGATATCCCCGGGCCACGCGCTGCACGCCGCGAGGAGTTTGTGCGCAGTATTGCCGTGATAACAGACAGCGACGCCTTGGAGCTGCATGCCGGTAAGCGAAAACTCACCCTGAAAGCCGATGATTTGGCGTATTATCGCGGCGAGCGAGGGCGTCGTGGTAGTAAGTTACCGCGAGGTTTCCAAAAAGTTGATTGGATAGGCGCAGGGGAATAGGTCATGGCGACACGTTATTTGATTCGCGCAACAGGGCTGGCGCGCCCCGGCCAATTAGCCGGGTTGGGCAAAGCTCTTGCTCATAGCGGCGCAAGGCTGCTGGATATCAATCAAAGCGTGACCTTTGGCATGCTATCTCTGGAAGCGCTGGTGGGGCTGGATCGCGATAGCGCACTTGAAGCCACCTTAAGCGATGCAGGGGATACGCTTGGGTTGGATGTACAAGCGATTGCCGTGAGCGCTGATGATTATCAGCGCTGGAGCGAACAAGAAAGCCAGCCACGGCTAATTCTGACCCTATTGGCACCACGCCTTCCGGCGGGCATATTGGCGGAAGTGGGGGCGTTAACCGCTGAATTTGGCCTAACCGTTGAGTTGATTCACCGCCTTTCGGGCCGAGAGCCGCTAGAAGGAGACGCGCCCGCCAACGGGGCTTGTGTCGAATGCTGGCTGCGCGGCGATGATGCCGATGTGGTGGCGCTGCGGGAGAAAGCACTGTCGCTGGGAGCCCTGCATGGCGTGGATATTGCCATCCAAGAAGACTCGATCTGGCGACGTCACCGCCGTTTGGTGTGTTTCGATATGGATTCGACGCTGATCCAAACCGAGGTGATTGATGAGCTTGCACGCCGTCATGGCGTGGGTGATGAGGTGGCGGATGTCACTGAGCGGGCCATGCGCGGCGAACTGGATTTCCAGGACAGCTTCCGCGAGCGGATGAGCAAACTGGCAGGGCTTGATGAAGCTGTATTGGCCGACATAGCGGCCGAATTGCCGTTAATGGATGGCCTTGAGCGCCTGATGGTCAATTTAAAGCGTTTTGGTTATCGCACGGTCATTCTTTCTGGTGGTTTCACCTACTTTGCCCAATACCTACAGGACAAGCTTGGCTTTGACGAAATCCACGCCAACGAGTTGGTCATCGAGCAGGGGATTGTCACCGGTGAGGTGCTCGAGCCCATTGTCGATGCCGAGCGTAAGGCCGAGTTGCTTGAACAAATAGCGCTGCGCGAAGGTTTGACGCTGGAGCAGACCATTGCCGTGGGCGATGGCGCTAATGACCTTAAAATGCTTGCTAAAGCTGGCCTGGGTATTGCCTTTCGCGCTAAACCTATGGTGCGTGCCCAGGCCCAGCAGGCCATCTCAACCCTCGGCATTGATGCGGTGCTGTACCTTATCGGCTACCGCCAAACCGATTTGATCGACTAAAACGTTGAGGCCCTTCGGGGCCTCTTTTATTCGAGGGAATGCTCCGCAATAGCGCCATATTCATCGCGCAGCTCGTCTAGCCTTTCGCGCTGCCGTTCGCTTAGCGGCGCCGAATCCCACAGGGCGTTACCGTCATCGCCATGCACGCTCTCAATGGTGATGGCTAATTCTGCATTGTCGGGAATGTCCTGGTTACCCCAAGGGCCGAATCGATTGGGCGCCAGGCTCCACTTGGCGCTTTCGCCGGGTTCCAAACCATCGGGAATCACATAGTAAAAAGACTCATCGACCCAGGGTGCCTCATGATTAGGACTGGTAACTACGCCTCTAAGCGATAGCTCTACGATACGTTCATCAGGGCCGTTGGTGACTTCAAGCTCAATGATAGGTTCTAACGCCCCGTAGGGACTTGTGCTCATATAAAAGTCGGCGCTATCGATGGTAATGCGCTCTCGCTGCTGTCGGTCATGCTTTGCGTTAGCCTGCTTTTCTTCAAGTCTTGAGAGAATAGCGAGCGCCTGATTACGCTCGCGCGCGCGACGGTTACGTAACATTTCATTGGCTTTTTCGATCGCCTCATCACCCGTTAGCCCATGCATATAGGCGTTAGCCGACTCAGCAATTTCTGCGGCGTTCATCGGTCTTGGGTTGAGTATATCGATACCACTAAACGATGACATCGCCATGATGGTCAGCGCTTGATCAAACTCGTCGCGTTTATAGGTGGGCAGCGATTCGCGTACTTTTTCAACCGATACAACGGCAGCGGGCATCGAGCTGGTATCAATCTTAGGCTCTGAACAACCCGCGAGCATTATCATCGACAGTGACAATGTCGATAGCCTGAACAGGCTCCACATACAATTTCCTTTACGATGTAATTAACCATGCCCTTTATCGGGGTGAGGAACCGGTTTTTTACCTACTTCCTCGGAGCGAAGTTCGACTGGCTTACCCTGGGTTATATCAATGTGCTTCAGGCGCATGTGAAGGCCCGTTTTGGCGAGCAAATGGGCACTGACCGGGGCAGTAATAAATAAAAACAAGGTGATCAGCATTTCCTGAATGTCGGGTCTGCCTTCAACGCTCCAGAAATAGGCCATTGAAGCTATTAACATACAGCCAATACCCAGGGTTGTGGCCTTGGTGGGGCCATGCAAGCGCATATAGAAATCGCGTAGGTGAGCCATCCCCAGTGAGCCGATAAAGACAAAGAGGCCGCCTGCGATCAATAGTAATGAAATAAGTGCCTCTACCCATAGCGACATAAGCGCACCTGCATAGCAACGAAGAGGGTGACAGGGTTCATTCGATAATATCCCCGCGTAATATGTACTTGCATACGGCTACTGTGCTGATAAATCCCAACATGGCGATCAACAGTGCCGACTCGAAATAGGTCTTGCTATTCAGCCACAGCCCGAGCAACACAATCAGCGCAATCGAGTTAACGTACATGGTGTCCAGTGCCAACACGCGGTCCGGTAAATCGGGGCCAACAGTAAGCCGATAAAGATTTAACAGCAGCGCCATGACCACCAGGGTTAGGGTGATGAACAGTGCGATGCTCAGCATTCGTAAATCTCCTTTAGCGGGCGTTCGTAGCGCTCCCGGATCTGCTCAATCAGCGCCTCTTCATCGTCTGTATCGAGGGCGTGAATGAGCAGTGATTTACCGTCCATACGCAGGTTGGCGGATACCGTGCCCGGCGTCAGGCTAATGGTGTTGGCAAGCAGCGTAATGGTAAAACGCTCCTCTAACATGAGGGGGTATTCCACAAAGTGGGGATTTAGCTTACGCCATGGGTTGGCGATCAGGTAAGCCACTTCAAAGTTGGCGGTAATGATATCGCCCAGTACGCGCAGCACAAAGCGCAGTAGCAATAGTGGCTTTTTGATGCGCGGGCGAGCATCCCAAAAGCGATGGGTTAGCAAGGGGATAATAATGGCCAATGTCCCACCCAATACGATATGACCCGCGGCAACACTGCGCACTAATAATAGCCATACGACCAGTAACAGCAGTGAAAAAACCGGGGTCGGCAACCAAGCGCGTGGTCGAATCATTGGGTGCCTCCAGCATCATTGATTAATGTGTCAATCACCAAACTTGGGTTGGCCAATTGCTCAGCGGTGGCCTGGGTATAGTCGCTTACGGGGCCCGCAAACACGACCATTAGTAGCGAGGAACTTAACAACCACGCCATGCCAAACCACTGGTAACGAGGCAGCGAGCTGCCGCTGAGATTACCCCGATGGCTGCGCCAAAACAGAGTTGAGCCTGCGCGGGAGAGCGCAATGAGTGATGCCAAGCTTGCCAGCAGTAATAATGGCCACAGCCAAAGCCGTTGGCTGTCTTCCGCGGCATTAAGCATTAGCGCTTTTCCGAAAGCGCCAGAGAGAGGCGGTAATCCAGCGACCGCAATTGCCCCGAAAAAGAAAGCCAGTGCCAGTGCCGCGCCTTGTACCATTGGCCGCCCCTTAACTAGTCGCGTACCCGGTTTGCCTCGCTGCAATCCAATCATTTCAGCCAACAGGAACAGCCCACCGGTAATCAGCGTGGTGTGAATCAAGTAGTAGAGCAGTGCTGATGTGGCAGCGGGGCTACGCATGCCCACACCTGCGAGCAGCGTGCCCACGGAAACCAATACCAGGTAGGCTATCAAAAGGCGAAGGTCACGGGCGGCCATCACGCCAACCCCGGCGGCAGCCAGCGTGGCAAGCGAAAGCCACCACACCCAGGACTGCTCAATGGCTTCCAACCCCCCTGCTTGGTCGCCAAAAATGAGGCTATAGACGCGCAAAATAGAATAGATGCCGACCTTGGTCATCACCGCAAATAAGGCAGCCACCGGGGCTGGGGCTGCGGCGTAGGCGCGGGGTAGCCAAAAATACAGCGGTAAAATGGCGGCTTTTAGGCCAAATACCACTAACAGCATCAAGGCACCGGCTATCACTAGGCCTTCGCGTTCGGCGGGTAGCTCGGCCATGCGAGAAGCCATGTCGGCCATGTTCAGCGTCCCCGTCGCCCCATAAAGAATGCCCACGCCAATCAGGAAAAGCGATGAACCTGCTAGGTTTAACACCACGTAATGGACGCTGGACTGAATGCGTGCTTTGCCCCCGCCGTGAAGCAGTAAGGCATACGAGGCCAGCAGTAGCACTTCGAAAAACACAAATAGGTTAAACAGGTCGCCGGTGAGAAAAGCACCGTTGATGCCCATCAACTGCCACTGGAAGAGGCCGTGAAAGTTGCTGCCCTTTTCGTCATCACCGCCGCAGGCAAAGACCACCGCGCCCACTGCAAGCAGGGCGGTGACTATCAACATAAGCGCTGATAAACGGTCAAGCACAAGCGCTATACCAAATGGCGGCTGCCAATCGCCCAAGGCGTAATAGGTGATTTCCCCGCTGGCGGCTTGAGTGACCAGTCCAATGGCCACCAACAGAAGCCCCAGCGTTGCTACTACGCTGACGATGCGCTTATAACGGACCATCCCCTGACGTTGGTAGAGTAATAAAATGCCCGCGATTAACGGCAGAACCACAGGTAAAACAATCAAATGCTGGATCATTCGCGGTCATCCTTTTTGCCGTCCACGTGGTCGTTACCCACTTCACTCCGTGCGCGCATCGCCAGAATGACCACAAAGGCCGTCATCGCAAATCCGATTACAATGGCCGTTAGTACCAAGGCTTGAGGAAGTGGATCAGCGAAGCCATCACCTTCATCGACCAGTGCAGCGCCATCAGTGGTCAGCCCGCCCATCGAAAATAGAAATAAATTGACCGCGTAGGAGAGTAGCGTAAGGCCTACCACCACTGGGAAGGTGCGCCCACGCAGCGTCAGATAAAGCCCGGATGCGGTCAGTACACCGGTCGTGATCGCATAAAGCAATTCCATTAGCGAGGCTCCTTGCTGGAGGGGGCGGGAGGCGTTTCAGCGTCTTTTTCGGGCTGTTCGGGTACCGGGCGGTGGGCAGTGGTCACTTTGCCCAAGTTGGCGAGGATCATTAGCGTGGCGCCAACCACTGCGAGATAAACACCCAGATCGAAGAGCAGCGCTGTCGCCAACTCAAACTCACCGACAACGGGTAGAGTGAAGTAGCCAAAAGACGAGGTCAGGAACGGGTAGCCAAACAGCCAACTACCAAGCCCGGTTAGCGTCGCCACCGCGACCCCTACAACGGCCACCGGCTGGAAGGGGAAGTTGAGACGCTCTTGTGCCCACTCCACGCCCCGGGCCATATACAATAGAATCAACGCGACAGCAGTAATCAAACCGGCAATAAAGCCGCCACCTGGTTGGTTATGGCCGCGCAGAAAGATAAACGCCGATACCAGCAGGGCAAGGGGCAATAGCGTCATGGAAATAGACGTCAAAATAGCGGGGTAGCGATCCGGCGACCATACGCGTCCTTCGCCGTCGCTATGCGGGATAAACAGACGTAAGCGGTTAAGTAGCTTAAAGATGGCAAGCCCCGCAATGGCCAGTACCGTGATTTCACCTAGCGTATCGAAGCCGCGGAAGTCGACAAGAATAACGTTAACCACGTTGTAGCCACCGCCGCCGGGTTTACTGTTTTCGACAAAAAAGTTGGAGATCGACAGCGTTTCTCGGGTCATCACCGCGTAATTGAGGCTGGCAATCACCAAACCCAAAGAACCCGCCAGTAACATGTCGCGCACGTTGCGCAGTGGGCTTGATTCCTGGGGTGTTTTTTGCGGCAGGAAAAACAGCGCTAGCATCAGCAATATCATGGTGACCACTTCTACGGATAGCTGGGTCAGGGCCAGGTCCGGCGCGGAAAAACGCGCAAAAGTGAGAGCAACAAATAGCCCTACAACTGACAGCATGAGCAATGAAATCAAGCGGTAGCGATGGGTGGCCGCGGTCGCGATGCCGCCGAAAATAAGCATCACCGCACCAAGAATTACCACGCCGTCGACTGGCTGGTTACCTGCGGCACCCGTTAGGTCGGTGACCCGTACTAGACCTATTAGTCCCATTAAAAAAGCAGCGAACAACAAAAGCGTCATGTAGCGCTGTAATGAGTTGCCCTCAAAAAAGGCCAGTAATTGTTCTGCACGGTAGCCAATCGTTACCACGAAGCGCTCAAACACGCGCCTTGCATCAACACTGGCGAATTGTCTGGTGAACAAACGCATATCGTTGTGACGCCAGTAAAGGGCGGTGCCGAGCACCAAGGCGGCAATGCTCATCAGCAAAGGTAAGTTGACGCCATGCCAAATCGCCAGCTTAAAATCCAGCGGGCGTTGCAGTACCGCTTGCGCAGCCAGATCAAGCAGGTTAGTTGCCATCAGGGCGGGAAGCAGACCTACAACGACGCACAGCACCACCAGAATCTCCACGGGTAAACGCATCAGATGCGGTGGCTCATGGGGAGATTTAGGCGGTGCCTCGCGGGCGGGTTTGAAGAAAACCGCATGAACGAGGCGTAGCGAGTAAGCCACAGAGAGGATACCGCCCAGTGTGGCAAGCGTAGGCAATAGCCAGCTTAAACCACCCAGAACGGGCGTTTCCAACGTTTCGGTAAAGAACATCTCCTTGGAGAGGAAGCCATTGAACAGCGGAACGCCTGCCATCGCTGCGGCAGCCAAGGTGGTCAGCAGCGCGGTGACCGGCATGGCCTTTCTGAGCCCGCCAAGCTGTTTTAATTCACGCGTCCCAGTCTCGTGGTCGATAATGCCAGCGCTCATAAATAGCGCGGCTTTAAAGGTGGCATGATTCAGAATATGAAACAGGGCCGCCAGAACGGCCATTGGGCTGCCGATACCCAGCAGCACCGTAATGAGCCCCAGATGGCTGACCGTGGAAAACGCTAGGATGCCTTTCAGGTCAGTTTTGAATAGTGCAAACCAAGCGCCGTAAAGCAGTGTTATCGTGCCGACCAGCGATACCACCACGGTCCATAATTCACTGTCGGCAATCGCCGGATGCAGCCTTGCCATCAGGAAAATGCCTGCTTTCACCATTGTGGCGGAATGCAGGTAGGCCGAGACGGGTGTCGGAGCGGCCATGGCGTGTGGAAGCCAAAACTGGAAAGGGAACTGGGCTGACTTGGTGAAGGCACCGAGCAGCACCAAGCCGAGCATCAGCGGATAGCGCGAGTCGGCGACAATGACCTCGCTGCTGGCCAAGACGTCACCCATGCTGAAGCTACCTGCCATATCGCCGAGTAGCAGTAGCCCTGCTAGCAGTGCCAGACCGCCTGCACCGGTGACGGTCAACGCCATGCGTGCGCCTTTGCGTGCATCGCTGCGATACGACCAAAAGCCGATCAATAAAAACGAAGAAAGGCTGGTGAGCTCCCAAAAAAGCCACAGTAAAATCAGATTGTCTGACATTGAAATGCCCACCATGGAGGCCATGAAGAGCATTAAAAAAGCATAGAAGCGACCAACAGGTTCGTCACTTGCTAGATAAAAATGGGCGTACAGCAGTATCAGCAGCCCAATGCCCATGATTAAAATGTTGAATAGTAGCGACAGACCGTCCAAGCGCAGGGCTAGCTCAAGATTGAGCTCGGGCAGCCAGCCGATGGCAAAGCGAAGTGTCTCGCCGTCGAGCAGTGCGGGTATCTGCATCAAGGTGAGCAGTAGGGCAATAGCCGGCAGCAAGGCGGTTGCCCACGAGCAGGTAAAGCGGCTGCGTTGAGCGTTGAGGACCGGCACCAAGACGCCTAGTAACGGTAGTAAGGCTATCCACAGCAGTGTCATGGAAGTCATCCAGCGCAATAATCAAAAAAAGCCCGCTAGCCGTCATCGTAAAGGCGTCGGCTGAGGCATGGGATACCACAAATGAAACAAGAGGATATCACTTGTAGTGCCGTTGTGAAGTTTTAGTATAAAGTGTCGCCGTCCACCGTAGCGAGTCTATTTACCCTATGAATCAACCTTTCGATACATGGCAACAGCGTTTCGAAACCCTGCGTTCGAACAAATATTTTGAAGCCTTTGTAATCGCGATAATCGTCATCTCCGCATTGGTGATAGGTGCCAAAACCTATGAAGAGGAGACCTCTCGGTTCGAACAGGGGCTTCTGTACCTGGATTTTGCGATCACGATTTTTTTCTTGATTGAACTCCTCATCAGGTTAGCCGCAGAAGGCAGCTTGGTGCGCTTTTTTAAGCGGGGATGGAATGTCTTTGATTTCGTTATCGTGACTGCCAGCCTGATCCCCATGGACGATTCCGAGATGGTGCTGCTGGCGCGGCTGCTGCGTATTTTCCGCGTACTGCGCCTCGTCTCGATGATTCCTGAGTTGCAAATGCTGCTTTCAGCCCTGGTGAAGTCCATTCCGCGCATGGGCTATGTGGTGCTGTTGATGTTTATTATCTTCTACATCTATGCCGCGGTAGGCAGCTTCCTGTTCGCTGAAGTGGACGATTTTTTGTGGGGCAATATCTCCATTTCGATGCTGACACTTTTTCGTATCGCCACCTTTGAAGACTGGACCGATGTGCTTTACGAAACTCAGGAAGTATACGCATGGAGCTGGATTTACTATCTGACGTTTATTTTTCTGACGGCGTTTATTTTCCTCAATATGATGATTGGCATTGTGTTGGACGTCATGCAGAAAGAGAGTGCAGCGCTTGATTTACTCAACAACGAGGAAGAAATCGACGAGATACACATCTTGCGTAACGAGGTCAGTGAAATGCGCCAACAGTTAGATCGAATGGAGGCATCCATATCGAGGCAAGCGGTTGGCAATGCGCACTCGCAGGTTGACAAAACTCACCAAGACTGATTTTCTATAGGTATGAATACATCCATGAATACTTTTGCGCTAGACCTACGACTACTAATCGCCCGTCTCTGAATATCAGGGTCGGGCAGTGCTGCTGGCATTGTCGTTGGGTTACACTAGTTGCGAGGTAGACATGGATACATACACTGGATTTATTGAATCAATTCAATTTGGCTGCCGCACTTTCTTCATTAGTGCGCGCACCGTTATCGACTTTTTTTGCGCCCCATTGCCTGTATTGGCGATGGGGCGTTTTTCGTTGGCACGCCCACCGTCATTCCAATCGACAGTCTTTGCCCCCATTTTCCAGGAGAGCCGTCATGATGTTGTCTGATCCCGCCAAGAAATACCGCCAGTTCGTTGCGGTGGACTTGCCCGACCGCCAATGGCCCAGCAAGCGGATTGAAATGCCGCCGATCTGGTGCAGCGTTGACCTGCGGGATGGCAATCAGTCGCTGATTGACCCGATGGACCAAGAGCGTAAAGAGCGCTTATTCGACATGCTGCTGAAGGTCGGCTTCAAACAGATCGAAGTGGGGTTTCCTTCTGCTTCGCAAACCGATTTTGACTTTGTCCGTACGCTGATCGAACAAGATAAAATTCCTGAAGACGTGACCATTCAAGTGCTGACCCAAGCGCGTCCGCACCTGATTGAGCGCACCTTCGAAGCACTCAAAGGCGCCAAGAACGCCATTGTGCACGTCTACAACGCCACCGACCCGATGTTCCGGCGTGTGGTATTCAACGTAGATAAAGCGGAATGCGTGAAGATTGCGACCGACGCCACCGCACAGATTCGCGCTGAAATGGACGCCGCTCCCGACACTAACTGGACTTTCCAGTATTCGCCGGAGCTATTTACCACAACAGAAATGGACTTTGCCGTTGAAATTGTCGAAGCGGTGATGGAGACCTTCAAACCAAGTGCCGATAATCGGATGATCGTCAACCTGCCGGCAACGGTTGAAGTGGCAACGCCTAATAACTACGCCGATCAAATTGAATGGTTCTGCCGCAACGTCAAAAATCGCGATCACCTGATCGTCAGCGTGCACCCCCACAACGACCGGGGAACTGGCGTCGCCGCCGCGGAATTAACGCTTATGGCCGGCGCTGACCGTGTGGAAGGCACGCTGTTCGGTAACGGCGAACGGACCGGTAACGTGGATATCGTCACCTTGGCGATGAACATGTACACCCAGGGTGTTCATCCGCAGCTCGATTTCTCCAATATCACGCCGGTCATGCGCGAAGTGGAGTACTGCAACCAACTGCCGGTACATCCGCGCCACCCTTATGTGGGTGATTTGGTATTTACTGCGTTCTCGGGCTCTCATCAGGATGCGATCAAGAAAGGCATGCTCGACCGTCGCGCCAATCCCGACGCGGTTTGGGACGTGCCGTATCTGCCCATCGACCCGCTGGATGTTGGTCGCAGCTATGAAGCGGTGATCCGGGTTAACAGCCAGTCCGGCAAAGGGGGAGTGTCGTACCTTCTCGAGCAGGAGCATGGTATCGAATTGCCGCGTCGTCTTTCCATCGAGTTCAGCCAGGTGGTGCAGGAAGTGGCCGACCGTACCGGTAAAGAGATCACCTCGCAGATGATTTATCAGGCCTTTGCCGATGAGTACTTAGAGCAGCGCACACCCTTTGCGCTGGTTAACCACCGTTTGTCGTCGGAGCCTGATAGCCCTAAAGTAACGCTTGACGCCGTGGTCGAGGAAAACGGCGAACGGCAAACGCTCAGTGGGGAGGGGAACGGGCCGTTAGCCGCGTTTGTTAAAGCGCTGGCGGCAGCTGGTCACGATGTCGAAATCATTGACTACCACGAGCACTCACGTGGCCAAGGCGCCGACGCCGAAGCGATTGCCTACGTTGAAGTCCGCATCGACGGTAAAGCAGTATTCGGTGTCGGCAATGATGAAAGCATCACCAGTGCATCGATGAAGGGCGTATTGAGCGCCATCAATCGGCACCACTCCAACCAGGAACCCGCAGCGAACGTGACGGCAGAGACGTTGGTGTGATCCGTCGAATGCCCATTGAGTGAGGTAGGTAATGATGCGGCCCTGGCAGATGATAGTGTTGACCGCGATTGTGATCGCAGGGCTTGCATCAGCCGTCGCCTCTCACGAGGCCTATGAGCCCAAACTGGTTCGCTTGGAAGCCCAGGAAGCGTTGCCTGAACTTGCGCCGACGCTTGAACAGGAATCATCGGAAATCAATGTGCTCTTTCTTGGCTACGCGTCAGATCGGGCACTATGGATGAGCGCCTACCTTGCGTTAACCCGTCATGGGGATGTAGCCCGAGAGGTGCTCACCGACTTTGGCCACGTGCCTGAATTTCAGCGCGTATTGGTCCGCTACGGGGCAGACGCCGTGCTGCCCATCAGCTACTTTCGCGATAATGACATTGCCACGTTAAGTGCCCAACACTGGTTTGGTGAGCGTTATCGTCAAGTGAGCCGCTGGTGGGGCGATGAAGCGGAAGCAGCGTCGGGCGAGCTGACCCCCCATCGCCGCGGCCAGGTGGGTATTGCACTGCTGGATGAAAATGGTCACGCGCTGCTCAATCAGTTTGTGGTGAGTGATAAGGGTAACGTGGAGTGGTTGCAGGGCGAGCGGGTGGTAACGGGGGTAGGGGATTTCTTTACCAGTGGCCTGCGCGACCTTGAAAGCCAGTGGCGTCGTGGCGAGGAGGTAGGTGCAAGCGATGTTGGTTGGGCCGGTGTTGATCTGCTGGTCATGGCCAGCACCGTCAAAGTGCTAAGGGCAGGCAAGGCTGCTCGTGCTGCACGAGTGGGCAGCGTTGAAGGGCAGGCCACCCGCGCCGGTTTGCGTCAGGGCGCATTGGCCACCGGCGGACGTTTTGCTGCCTTGCCGCGTATGGCAAAAGTGGCCGCGGTAGCGGGTACTGCCTATGTGGTGGTTCGCCATCCCAGTTTAGTGAGCGCCCTGGGTGTCAACGTGTCCAAATGGCTCGGTTGGCCAACATGGCTTGGTCAGTTTGTTATTTGGCTGGTCGTGCTGCTGCCAATTCTTTTCATTGCGCGATTTGTTTACCGCTGGCTACTCACGCCGCTGTTGTGGCTGGTGGCGCCACTGCTGAAGCTATGTTTCAAGGTCGCTGACCGCTCACTCGCCAAACGCCCGGTTAAACGAAATAACGGGGCTGCAACGCTCTGACTTTCACGTTGACCCGCATTTGCTACGAAGAGGGCTGGTTGATAATGGTTATTTAGAACTTCCCATCAGTTCATTGCATACTCTCAACGTTGCTCATTTACCCACCATCCACACAGATCCTTTTGATCGGATTCTAGTGGCTCAGGCGGAAGCCGAAGGGTTTTTACTGCTGACGGCGGATGAGATGGTGGCTAAGTATGCTGGCCCGATAAAGAAGGTTTGACATCTATCCCCTTCCGATGGAAAGGAATGAGACGTTGCCTTCTAAGTGCCTGTTTCGCTATTGATGGGTTGAGGTTAAGTTAACTTTTCACAGCGGCGTTTTACTCCCTTTACCTGGAATTTCCCTGACCAACCGTGGCATTAGAAATCCAGGCAAGTAGTCGCGAAGCTGGGTGACTAATTCGCGCGCTTCTTCATCCGGCACATTAAAATGCGCAGCACCTTGCACCGGATCAAGCACATGTAAGTAGTAGGGCAGAATGCTCGCTTCAAATAGCCGTTCAGACAGGGTGGCCAGGGTGGCGGCACTGTCGTTCACCTCGCGCAGCAGTACGCTTTGGTTGAGTAGTGTGACGCCTGTTTGTTTAAGCCGCGCGCAGGCATCGACTACCGCCTGGTCAATCTCATTGGCGTGATTGATATGCAGGACCACGACTTTTTGCAGGCGTGTAGCGGAAAGCCACTCGACCAGCGTGTCATCAATGCGGTCGGGGATGACCACCGGTAGTCGCGTGTGAATACGCAGCCGTTTAAGGTGCGGGATGCTTTCAAGCTGCGCCACCAGCCACGCCAACTGACGATCATTAGCGGCGAGGGGGTCACCGCCAGAAAGAATTGCCTCTTGAATAGTGGTGTCGGCGCGCAGGTAATCCAGCGCTTGTTGCCACTGTGCCCGGGAAGGTGAATTGTCGCTGTACGGAAAGTGGCGGCGAAAACAGTAGCGGCAGTTGATCGCGCAGGTGGGGCTGGCGATTAACAGCACACGGCCCGCGTACTTGTGAATCAAGCCTTTGACCGGTTGATGATCAGCTTCTTCGAGGGGGTCGGCCACATAACCCTGCGGTGTCAGGGCTTCATCGCCCAGCGGCAGCACCTGACGGAGCAGTGGATCATGCGGGTCGCCTGACTTGATGCGCGATAAATAGGCGTCGGGCACGCAGACCTCAAACAGCTGGTGGCCGGTGCGAGCGCCCGGCAGCCAGGTATCGCTCAGCCCCAGGCGCTGGCAAAGGGCCGCCGGGTCGCGAATCGCTTGCGAGAGCTGTTGTTGCCAGGACCCTGTTTGGCTTGTGGGGCCCTTGTCAGCAATAATGATGTTCTCCTGCAAAAAGCCCTCCATCGGGTTATCATGCGCGCACTTATTCCACAACGTTCATTAGAGGCAAAACGACACGTGGCGCCTCATGTTATTGAAACGCATCATTGAGAGGCAATATGGCGAACTATTCTACCAACGAATTCAAGGGCGGTCTGAAAGTAATGCTCGACGGCGATCCTTGCTCAATCATAGAGAATGAGCTGGTTAAGCCGGGCAAAGGCCAAGCCTTTAACCGCGTCAAGCTGCGTAATCTGATGACCGGCCGCGTAGGGGAACGCACCTTCAAATCGGGTGATTCGTTAGAGGGTGCCGACGTCATGGAGCTGGAGATGGAGTATCTCTATAACGACAGCGAAATGTGGTACTTCATGAAAACAGACGGTTCATTCGAGCAGTATGCGGTCGAGAAGAAAGCGCTGGGCGATACGGAAAAGTGGTTGAAAGAACAGGTACCCTATACCGTTACCTTGTGGAACGATAACGCTATTCATGTGGCCCCGCCTAACTTTATCGAGCTGGAAGTGGTCGAAACCGATCCCGGTTTGAAAGGTGATACTGCCCAAGGTGGCTCCAAGCCGGCGACGCTGTCTTCTGGTGCGGTGGTGCGCGTACCGCTGTTTATCAATCAGGGGGAAGTTCTGAAGGTTGATACGCGCAGCGGTGAATACGTCTCGCGTGCTTGATCACGCTGCCGTAAGAATCTGCATCAATAGCCACGCATCATGCGTGGCTTTATTACGTTAGGGAGGCGGCAATGAGTGCTAGCTGGCGGCCTACGGCAGATATCGAAACATTGCGTGAGCGGTCAAGGCTGCTGGCCAAAGTGCGCAAGTTTTTTGCCGAGCGGGGTGTGCTTGAGGTAGAAACGCCGGTGTTGGGTCAGGGGGGCAGTACCGATGTGCACCTAGTATCGCTTTCGACGCTGGCGCGTACTGATCGTGGCCAACGCAGGCTGTGGCTGCAAACCTCGCCGGAATTTCATATGAAGCGGCTGCTGGCGGCGGGTAGCGGGCCCATTTTTCAACTGGCAAAAAGCTTCCGAGATGGCGAAGTCGGCGCCCGGCACAATATCGAATTCACCATGCTGGAATGGTACCGCCCAGGATTTTCCCTGGCCGATTTGATCGACGAAACCACGACGCTGGTCGCCAATATTCTGCCACGTTTTCAAGGGCCGGTGGCACATTATCGCTACCGTAAGCTGTTTCATACCCATTTAGCGGTCGACCCGTTCACTAGCCCGCTTGATACCCTGCGCAGGCTGGCGGCTGAGCGCGGTCAGATGCCGCCCAGTGCGATGGCCAATGAGGGACGCGATACCTGCCTCGATTTGCTGATGAGCCTGGTGATTGAGCCGCAGTTAGGCCGCAACGAACTGAGTGTGGTGGTTGATTACCCGGCCAGTCAGGCATCGCTGGCCCGCCGTCATCAGGATGCTGACGGTGAGTGGGTCGCGTCGCGTTTTGAGCTCTATCTAAATGGCATTGAATTAGCCAATGGTTACGATGAACTGACCGATGCGGATGAGCAGCGTGCCCGCTTTAGCGAAGATAACGCTGAGCGCCGCCGACTGGGATTGCCGGAAGTGGATGTGGATGAGCGCCTGCTGGCGGCTCTTGAGCACGGCATGCCCACTGGGGCCGGTGTGGCGTTGGGCATTGACCGCTTGATCCAACTGGCGCTAGGCAAAGCACGCCTGGAAGACGTGCTCGCGTTCTCAACGCCTAATTGTTAGCGGCTACCCATCGCCTAGGCGTTGGCCCATCTGCACCATCGTATTGGTTGGAAGATCATTGAAGTTAACGGACTTGGCGAAGCACATCACCACGGTGGAGCCGAGTTTGAAGCGGCCCATTTCAGCGCCTTTGGCAAGCGTGATCGGTTGACCAAACTGCATTCGCTGAGGATGTCCAGCAAGTGGAGTGACTTGACCCGACCAAACCGTTTCAATCGCCGCGACGATCATCGCGCCGACCAGTACCATGGCCATCGGACCTTGTTCGGTATCAAAGATGCACACCAAGCGCTCGTTACGGGCGAATAGCCCGGGCACATAGTTGGCTGTGGCCTGGTTAACCGAGAACAGCCGACCCGGTACGTAAATCATTTCCCGTAGCGTGCCGGTGATCGGCATATGCACACGGTGGTAATCCCTTGGCGAGAGATACACCGTTGCAAAGCTGCCGCCGAGAAATTCCTCCGCCAGGGCAGTATCGCCTCCGAGTAGCGTTTGCGCGGAGTAGGTGTGCCCCTTGGCTTGCACCAGTTGCCCGGCCTGAAGGCGTCCATACTGAGAAAGCGTGCCATCGGCGGGGCTAATGATACCCTCTTCCAGCGGGCGGGCATCGTCTTTCAGCGCGCGAGTGAAGAAGTCGTTGAAGGTGGCGTAGGCCGCCGGATCCGGCTCCAATGCCTGGCTCATATCCACGTTAAAGCGCTTTATGAAGGCGTTAATCAGGGTGTTTTTCACCCAGGGGTTATCGCACTGCGCAAACTTGCCGGTTAGTCGCGAGATGGCGTGGTGGGGCAGCGGGTATTGGAGTAGCGAAAAGGCTTTTTGGGAAAAGGTCACAGTAATATTTTCACTTCTCAATCGGTGTGTCGTCGCGGTTGCCCCATTCACCCCAGGATCCCGCATAGCCGCGCATATTAAAGCCCAGTGCCTTGCCGACCAGCCAGGTAAAGCTACTGCGGTGGTGGCTTTGGCAGTGGGTGGCGATTTCCATCTCCGGGGTCAAGCCGAGCGCACCCAGTTCGGTAACCAGTTCGGCGTAATCGCGGATACGCAGCGCCCGGTTGCGGTCCATGGCGTTCAGCCAATCCATATTCACCGCGCCTGGGATATGACCCAAATGCTTGTTGTTACCTTTCTCGCCGTCGTACTCGGCTTTTGAGCGCGCGTCCCAAACGGCAAACTGCTTGTCGTCGAGCTTTTGCTTGATCTCGTCGCAGGTAATCAGTGCCTGGGGGTTAAGTATCTCTGCTTGGTAATCGCTTGGTATAGGCGCCGTGGGCTCGGTGGTTTCTTCAAGCCCTTCATCGCGCCAAGCGTGTATGCCGCCGTTCAAATAGGAGTAGCGGGTATGCCCGATAAGCTCCAGTGTCCACAGCAGGCGCGCCGCCCAGCCGCCGCCTTCGTCGTCGTAGGCAACCACATGGGTATCGCGGGTGAGGCCGAGCGCGCTGAATAACCGCGACAGTGCCTCGGTACTGGGTACATCGCTTGGCACTGCCCCCTCGCCTCGCATGAGATGGCGAAAATCAAGGAAAATAGCACCGGGGACATGGCCCTGGCGGTAGCTGTCGGCGTTTACTGGCACATCGATGATGAGCAGTTGTGGGTCATCCAGGCACTCCTGAAGCTGCTCAGGTTCAATAATCAGCGGTAGCACGTTGGTTTCAGACGAGTGGCTCTCGGTGCTCATGGGCGACTCCTTATAGGTTCAGCGTCCAGGCTATCAAGAATACGCCGATAGCTGGCAAATCGTTCTGGATGAATCTTGCCTGCCTCTACGGCTTCGAGTAAAGCACAGCCCGGCTCAGCCCGGTGGCGGCAATCACGAAAACGGCAGTGACCGATAAACGGCCGGAATTCAATAAAGCCGTTGGTAACCGTCTGTTCATCAAGGTGAATCAGCCCAAACTCACGAATGCCGGGCGAGTCGATCAGCTCACCATCGGTAACTTCGTCAGTGCGCATGGTGTACAGCCGTGCTGTCGTCGTGGTGTGCGTGCCTTTGCGTGAATCTTCCGACAGCGCGCCGATACGCAGGGTTTCATCGGGCAAAAGTAAATCAATAAGCGATGATTTGCCCACGCCGCTTTGGCCGACAAATACCGATGTACGCCCCTCTAGCTGTTGGCGAAGCGCATTAAGGCCGTCGTCGCTTGCTGTGGTAGTCCGCACAACCGGGTAGCCCAGCGAGCGGTAGCGCTCAAGCAACTGGCCGAGTTCACCGCCGTCGTCCGGCAACAAGTCCGTTTTGTTAAGCACTAGTACCGGCGCGATGCCAGTGGCTTCGGCGGCGACTAGATAACGGTCGATCAAGTTGGGGTGCGGCGCGGGCTCGACAGCAAAAACGATGAGTAGCTGATCAATATTTGCCGCCACTGGTTTGAGCAAACCACGCGCGTCTGGGCGCTTGAGCACGCTATGGCGCTCGTCGCGGGCCACCACCACCCCTGAGCAGTCTTGACCTGCCCGCCAGATCACCCGGTCACCGGTCACCAAGCCATCCATATTGGCGCGCAGGTGGCAGCGCACGGGCGTGCCATCGGCATTGCGCACCTCGAGGGTGCGCCCAAAATGCGCCATCACACGACCCGGTTGTTCGGCGCCGTATTCGCCAGCGGCGAGCTTCTCGGCATCTTGCGTATCGCGCTTTTCAGCGCGCTGGGCACGTTCTGCCTGAACCTTCTCGACCCGCCAACGTTGCTGACGGCTTAATTTACGTTTGCTCATGACCACCCGATGCTCGGTACAATGGGTTCATTGTACCTGTTAACTGCCGCTGGGTAACTTGATATCCCCACCACCGTTGGAGAGCACTATGAGCGAACATGCCGCACCGCGTGACGACCTACTGGTCTGGATCGATCTGGAAATGACCGGGCTTGACCCCAACAAGGAACGTATTATCGAAGTCGCTACCCTGGTCACTGATGCCCACTTGAATGTTGTGGCTGAAGGGCCGGTGATCGCCGTGAAACAGTCCGATAGCCTGCTGGCTGGCATGGATGACTGGAATCAAAAGACACACGGTGAGTCAGGTCTGGTAGCACGCGTTAAAGCCAGTGCGGTGGAAACGGCTGAAGCAGAGCAGCAAACGCTCGATTTTTTGCGTCAGTACGTTACCCCGGGCTCCTCGCCCATGTGCGGCAACAGCATTCATCAGGACCGGCGTTTCCTGGAGCGTGAAATGCCAGCACTGTGGGCATTTTTCCACTACCGCAACTTGGATGTATCCACCGTCAAAGAGCTGGCCAAACGCTGGAACCCTGGCGCACTGGCTGGATTTAAAAAGCAGAACGTGCACTTGGCGATGGACGATATTAAAGAGTCAATTGCCGAGCTTTCTCATTATCGCAGTACGTTTTTACTCCTCGAGCCGCAGAGTGACGAAGAGGAATAGATACCTGCAGCGCCTAAGACGCTTCAGTGGCAATGCGCGTGGCGCGCTTAAGGCGCTGCTCTTCCAGTGCCCAGGCAACGTGTTCACGAACCAGGGCGCTGGGGTAGGCGCGTCGTGCCCATAGGGCGGCTTCCACCGCGTCGCTCCAGGGCGCGTTGCCTAGGCCTACAGCAATATTACGCAACCATCGCTCGTAGCCGATGCGTCGGATGGGGCTGCCAGCGGTTTTGGCGAGGAATTCTTCTTCACACCAACTAAACAGGCGGACAAGCGAGGCGCGGTCAAGGTCATGGCGCGGCGCGAAGTCTTCCTCTTGAGTCACACGGGTAAAGCGGGTGAAGGGGCATACAAGCTGGCAGTCGTCGCAACCATAAATGCGGTTACCCATGGCGCGGCGATATTCCACTGGAATGGCGCCGTGCAGTTCAATGGTCAGGTACGAAATACACTTGCGTGAGTCGATCACCTTGTCATCGACAATGGCGCCAGTGGGGCAGGCGGTGCGGCAGGCACTGCAACTACCACAGTGTTCCTCTTCAAACGGCGTATCGACGGGTAGTGGTAGGTCAGTGTAAAGCTCGCCCAGGAAAAACAGCGAGCCTGCTTTGGGGTTGAGCAGCATGGCGTTTTTGCCGAACCAGCCAAGGCCCGCTTTCTGGGCAAGCGCCCGTTCCATCACCGGGGCGGAATCGACAAATGCCCGGTAGCCGAATGCCCCGACCTCTTGTTCGATCTGTTTGGCCAGCTGCGCCAAGCGTTTGCGCATCAGTTTGTGGTAGTCCCGCCCGAGGGCGTAGCGCGATACATAGCCACGATTAGGTTGACCAAGTACCTTGGTGCTTTCCACCTCGGCGGGGAGGTAATCCATGCGTACGCTGATGACCCGCTGTGTGCCGGGCTCTAGCTCGTCCGGGCGGGTACGTTTGGTGCCGTGCTTGGCCATGAAACCCATTTCGCCGTGGTAACCTTTGTCCAGCCAGGCGTTGAGGTGTGTTTCATGGGTGTCCAGTCGAGTGTCGGTAATGCCGACCTGCTGGAAGCCGAGCTCACGCCCCCAGGTTTTGATGAGCTCAGCAAGTTCGGCAAGGGTATTGTCTGAAAGCATGGGGCGCGCCGCTTCGTCGCAAAAAAAGAAAAGCCAGAGAAAATTGGGCGTTGATACTCAACGGTTAGGCGTCAGCCGCGCTATGCTAACGCATTGCTGGCCATCACAACATGCGAAAGGAGAGATCGTGTCTCGCTTAATAACCTCTACGTTACGCCCTCTTTATAAAGCGGCTCAAGTGCGCGAGTTGGATAGGCGTACGATTGCCGGGGGAATTGATGGTTTTGCCTTAATGCAACGCGCGGCCTCCAGTGCCTGGCATAGCTTTCGCTCCCGCTGGCCTCAGGCGCGTAGTGTTACAGTGCTGTGCGGAAGCGGCAATAACGGTGGTGATGGTCATGTGTTGGCGGCGCTGGCGATGCAGTCGGGACTTAAAGTTCAGCGCATTGCTTTAAAGCCGCTGGACGAACTACAGGATGATGCCTTTCGTGCTGCCCAACTGGCCAGTCAGGCTGGTGTGAGCTGTGAAGAGTGGCACCCCGGGGTCGTATTGTCCGGAGAAGTCATTGTTGATGCGCTATTGGGAACGGGTCTAAGTGGCGCGGTAACAGGGCGCTACCAACGGGCGATTGAGCTGATCAACGCCGCGCCTCAGCCGGTACTGTCAATTGATATTCCGTCGGGGTTGGCCGCCGATACCGGCGCGGTGCTTGGCATAGCGGTAGAAGCGGCATGCACCGTCACCTTTATTGGCGATAAAATTGGCCTGCATACAGGCGAGGCGCCGGCCTATACAGGCGAAATCGACTTTCGTCCGCTGAGCGTGAAAGCCCAGGCGTTTTTCGATATTCCACCCTACGCGTGGCGCCTGGATGACGCCTTGCTCAGTGAGGCTTTCACTCCGCGTTTGCGTACCAGCCATAAAGGCCGCATGGGGCATGTGTTAGTTATGGGCGGCGCCCCCGGCTTTGGCGGCGCCGCGCTGCTGGCGTCTCAAGCGGCAGCGCGTTTAGGTGCGGGGAAAGTCAGCCTGGCAACCGTTGCCGAGCATATTACTGCAAGCTTAGTGCGTTGTCCGGAAGTGATGGCTCATGCGGTTCGCGGCGGCGCTGAGGCCAGTGAGCTTCCAAAGCAGGCGGATGCCGTGGTTGTTGGTCCCGGGCTTGGTCAGGCTGCTTGGGGGCAGGCCATCCTGCAGAGTGCTTTGCACGCCACCGTGCCGCTGGTAGTGGATGCCGATGGGCTGACCTTGCTGGCTCGTCACTGGCCGGATTTGCGCCGCGACGATTGGGTACTCACGCCCCATCCTGGTGAGGCGGCCCGCTTATTGGGCTGCTCGGTGGAGGATGTGCAGGCGGACCGGCCAGCGGCGGCTCAGGCCCTTCAGCGCGCCAGAGGCGGCGTGGTTATCTTGAAAGGTGCAGGCAGCTTGGTGGCTGGCCCGGGCGGTTTGATGGTGTGTCCCTACGGTAATCCGGGCATGGCCAGCGGCGGTATGGGCGATGCGCTAAGCGGTATGCTGGGTGCGCTGATCGCCCAACGCGGTGATATCGAAACCAGTGCCTGGTTGGGTACTTTGGTGCACGCCTTGGCGGCGGATCGGGCGGCGGCTGCGTGCGGTGAGCGTGGCTTGCTGGCGAGTGATCTGGCATCCTATGCGCGAGAATTAATTAACCCGTGAAGGCAGCCTACATGCAGGTGCAACTGGATAATGAAGAGGCTCAGGTAGCGTTTGGCGAAATCCTGGGTAACGTATTGCAAGGACGCGGGCGTATTTATCTGGAAGGCGACTTGGGTGCAGGTAAAACGACGCTTACGCGTGGCGTATTGCGTGCCTATGGCTATCAAGGGGCGGTAAAAAGCCCTACTTACACGCTGGTTGAGCCCTACGAGCTCGACGGCCGCAGGCTTTATCATTTGGATCTGTACCGGTTATCTGACCCTGAAGAGCTTGAATTTATTGGTGGCCGAGACGTGTTGGCTGATGATGCGCTGTGCTTGATCGAATGGCCTAGCCGTGGCGCCGGTTGGCTGCCGGCGCCGGATATTCGCCTTCAATTAGCGGTGGTTGAGCCCGGCCGTAGGGCCCAGCTAAGCGCCGGGAGTGACTTCGGCGTCACTGTGCTGACTGCGTTAAGCGATCGCATGTCGGGCTATTCCCAACAGGGCGGTGTATTTCAATGGTCGTGAGCGTGATGGTGTTAAGTGCAAGGATGAGCAAAGCGATTTCACTGCGCCGGGTGGTGCTCAGCGCCATAGCGGTCATCGCCGCAGGGGTGGGGACTTCTCTCCAGGCGGCAACCGTGGAAGGAATGCGGCTCTGGGCGGCCCCGGATCATGCGCGCTTGGTGTTTGATTTATCGGAAGCAGCACCGGCCAACGTATTTTCTTTAGATGATCCTGACCGGCTGGTCATCGACCTGGACGACACTCAGATGGACACCGATGCCGATAGCCTGTCACTTGACGACAGCGCGATTAGCGACGTGCGCACCGGTAGCCGTGAAGGTAATGGGTTGCGGGTGGTGCTTGAGCTCAATCGGGAGGTTGAGCCGCGTCATTTCACCTTGGCGCCGAACGATCAGTACGGACACCGGCTGGTGGTTGATCTGGAATACCCCGGCGAAAGCGCGGTGGAAAACCCCATCGATCCTATCGAGGCGATGATTCGCGAGCAGGAAATTCAAGCGCAACGTGCTAGCGCCCAGAGTCAGGTCGACGATCCTCAACAAACGGCTTCATCGGACGAAGAGGCGGACTCGTCGTCGGCATCCGAAGAAGCCAAACCACATCCTAAGCGCGATATTATCATCGCGGTGGATGCGGGCCACGGGGGTGAAGACCCAGGGGCGATTGGCCCGTCAGGTACCCGCGAAAAAGACGTGGTGCTGGACATTAGCCAGCGGCTGGCGGACACCATCAATGCGGTCGATGGTTTTAAAGCCGTGCTGGTTCGTGATGGCGATTATTATCTCGGCTTGCGCCAGAGAACACAGCTTGCCCGCGACCAAAAAGCTGATTTTTTTGTATCCATTCACGCCGATGCATTTAACAGCCCACGCCCCCAGGGCAGTTCGGTGTATGCGCTTTCTCAGCGTGGTGCCACCTCAGAAACGGCGCAGTGGCTGGCCGATAGCGAAAACCGCTCCGACTTGGTTGGCGGGGTGGATGGCAACCTGTCACTGCGCGATAAAGATGAGGTATTGCGTGGTGTGCTGCTGGATTTGACCATGACGGCGACGCTCAACGACTCGCTGTCGATTGGCGGGCAGGTGCTTGATCAGCTAGGCCGGGTGAATCGACTGCATAAATCGCGGGTCGAACAGGCGGGGTTTATGGTGCTCAAGTCGCCTGATATCCCCTCGCTATTGGTTGAGGTTGGCTTTATATCCAACCCTGACGAAGAGCGGCGGTTACGCGACCCTATACATCAGCAAGGCGTCTCCGAAGCGATTATGGGCGGTCTGCAAAACCATTTTGAGCGTTACCCCCCGCCGGCTAGTCTGTTGGCATGGCAGCGGGATAATCAACGCAGCCCGAGTGGCGATGAGTATCGGATTCAGTCCGGTGATACGCTCTCGGCGATAGCGGTACGCCATGGCGTGCCGGTGAACCAGCTAAAGCAGGCCAACGACCTCAACGGTGACGCCCTCCGGGTGGGGCAAGTGCTGCGTATTCCCAGTTCATGAGGTGCCGAATTGTCTGAAACGACGCCCGCTATGCCGCGTATACACGTATTGGATCCCCGGTTGGCCAACCAAATTGCTGCTGGAGAAGTGGTTGAGCGTCCGGCCTCCGTGACCAAGGAACTGATTGAAAACGCCATTGATGCAGGTAGCCAGCGCATCGAGGTGGATATTGAGGCAGGCGGTGCCAGGCTTATCAAAGTTCGCGATGATGGCGTAGGTATCAGCGAGCAGGATTTGCCGCTGGCGCTTGCCCGGCACGCCACTAGCAAAATCGATAGCCTGGAAGATCTGGAAGGGGTCAGCTCGCTGGGGTTTCGCGGTGAGGCGCTGGCGTCGATTAGCTCGGTCTCGCGCCTGGAACTGGTGTCTAACGCGCTGGACGATCCGCGCCAAGGATGGCGTGTAGTAGCGGAAGGGCGCGGGATGGAAGCCCGGGTGACGCCAGCGCCACATCCGCGGGGCACCAGTGTGTCGGTCCGTGATCTGTTTTTTAATACCCCGGCGCGGCGTAAATTTCTGCGCACCGAAAAAACGGAATTTGCTCACGTTGAGGAAGCGTTTCGTCGCCAGGCTTTATCGCGTTACGACATCGCCTGGACCCTACGGCATAACCAAAAAGTGGTGCATCAGTTGCCGCCAGGGCAAACGCCTTCGGCTAGTGAACGGCGGATTGCCTCGTTACTTGGCAAAAACTTTATTGAGCACGCGCGCTATATCGAGCGCGAGGCGGGCGGGCTGCGTTTAAGTGGTTGGGTAGGCTTGCCGACTCATTCACGCTCTCAGGCGGACCAGCAGTACTTTTTTGTTAATGGCCGTGTTGTACGCGACCGGCTGGTTGCTCATGCCGTTCGCCAAGCGTACCGCGACGTGCTTTTTAATGGCCGCCATCCTGTTTTCGTACTTTACTTAACGCTTGATCCTGATGTGGTGGATGTTAATGTTCACCCCACAAAACACGAGGTGCGTTTCCGCGATGGCCGCATGGTGCATGACTTTCTTTACTCCAGTTTGCACCACTGTTTGGCCGATGCGCGACCTAGTACGGAAGACTCCCATGCCGCCTCGGCCTCGGACCCCGCAGTGGCTGAGACGGCGCCCGACGATTCGGCGCGCTGGCAGCAGCAGGGGATGGCGCTTTCCCCTCCGGCCGATCGACATCCCGGCGGTGAGCGGGTGCGCCGCTTTATGCAGGGCTACCAAGCGCTGCACCCCAATCACGAAGAGACGTTGTTAACACCTCAGGCAGCCGCCCAAGAAAGCACGCCTCTTGAGGACGGGGAAGTGCGCGAAGCGCCACCACTGAGTATGCCGCACAATGACCCCACCAGCGCTCCACCGTTAGGTTTTGCTTTGGGGCAGCTTCATGGGATTTATATCCTGGCGCAGAACATTCATGGCTTAGTGCTGGTAGACATGCACGCTGCCCACGAGCGGATTGTCTATGAGCGGATGAAAAATCAGCTTGCGGCGGCCCAGGGAGTCGACACACAACCGCTACTTGTGCCCGTGTCGCTGGCGGCCAGTCGTGCTGAAGTGGCCACCGTGGAAAGCGAACGCGAGGCGATTGCCAAGCTTGGGGTGGAGCTGGATGTGGCCGGCCCTGAAACCCTGTTGGTACGGCAACTCCCGGCCTTGCTTGCCCAGGCGGATCCTGAGGCTTTGGTGCGTGAAATGCTTGAAGAGTTGGCACGCTTTGGGCGTTCGCACCAAGTCGAAGCGCGGATTCACGAGCTGCTTTCCACCATGGCTTGTCATGGTAGTGTGAGAGCCAACCGACGACTGACGGTAGATGAAATGAACGCGCTACTGCGCGATATGGAGCGTACTGAACGAAGCGACCAGTGTAATCATGGGCGTCCTACCTGGACGCAAATGGATCTAAAGGCACTGGACCGGCTGTTTATGCGTGGTCAGTAGCGATTATATCGGTGTGTTTGTTGATGGTTAGATTTTGATAGTTAGCGGAGTTCTACCAGCGCATGGCTGATACACGCCCTTGGGCGATTTTTTTAATGGGGCCGACCGCAGCCGGTAAAACCGATATGGCAATGGCGCTGCATGAGCGGCTGGGCCACCAACTGATCAGTGTCGATTCGGCGATGGTGTACCGGGGGATGGACATCGGCAGCGCCAAGCCAAGTGCCGACGAGCTTGCCCGTGCGCCTCACCGATTAATCGATATACGCGACCCGGCTGAGCCATATTCGGCGGCGGATTTTCGCCGCGACGCGCTCAATGAGATGCGACAAATCAGCGCGGAGGGTCAAGTGCCGCTGCTGGTAGGCGGTACCATGCTTTACTACAAACACTTGGTTGAAGGCGTCGCCAATCTACCCTCGGCGGATGCGTCTATCCGCCAAGGGTTGGAGGCGCAGTGGCAGGCAGAAGGGCTTTCAGCGCTGCACCGAACACTCTCAGACGTTGATCCTCTTGCTGCTCAGCGTATTCATCCCAACGATCCGCAACGGCTCATGCGTGCTTTGGAAGTGTATTACGCGAGCGGCCGACCCATGAGCGAGCTTTGGGCTGAGCAGCGGCCTGAAACCTTTCCATGGCGTGTGCTGTCGATAGCGCTGTTGCCCGCTGAACGTGCGGTATTACACCAGCGAATTGCGCAGCGGTTTGAATTAATGTTGCAAGAGGGCTTGATAGATGAGGTCGCCGCCCTCAAACAACGCAATGACCTGCATGGCGATTTGCCAGCGATGAAAAGCGTTGGCTACCGACAGGTTTGGGAATATCTGGACGGTCGCTATGATGGCGATACACTGGTTGAGCGCGGCATTATTGCCACACGACAGCTGGCTAAGCGTCAAATTACCTGGCTAAGGCGTTGGCCGTCACTGCAATGGATAGACCCCCTGCAGGCCAACCCCTTGGATAAGGTGCTGAAACTCGTGCGCGAAAGCGGTGCTTAGCGTAAGATAGATGTTTCGTAAGTGATGTTTTCGAGTGGCCGAGTGAGCTGGCCTTTCGGGCAACAAGATGTCGGCGTAGCACCAGTTGGGCACGCCATCCATAATCAACCCCAACGACAGTTTTAGGGAGAGCAACATGTCCAAAGGGCAGTCCCTTCAAGACCCGTACCTGAACATTTTGCGCAAGGAGCGCATTCCGGTCTCTATTTTTCTGGTGAACGGCATTAAATTGCAGGGCCAGATCGAATCGTTTGACCAGTTTGTCATCTTGTTGCGCAATACCGTCAGTCAGATGGTTTATAAACATGCGATTTCGACCGTAGTGCCATCGCGAAATGTGCGTTTACCTGTACAAGATCCGGCCGCTCCGGACGTCGATGAGTAACTCGGTGGGATCCGCAAAACAGTCCACGAGGTATTGATTGTTTTTTGAACGCCCCGAAGCCGGTGAAACGGCAATCCTTGTTCACGTTGATTTTCAAGATGAACAAGCGCGTGAAGACCCGGGTGAGTTTTTAGAACTCGTACGCTCTGCTGGTGCAGAGCCTGCGACATTGCTCACGGCTAGCCGACAGCGTCCTGATTCTCGCACCTTTATTGGGTCAGGCAAGTTGGAAGAGCTGCGGGCAATGCTCGCAGCTCACCAGGCTGAGCTGGTTATCTTTAACCACGGTTTAAGTCCCTCGCAACAACGTAATCTGGAACGTGAACTCAAGTGCCGCGTATTAGATCGCACGGGCTTGATTCTTGATATCTTTGCACAGCGAGCACGCACCCACGAAGGTAAGCTACAAGTTGAGCTTGCCCAGCTTGAATATGTATCCACTCGCCTGATACGCGGGTGGACCCACCTAGAGCGCCAAAAAGGCGGTATTGGCCTGCGTGGCCCGGGTGAAACGCAGCTGGAAACTGATCGTCGACTGCTACGTGGTCGTATTAAATCGATTCACAAACGTCTTGATAAAGTGCGCAGTCAGCGTGAGCAGAACCGTCGCGCCCGCGCTCGGGCCGAAATCCATAGTGTCTCGTTGGTAGGTTATACCAACGCGGGGAAGTCAACGCTCTTCAATGCGTTAACGCAGTCAGACGTGTATGCTGCCGACCAGCTGTTTGCAACGCTTGACCCAACGCTCCGGCGCTTGGAAATTGAGGACGTAGGGCCTGTCGTAATGGCCGACACCGTTGGTTTTATCCGGCACCTGCCGCACAAACTGGTTGAAGCATTTCAGGCGACGCTTCAGGAAGCCGCTGAAGCGACGCTTCTGGTGCATGTCATCGACGCCGCCGACCCTGATCGTGACCTCAACGTCGAGCAAGTCGAGCGAGTGCTAGAAGAAATTGGTGCCGATGACGTACCGGTTCTGAAAGTCATGAATAAAATCGACAAGCTGGATAGCGCCCCGCGCATCGAGCGCGACGGGCAGGGGCTTCCTGAGGTCGTATGGCTTTCGGCGCAGCAAGGCAAAGGCCTTGACCTGCTTCACGAAGCACTCACTGAGCGCTTGGCAAGCGATGTCATTGGTTTCTCGTTAACGCTTGCCCCTGAGCAAGGCAAATTGCGCGCTGGCCTTCACGAACTGAATGCCGTGCGGGAGGAAGCGTTTGACGACCAAGGGCGTTCGGTGCTGGATGTGCGCTTGCCACGCCGTGATTTTAACCAGTTGATGGCGCAATTAGGCGAGCGCGCCAATACCTACTTACCCTTAGAGTTGCGCGAAACGAAAGAGTGGTGAGCCTCGTTAAAATGGCTGGCCTGAGAGTTTGGACAGTGACCGAATAAGCTCCGTATCGTAATAATACTAAAACGCGCTGTGGCCCCGTGTTAACGTCGGGGCATGAGCGTGAGTGAATACCTCAGTGGAGACGAAGTATGGCCTGGAATGAGCCTGGTGGTGGCAACCAGCATGACCCCTGGAGTGGTGGTGGCCGACGTGGTGGCAGCGACGGCGGTGGAAACCGTGGTGGCAATAACGACGACAATAACGGTAACAAAGGAGGCAATAACCAAGGCCCTCCAGACCTCGATGAAGCGCTGAAAAAGTTTCAGGAAAAACTTAGCGGCGTATTTGGCGGTGGCAAAAAATCAGGTGGTGGTAAGAAAGGTGGCGGAGGCGGTAAGCCCCGTAATGTCCTGGCACTCCCAGCCTTATTGACTATCGTCGCGTTGGCTATTTGGGCCGCGATGGGCTTTTACTTGGTGGACCAATCCGAGCGTGGTGTCGTATTACGCTTTGGCGAATATCAAGACATTGTGAATCCAGGCCTGCAGTGGCATCCGCCTTTAATCGATGAAGTGCGGATGGTAAACGTCACGCGCGTTCGCTCGCTGACGCAAACGCAATCGATGCTAACCCGCGACGAAAACATCGTCGAAGTGGAAATTTCTGCTCAGTATCGAGTTGCCAGCCCGCGTGATTTCGTACTTAACGTTCGCGACCCGGAATTGTCGATTGATAACGCGCTCGATTCGGCGCTGCGTCATGTGGTGGGGGGTACCGACATGATCGATATCCTGACCTCGGGCCGTGAGATTTTGGGTAGCTCGGTGACTAGCCGCCTGCAGTCCTATCTGGATAACTACGGCGCCGGTATTCAGCTGCAAACGATCAACATCGAATCGACAACGGCTCCTGAGCCCGTTATTGATGCCTTTGATGACGTTATTCGTGCTCGTGAAGATCGCCAGCGCACGATTAACCAAGGCATGGCATACGCTAACGCGATTATTCCTGAAGCCCAGGGTCAGGCGCAGCGTGTGGTCGAGCAAGGTCAAGGTTACCGTGAGTCGGTAGTGGCTGAAGCCCAGGGTCAGGCAAACCGCTTTAATTCGCTGCTTGCCGAGTACGAGAATTCGCCCGATATTATGCGTGAGCGGATGTACATCGATGCCATTGAAGATGTGTTTGGCGAAACGCCCAAGGTGCTGCTGGATGTGAGTGACAACGCGCCGATGATGTATTTACCCCTTGAGCAGTTAAACCGTGGTCAGGGCAGCTCCGGCCGTTCGTCGGAAGGCAGCAGCAGTGATGGTGTTGACCCTCAAGTGTTGGAGCGTCTGCGTAACACCAGTTCAGGCAGTAGTTCCTCATCAAGTAGTAGCTCCATCCGCAGGGAGGGCCGGTAAATGATTAATAATCGATCCCTGCTAGTCGTTGGCGGCATCGCCGCCGTCGCGTGGCTTGCCAGCAATACGCTGTACGTCGTCGACGAAACCGAGCGTGCGGTTAAACTTCGCTTCGGTGAAGTTGTCGAGGAAAATATCCAGCCAGGCCTGCACGCTAAAATACCGATTGCGCAGACTGTGCGTACCTTCGATACACGCCTGCTGACGCTGGATACCGATACCAGCCGTTATCTGACCCTTGAGCAGAAAGCGGTAATTGTCGATTCCTATGTGAAATGGCAAGTCATCAACCCGACGCGCTACTACGAAGCGACATCGGGTGATGAAATGATGGCGACTCGTCTGATTCAGCCCCGCGTTGACGAAAGTCTGCGTAATGAGTTTGGTCGGCTGAATCTTCAGCAAATCATCGCAGAGCAGCGTGATGACTTGATGGACGGTCCCACCGAAGAATTGGATGACTTGATGCGCGATGAGCTTGGCGTCGCGATTCGCGATATTCGTATCAAGCGCATTGACTTACCCGAAGATGTCTCGGCAGCCGTATTTGAGCGGATGCGCTCAGAGCGTGAGCGTGAAGCCCGCGAATGGCGTGCTCAGGGTCAAGAAGAGGCCGAGCGTATTCGTGCTAATGCGGACCGCCGCCGCCAGGTTCTGCTTGCTCAGGCCAATGAGCGTTCAGAAACACTGCGTGGTGAGGGTGACGCCGAAGCGGCTGGCATCTTCTCGGAAGCATACAGCCAGGATCAAGAGTTCTTCACCTTCTGGCGTAGCCTGAACGCCTATCGCGAGAGCTTCTCGGGTGATGACAACCTGTTGGTGCTAGAGCCAGATAGCGACTTCTTCCGCTACTTGCGCAGTGCCATGCCCGACGAAGACGGATAGTCGTTTAACGCTGGCCCCGTCGCTATCGGCGGGGTTCAACCCGTCACAAAACGTGATAGACTTTATTAACCGGGCGTCGCCCGGTTTTTTTGTGGCCCTACGTCATTGGGCCTTCATTATTGTCGTCTCGCAGGATTGTTCACATGACCATCGCTGACCGCTGGCTATTGCCCGACGGCATGGACGAAGTGCTGCCGCCTCAGGCAAGCCGTATGGAAGAGCTACGCCGCACGTTGCTGGATCTATACCACTGCTGGGGCTATGACCAAGTCATGCCGCCCCCGGCAGAGTTTCTGGACTCTCTGCTTACCGGAACGGGAACCGATCTTGACCTTCAAACCTTCAAGTTGACCGATCAGTTGACGGGGCGGATGATGGGCGTATCAGCGGATGTTACGCCACAGGTAGCACGCATGGATGCCCATTCGCTCAAGCGCAAGGGGCCGGTGCGACTGTGCTATTGCACCAACGTCCTGCGCGCTAAAGCCGACCAGCACCAGGGTGGACGGAGCCCGGTCCAGGTGGGTGTTGAGCTGTTTGGTCATGCCGGACTGGATGCCGATAAAGAGATTATCCATCTGGCATTGTCGAGCCTGCAGGCAGCGGGTGCGAAAGAAACCCATTTGGCGCTAGGGCATATCGGCATTTACCGAAGCCTAGTGGAAGCCGCTGACTTAAATGCTGAGCAAGAAGCGCTGCTATTTGACGCCTTGGCGCTTAAGTCTCCGGGGCTATTGGCCGAGCAAGTTAGTGCCAGCGTAAACGATCCCGCGATCGCCGAGATGCTGCTAGCCCTTGGTGATTTGCATGGTGATGCTGAGATTTTGCTTCACGCCCGAGAGCGCTTGGCCGGTGCGCCCGCATCAGTGGTGGCGGCATTGGACCAACTCGACGCCCTCTATCAAGGTGTGTTGGCACAGTTTGACGTATCGCTGTATTTTGATCTGGCAGAGTTACGCGGCTATCAATACCACACGGGGATGATGTTCGCGGCTTATGTGCCAGGTTATGGTCATGCGCTGACGAAAGGCGGGCGCTATGATGATACCGGGCGCGCCTTTGGTCGTGCGCGTCCAGCTACCGGCTTTTCGATGGACTTGAAGCAATTGGCTTCTCTGGACATTGCTACATCGGAAAGAGGTGCCATTTGGGCGCCCGCCGAGCAGGCCGCGTCGCTTGATGCTGCCATCGTCGCACTGCGTGCGCAGGGCGAGCGGGTAATTCAGGCGCTGCCAGGGCAGCGCACGGGACCGGCGGAACACGATTGTGACCGCCGTCTTGAGTTTATCGACGGTCGTTGGCAGCCAACGGCCCTGACACAAGAGACGAGTGCATAATGGGTAAGAATGTCGTAGTCCTGGGAACCCAGTGGGGCGATGAAGGCAAGGGCAAAATTGTTGACTTGCTGACCGAATCAGCAGCGGCGGTGGTGCGTTTTCAGGGCGGCCATAACGCCGGTCATACGCTGGTCATTGACGGTGAAAAAACCGTGCTTCACCTCATTCCTTCTGGCGTGTTGCGGCCTGATAAGACCTGTATTATCGGCAATGGCGTCGTGCTTTCACCGGAAGCGCTGATCAAAGAGATTCGTGAGCTTGAGGAAAAGGGCGTGCCGGTGCGAGAACGGCTACGTTTGTCGCCCGCCTGCCCGTTGATTTTGCCGTATCACGTTCGCTTGGACCAAGCGCGTGAAAAAGCTCGCGGAATTGCCAAAATTGGCACGACAGGCCGGGGCATTGGTCCCGCCTATGAAGATAAAGTGGCCCGCCGTGGTTTACGGTTAGGCGATATGCTTCACCGCGAACGCTTCGCCTCTAAGCTGGGCGAAGTGCTCGACTACCACAATTTCGTCCTGGTTAATTACCACGGCGAGCCAGCCGTTGACTTCCAGGAAGTGCTCGACACAGCCATGCAGATGGCAGACGAGCTGCGCCCGATGGTTCGCGACACAGTGAGCATGGTGCATGACCTGCGCAAAGCCGGAGAGAATATCCTCTTTGAGGGGGCCCAAGGCTCTTTGTTGGATATCGACCACGGCACCTACCCGTTCGTGACCAGCTCAAATACCACTGCTGGCGGAACGGCGACGGGTTCCGGTGTCGGGCCTTTATATCTCGATTATGTGTTAGGGATCACCAAAGCTTACACCACTCGTGTAGGCTCAGGCCCGTTTCCCACCGAGCTATTTGACGACCACGGGCGCCATCTGGCGGAAAAAGGCCATGAGTTCGGCGCGACTACCGGCCGCCCGCGCCGTTGTGGCTGGTTCGATGCTGTAGCGCTGCGCCATGCGGTGCAAATTAACTCAGTGTCGGGTATCTGTCTGACCAAGCTTGATGTCCTCGACGGCCTGGAAAACATTCGCGTCTGTGTGGGCTATCGCAGCAAGGACGGCGACGTACTTGATACCCCTGTCGATTCAGAAGGCTACGAAGCCATCGAACCGCTTTATGAGGATTTGCCGGGCTGGAAAGAGTCGACGCTGGGTGTTAAAAAAGTCGAAGACCTGCCTGCCAATGCGCGCGCCTACATTAGTTTCCTGGAGGAACAAGTCGGCACCAGCATCGACATTATTTCCACCGGCCCTGACCGTGTCGAAACTATCGTGCTGCGTAATCCGTTCGACGGGTAAGCAAGGTATCGACAGCACAGGTGTTGTGGTAAGGCGAACAAAGGGGCGACAGGGTCGCCCCTTTTTTATTTTCTAGTAGCGGTTAAAAGTCGATGCCCCGACGCGCTTGAATGCCGTTGTTAAAGGCATGGCGTACCTCCTGCATCTCGGTCACCGTGTCCGCCATGGCGACAAGTTCACGGTGAGCGTTGCGCCCGGTGATAATGACGGTTTGTTCACGCGGCCGATTATCCAGTGCTTGCTTGACCGTGGCGATATCTAGATAGCCAAACTTAAGCATGTAAGTGATCTCATCGAGCACCACTAGGTAGGTGTCTGGGTCGGCGAGCATTTTCTCTGCGTCTTGCCAAACGGCGTGGCATGCCTCGGTGTCTGCTTCACGGTTTTGTGTCTCCCAAGTGAAACCGGTGGCCATGATAGCAACGCTTAGGTTGGGGTCTTCCTCCAAGCGGTTGCGTTCGCCGCATTCCCACAATCCTTTGATAAATTGTACAACGCCAACTTTGTAGCCATAGCCAAGGGCGCGGGTCACAGTGCCCCAGGCAGCGGTCGTTTTACCCTTGCCATTGCCGGTGTTAATTAGCAGTAAGCCGCGCTGCTCGGTAGCCTCTGCCACTTTCTCATCGACACGCGCCTTGAGTTTTTCCATTGAGGCTTTGTGGCGTGTATTGCGGTCAGTCATGCGATTTCCTCGGTGTCGAATATGGCGTTCCAGTTCGCCAGCCTAAGCGATTCAATTGCGCTTTAACATCAAGGCGCAGTCTCGTTTATTTAACGATAAGTTGGTGTTGATTCAATATTTTGGCTTTTTCAGCGAACAGAATTGGCCGGTAGGGGGCTGGCTGCTCTAGAATAGTGGGTCATGTCTTGTCAGGAATTTGCCTATGCCTTCATTTGATATTGTGTCCGAGTTTGATCAGCACGAAGCATCGAACGCCGTCGACCAAGCCAACCGCGAAGTCCAATCACGCTTTGATTTCAAAGGGGTAGATGCGTCTTTCACGCTTGAGAAAGACACTGTGCAACTCGAAGCCGAGGTCGATTTTCAACTCAAACAGATGCTGGATGTGCTGCGTAACCGCTTAATTGCTCGAGGTATTGATGCACGCTGCATGGATGCCCAAGAGCCCGTTCTATCCGGTGTTAAAGCCCGCCAGGAAGTGGCGCTCAAGCAAGGGTTGGATCAAAGCGAGGCGAAGGACGTCGTGAAGCGTATCAAGGCCAGTAAGCTAAAAGTTCAAGCGCAGATTCAAGGCGAAAAAGTGCGTGTCACGGGTAAAAAGCGTGACGACTTACAAAGCGTTATGGCGTTATTGCGCAGTGAAGAAGGGCCCGACCTGCCCCTGCAATTCGATAATTTCCGCGATTGACCCGACGCCTTAACCGCCTCTTTGCGCCGACAATAACAGCACCGACCATAAAGGAGTTTCGCATCATGTCTGATCCGCAGCCGGTTTATTTAAGCGATTACCAGCCTCCCGCCTACCGGGTGACCCATACCGAGCTGACGTTTGATCTTGACCCCGCCGCAACTCGAGTTAAAGCACGATTACAGATTGAGCGCCAGGCTAGCGTCGATGCTGCCACGCCACTCCAACTGGATGGCGAGCAGCTTACCCTTCAGGCGTTGTCAATTGACGGTACCCCGCTGGCCAGTAGCGATTATCAGTTAACCGAAGCGGGGCTGCGGATTGATCGGGTGCCAGCGCGCTTCACGCTGGAAAGCGATGTGGAACTCTCGCCTAAGGACAATACCGCTTTGGAAGGCCTCTATCAGTCCAATGGCATGTTTTGCACCCAGTGCGAAGCCGAGGGGTTTCGTCGCATCACCTTTTATCCTGATCGCCCGGATGTGATGTCGACCTTTAAAGTGACCGTTATCGGCGATCGCCAGCGCGAACCCATTCTGCTTGCCAACGGCAACCCGGTTGAACAAGGCGATCTCCAAGATGGCCGCCACTTTGCAACCTGGGAAGATCCTCATCCTAAACCCTGTTACCTGTTTGCTTTGGTCGCCGGGGATTTACAGAAGGTAGAAGATCGCTTCACCACCCAGTCCGGTCGCGAAGTGACGCTTCAGCTTTGGGTGGAAGAAGAGAATCTAGCCAAAACCGACCATGCCATGGGCTCGCTCAAGCGGGCCATGGCATGGGATGAGCAGGCTTACGGGCGCGAATATGACCTGGATCTGTTCATGATCGTGGCGGTTAACGACTTCAATATGGGGGCGATGGAAAATAAAGGCCTCAATATTTTTAACTCGGCGGCCGTTTTGGCCCATCCCGATACCGCTACCGACGCGGCCTTTCAGACTGTCGAAGGCATCGTTGCCCACGAGTATTTCCATAACTGGTCGGGCAACCGCGTGACTTGCCGCGACTGGTTTCAGCTCTCTTTGAAAGAGGGCTTTACGGTGTTTCGTGATCAATGTTTTTCCGCCGAGACCAACTCAGCCCCGGTGAAGCGGATTCAAGATGTGTCGTTTTTCCGTACGGCACAGTTTGCCGAGGATGCAGGCCCGACGGCCCACCCGGTTCGTCCCGATCATTACATTGAAATCACTAATTTCTATACCCTGACGATTTATGAAAAGGGCGCTGAAATCGTCCGGATGTTGCGCAACCTGGTCGGCTGGGAAGCTTTCCGGCAGGGAGCTGATCGTTACTTCGAACGCTTTGACGGGCAAGCCGTCACCATTGAAGATTTTGTCAGTTGCATGGAGAAGGCCTCGGGGCTTGATCTCAGTCAGTTTATGCGTTGGTACTCCCAGGCGGGTACGCCGGAGATTGATGCTCACGGTGAGTATGATTACACCCACGGTGAATACCATTTGACGCTACGCCAACGAACTCCCGCGACACCTGGTCAAGTGGACAAATCGCCGTTGCACATTCCCGTTGCCATGGGCTTGGTAGGCACTAAGTCTGGCCAAGAGTTGACGCTCTCTTTGGAGGGAGAAAAGCTCGGTAAAGAGACGGTAATACATCTCCGCGATGACGAGCAGACCTTCGTGTTTACCGATGTTGCAGAAGCGCCGGTGCCTTCGCTACTGCGTAACTTCTCCGCGCCAGTGAAGTTGTATTTCCCGTATTCGCGTGAAGACCTTGCTTTTCTGTTGACCCATGATAGCGACGGATTTAATCGCTGGGATGCCGGGCAGCGGCTGGCCATGCTGGCACTTGACGATTTGATTGCCGCGCATCGTAACGGCGTGGAAAAGGTGATGGACAGCCGGGTTATTGAGGCCTTTCGCTCATTATTAGCCAATGCACCGGCGGACAAGGCGGTACTTGCTGAAATGCTCACGCTGCCTTCTGAGGCATACATCGCTGAGCAGCAGCCGATTGTCGACGTTGATGCTATTCATGCGGCGCGAGAATTCGTCCGGCAATCACTGGCGATGGCGCTGCGCGATGAATTCAAGGCCACCTTTGAGGCTAATATTTCGAGTGAGCCCTACGCCCCCACGCCTGAGCAAATTGCCCAGCGTAGCCTGAAGAACGTAGCGCTCAGCTACCTAATGTCGATTGAAGACGAGCAGGGCGTGGCGCTATGTGAGGGTCAGTTTGCGGCAAACCACAACATGACCGATGTGCGTCACGCCTTGACGCTGCTGGTTCACAGCGATCGCGACGATCTATCGTCGCCGGCGCTCAAAACCTTCGGTGAGAAGTGGGCTCACGACCCATTAGTGATGGACCAATGGTTTACCATTCAGGTTTCGCGTCCTCAGTCGGATGTACTCGACCGGGTGAAGTACTTGATGGCGCACCCTGCCTTCTCGCTGAAAAACCCCAACCGCGTGCGGGCCCTAATTGGTGCCTTTGCCCAAAACCGGGTCAATTTCCACCGTTTGGATGGACAAGGGTATGCGCTGTTGGCCGATGTGGTGATTGAGCTGAACCGCCTGAACCCTGAAATAGCGTCGCGTTTGATCACCCCGTTGACTCGTTGGCAGCGATTCGATGAAACACGACAGGGCTTGATGCGGTCACAGCTTGAACGCATCCAACGTGAACCCCTCTCGAGTAATGTGTACGAGGTGGTGGAAAAGGCGCTGGCATGACGAACCCGATGGAGAGATAACGAAAGGAAATCTCAGTGACAACAACACAGCAGCGTTTTTTACTCATTGTTAATGGTAAATCTGCCGGTAATACGGCGCTACGTGAAGCAGTGGCTGAGCAGCGAAAGGCAGGGATGCCGATCAGTGTTCGGGTAACATGGGAAGCAGGTGACGCAGCACATTTCGCCGAAGTGGCAGTCGACATGGGGATGACCCATGTCGTTGCCTGCGGCGGGGATGGTACCGTCAATGAGGTAATAAACGGGCTGATGCGCCTAGATAAGGCGCAACGGCCCGTGTTGGGTGTTGTGCCTCTGGGTAGTGCAAATGACTTTGCCACCTCGGTCGGCTTGCCGTTGGAGCCGAAAGAAGCACTCTCAGCGGCGTGGTCGCTGTCCGATTACCCTATTGATGTCGTCAAGCTGTGTGCCGAGGGCGACACTACGTCGGAGACTAGCTATTACGTCAATATGATGACCGGTGGCTTTGGCGCTGAAATTACCTCGTCGACCCCTAAAATGCTCAAGCGCATGCTAGGTGGGGGGGCCTATTCCTTAATGGGAGCCGTCAAGGCATGGCGGCATCGTTGCTATCGTGGCACGCTACACTGGCGCGACCAAGAAGAATCGGCATCGCTGCTATTGCTGGCGATTGGCAACGGCCGACAGTCAGGGGGAGGTCAGGTATTAGCCCCAAAGGCTAAATTAGATGATGGGCTGCTGGATGTTCTTGTGGTGAAAGACTTCCTCACCGCGACGGCGTTGCCCGATTTAGTCAGCGAACTGCAGGATTTTCCGAGGGAGGGACGCTTTGTACGCTATTTGTCGGTAAATGAGTTGAGCGTCTCGACGTTACCCGAAGATCCGCCCTGGCCGCTCACGCTCGACGGTGAAGCGCGCCACTATAGACGCTTTCGCGCCGAAGTCGTGCCGTTGGCGGTACGGGTGATACTGCCCGATAATTGTCCGCTACTGACGTCGGTCGTAGAGGTCTGAAACCGATAATCCCTATCATTGACCGATTGTATAGAGGCGATGAGGAGTACACATTGAGGAGAAAAGATTAATGGCTAACCGCGTTTGGCTACCCGTGCTAGCAGCTATCATGCTGGTGATCAGTGGCTGTGGCGATAGCGATGAAACGTCGAACGGCAACCAGGAGGAGTCCGCTTCGTCCACAAATGACGTAGAGTCAGAGGCCACTAATGCTGAAGCCGCTAGTGAAGAGGAAGACGAAGCGGCGGCTTCCGATACCGACGGCAGTGCAGAAGATAGTGACGCAGTTGAATCGCGCCAAGCGGAAGAGGAATTGGAGAGAGCAGAGGCTTTAGAAGGTGAGCAGGCCGAGGAAGAAGCCGCCACGACACAAACCGAAGACGTTGAAGCCGATGAAGATACTTTGGCCGCTGATCCTGAAGAGGTGTTAGACGAAGGTGGTGCAATGCCGGGCGAGGCGACCCGCTCTGATGTTGACGATATGATTGCCGAAACCGAACGCCGCTTTGAAGAGGCTCAGCAGCGCCTTGAAGAGCAGTTTCAAGAAGTAGAGCAGCAAGAGCCGGTAGCTGGAGAGGCACTCAGTGAAGAAGAAGCGGACGAGCGCTGGGAGTTTGAAAGTAGCCTGCCTGAATCGGCGCGTAATGAAGAGGAAACCAGTAGCAGCGACGTTGAGGAGCTGATTGAAGATACTGAACGTCGTTTTGAAGAGGCCGAGGAACGCCTGAATGACCAATTCGAATCAATTGAACAGGAGCGTCCTGAAAGCCTTGATCAGGAGGAGTAAGTCATCTGAGAAGAGAGCGCGAAGGGAACAAAAAAGGCCCGCATCAATGCGGGCCTTATGCATTAGCGCCATTAGGCTAAGCGAATGTTGGAAGCCTGAAGGCCTTTTTTACCCTGTGTCACCTCAAAGCTGACTTTTTGACCATCTTGCAGGCTCTTAAAACCTTCAGCTTGAATTTCGGAGAAGTGGGCAAACAAATCGTCACCGCCGTCATCAGGAGAGATGAAGCCGTAACCTTTGGTATCGTTGAACCACTTGACAGTGCCAGTTGCCATTATCCATTTCCTTAACGAGCTTAATAATCAAACGGGACGCTATTGCGTGCCCGCAAAAATCACTTTAGATGTAAAAAAAGCTGTCGTCCAGTATCAATATGACGAATCATTTTCACTGTATGAGTGCGTTGTTATGACTCCTTTTAGTCTTATTGACGGGCAGTTCGTGCCGTTTGTGATTGCCATTACCCTGCTGTCGATTACCCCGGGCGTCGATACGCTATTGGTAATACGCAACACAGCTCGGGGTGGCTTTCGTGATGGGGTGGCTACCAGTATGGCCATCTGCAGCGGGCTGTTTGTGCATGCCACCATCTCAGCAATGGGGATTTCGCTGATTTTGCTGCAATCGGCCTGGGCGTTTCATGCATTGAAGTTGGTTGGGGCGGGTTATTTGATTTGGCTGGGGGTTGGCAGCTTACTGGCCGCTAGGCGTGGTCAAACACTGCCGGTGAAAGGGATGATGACCAAGAGCGACGCTGTGCCGCTTTGGCAACCGCTTAAAGAGGGGTTTCTGTCTAATGTACTTAACCCCAAAACAGTGGTGTTTTATATGGCGTTTTTGCCGCAGTTCATTGCCCCAAGCGACCCCGCGCTGGTCAAATCGTTATGGTTGGCGGGCGTACATTTCGTAATTGCCAACCTCTGGCAAATAAGCGTAGTGCTAATGGTTGGCAGCGCCGGAAAATGGCTGGCCAGCGCGCGGTTTGCTCAGACGCTAAATGCCATGACCGGTGCTGTATTAGTGGTGCTGGGAATTCGGCTTGCGCTCTCGCAGCGGCCAGTCTAGTGCGTACATAGAGGCTCAGGGCACCGAATAAATCCTAAAAATAGAGTGCTGTATGTATCAATCTCGCAGCACCAACGCACGGTTGTAACGCACCTGCTTTTCGCCATCTCTAAGCAGCGATACGCCATCACTTGAGCCGTTTGCAAGGCTCTCAAAAATGGCGCGATAGCTCAGCACGGCCTGCACATAGTCCCGCGTTTCACGGTAGGGAATACGCTCAACAAAAAGGTCAAAAGCCTCAATGCTGTAGTCCCCTAGCCAGCGATCCACTCGCCCAGGGCCTGCGTTGTAGGCGGCGGTAGCGGCTAATCGGTTGCCCTGGTAGCGCTGCAATTTGTCGCGCAAATAAGTGCTGCCTAAGCGAATATTAAGCTCTGGATCTAGCACGCCATAGGCGCCAGGGTCTTCAAGCCCAATTTGGCGGCTTACCTGAGAGGCAGTACCTGGCATCAGTTGCATTAGCCCGCGGGCACCGGCAGGAGACAGCGCATTGGGGTTATAGGCACTTTCACGACGGGTAATGGCCATTAGTAAATAGGGGTCAACCCCGCTGAGACGTCCCCAGTGGATGAATTCGTCATGATAGGCCTGGGGGAAGCGCCACTCCAGGGCGTCCCATAAGCCTGCTGCAATAGTGGTTTGAACCAGTCGAGCATGCCAGCCTTGTTCGGCGGCAAAATCGGCTAACGCCCGGGCTTCTTCAGTGGACGCCTGCTGAACGACATGCAGCCATTCGCTATTAGCCAATCCATCTTCGCCAATGCGCATTAATGCTTGAGTGCGCTGCACCGCAGGCTGTTGTGCGACACGTTCCCGTGACGCGTCATCAAAATAGAAGCGTTCGTTATTCAGAGCCAGCGGCTGCCCCAAGCGCTCTGCAGCGGCAAAACCGTAAAAGCTACGCTGTGAAGCGGCTTGCTGGAAATGGCTTTCTGCAGCGGCCTGATCGCCTAGCTGTTCGCTGGCGCGGGCGAGCCAATATTGCCATCGTGCATCCTTTTGCTGCTCGGCAGGCATTTGGGTGATCCAGTGGCGCACCCCTTCCCACTGCTGTGCCTGGAGGGCGCGGCGAACCCGGAGTCCAAAGGCGCGCTCGCTTTCCAGGTGTGGCAAAACGCTATCGACCCACGCCATTGAGTTGGGCACCTCATGCACCAGCGCATAATACGCCAGTTCTTCTTCGATAAGACGCTGATCGCTAGGTAGGAGGCTTAATCGCTCAGCCAGAGAGCGCCATACGGCGAGGGCCTGGGAGGTGTCCTCATGGATGAGACGCTGCATAGCCGCTTGGTAAAAGGTGGCTGTAGCGGCGCATTCTGGCCCTAAGCAGGTGGGGGCTTCACGCAGTTTCTGTGGATCGCTATCTATTGTTTCATAAGTATCAATGGCGGTTTGCCAAGCACCGCTTAGCTGCTTGCTCAGATAGTCAGCCAGACGGCTGTTACCCGCCTGCCAGGCGAGCATCTGGCGTTCCCAGATCGCTTCGTCATCGATAGTGCCGTTAGCCCTCAAGCGTTTAAACAATGGATCACAGGCGTTGGGCTGGGATTGACCCGTGTGCCACAGGCGTAAGCCAGCTTCCGCTGTTTGTTGAGGAGCGCTATCAAGATGTGCCGTGTGGTAGTGACATTGCCGGGCGGCCCCGGTGGGCTCGCCATTGCTCACCGCACGCACATCGCTGTATTGCTTGGCTTCCCCGTATTGGTCGATAGCCTGACCTCGCATCCAGTCGCTGAGTGGTGAATCGCTGTGCGTGTCGATGTAGCGATTGACCGTCTCCGGCGGTAGCTCGGGTAGCTGGTCGCGTAGCCGATGATAGGTGACATAGCCGCTTAACGGATGATCCTCAATGGCGGACATGTTAATGCGATCCCATTGTTTGTCACGTGCGGCCTCAAGTGCGTCGCGTAACGCACTGTCGCTAGCAGCCCAAGATATCGTCGGCAAGCAGGCGATAAAAGCGATTGATAATACGCGTGCGGTGCGGGGCATGATGCATCCTCGATAAGGCGTTCGGTCACCTGGGTATAATGAACTATCCTAACGCGAAAGGTTCTGACAACCGAACGCCTGAGAGGATTCAATACTAATGGCTCCATTATCCACGTGGTGGTTGATGCGTCGACTTAAATCCCGTGCCTGGGCAATCAAACGCATTGTGCGTGCCCTGAAATTGTTTCTGCCCATGACCCGCGATGTTATCAAGGGGCATTTTCGCCCGGTGCCTTGGGCCGCTTTTGGGTTGATGGCGGCAGCGCTTTTTTATCTGGTACTGCCGTTTGATTTGATTCCCGATTTTCTGGTCTTGATTGGCGTGGTTGACGACGTTGTGATCGTCGGTTGGTTGCTTAACCGTATTGACCAGCGGCTCGCCGGCTATCGTGCCTGGAAATACCCCGAGGGTGAGTCCGCGCCTTCATCGCCTCCTACCGCTTGAAAAATCATCCCTCAGCCCCATATCTCGTTCACACCTGATTTTATGCCTTGTCGCTCTGGCAAGGCGCTTTACGCAACGAGATCAACGAGGGCTGAGCGCATGTCCAATACGAACCACGAAGAAACTCTTGGCTTTCAAACGGAAGTTAAGCAGCTGTTGAATCTTATGATTCACTCGCTGTATTCCAACCGTGAAATTTTCCTGCGCGAATTGATATCCAATGCCGCGGATGCCTGCGACAAGCTGCGCTATGCAGCCTTGGATAACGATGGCCTTTATGAAGGCGATAGCGAACTGCGGGTCGAAATCGAACACGATGCCGAAGCTGGAACGGTGACGCTGCGCGACAACGGAATTGGCATGAACCGTGACGATGTCATTTCCAATCTGGGGACTATCGCACGCAGTGGGACCTCTGAGTTCCTCAAACAGCTATCCGGTGAGCAGCAAAAAGACGCCAAGTTGATCGGTCAGTTCGGGGTGGGGTTCTACTCTAGCTTTATCGTCGCCGACGACGTCACAGTGCGCACGCGCAAAGCAGGCGATGAGACCAGCGCCGGTGTTGAATGGCGCTCCAAAGGTGAGGGCGAGTTTACCGTCGCCGATATCGAGCTTGAGCAGCATGGCACCGAGATTACGCTTCACCTGAAAGACGACGCCAAGGAATTTGCTGACGATTTCCGTTTGCAAAACCTGGTGCGCAAGTACTCGGATCATATCGAAGTGCCGGTGCGTATGCCCAAGACCGAAACGGCTAAGGATGATGACGGCAATCCCGTCGAAGGCAGCGAAGTCACCACCTGGGAGACCGTTAACGAAGCTACGGCGCTGTGGGTACGCCCCAAGAGCGATATTTCGGATGACGAATACAAGGCGTTCTACAAGCACGTCGCCCACGACTTCAGTGACCCGCTGACCTGGAGCCACAACAAGGTGGAAGGCAAGCTGGAATATACCAGCCTGCTGTACGTGCCTGGTCGCGCGCCCTTCGATATGTTCGACCGCGACGGCGCCCGTGGGGTGAAGCTTTACGTCCAGCGCGTCTTCATCATGGACGACGCCGAGCAGTTCCTGCCGCTTTACCTGCGCTTCATCAAAGGGGTGCTGGATACCCGCGACCTGTCGCTCAACGTCTCCCGCGAGATTCTGCAGCAGGACCCCAAGGTCGACAAGATCAAAGGCGCATTGACCAAGCGCGTGTTGGATATGCTCAAGAAGCTTGCCAAAGACGGCGAGCAGTATCAGACCTTCTGGAACACCTTTGGTAGCGTGCTTAAAGAGGGGCCAGGCGAGGATTTTGCCAACCGTGAGAAAATCGCTGGCCTACTGCGCTTTGCCTCAACGCATACCGACACCGCCGCCCAGGAGCAATCGCTTGCCGACTATGTCGGTCGTATGAAAGAAGGCCAACAGAAAATCTACTACGTGGTGGCCGACAGCTTTAATGCCGCCAAGCACAGCCCGCACTTGGAAATCTTCCGTAAAAAGGGCATCGAGGTGCTGCTGCTTTCTGACCGCATTGACGAGTGGTTGATGAGCCACCTGACCGAGTTCGACGGTAAATCGTTCGCGGACGTGGCTAAAGGCGAGCTCGACCTTGGCGATGTGGAAGATGAAGCCGAGAAAAAAGAGCAGGAAGAAACCGCCAAGGCCAAGGAGTCGCTGGTCAAGCGAGTCAAGGAAGCTCTTGGCGAAGGCGTGCAGGACGTAAAAGTCACCCATCGTCTCACCGACTCGCCCGCCTGCGTGGTGCTTCCGGAGCACGAAATGGGTTATCAAATGCGCCGTATCATGGAGGCGGCAGGGCAGCCACTTCCTGAAGTGAAGCCGATTCTGGAGCTCAACCCTAGCCACTCGCTGGTGGCGCGGCTGGAAAACGCTGACGATAGCTTATTTGCTGACTTGGCCCACATCCTGCTGGATCAGGCGATTATCGCCGAAGGCGGTCATCTGGATGACCCCGCCGCCTATGTGAAGCGTCTCAACGGCGTATTGGCGGCATAACATACGCTCGCTAAGGTATAACGGCCCCTTGGGTATGTCCCAAGCGGGCCGTTTGTTTTTGTCGTACCCTTAACGTTTCGCTAATCAACTATCCAGGAATTCCAATGGCTGAGCAGCAGATTCATGTCGCCGTACTGGGCGGGGGTAGTTTTGGTACCGCCCTGGCCAGCATCGCTGCCGATAATGGCGCTCAGGTGCGCCAATGGATGCGTGACGAGACGCTGGTGGAGCAAATTAATCGGGAGCGCCGTAACGGTCGCTACCTGCCGAATTATCCCATTAACCCCGCTGTGCAGGCCTCTACCGATCTTGAAACGGTATTGCACGACGCTGAGCTGGTATTGATTGCCATTCCTTCAAAGGCCTTTCGCAGCGTTGTTCAGGCCGCCAAGCCTTGGTTGAAACCCGAGCAGATTCTGGTCAGTACGACGAAAGGTATTGAGCAGAAAGGCTTTTTATTGATGAGCCAAGTGCTTGAGCAGGAAACTGGGTTTACGCATATCGGGGTAATAGCCGGCCCCAATCTGGCATCGGAAATTGCCGATAAACAGTTGACCGCCACGGTGATTGCCAGTGCGGATGCGTTGACCCGCACACGGGTTCAGCAAGCGTTGGGCTGTCGCTATTTCCGCGTTTACGCAAGCAACGACCGCCACGGGGTAGAGCTCGGTGGAGCGCTGAAAAATATCTACGCCATTGCCGCGGGTATGGCGGCCGCGCTGGGCATGGGTGAAAACACCCGCAGCATGCTGATGACCCGGGCGTTGGCGGAAATGAGCCGCTTTGCCGTTGCCCAGGGAGCTAACCCCATGACGTTTTTAGGTCTTGCCGGGGTGGGGGATTTAATTGTCACCTGCTCGTCGGATCTGTCGCGTAACTATCGCGTGGGTTACGCCATTGGTGAGGGGCGCTCGTTGGATGAAGCCGTCGACGCCCTTGGGCAGGTCGCGGAAGGTGTTAATACTGTCAAACTCGTTTGCACCAAAGCGGCCGAGATTGGCGTCTATATGCCGCTGGCCGAAGGACTTTATCACGTGCTGTTTGATGGCGTGCCCGCCCAGGACATGGCGAAGACATTAATGATGGGCGAGCAAAGCAGCGACGTTGAGTTCATCTTGCCGCGTGAAGACGTTAAGCAGGCCCACCGTGAAACAGGGCGTTGGCATGAGTAATTCATCTACATATCGCCTTTGGGTCATGCGCCACGGCGAAGCGGGGCCCGGGCGCCCTGATGAGCAGCGGAGGCTGACACTGCAAGGCGAGCGTGAAGTGGAAAAAATGGCGGAGTGGCTGGCGGCGTATGTAGCGGCGCAGGCTGGGTCATCGCCGAGGCTGCTGGCTAGCCCCTATCGTCGTGCTCAACAGACAGCCACGCGGCTGGGCGAGGCCTTGTCGGTGCCGGTTGAAACCCTGCCGCTAATTACCCCGGACGATGCACCTGAAACGGTCATTGAGTGGCTGCTTACGCAAACCGATAAGCAACTGATTCTGGTCAGCCATATGCCGCTGGTGGGAGAGCTTGCCGCAATGTTAGTGGAAGGCCACACGGCTCGCGGTATCGGGTTTCCCACCGCGGGGGTTGCCGAGTTGACCGCACCAGTATGGGCGTCAGGTTGTGCCCACTTGAAACGCTTTGTGCATCCCGGTCAGCTGACGTAACAAAAAACGGCCGCAAGCGCGGCCGTTTTTATGATGGAAAAACCTGGACCTAAAGTAGCGCGTCGAGCTTTTCCTTTAGCAAGCCGTTCACCTGCTGCGGGTTGGCCGTGCCTCGCGATGCCTTCATCACCTGGCCCACAAAGTAACCGATCATCTTGCCGCGCTTCTCGGGCTCAGCGTCGCGATACTGCGCGACCTGGGCGGGGCTGTCGGCGATCACCTGATCGATCATCGCTTCAATGGCGCCGGTATCGGTGACCTGCTTGAGGCCTTTCGCCTCGATGACCGCATCGGCACTGTCGCCCTCACCGTGCCACAGTGCCTGGAAGACCTGCTTGGCGGCTTTGCCGTTGATGGTATCGTCAAGCACGCGCTGGACCAGCTCGCCCAGCTGCACGGCCGAGACCGGGCTGTCGGTGATGCTTAAGCTTTCGCGGTTGAGCGCCCCGGATAGCTCGCCCTGCACCCAGTTGGCTGCCTGTTTGGCGTCGCCACATACGCGATGGACTTCCTCGAAATATTCGGCCACGTCGCGGCTGGCGGAAAGCACCGCCGCATCGTAGGCCGATAAGCCCAGCGCGTGCTGGAAACGCTCGCGCTTGTCAGCGGGCAGCTCGGGCAGTTGGCCGCGTAAATGGTCCAGGTAAGCCTGGTCGAGTACCACCGGCAGCAAATCAGGGCAGGGGAAGTAACGGTAGTCGTTGGCTTCTTCCTTGGTGCGCATGCTGCGCGTCTCGTCGCGCTCAGGGTCGAATAGGCGCGTTTCCTGAATCACCTTGCCGCCGTCTTCAATCAGCTCAATCTGACGCTCAACTTCAAAGGCAATGGCGCGCTCCACAAAGCGGAAGGAGTTGACGTTTTTGATCTCGGCCCGGGTGCCAAAGGCTTCCTGGCCCTTGGGGCGTACCGAGACGTTAACGTCGCAGCGCATCGAGCCTTCGGCCATGTTGCCGTCGGAAATGCCCAGATAGGTAACAATCGAATGGATCGCTTTCAGGTAAGCGGCCGCTTCCTTGGCACTGCGCATATCCGGCTCGGAAACGATCTCCAGCAACGGTGTCCCAGCGCGGTTCAAGTCAATCCCGGTCATGCCGTGGAAGTCTTCGTGCAGCGATTTACCCGCGTCTTCTTCCAGATGCGCATGGTGGATGCGAATCCGTTTTGTGGTGTCGTCGTCCAGGGTGATCTCCACCTCGCCAGGCCCTACGATGGGGTGGTACATCTGACTGGTTTGATAGCCCTTGGGCAAATCCGGATAAAAGTAGTTTTTACGATCGAACACCGACACTTCAGCGATATCGGCATGCACCGCCAGACCAAACTGCACCGCCATGGCCACCGCCTGCTCGTTGAGCACCGGCAGCACGCCGGGTAGACCGAGGTCGACCGCGCAAGCCTGGCTGTTTGGCTCAGCGCCAAACGCCGTTGAGGCGCCGGAAAAAATTTTCGAGTGAGTGGCGAGCTGAACGTGGACTTCAAGCCCAATCACGGTTTCCCATTGCATTAGGCGCTCTCCTCGACAAAAGCAGGACGTTGTGTGTGCCAATCGGTCGCCTGCTGGAACTGGTGGGCAACATTTAACAATTGGGCTTCGGCGAAGTGAGTGCCGAGAATTTGCAGGCCGATCGGGCGGCCACCGGCGAAGCCGGCCGGTACGCTGATGCCGGGGATGCCCGCGAGGTTCACTGCGATGGTATAGATGTCCTGCAGGTACATCGAGACCGGATCTTTTTTGGCCCCTAGATCGAAGGCTGGAGTAGGCGAGGCGGGCCCCATCAACACATCGACGTCTTCAAAGGCGTCCAGGAAGTCCTGGCGAATCAGGCGGCGAACTTTCTGCGCTTTGGTGTAGTAAGCGTCAAAGAAGCCTTCTGACAGCGTATGGGTGCCGATCAGGATGCGGCGTTGCACTTCTTCGCCAAATCCCTCGGCCCGCGAGCGCTTGTAAAGATCGATCAGGTCGCTTGGGTTATCGCAGCGGTGGCCGAAGCGTACGCCGTCGAAACGCGACAGGTTGGATGACGCTTCGGCAGGGGCGATCACGTAATAGGCGGGAATAGCGTAGTGGGTGTGCGGCAGGCTGACCTCGCGCACTGTGGCGCCCAATGACTCGTAGACGTTGACCGCTTCACGGACGGCTTTTTCGACCTCGGGGTCCAGGCCATCACCGAAGTATTCCTTGGGAAGGCCTATTTTCAGCCCGGAAAGTGGCGCATTGAGCGTTTCCGCGTAGTCCGGCACCCCGCGGGCCACGCTGGTGGAGTCGCGCACGTCGTGGCCTGCCATCACGTTTAACAGGTGTGCGCAGTCTTCGGCGCTGCGCGCCATGGGGCCCGCCTGATCAAGGCTTGAGGCGTAGGCGATCATCCCATAGCGCGAAACGCGGCCATAGGTGGGCTTAAGGCCGGTAATGCCGCAAAACGCAGCCGGTTGACGGATCGAACCGCCGGTATCGGTGCCCAGGGCTGCCGGGGTTAGCCCCGCGGCGACGGCGGCCGCGCTGCCTCCCGAACTCCCGCCGGGCACGGCAGTGAGATCCCAGGGGTTCCTAACCGGTCCGTAGTAGCTGTTTTCATTGGAGGAGCCCATGGCAAACTCATCCATGTTGGTCTTGCCGAGCGTGACAGTGCCCGCCGCCTTGAGCTTTTCCACCACGGTCGCATCGTAAGGCGCATTAAAGTTATCCAGCATCTTGGAGCCGCAGCTGGTTTTAACTCCCTGGGTGCAAAAAATATCTTTCAGTGCCAACGGCAGGCCTGTTAACAAGCTCGCCGCTCCCTTGGCGCGCGCTTGGTCGGCGGCATCGGCTTGCTCAAGGGCTTGATCGGCAGTCACGGTAATAAAGCTGTTCAGCGTGGCGCCGTATTGCTGGATGCGTTGCAGGTAGTGCTCGGTTAGCTCGCGGCTAGACAGCTCACCGCTGTCTAACGAGTTGGCGAGTTGCGTCAGTGTCTTGTCGTGCATGACCTGAGGGCTCCGTTCGAAGCGAAAAATAAAGGTAAAAAAAGCCCGCTAATGCTCAGGCGATAAATTACTCAACCACGCGGGGCACCAAATAAAGGCCATTTTCCACCGCTGGCGCGCAGCGCTGGAAAGTGTCACGCTGATTGGATTCGGTGACTTCGTCGGCACGCAGGCGCTGGGTGGCATCGAGCGGGTGGGCCAGCGGCGCGACGCCTTCGGTATCGACGCCTTGTAGTTGGTCGACCATGTCCAAAATTCTGCTCAGGTCCTCTACGAAGCCGCTGGCTTGGTCATCGCTAACGGCGAGTCGGGCTAAGTGGGCGGCCCGGCGCACATGGGAGTCTTCAAGCGCCATGATCGGAAATTCCTCGCGAAGGTGATGGAACATATACCGTGTAACGCGGTATACAGACAGTCATCGAAATAACGTCTTGTGTTGCAGACGTGGAAAATAACCGCAAAAGGTACCACATCTTGGCACGCACGGGCAGTGTTTAGCGAGACTCGTGCTTGCTGCCAGGGGGTTGCGGTGATACCGTTTGCATCCGCACAGGGTTCCCAGTCTGCACTAGGTAACAACATCCATGTTCAAACGTCTGAGGGGGCTGTTTTCCAGCGATCTATCGATCGATTTGGGTACGGCCAACACACTGATTTACGTACGCGGTCGTGGCATCGTGCTTGATGAGCCGTCCGTCGTTGCTATCCGTCAATCCGGTAATATGCGCACCGTCGCCGCGGTAGGCGCCGACGCTAAACGCATGTTGGGGCGTACGCCGGGTAACATTACCGCTATTCGCCCGATGAAAGATGGCGTCATTGCCGACTTTACCGTCACCGAACAAATGCTTCAGCACTTTATCCGTAAAGTGCACCAAAGCACGTTTATCACGCCTAGCCCGCGCGTGCTTGTCTGCATCCCGTATATGGCGACGCAGGTAGAACGCAGAGCGATTCGTGAATCTGCAGAAGGCGCAGGCGCGCGCCGGGTGGATCTGATTGAAGAGCCGATGGCGGCCGCGATTGGTGCCGGACTGCCCGTGGAGGAAGCACAAGGCTCTATGGTGGTAGATATCGGCGGTGGGACAACCGAAATCGCGATTATTTCGCTAAACGGTATTGTCTACTCCGAATCCATTCGGGTCGGTGGTGACCGTTTCGACGAGGCGATTATCGCCTATGTTCGCCGCCATTACGGCAGCTTGATTGGCGAAGCCACCGCCGAGCGCATCAAGGAAGAAATTGGTTGCGCTTACCCCGGCGGCGAACTGCGCGAGATTGATGTGCGTGGTCGTAATTTGGCAGAGGGCATTCCGCGTAGCTTCACACTCAATTCCCACGAAATCCTGGAAGCGCTCCAAGAAACGCTGGGTGCTATCGTATCGGCGGTTAAGAATGCCCTGGAGCAATCGCCTCCCGAGCTGGCTTCTGATATTGCGGAGCGTGGGCTGGTGTTGACCGGTGGTGGAGCGCTACTACGCGATATTGACAAGCTGATTGCCGAAGAAACCGGGCTACCCGTCATTGTGGCGGAAGATCCGCTGACCTGCGTGGCTCGAGGCGGAGGTAAGGCCCTTGAAATGATCGATCAGCATACCTTTGAGTTGCTGTCGAGCGACTAATCGCAGCGGTTAATTGCGGGGGATTTGCCTATCAAGCCGCTGTTTTCGCACGGTCCGTTACCGGGATATCGGCTGTTTTTTTGCGTGCTGATTGCTAGTGCGCTGATGTTTGTCGACCAGCGTTTCACGCGCATGGAAAACGTGCGCGCCCAGATGTCTATGGTGGTGGCTCCCATCCAATGGGTGGTCGGAGTGCCGAGCCGTTTTTTGGATTGGGGGTCGCTGGCGTTTTCCGACCAGCAAGCGCTTGTCGATGAAAATCGGCGCCTGCGTGAACAAATCTTGACGCTATCGCATCGCGGTCAGCAGATGGCCAATCTCACCAAGGAAAACGCCGAACTGCGACGTTTGCTGGATGCCGCTAAGCAGCGTGATATCCCCTACATGACCGCCGAGCTGCTGTCGCTTGATAACGATCCCTTCAGCCATCAAATGGTGGTAGACCGCGGTCACCGTCATGGGGCTTATGTGGGTCAGCCGGTGATTGATGCGACGGGGCTTGTCGGTCAGGTGACGGCCGTTTCGACGTATTCCAGTCGCGTGCTTTTGCTGGCTGATGCCAGTCATGCCTTGCCAGTGCAGGTCAATCGTAACGGGTTGCGCTTCATCGTCCAGGGAGCGGGCCGCTATGGCCGGGTGAACGTATTACATGTCCCGAACACAGCAGATATTCGTGAAGGGGACGTGCTGACCACATCAGGCTTGGCTGGGCGATTCCCGCCTGGTTACCCTGTTGCCCGTGTCACCGAGGTGGAACATGACCCTGGCCAACCGTTTGCCAAAGTGACAGCGGAGCCCATGGCGCAGTTAAAACGCTCGCGTCATTTCCTGTTACTTTCACCGCCGCCGCAGGTGTCTCCTGATGAGCAACAGTGGGACGACACCCTAAGGGTCTCGGTCGAGGCGTTACGTAGTGCACACCAGGTAGTTAATCCCGACGATACATCGTTATCTCAGGAGGTGCCCTAATGCCCCGCATCCCGGTGACACCCTTGGTGGTTATTTGGTTGACCTTGCTGTTGGCACTGTGTCTGCAGGTGATGCCGTTGGCCGACGGCTGGCAGATATTTCGCCCTGAGTGGCTGGGACTGATGCTGATTTACTGGTGTATGCGCGAGCCGGATCAAGTAGGCGTTTTTCACGGCTTCGTGCTGGGCATTCTGCTGGATCTTATCGAGGGAACGCCCTTAGGTCAGCATGCCATCATGTTTTCATTGTTAGCGTTTCTGTGCGCGTTGGTTTATGCCAGGTTCCGAGCCTATTCATTGCTCCAACAAGCGCTGCTAGTACTGGTGCTATTGGGGTTGGTGCAGTTGATTAATCAGTGGGTGCGCAGCCTGGTAGGTGATTTTTCCATTCATTTGGCATTTTTAACCTCGTCGTTGGTTAGCGCGGTTTTATGGCCTTGGCTTGCGACCATGTTTGCTGCGTTACAGCGTCGTTTTGCCAGTTCTTGATACGTCTCAAGATGAGCTGTAAGGGTGCTTTTGAGTGATCAAGTTGGAGCATGTATGTCGTTGGAGTCAGCGCCGGTTTTATGCCTAGCGTCAGCGTCGCCGCGGCGGCGGTCTTTGCTCGCATCGATAGGCGTATCGGTACAGATACAGTCCTGCGATATTGATGAAACCCCATTAACGAATGAGCCTGCTGAGCGCTATGTGAGGCGTTTGGCAGAGGCCAAAGCGCAAGCCGCAACGCCCATGACATCTCTGCCTACATTAGGCTCAGACACGGCAGTAGTCATTGATGGGCAGATTTTAGGCAAACCCGCGGATGAACAGCACGCCGCGGCTATGTTGCGGCGGCTTTCAGGACGACAACACGAGGTGTTGACCGGTGTTGCAGTGATAGGGCCAGAGGGCGTTTTGACGTGCTGTGTGGAGACGCGTGTGACACTGCGTAACATCAGTGACGCTGAGATAGCCGCTTACTGGCGTACCTCTGAGCCTCAGGGCAAAGCGGGCGGCTATGCCATCCAAGGCATGGCAGCGGTGTTTGTGGCAGGAATTGAAGGCAGCTATTCGGCAGTGGTGGGGCTGCCATTATTTGAAACAGCGTGCTTGCTGCGTCGACAGGGGGTACCGTTATGGGATGGATATTTACCCGCGTAAACCCACAAGGATTTTTGCATGAGCGGTGAGGTTCTGATTAATTTAACGCCGATGGAGACCCGCGTAGCCCTGGTCGAAAATGGCGTTCTTCAAGAGGCGTTAATCGAGCGCTCTCGTCGGCGTGGCATTGTCGGCAATATCTACAAAGGCAAAATTGTCCGTGTGCTGCCTGGAATGCAGGCTGCCTTTGTTGATATTGGCCTCGAGCGTGCTGCCTTTATCCACGCCCACGAAGTGATGCCGCCCGGCACGCCGGTCGAAGAGCAGCAAACGATCGGGCAACTGCTTCACGAAGGTCAGGCGCTGGTCGTGCAGGTCACCAAAGACCCCATTGGCAGTAAGGGCGCCCGGCTGACGACTCATCTCTCAGTTCCGTCGCGCTATCTCGTCTATATGCCCGATTCCCCTCACCATGGCGTTTCACAGCGAATCGAAGATGAGCGTGAGCGCGAGCGGCTGAAAGCATTACTGGATAGCAGCATTGGCGAACAAACCTTAGACGTTGTCGGCGGTTTTATCGTCCGCACCGCGGCTGAAGGTGTCGGCGATGAGGAACTCATCGGTGATATGCATTTTTTGCTGCGGCTATGGCGCAAAGTTAGTGAGCGAAAAATTACCGCGGCCCCCTCGACGGTCATTTACGACGATTTGCCGTTATTTATGCGAACGTTGAGGGATGTAATGCGCGATGATATCGAAAAAATCCGCATCGATTCCCGTGAGAATTTCGTCAAGTTGGTGGAGTTTGCCGAGGAGTTTATGCCCGACGCGGTGGATCGCATCGAGTATTATCCCGGCGAAAGGCCTATATTTGACCTGTACAGCGTCGAAGATGAAATACAAAAGGCGCTGGGGCGAAAAGTACAGTTGAAGTCGGGTGGTTACTTGGTAATTGACCCCACGGAGGCGATGACCACCATTGACGTCAACACCGGGGGCTATGTCGGGCATCGCAACCTGGAAGAAACTATATTTAAGACCAACTTAGAAGCGGCAACGGCCATAGCGCGGCAACTGCGGCTGCGTAATCTAGGCGGCATCATTATTATCGACTTTATCGATATGGAAGATGTCGAGCACCAGCGGCAAGTATTGCGTGTACTTGAAAAGGCTCTGGAGCGGGATCACGCCAAGACGAAATGTACCGGGGTCACAGAGCTTGGCTTGGTGCAGCTCACCCGTAAGCGTACACGGGAGAGCCTTGAGCAAACGCTATGTGAGGCGTGTCCTACCTGTAGCGGTCGGGGAACGCTCAAAACACCTGAAACGGTGTGCTATGAAATCTTCCGCGAGATTCTGCGCGAAGAACGGGCCTACAGTGCCGAAACGTATATGGTGTTGGCTTCCCAGTCGGTCGTTGACCGCTTATTAGATGAAGAGTCGGCCGCCGTGGCCGATTTGGAAACCTTCATTAATAAGACGATACGCTTTCAAGTGGAGCAGCACTACTCTCAAGAGCAGTATGACATTGTGTTGATGTAATCCATGACGATTCACCCGGTGGTGCGTACTGCATTGAGGTTGACAGCGTGGTGGCTAGGGGCACTGGCAATTGTGCTGCTGCTGCTGCGTTTGGCGATGAGCCAGGCGGATGCGCTGACGCCGCGTATTGAGGCATTGCTAGAAACCAGGGTAGGCGTGCCGGTCAACATCGAACGACTGACGCTAGCCTTTGAGCGCAACGATATCCAACTCATGGTGGGCGATGTCAGCGCGCAAACTCCCAATGGCTACCCGCTTTTCAAACTGGACCATGCCAAATTACGACTCGACGTCTGGGCATCGCTTAAAGCGCTCACGCCTATTTTCAACGACGCCGATATCCGCGGCACCGAATTCCACCTTTATCGCCTTTTCAGCGATAGATGGGAGTGGCCTGCGCCTGCCAAATTACCAGTGGTGGAGGACCAGCCTGATATCAATTTAACCGCGCTGGATCGCTGGACGGGGATTCTTCTCCGCCAGCGGTTAAGCGTGGAAGACACTCGCCTGATACTGCACGGTGAGGATAACACCGTCGATTTACATGCGCCGACACTGTTGCTAGGGGGCGACGAAGAGCATACCCAGCTTGAAGGCAGCATCAATATTATCGATCAGACCGAAGAGGAGCCTTCAGAGCCGTTGCCGATGGCGTTTCTGCAGGCGGAAGTCTCGCCGGGGGAAGAGGGGTATCGAGACTTTTCGGCAGTGTTGAACCTGGACGTTCAACTTGACCACCTGGCGCTGCTGGCGGACGTTATCCGCCCTGAGTATGTTCCCCAGGTTACCCAGGCCGGAGGTGATGCACGCCTCTGGGGACAGTGGTACAAAGGCCAGTTGGACCAGGCGCGTGTGGGGGTGGATATACCGCAGTTGACGCTACGTCACGATGTACAGCGTGCCATATTGAGAAATGTAGAAGCCCTGGGGCAGTGGCGGCGAGACGGCGATGGTGGTGAAGCCTGGATTAGTGGTGATGCGGAAAATGTCGAGTGGGCACAGCCCTCGGGCATCAGCGATGGCCCGGCATTGCCTCGACATTGGTACGTGACCCACCAGCCTGATAATTGGGAGCTGCGCACCAGCGCTTTTGAGCTGGCGTCCCTCGCCGCATGGCGAGACTATGTGCTGATGCCGGAATCGGTTACCCGCGTGTTGCAAACGCTTTCTCCGCGTGGCCAGGTAGAAGGGTTCCGGATCGGTCAGCAGGAAGGTGAATGGGGCGTTGACGCAGCCATCAGCAACCTCGAAGTATTACCCTGGGAGCAGGCCCCCGGGGGAGGTCCGCTGGATGCCTGGGTACAGGCACGCGATTTCAGAGGGCGGGTTCAATTTGCCAATCATCGCGAGAGCACGCTCTATTTCCCGGAATTATTCGATGCTCCCATGCAGCTGCAGCACGCCACAGGGCAGGTGGAGTGGGTTTACGATGGCCCGCGGGCGCTAGTGAGTGGGCGCGACATCGTGCTTGACTGGGATGGCGCACGCGTCAGCGGTGGCTTTGGGTTGGTCACTGATGCGGATCGCGGCCACTTTGGTCTGGATATTGACTTTCAGGATGTCGATGCTCTGGAGAACCCACTCGCACAGTGGGTGCCCATGAAGGCACTAGAGCCGGAATTGCGCGAGTGGCTGGGTAACGATGTGGGCGGCTATGTCACGCAAGGCGCGTTAAAGCTGAGCCAGCCTTTAGGTGATGACGTTGACGCTGATGCGTTAACGTCCACCCTTGAGCTGAGGTTGCGCGATGGACACCTTCCCATGGCTCCGGAATGGCCACAGATTGAAGGTTTGGCCGGTCGCTTGAAGTGGCAAAACGACCGTCTGTTGGCCGAAGTTGAGCGTGGCCAAACACAAGGGGTTGTGTTAAGCGGCGGGGCGGTTCGGTTACAGGATGATGTGCTGAACCTGTCTGGTCAGTGGCAGGCAAGCGGGCAAAACGCGCTGGCGTTTTTGTCGGCGATGCCCGATATAGGGACACCTGACATGAGTGCCCTTGACCTTCAGGGCGATATTGACGGTGACGTGGCACTTGCCATGTCGCTGGACGATGAAGATGACCTCACGCTGGAAGTCAACGCCGAGCCCAGAGATATGCAGATAGGCTATGGGGAGCTTGCTGAGCGCATCGAGTCGCTGCAGGGCCAGATTACCTGGCAGCAGCAGGGCGAGCAAAGTGCACTGGTGGGCGAGTTGAATGGGCAGCTTTTGGATGGCGCGATTCAAGCGGCGATCGACACCCGGGAAGACAGCGTCGCGCTTCAGGGCGAGGCGTCGGCCCGTGGGTTGTTGAGTCTGGCAGGGGTGAGCCGGGAGGCGGCGGGGGCGCTTGCCGAGGGCCGTTCACCCTGGCAGGGGCAACTAACGCTATCGCCTTCCCCTAGATTGGAGATGGAAAGTGATTGGCAAGGCGTGGCCGTCAAACTGCCCGATCCGTTTGCTAAAAGCGCCCAGCAGGCATGGCCCTGGACCCTGACAGCGGATCTTGACCCCATACGTATCCAGAGCCGTGTAGCCGAGATTGCCGATTTGCATATTCAATCTAGCGCTGGCGGTGAGCTTGCGGGCAGCGTGCGCCTGGGCGAAGCCGTTCGTCGTACGCCGGACTGGCGAAACACCCCTGGCTGGCAGCTGGGTGCGGAACTCGAGCGGTTGGATATCGCCGCTTGGCAGAAGGCGTTCTCGCCCATCGTTCAGGGCGGCGACAAGGTAGATGCTGACGAGGCGTCAATCTCAGCATTCCCGCCGCTTTCGCTGAGTGTCACCACGTCTTGCGTGGTATACAAGCAGGATTGCTTGGGTGGTGGCACAGCCGAGGGCGACCTGTACGATAGCAACTTATCGCTGGTGCTCGACAGCGATTTGGTGAGAGGGCGGGTTGATTATCGTCCCAGAGGGGCGACGCCCTTGGATATTGCGCTCTCTCAGCTCTATTTAGATCCCATTGTTGATGCAGTGTCTGGAAGCAATAGCGAGCAGCAAATTGTGTCTATGCCGTCTTCCTGGACGGAGTCGGTTGAAACAACGACGCCTGAAGCATCAACCCCAATAGCATTGCCCGCGTGGCTAGCCGATGTTCCTAATGGTCGCTTACGCTTGTCCGAGATGCTGCTCGACAATAAGCGAATCGGTCCTTTGACAGCCTTCTGGCAAGCTGATGGTGACGGTATTTCGCTAGAACCGGTTGGCTTGACGCTTGGGCAACTAACCGCTACCGGTGCGCTGCATTGGGAAGGTGGCGCCGCCACTAGCAAAACCCGCGCGGAAATGGCGATCAAGGGCGGTAATATTGCCACTGCGCTTGAGCATCTCGACCAGCCGGTGGCCATGCGTAGCCGGAGCACTCAGGTGGATGCAACACTGGCCTGGCCGGGGGCTCCGTGGCAGTTGGATCTCGCCCAGGCCGGGGGAGAGATGACCACCGACATACGCGATGGTCGCTTTCTTACCCTTGAATCGGCACCGGCCCGCTTGGTGGGGCTGTTAAACTTTGACAATATCTTACGCCGTTTGCGGTTGGATTTTTCCGATGTGACCGGACAGGGCACGGCATTTGATCGTGTGCATGGCGCGGCGGATATCGCCGACGGTAAGCTTATGCTGCGCGGTCCATTGCAAATCGAGGCGCCCGCCGCCACGCTGTCCCTTAGTGGCGACGTTGATTTGGTGAACCGTGAACTTGATCAACGCCTTGGCGTCGCATTACCGCTAAGCCAGGGCTTGCCCATGGCGGCGATCGCTATTGGGGCCCCCGTGGTGGGCGGCGCGCTGTTTTTAGCCGACCAGATGTTTGGCGATGCCTTGGATCAGGCGACCACGATTTATTACCGTGTGGAGGGGCCGTGGGCCTCGCCGCAAGTGACTTTAGAAGGTTCTCGATGACCGCACACACTGACGATTTACAAACCGCCGTTTCGATTTTGCTCACCCCAGGCGGATTAGACCTTGGCGCCCTTGACGCTGGCCTGGGCTACGCCATGGGCGCTGGTGTGGACTACGCCGACCTGTATTTTCAGCGTACCTGGCAAGAAGGCTGGGTACTGGAGGACGGCGAAGTTAAGGAAGCAAGCTACAATATTGACGGTGGCGTCGGCGTCCGTGCGCTTGCCGGCGAGAAAACCGGCTTTGCATACTCCAACCAGATCACTGCCGATGCGCTGATGGATACGGGGCGTACCGCGTCCGGTATTGTGCGCAGTGGCAAGCGTCTGACCGGGCAGGCCGTTAAACCCGTAACGGCGTCGCCTTACTACGCCGGCATCGATCCTCTCGCCGGCCTTAGCGCCGATGAAAAAGTCGCCATGCTCAAAGAGGCGGATCGCGCTGCCCGCGCGGCAGATCCCAGCATCAGCCAAGTTAGTGCATCGCTTTCCGGAACCTACGAAGTAGTGTTAGTGCGTGCCAGCGACGGTACATTGGCAACCGATATTCGCCCCCTTGTGCGCTTCAATGTCAGTGTTATTGCCGTTAAAAACGGCCGCCGGGAGCGCGGTAGCGCTGGCGGCGGGGGGCGTTATTCGATGTCGCGGCTGCGCGATGAACAGGTCTCAGAGCGCTATGCCAAAGAGGCAGTGCGCCAAGCGCTGGTCAATCTCGAGGCGGTCGATGCGCCCGCTGGGCAAATGCCGGTGGTGTTGGGTGCCGGATGGCCAGGCATTTTGCTGCATGAAGCCGTGGGGCATGGTTTAGAAGGTGACTTTAACCGTAAGGGTAGTTCGGCTTTTGCAGGACGTATGGGCCAGCGCGTGGCCTCAAAAGGCGTCACGGTGGTGGATGATGCCACGTTAAGCGATGGTCGTGGTTCTCTGAGCGTCGATGACGAAGGCACGCCGGGGCAATATACCTCGCTGATTGAAGATGGTGTCCTGACCGGCTACATGCAAGACAAGCTTAATGCGCGTCTAATGGGGATGGCGCCGACTGGCAATGCCCGTCGCGAGTCATTTGCCCATATCCCGATGCCGCGAATGACCAATACTGTCATGCTGGCGGGGCAGGATGAGCCAAGCGATATTATCAAGAGCGTCAAGCGGGGTATTTACGCGGTGAGCTTTGGTGGTGGCCAGGTCGACATCACCTCTGGAAAATTTGTGTTCTCCGCCAGCGAAGCCTATTTGATTGAAGATGGCCGCGTAACGGCGCCGGTGAAAGGCGCGACGTTGATTGGCAACGGCCCTGAGGCCATGAGCCGGGTGTCGATGATCGGTCATGATATGGCGCTGGATACCGGCATCGGCGTGTGTGGCAAAGAAGGCCAGGGCGTGCCGGTCGGCGTTGGTCAGCCGACGTTGAAAGTTGACGAGCTGACCGTCGGCGGCACGCAGTCTTAAACCAGGATTAAAGCTGGACGGTATCGCGTAAAAACTTGAACAGCTTGCGAGCGCTGGCCGGCGGCTTGTTTTGATCTCGCTCACGCTGGGCATTACGGATTAATTGGCGCAGGGTTTGGCGGTCGGTATCCGGGTGCTCAACGAGCCATTGCTCCGCTGCCGGGTCGCCTTCATCGATTAATCGGTCGCGCCATTTTTCAAGTCGATGAAAGGCGTGGTCGCGTTGCTGTTTTTCCTGTTCGATGCCGTCGAATACGGCCTGAATAGCCGCAAGGTCTTCCTTGCGAATTAATTTGCCGACGTACTGCATATGCCGACGGCGCCCTTCATGGGAACGGATGCGAGCGGTTTCGTCGATGGCGCGCAGCATGTCATCGGATAGTGGGAAACGGGCCCGCTCGGCGGGCTGCATGGCGATTAATGTTTCCCCCAATGCCTGAAGCGCGTGCATTTCGCGCTTTAACTGGGACTTGCTGGGGCGCTCTGCCATGTCATCGTCTATAGGCTCGGGGCGTTGTTTTGGCATCGTGGGTTCTCTTAAACAGAATTCGTGGCCTTATTATATCAGGCTGCGATGCTCAATATTGATCTACCGGCTATGTCGGTGGTTAAGGAGATTGTATGGCTCAAGCGTTCGATGCATCTGCCCAGCAGGCACTGCTCATCCTTCGTGCTGAAAGTGCATTAGCGATGGCCAAACGGATGGGTGCCGATGCCGCTGAGGTGGGCGCAAGTGTGGATCAGGGGATTGGCGTCAGTGTCCGCCAGGGCGAGGTTGAAACCGTTGAGCTTTCCCGAGATCAAGGCATTGCGATTACCGTGTACGTGGGCCAGCGCAAAGGCAGCGCCTCTTCAACGGATGCCAGCGACGCTTCGCTACAGGCCACCGTCGAAAAAGCCCTGGCGATTGCCCGCTACACGGGAGAAGACCCGTCAGCAGGGCTTGCCGATGCGGCGTTGATGGCGACTGAGCTGCCCGATTTAAACGTTCATCATCCTTGGGCGTTAACCACTGATCAGGCTATTGAACTGGCATTGACCTGTGAGCAAGCGGGTCGCGAGGTGGCAGGCATTACCCAATCAGACGGCGCCTCGCTGTCCAGCGGTGAAGGCGTGCGCGTGTATGCCAACAGCCACGGTTTTATCGGTACCCAGAAAGGTAGTCGGCATTCGCTTTCTTGCATGCTGATTGCCGAAGACGCGCAGGGTATGCAGCGTGACATGGATTACACCTCGGCGCGCGATCCTGATCAGCTATCTGACCCGGCGGCGGTTGGCCGCGAAGCGGCCAGACGAACGCTGCGTCGGCTGGGGGCCAAACGACCACCTACGGGAACTTACCCGGTGCTGTTCGACCCCAGTCTGTCGAGTGGTCTGGTGGGCCATCTAATGGGCGCCCTGGCGGGCGGTGCGCTATACCGTCAGGCGTCTTTTCTGTGCGATCGGCTCAACACGCCTCTTTTCCCCGATTGGTTTAGCCTCGAAGAGCGGCCAATGGAAGTTGGGGCAACAGCTAGCTCTCCGTTTGATGGAGAAGGTGTACAAACGCGCAATAACCGATTTATCGACCAAGGCAAAATTGCGAGCTACATGCTGTCTTCATACAGCGCCCGGCGCTTGGGTATGACCACGACGGGTAACGCTGGCGGCGCACGCAATATGCGCATTACCGCGCCGTTAACTAGCCAGGCATCGCTGTTGGAACAAATGGACACTGGCGTTTGGGTGACCGAGTTAATGGGCCAGGGAATTAACGGCGTGACTGGCGATTACTCACGCGGTGCTGCGGGTTTCTGGGTCGAGAAAGGCGTGATTCAATACCCCATAGAAGAGTTCACTATTGCCGGTAATCTGGAGCGTATGTACGCAAACTTGATCGGCGTGGGTGATGACATTGACCGGCGGGGTAGTATCCATTCCGGCAGTTGGCTGATTGATGGGATGACTATCGCGGGTAGCTAGCTTAGCAAGGCAGGGCTTTACTTGTCCTCGTCAAAACGTGCGTCGAACAGCGCTTGAATCGCATCCAGTGCTTGTTCGGCGTCATTGCCTTCTGCTCTTATGCATAGCTCCGTGCCACAAGGCGCTGCAAGCATCAAGAGGGCCATGATATTGGCGGCATCGGCTTCCTGCTGCTGCTTCAAGACACGTACGTTGGCGTCAAATTGCTGACTGCACTGTACAAGTTTGGTCGCGGCGCGAGCGTGAAGGCCGCGCTGGTTTGTAAGGGTAAGTCTACGTTCGGGCACCCTGATTCCTTTTGGCTGCTAGGGTCGTCGCAATAGATGATGGCCCTTGCTAAACGGCTAGGGCGACTAATGCTAAAGCGGCGCGTTGACCGTGTATTGTAAGCCCAGCTCGCGGTGACGTAACTGTACCTCACCTGCTTGCCCGGCGAGGCGCTGCGCCAGTTGTTCAACCATATACACTGAGCGATGCTGACCCCCGGTACATCCTATCGCGACGGTCATGTAGCTGCGCTGGCTGTTTTGGTACGCCGGAAGCCAGCGTTCAAGCCACGCCTGAATATCGCTGGCCATGTCATCGACCAGGGGATAGTTAGCTAAAAACGCAATTATATCGGCGTCGCGGCCAGTAGACGAGCGCAGAGAGGGATCCCAGTAAGGATTAGGCAGGCAGCGCACGTCGAAAACGATATCGGCATCGAGCGGCACACCGCGCTTATAGCCGAATGACTCAAAGGTCAGCGTTAGCTGATCACGTCGCTGATGCGCTACCTGGTCGGTGATACGACGACGAAGATCGTGTACTGACAGGCGCGATGTATCGATAGTGAGATCGGCGAGGTCACGGATTTCGTGCAGCGTTTGCTCTTCTTGATCAATGGCTTCTTCAAGCGTGAGCGTACTATTGCGTGTTAACGGGTGGCGCCTTCGAGTAGCCGAATAGCGCTCCAGCAAAATGCGTGCATCGGTGGTCAGATATACAATCTGACACTTGATGGTACGTTGGCGAAGCTCTTCGAGAAGCTTGGGAAGCTTAGCAAGCGCGCCCGGCAGATTGCGCGCATCAATGCTAACCGCCAGATGGGTGCGTTCCCCCTGGTCGCGTAGCTCATCAATCAGCGAGTCCAGTAGCATGGCTGGCAAATTATCAATGGCGTAATAGCCCAAATCTTCCAGCGCCTGTAAGGCAATTGATTTGCCTGACCCGGATCGTCCACTAATAATGACGAGTTGCATGAAGGCTCTCTTGCTTGCGGTCAAGTGACGTGGGTAACCAGCCAGATTAAGACGTTAACTCAATCTATACCCACCGGACGTGCCAGCGGGTTACTGACTGGCTGCTTGGTCGCGTATCTTGGCGGAGATGAGATCCAGCAATTCACGTTGACTGCCCGTTTTGCGTAGCTGCTGGCGTGTGTCGGCGTCGTTCATGATGGAAGCGACTTGGCCCAGCAAGGCCAAATGCGTGTCGTCCGCTTCTTCGGGCACAAGTAGGACAAACACCAAATCCACCGGATCGCCGTCAATTGCATCGAAGTCGACCGCTTCATTGAGTTTGAGAAAGCCCGCGATAGGCGATTCACAGTGTGGGCTTCGCGCATGAGGAATCGCCACACCGTTGCCAATTCCCGTGCTGCCCAGGCGTTCACGCCCAATCAAGCGACTGAATACTTCCTGGCTATCGAGGCTTGGGATGTTTTGCGCGATGAAGGTGCTGAAAAACTCCAGCACCCGTTTTTTGCTGCCCCCAGGCACATCGTAGAGAACGCGCTCCGGGGGGAGGATAGTGGCCAACGTCATTGAATTAACGCACGCCTGCGCCTTGGGCGCGGGCTTGTGCTTTTTCCTTATGCTTAACGAGTTGCCTATCGATTTTGTCCGCTAGGGCGTCAATGGCGGCGTACATATCATTATCAAGGGCTTCGGCGTGCAAGTCAGCACCTGCTGCGTGCAACGTGCAGGCCGCCTGTTGGCGCTCTTTTTCAACCGAAAGCGTTACCTGCACGGTGGTAATGTTGTCGTAATGGCGCTCGACGCGTTCCAACTTTTCGTTGACATAGTCACGCAAGGCGTCAGTCAGTTCCACATGATGACCGGTGATATTGACTTGCATTGACGTACTCCTTATCCATCGGACTGTTCTTCGATTGTAACCCTTTTTGCCGTTAAGCAAAGCCCTTGTGATGAGTTTCCGTTTATCTAACGCAAACGACGTCGCTCGCTGGATGAGGGAATGCCCATGCCTTCTCGATATTTGGCGACAGTGCGGCGTGCCACGTGGATGCCGACGTCTTCAAGTAGAGTCACTAAACGGCTGTCCGACAGTGGTTTGCCGGAGGGCTCTTCCTGAATTAATTTTTTGAGCCGTGCACGAATCGCCGTACTGGAGTGGCTGTCACCGTCTTGACCGCTTATTTGGCTGGAGAAGAAGTATTTAAGCTCGAAAATACCCCTTGGGGTATGGATGAATTTCTGGGTGGTGACGCGAGAAATCGTCGATTCGTGCATCTCTACCGCATCCGCAATATCCGCCAGAATAAGCGGCTTCATGGCTTCTTCGCCCTGCTCTAAAAAGCCGATTTGGCGAGTGATGATTTCGCGGCCGACACGCAGTAGCGTGTCGTTGCGGCTGGAGAGGCTTTTGATCAGCCAGCGGGCTTCCTGTAAGTGGTCTTTGAGGAATTGGTTATCCTGACTTTTGTCGGCGCGCTTAATCAGGCTGGCGTAGTCGGGTTGAATCCTGAGCTTAGGCAGCGCCTCTGGATTGAGTTCGAGGTGCCAGCCTTCGTTATCGTGGCGAACCACTAGATCGGGGATCACATAGCTGTCGTCAGTGGCGCTATAAGCGCTGCCTGGGCGCGGGTCAAGGCTGCGGATGAGCTGGACGACCTCGTCTAGCTGCGCATCGTCGAGACTTAATCGTCGCTTGAGTAGACGTTGATCATTTTTGCCCAAGGCTTCCAGAAACTGGCGCACCAAACGCCGCGCGGGAATCAATAACGGCGTATCGTCGGGTAGCGTGGCGAGTTGTAGCATCAGGCACTCGCGAAGATCACGGGCGAACACGCCGGTGGGCTCAAACTGTTGAAGCCGTAACAAGATGGTTTCAACCTCACGCTGGCTGAGCCCTTCCACGCCTTGGGCGCGCAGCCCTTCGCGGATATCGTTGAGTGGCTGGGTGAGGTAGCCGTTTGTATCGAGAGCATCAATCAGGCTCTCGGCAACCAGCTGTTCGCGGCTGCTTAAATCGGTCATGGCCAGTTGCCAGAGGAGGTGGCCGTGTAGGCTTTGCCCCGCCGCTTGGCGTTCAAAGTCAGGGCCCTCACCACTCGAGCTGCCGGTACTGCCCGTGTCCTGGTAGGTATCCGACCAGTCACTGTCGACGGAGAGCTCTGTGGGGATGCTGTCTGCCCATTCGGCTTCTTCCGGCTCGCTGGCGGCTTGTTCGCTGAACTCATCCTCCTGCTCAAGCATGGGGTTGGCGTCCAGCGCTTGCTGAATTTCCTGGCGTAAATCGAGCGTTGATAGCTGCAGCAGAGCAATTGCCTGCTGCAGCTGAGGTGTCATGGTGAGCTGGGTGCCAATTCGCAGTTGAAGAGAAGCTTTCATGACCATCAGAGAACCATTCGGTTATCGGAAAGCATCCACCCTAGTGCGAGTTTTGTTTTGGTGCAAGTGCAATAAGCATGCCACCGGCAATAAATATGCCATTGATAGCTTTACAGACGGAAATCAGCGCCTAAGTAAACGTCGCGCACTTCTTGATTGTCAAGAATGGCGTTTGGTGTGCCGCTGGCAATAATGTGGCCATCGCCGACAATGTAGGCGATGTCGCATATATCCAGCGTTTCACGCACGTTGTGGTCGGTGATCAATACGCCAATGCCCCGGTCCTTCAATGCGCGGATAATCGACTTGATGTCGCCCACTGAAATAGGGTCTACGCCCGCGAAGGGTTCATCGAGCAGAATAAATGCAGGCTCAGTGGCCAGTGACCTAGCGATTTCGACGCGCCGCCGTTCACCACCCGATAGGCTCATGCCCATATTGTCGCGGATATGGGTGATATGAAAATCCTCTAGCAGTGTTTCCAGACGAGCTTCGCGTCCGGCGCGGTCCAGGTCGCTTCGGGTCTGCAAAATGGCCATGATGTTATCGGCGACGGAAAGCTTGCGGAAAATCGACGCTTCTTGAGGTAAGTAGCCAATGCCTGCCTTGGCGCGCTCGTGCATAGGGGCGCGAGAAAGATCAAGGGTGTCGATGCCGACGCTGCCTGCATCTGCCTTGACCAAGCCGACAATCATATAGAACGAGGTGGTTTTACCCGCGCCGTTGGGGCCAAGCAAACCCACAATGCTGCCTTGGGAGATGTCCAGGTTAATATCTTTTACGACGCGTCGGCGCTTATAGCTTTTTGCCAAATGGCGGGCGTGTAGCGTTCGAGTTGCGCTTTCGGCGGCAGCTACCATCGGGCTCTCCTTAGTCTTCGGGTTGCAGCGTCATGCGGATGCGTTGCGGCTCTTGGTTCTCAACATCGGAACGCGCTTCGACGACCTCGCGGTCGATGAAATAATCCAAACGTCCGCCGGTGAAGCGGTCGCCTTGTTGAATGATTTCTGCCTGGTCAATCAACTCAACCCGGCGCTCGGCGACGTGATAAATCACGCGCCGGCCCCAGCCTTCTATCGGGCCATCTTGGTCCTCGGGTTGCTGACGTAAATAGGCGCGATCACCCAGTGCCGTCGCCCGCGAGAGCTCGCCTTCTTCGTTACGTTGGATTTCAACTTCATCGCCTCTGATCAGCATATCTCCCTGGCGAACCTCTACGTCGCCGGTGTAAACCGCCGTACCGGCACGTTGGTCAAGGTCAAGCTGATCGGCTTCGACTTCAACCGGTTGCTGTTGCTGGTGATTATCCGCCAGCGCATAAAAAGGGACTAAGCAGGCAGCGGCAACCGCCGTGTAGATAAACGCTTTCATGTTTTATTCCTGTCCAGGTTGCGTCTCTGGGGGGTGGTGGCCTTGAACGTTATCTTCAAGCCTCACCTCATCCTCGTTTAGCCATGCATCCATCCGCTGCGCCGTTGTTCGCTGGGGCGGTTGCTGGAGTAGCACGTGGGTGTCACTCCATGCATGGGCGTTTTTCCCTTCATAGTGCAGGACATCTGTATCGAGTTGCCAGCCCTCTTCGGGTGCTATGAGCTTGGCATTGCCGGAAAGCGTCAGTTCCTGGGAGCGAGTGTTAAGCGTGCCCACCTCTGACGTGGCGTTCCACACGCGTCGCTCGCTGTCATAAAGTGTGGCGTGGGGTGTTTCGGTCTGGGTCGTCGCAGATTGAGGGGTATGTACCAGGCGGGGTGTGGTCAGCCCCTGCTGGATATTACCCTGTTCGTCAAATAGCGTGAGCTCGGCATTGTGTAGGACATGCCCCGGCTCTTCCGCACGCGCATCTGGGTCCTGGGGGACAGTTTGCGGGCCGCCAGGGTCCAGCCATACCAGCATGCCGCCGAGGGCCAGCACAATCAGCGCAAGTCCCACGCGCGTGCGAAGTTGCTTCAACATAGTTCCTCAGCCGTGTAAGTAGGTATCGATGACGGCGCCCCAGTGCCCTTGGGCGTCGAGTAGCGCATCGCAGACTTCACGAACCGCTCCGTGGCCGCCCAGGCGCTCTGTCACCCAGTCAGCATGGGTGTGCATGTAGTCAGGTGCGTTGGGCACCGTGATCCCGACCCCCGCTCGCTTGATGCTTGCCAAATCGGGTAGGTCGTCGCCGCAATACGCTACTTGAGGCAGTTCAAGCCCAAGGCGTTGGCAAAGGTCGCGCAGCACGGTCAATTTATCCTCGCAGCCTTGGTAGACGTGAGGAATGCCCAGCGCAGCGGCGCGTTGACTGACCATGGGTGAGTCACGACCGGTGATCAGGGCGACTGAAATACCCGCGCGTTTAAGTAGTTTGAGCCCATGGCCGTCTTGGGTGTGGAAGGCTTTGATTTCCACGCCATCGGCCTGAAAGTAAAGCCGACCGTCGGTGAGTACGCCATCAACATCAAGGGCAAATAAGCGAATGCGACGCAGTCGGTCGAGTAGGTCAGTGGAAAGGGTCATTGAGCCTCCGGTCGATTCAATTAAATGACGCCGCTGGCGAGCAGGTCATGCATATGTAGAGCGCCTATTGGGCGTTGTTGTTCATCCACCACCGCGAGGGCGGTAATGCGGTTGTCCTCCATGATGCGCACGGCTTCCGCCGCCAGCAGGTCGGGGGATATCCGCTTGCCGGGCCGCGTCATGACGTCATCTACCCGCACTTCACGCAAATCGTGGAAGTTATCCAGCGTGCGGCGTAAATCGCCATCCGTGTAGACGCCGGCTAGTTGGCCGTTGGGGTCCACCACGCAGGTGAAGCCCAAGCCTTGCCGGGTGATTTCCAATAAGGCGTCGCGTAGTGGGCTGCCTAATGCAACCTGCGGTAAACGTTCACCCTGATGCATAAGGTCGCGAACGCGCAGCAACAGGCGTCGGCCGAGGCTGCCGCCAGGATGCGACAATGCAAAGTCCTCTGCGGTAAAACCACGCGCTTCCAGAAGCGCCACCGCGAGGGCGTCGCCGAGGGCCAAGGCCGCTGTGGTTGAGCTTGTCGGGGCAAGGTCAAGGGGGCAAGCTTCGCGATCCACGCTGCTATTTAAATGAGCATCCGCATGCTGGGCCAGGGTCGAGGTGGGGCGCCCCGTCATGCTGATTAGTGGCGTCCCCAGCCGCTTGAGTAGCGGCAGCAGGGCGGTCACTTCGGCGGTTTCCCCTGAGTTAGAGAGCGCTATAACGACGTCGCTGCGCGTGATCATTCCCAGGTCGCCGTGGCTGGCTTCGCCCGGGTGAACGAAAAAAGCGGGCGATCCGGTGCTGGCTAATGTAGCCGCGAGCTTACCCGCAATATGGCCAGATTTTCCCATACCGGTGACGACTACGCGTCCTTGGCAGGCCAAGATAAGCTCGCAGGCATGGTCGAAATGCGCATCCAGTTTGGCGGCCAAACCTGCGATCGCGGCTTGCTCGATGTTTAGCGTGCGCAGTGCGCTTTGACGAAAAGGCGTGCTAGCAGCTGTCTCTGGCATGAGTATTAGCGTGGCTCGTTAAAATAATAAATAGAAGATAAGAATAACATTGACTGAGTGGACTTTGCCCCATCGTTTTGTGGTGAGGTGAACAGAGGCTCGCTTGTCGTCGTCAGGTAAGGTTAGAATACGATGTTCGATAATAGTTTTTAAACACTGTTTTCTTTATGCTGCGTGAAGCCAGTGAGTACGCACGTTAACGCGAGAGTTGATGGTTCCATGAGCGATGTGCCTTTTATTGAAGTCGAGAACCTGTATTTTTCGCGGGGTGATACCGAGATTTTTCGCGGGGTGAATATCACCATCCCGCGAGGAAAAGTGACGGCAATCATGGGGCCAAGCGGTACCGGTAAAACGACTTTATTGAAGCTGATCGGAGGCCAGCTTACACCCGATCAGGGCCGCGTGTTGATTGATGGAGACGATGTCCACCGGTTATCGCGTAAGGCATTGTTCGCCCTGCGCAAGCGCATGGGCATGCTGTTTCAAAGCGGCGCGCTGTTTTCAGACCTGGATGTTTATGAAAACGTGGCATTTCCGCTGCGTGTTCATACGGATCTACCCGATGCGATGATCCGCGATTTGGTGCTGCTCAAACTTCAAGCTGTGGGCTTGCGTGGCGCGCGCCACCTTTCGCCAGCCGAGCTTTCCGGCGGAATGGCCCGACGTGTGGCGCTGGCGCGGGCCGTGGCGCTTGATCCAGAGCTCATTCTTTACGACGAGCCGTTTGTTGGTCAGGATCCTATTTCCATGGGCGTGCTTGTGCAGTTAATTAAACGCCTCAACCAGGCATTAAGCCTGACGTCGGTGGTGGTGTCCCACGATATCAAGGAGACCCTGACAATTGCCGATTATCTGTATTTTATTTCCGAGGGCCATGTGGTTGCGCATGGAACACCAGCAGAACTCGATGCCAATCAGGATGCTCGGGTGAAGCAGTTTATACACGGTGAGCCCGACGGTCCCGTCCCCTTTCATTACCCCGCGCCGGCTTTTTACCAGGATATGTTGGGCGATGTGGCGACTCAGGGAGATGCCAAATGACGATGAAGCAAGGGCAGGTCGCCACGCGCATTACTCGATTGGGGCGTCGCAGCTGTGACGTGGTCGAGTCGCTGGGGCGCGCTGGGGTATTTCTTGCTCAATCGGCGGTAGGGGTGCCATCGGCAGAGGGCATTCGGCTTTGGATACGCCAGTTGCACTTTGTCGGTGTATTATCGCTAGCGATTGTGCTGGTGTCAGGCCTGTTTATCGGCATGGTGTTGGCGCTTCAGGGGTATACGATTCTCATTGATTTTGGTGCTGAGGATGCGCTTGGGCAGATGGTGGCGCTATCGCTGTTGCGCGAATTGGCTCCGGTGGTCGCCGCGCTGTTATTTGCCGGCCGCGCGGGCTCGGCGCTAACCGCTGAAATAGGCTTGATGAAAGCCACCGAGCAGTTAACCAGTATGGAAATGATTGGCGTCGACCCCCTCAGAAGAGTGGTTGCTCCGCGTTTTTGGGCAGGCGTTGTCGCACTACCGATTCTTACCGTTGGGTTCAGCGTCGTCGGCGTTTGGGGTGGTTATCTCGTCGGCGTTCAGTGGCTTGGCGTATTCGAGGGCTCTTACTGGAGCAACATGCAGGCCAGCGTGGCGTTTATTAATGACGTTGGCAACGGCATGATTAAAAGTGTTGTGTTTGCGGTGGTGGTGACTTGGATTGCGGTCTTCCAAGGTTACGATTTGCTGCCAACTTCTGAAGGGATTTCCCGAGCGACCACGCGTACCGTTGTCTACTCGTCGCTTGCGGTTCTGGGGCTTGATTTCATATTAACCGCCGTTATGTTCGGCGGCCTCTGATTAGGTGGAGCAGTTTCATGAAGCGAAGTAGAACCATGGAGTTTGGCGTCGGCCTGTTTATTTTAGTGGGTATTTTGGGGCTGGTGTTTTTGGGGCTGCGCGTTAGCGGGTTAACCCTTTCCGGGGCGTCGAACACCTATCAGTTGGACGCTAACTTTTCCAATATTGGCGGATTAAAGCCTCGGGCACGTGTGTCTATGGCAGGTGTTACAGTAGGCCACGTTGAAGCGATCGAACTCGACACTGAGTGGTATGACGCCCGCGTGACGCTGAGCTTGGACAGTGAGCTGGAAGGGCAGATCTCCCGTGATGCCACCGCGTCTATCTTGACCTCGGGTTTGCTCGGCGAGCAATACGTTGGCCTGAGCATGGGAGGCGATCCTGAAATGCTGGAGGAAGGCGATACGATCCGTGATACCCAATCGGCTCTGGTGCTTGAAGAACTTATCCAGCAATTTATATCCAATATGGCAAGTAATTAAATTAATCGTTGTGATGGCGAACGGCTTGCCACGCTGCGGGCGGGTCGCTCAAGACGAGATAAATGACGGGGACATGTTCGCCGTCGCTAGGAGAAGAAAATGATGTTGTTAAAAAAATACTCATTAATGACAGGGTTCACCCTGGCCGCCGCGTTACTTGCCTCCTTGATGCCGCTGTCGGCAAGCGCGCAGCCCGAGCCCCCCGAAGCGATGATCCGCGACAATATCAGTGATTTTATGGAGCAGTTGGAAGGTCGCGAATCGTATTACGAAGACAACCTTGACGAACTTAAACAAGAGGTGGACGAAAGCCTCGAGGAAGTGGCGGACTTTCGCTACATCGGTGCCAGCGTGATGGGGAGCTATTTCCGTAATGCGTCACCGGAACAGCGCAGCCGTTTCGTCGATGTCTTTCGCCAAACACTCATCGATACGTATACGCGTGGCTTAGTGACCTTTGACTACGATGAAATTCGCGTTCTTGATGATCAGCGTCCTCAGCGCGAAGAAGACCGTGCCAGCGTCGCTATGGAAGTCGTCGGCACGAATGGGGATGTCTACCCAGTCAACTATAGCCTGCGTTTATCCGATGGCGAGTGGCGCGTCGTGAACGTCATCGTTAACGGCATCAACCTGGGGCTTACCTTCCGTAACCAGTTCGATCAGGCCATGCGCGACAATAACCGCGACTATGACGCGGTGATTGATGGGTGGTCGCCGGATGTGGGTGTCGACGAACTGGAAGAAGGGGGCGATGCGTGACGGCGATTTTTACCGATCGCGACGTATCGCTTTGCCAGCGAGCCGACGGCTTGAGTGTGCAGGGCGATGTGGACGTTACCTCGGCAGCTGCGCTTGCTGCCGAGGGCTCGCGTTGGTTGGCTGCTCATCATCCTGCGGCGATAACGTTTGATTTTAGCGAGGTGGACACGCCACGTAACGTTGCCTTGAGCGTTTTACTTCAGTGGCTACGTATCTGCCACCAGCATCGCATCAACGTCATATCTATCACGCTATCAGCACCGCTTATGCGGCTTGCGGAGCTTGCCGAGTTGGACGCACTCATTAACGCGCCGGGTGAAAAGCCTGTCTAATAAGCCTTGGGCGTCGCCAAACCGCAGGCTTTTCTTTATGATGTTCTCCCCTTGATGCCCATCTTCCACGTTATATAACGTCCTTTAAGGAGTGTCTGACCTATGCAACCCCATGAGGTGAAAGCCCTGCTCGAATCACGTATCGATGGATGCGAGTTCCATATTCAGGGCGAAGGCTGTAATTTCCAGGTGATTGCAGTGGGTGATGCCTTTGAAGGGTTGTCGCCCGTCAAGCGCCAGCAGCTGGTGTATTCCGCGTTAAGCGATGAGATCGCCACGGGTGCCTTGCACGCAATCAGCATCAAAACCTACACGCCAGCACAGTGGCAAACCGCCGCTGAAAACGCGCAGTAACGGTTATTCTATGGATAAACTTATTATTACCGGCAATGGGTCGGTTGACGGCGAAGTCTGGGCCAGCGGTGCGAAAAACGCGGCACTGCCCATTCTTTGCGCTAGCTTATTATCCAAAGGTCCGGTAGTTATCGGTAATTTGCCGCACTTGCAGGACATTACCACCACGCTAGAACTGCTCGGCCGCATGGGCGTTGAGCCGGTGATGGGTGAGAATCTGACCATCCAATTAGATGGTTCTCAAGTGACTCACTGTCATGCGCCTTACGAGTTGGTAAAGAAAATGCGCGCCTCTATTCTGGTGCTGGGCCCCTTGCTGGCGCATTTCGGACAAGCCGACGTTTCATTGCCGGGTGGTTGTGCAATTGGTTCGCGGCCCGTGGACTTACACATTCGTGGGCTGGAGGCCATGGGCGCTGAAATACGCGTTGAAGCGGGCTATATTCGCGCACGAGTGGATGGCCGTTTGAAAGGGGCGACGATTTATTTTGATACCGTGACGGTCACCGGCACGGAAAATCTACTGATGGCCGCTACGCTGGCTGATGGCGTTACAGTGCTTGAAAACGCCGCCCGCGAGCCCGAAGTGGTGGATTTGGCTGAGTGCCTGATCAAGATGGGTGCGCGCATCAGCGGTCACGGCAGCGATACCATTACCATCGAAGGGGTGGAGACACTCAGCGGCTGTCATCATGATGTCATGCCCGACCGGATCGAGACAGGCACCTTTCTGGTGGCAGCGGCCATGACTGGCGGGCGGGTGAAAGTAAAGCGTACGCGGGCGGATATCCTCGAAGCCGTGCTCGCTAAGCTGGAAGAAGCTGGCGCCGAGATTACCTCCGGGGATGATTGGATTGCCTTGGACATGCACGGTAAGCGCCCTCGTGCTGTGAATATCCGTACAGCGCCGTATCCGGCCTTTCCTACCGACATGCAGGCCCAGTTTGTAGCCATGAACGCGGTGGCGGAAGGGGCGTCGAGAGTTGTTGAAACGATTTTTGAAAACCGCTTTATGCACGTTCAGGAATTGAATCGCATGGGGGCGGATATCGTCCTGGAGGGTAATGCCGCCTTGATTAACGGCGTCGATAAGCTTTCTGGTGCGCCGGTGATGGCAACGGATTTACGTGCTTCCGCTTCGTTAGTGATTGCCGCCATGATGGCGGAAGGCGAAACCTTGGTCGATCGTATTTATCATATTGACCGTGGCTATGAATGCATTGAGGAAAAGTTGCAGCTATTGGGTGCGCGCATCCGGCGTATCCCTGGCTGAGCCTGGCCCCCAACCACTGGCAAACGAAATGAGTAATCAATTAATTGTCGCGCTCTCGAAAGGGCGCATTTTGGATGAAACCTTGCCGTTACTTGCCGACGCGGGCATCACCCCTATCGAGGATATCCGCAAAAGCCGCAAGCTGCTGTTTGATACGAATTTGCCCGACGTTAAATTTGTCGTAATCAGAGCGACGGACGTGCCGACCTATGTTCAGTTGGGGGCTGCCGATCTGGGTGTCGCCGGTAAGGACGTATTACTTGAGCACGGTGCCGAAGGGCTCTATGAGCCGCTCGATTTGGATATTGCGCGTTGCAAACTGATGACCGCTGGCGTTACCGGCGAGCCGCCGAGGCTGGCGCGCCGCCGAGTAGCGACCAAGTTTGTCAATATTGCCCGGCGCTACTACGCGGAGCAGGGTATCCAGGCTGAGGTCATTAAGCTTTACGGTGCGATGGAGTTAGCGCCGTTGATGAATTTGGCCGATGAAATCGTAGATATCGTTGATACCGGTAACACTCTGCGCGCTAATGGTATGGAGCCACGCGAATTGATTGCATCGATAAGCACTCGTCTGGTGGCTAATAAAGCGGCCATGACGATGAAACATGCGCGTATTAAGCCGCTGTTGGCTCGCTTGGAGCGTGCCGTTGCCGAACGCAAGACGATATCGCCCGCCGATTAACGTGAGGTTGCTATGAACGAGAATGCCGCTGCGACGATAGCACGACTCAATACGACGGATGAGTCATTTGATACCCAGCTGAACGCGTTGTTGGACTGGGAAGGCGTGTCAGACAGTGCCGTTCAGGCACGCGTTGACGACATTCTTACTAACGTGAAGCGCCATGGTGATGCGGCCGTGATTGAAGCAACCAACCGCTTTGATCGCGTTTCGGTTACCCGTATGGATGAGTTGCGCTTAACGGCTGAGCAATTGCGCAATGCCTTTGAGCATCTACCCGTCGCGCAGCGTGATGCTCTGGCGAGTGCCGCCGAGCGAATCCGGCGCTACCATGAGCGGCAAAAACCCACGTCTTGGCAATACGAAGAGTCCGACGGTACGGTGCTTGGCCAGCAGGTGACGGCGATTGACCGAGCGGGTATTTACGTGCCGGGCGGCAAGGCAGCCTATCCTTCATCGGTATTGATGAATGCGATTCCTGCCCATGTGGCGGGTGTGCAAGAGATCATAATGGTGGTACCCACACCCGATGGCATACTTAACGATCTGGTACTGGCGGCAGCGTATGTGGCCGGTGTGGATCAGGTGTTTACCATCGGCGGTGCCCAGGCGATTGGCGCGCTTGCCTATGGCACAGAAAGCATACCAAGGGTCGATAAAATCGTTGGGCCGGGCAATATCTATGTGGCCACGGCCAAACGGGCCGTGTTTGGTCAGGTGGGTATCGACATGATCGCCGGCCCCTCGGAAATCATGGTGGTTTCTGATGGCCTGACCGACCCTGATTGGTTGGCGATGGACCTGTTTTCTCAGGCGGAGCACGACGAGGATGCCCAAGCTATCTTAGTGAGCTGGGACGCAGAGCATCTGGCGGATGTGGAAGCCGCTATTGAGCGTTTACTGCCCAGCCTGGAAAGGCAAGACATCGTGCGCGAGTCGCTGCGTCGACGCGGCGCCCTAATCCACTGTCGTGATACCCAAGAAGCCATCGCGTTGATCAATCGCGTGGCGCCTGAACACCTCGAACTATCGGTGGAAACCCCTGAAACCTGGCTGTCTGAGATTCGTCATGCGGGGGCGATTTTTATGGGCCGCTATACGGCAGAGGCGCTAGGTGATTACTGTGCAGGGCCCAATCATGTGTTGCCGACATCGGGTACGGCGCGCTTTTCTTCTCCGCTGGGCGTTTATGATTTCCAAAAACGCTCGTCGTTGATCCACTGCTCCGCTCAGGGGGCTTCGGCGCTGGGAGAGATTGCATCCGTGTTGGCGCGGGGGGAATCGCTAACTGCCCATGCGCGCTCGGCTGAATACCGTATCCATTCTTCTTGATGGACTAACGCGACGGGCGGCCAGTCTTGAAACTGGTTTTAGTCGCTGCTTCGGCGTGTGCCGTCGGGCTGTGGAAGTGTCGACGGTACTGGCCGCTCGCCGACTTCTAGTGTCATCTCCATGCGTTCGCTATCGCGCACGATAGTTAGCGGCAGCGAGGTACCCGGTTCAATCGAGGCAATATCACTCATGGTCTCGCGGGCATCAAGGATCGGCTCGCCATCCACTGCCAGCAGGACATCGCCAGGCTCCAGTCCCGCCGCTTCTGCTGGTCCTCCATCAACGATGCCCGCGACAATAACCCCCTGGGGCGTGCGCAGGCCAAAGGAGGCGGCAAGTTCCCTAGATAGCGCCTGAGCCTCAATGCCCAGCCATCCACGGATAACGCGGCCCTGGGTGACCAACTCGTCTAAAATGCTATGGGCAAGGTTGGCTGGAATGGCAAACCCGATGCCTTGCGAGCCGCCTGAGCGCGAGAAAATAGCGGTATTAATACCCACCAGGGCGCCCTCTGGATTGATCAATGCCCCCCCTGAATTACCTGGATTGATGGCCGCATCGGTTTGAATAAAATCTTCGTAGGCGTTTAGGCCTAAGTGGCTGCGCCCGGTGGCGCTGATAATACCCATCGTCACGGTTTGGCCAACGCCAAAGGGATTGCCAATGGCTAATGTGACATCGCCAACGGCTACATCCGTCGAGTCGCTCAGCTCAATAACCGGCAGTTCGTCCAGGTCAATTTTTAGTACGGCTAGGTCGCTTTCCGGATCGGTGCCGATCACTTCAGCAAGCACTTCACGGCCATCGCGCAGCGCGACCTGAATTTCGTCGGCACCGTTGATCACATGGTGGTTGGTGAGCACATAGCCTTCATCGCTGACGATGACACCAGACCCTAGACTGGACAGCATACGTTGGTGGCTGGTGGTATCATCGCCGTTGAAAAACTGCTGGAAGAACGGGTCCGACATCAGTGGGTGCTCGTCGCGCTCAACGATGCGTGACGAATAGATATTAACCACCGCGGGCGCCGCTTGATTGACCGCGTCAGAATAGCTGGCGGGCCCTTGGTTGCGGGCCAAAGGAGCCGCTTGACGAATGTCTGGTGCCGCTCGGTCAGGGTCGGTATCTTGATCTGCCGTGGTCACTAAGGCGGGCGGTGGCTCTACGATTTGGGTCGGCGAGCTTTGAAAAGGCAGTGGAAAGCGCTCAGGAAACGCAAGCAAAACTAAAGCTGCCAGCAAAAAGCCAGTAATGATGGGCCATACATAAGGCAGCACAAAGCGTCGCATTGGGGATTCCTTGGGAAACGTCTAAATATTAGCACTGACCGGTCGTCAGTTTTACACTTGTAAATGGTAACACTTTATTGGTTTATATCTCATGGGTGCTTGCAGATCCAAAGGAGTGACGGTGATTCAACGCGATGTATTAGTGGCGGCCTGCGACCATCAGTTGCGAGCTTCACAGTTTAAGGACTTTACGATTAACGGCCTTCAAGTGGCGGGTCGTGAGCAGGTGACACGGGTTATGACCGGCGTGACGGCCTGTCAGTCACTGCTTGACGAGGCGGTGCGTTGGCAAGCCGATATGCTGATTGTTCACCATGGCTATTTTTGGAAGAACGAGCCGGTCGCCATTACCGGAATGAAACACAAGCGTATTAAAACGTTGCTTGATCATGAGATAAATCTGTTGGCATATCACTTGCCTTTAGATGCCCACAGCGAGTTGGGTAACAACGCGGAGCTTGCCAAGCGTCTTGGTTGGAAAGTTGAAGGCTGTTTGGATGGAGAGTTTGGAGAGGGTCTGCTATGGGCGGGGCGTGTTGCCAAACCACTGTCCGCAACCGCCTTGGCAGAGCAAATAGGCCAAATGTTGCAGCGTGAGCCCCTGTTGATCGAAGCTCCAGAGGTGGGCGACATAGAGCGTATTGCCTGGTGTACGGGCGGTGCGCAAGACATGATCAGCGCGGCTTATGAAGGTGGGGCTCAGGCATTTGTCTCCGGAGAGATTTCTGAGCGAACCACCCACTTGGCTAGAGAAATGGGCATTCATTATGTGGCGGCAGGGCATCATGCGACTGAACGCTATGGTGTTCAGGCGCTGGGCGAGTGGTTAGCGGACGAATACGCCATACAACACCGCTTTGTTGATATTGATAACCCTGCGTGAAGCCTCGGCCCCTCGGTAATGCAACTGAGGGGCCCAATCTCAGTAACGCGGAGGCGTTGCCGTGTCCTCGTCAGCGTCTTTATCTTTAAGACCGAAATCTTCGGATAGCGTGCCGTTTTTTCCATCGGCATAATCGCGAGGCATAGCAGGCTCATTGGGTTTTTCAACGGCTGCATCGGCTGTCAGACGCAGGTCGCTGAGTTCGGCTGGGTGGTGTGTCAACTTATCTAGCTGCCATTGGCCCGCATCATCGTGGAGCTTTTTTTCCAGCTCGTCGGTTTCTTGACGTATGGCCGCTAGTGATTCGTGGACACTGGATAATTGATTGCTCACACCGTTTTTGAGTGATGCGACCTGATGTTCACGCTCAAGTAGCGTCTGGCGCAGTGATGCAAGTTGACGCTGGCTTTTACTCAGTAACCGGTAGCATCCTGCACCGATTATTAAGCCGATCACAAGGCCTATTGCTGCATAGGTTAATGGCTCGCTTTCCACATTTATCTCCCTTGATGCCTGCCGCTGCTTATCGTGCAGCGCGTATAACAGTCGACCGCTATTATAGGCGTCTTCATGATGGTTGGGTCAATGCTCATGCGTTGGCAAGCGTAACCACGTATAATTAGTGCTTTATTTCAGCTCGTCTGGTGCTTTTCAGCAACCTCAAACTGCAAATAACGGGAGAGTTAAACGATGAGCGCGACGTCGGCCGGTGGTGAGCCAGCGTATAGAGCGGCAACGCCAATGGGGCGTTATCGGGAAGACCTTAAGCGCGAAGGTTTCGAGTATGACGCTGCCCAGGAAGCGGCGGTTGCTCAATTGCAACGCTTATACGATGCATTGCTGTCGACGCCATCAACGGTGCCGAAAACGGTTCTTGCCAATAAAGGGCTAAAGGCCAAAGTGGCGGGCCTGCTGGGCAAAAGAAACACAGTATCTGAGCCCGCCACGCCAAGTGTCCAAGGGCTTTATTTTTGGGGCGGGGTCGGCCGGGGTAAGACTTACTTGGTGGATACCTTTTACGAGACGTTGCCATTTGCCGATAAAATGCGTACTCACTTCCACCGGTTTATGCAGCGTGTTCATAACGAATTGACTCACTACAAAGGTGAAAAAAATCCCCTGACGTTGGTAGCGAGCAAGTTCGCCAATGAGGCGCGGGTGATTTGTTTCGATGAGTTTTTCGTCAAAGATATTACCGATGCCATGATACTGGCGAATCTGCTTGAGGCCCTCTTTGAGCGAGGTGTTGTTCTCGTGGCCACATCGAATATCGTGCCTGACGACTTGTATAGAGATGGCTTGCAGCGCGAACGTTTCCTGCCGGCGATCGACTTGCTGAATCGCCATTGTCGTGTGGTAAATGTGGACTCGGGCGTTGACTATCGCCTGCGAGCTTTGGAACGCGCTGAAATCTTTCATACACCGCTGGATGAGGCAGCCGAGAAAGAGCTTTCGCGTAGTTTTCGTGAGATTGCCGGACAACCTGGGGAGGAGAATGCGCCCCTTGAAATCAATCAACGTGTGCTGACGACCCGCCGATTGCACGATGATATCGCCTGGTTTGAATTTGCCGAGCTGTGTGATGGGCCGCGAAGTCAAAATGACTATATAGAGCTGGCGCGGGAATTCCACACGATTATCGTTTCTAACGTGCCCGCAATGCGCGGCGCTGATGATGACCAGGCAAGGCGTTTTATCAACATGGTCGACGAATTCTATGACCGCGGCGTCAAAGTATTGATGTCGGCCGAAGCCCCTGTGGAATCGCTCTACCAGGACGGAAAGCTCACTTTTGAATATCAGCGCACGCTTTCACGGCTGCAGGAAATGCAGTCTCATGAGTATCTGGCGCTTCCGCATAAGCCCTGATGATTCACCTTAAATAGCTGCCTCTTGAGCTTGTCGATGGAAAAGACGCCCAGAAAATTGCTCGGCAACCGCATTAAGGCTTAACTTGGCTCGCGGCATCCTGTAGAATGCCGCCTCGCTACACGTTGTAGGGACGTTACCTACAACCAAAAAAAATAGGGATGGTGCAATACCGCTTGGCGGTGTGTAGCACCCAATACATTTTAACTGGTGATTTCATCCATGAAGACGTTCAGTGCTAAGCCGCAGTCCGTCCAGCGCGATTGGTACGTTGTTGATGCAACGGACAAAACGCTCGGTCGTCTGGCTACCGAAATTGCTCGCCGCTTACGCGGTAAGCACAAGCCCGAATTTACCCCTCACGTTGATACCGGCGATTACATCGTGGTGATCAACGCGGAAAAAGTCCAAGTGACCGGCAACAAGGCGAAGGCCAAGACCTACTACCGCCACACTGGTTACCCGGGCGGTTTGCGCTCCATGACGTTCGATAAAATGCTCGACCATGCTCCCGAGCGCATCATTGAGTCTGCCGTTAAAGGCATGCTGCCAAAAGGTCCGTTAGGCCGTGCCATGTACTCAAAGCTAAAAGTGTACGCTGGTGCCGAGCATCCGCATGCTGCCCAACAGCCGCTTGAACTGAACATCTGAGGAAATCTTCGCCATGACACAGCAGTATTACGGTACCGGGCGCCGCAAGACTTCCACCGCTCGCGTCTTCATGAAGCCGGGCTCCGGCAAAATTACCGTCAACAATCGTGAACTCGACCAGTACTTTGGTCGTGTGACCGGTCGTATGGTTGTGCGCCAGCCACTAGAGCTGACCGAAACTGTCAACCAGTTCGACATTTACGTCACGGTTGAAGGCGGCGGTGGCTCATCTCAAGCCGGTGCTATTCGCCACGGCATCACTCGCGCGTTAATGGACTACAATGAGGGCTTACGTCCTACATTACGTGCGGCTGGTTATGTAACGCGCGACGCTCGTCAGGTAGAACGTAAGAAAGTCGGCCTACGCAAAGCGCGTCGTCGCCCGCAGTTCTCCAAGCGTTAATCAACGCTTCAGCAACACTGCGAAAAGCGCTCAGGCCATCGGCCTGGGCGTTTTTTTTTTGCTACAACAATAACTCGACAAGGTGTACGTTAATGATGGAATGTTAAGCGTGCGTTGCATGCGGACCAGCCAACTTTATGCATAGCAAGTAAATAACAATAGCAAGCCTTGCCCAGGCGCTTAATGGTGCGGCGAGGAAAAAGTGGGGGAGACCGGAGATGGCAAATAGCGGCGTTAACAAGGGGCGGCGTCGTTTCCTTGTAGGGGCGACGACCGTTGTCGGCGCGGTAGGGGCAGTTGGAGTCGCAATCCCGTTTGTGTCGGCATGGCAACCTAGTGCAAAAGCGCGAGCGGCAGGGGCGCCTGTTCAGGCGGACGTATCGAAATTGGCCCCAGGGCAACGCATGACGGTCGAGTGGAGGGGGCGTCCCGTCTGGATTATCAATCGTACGCCCGAGATGATCGAGCGTACCGAAGCCTTCGCTGTTGATCGTCTCGCTGACCCGGACTCTGAATCCTCTTTGCAGCCGACCTATAGTGCCGGTCAAATGCGCTCAATCCGTCCCGAAATTGGCGTGCTGATCGGTATTTGCACCCATCTTGGCTGTTCGCCTGTTTATCGTCCTGAGCCTGACGCAGATGGCGTTGGCGTCGACGATTGGCCCGGCGGCTTTTTCTGTCCTTGTCATGGCTCGCGCTTCGATTTAGCGGGGCGTGTTTTTAGCAATGTTCCCGCACCGACCAACCTGGAAGTTCCCCCTTATCGTTTTGAAGGCGATAACATCATTGTCGTTGGCGAAGATGAGGAGACGGCCTAATGGGTAATCCGAATAAAGCTAAAGCCCTGCGTGGCCTGATGCGTTGGGTGGATGACCGCTTCCCGGCAACGCAGCTATTTCAAGACCACCTGTCTCATTACTTCGCGCCTAAAAACTTTAACTTCTGGTACTTTTTCGGTTCTCTTGCGCTGTTGGTGCTGGTCAATCAAATCCTCACCGGGATTTGGCTGACCATGAGCTTTAACCCGAGCGCTGAAGGGGCCTTTGACTCCATTGAATACATTATGCGTGATGTGGAATGGGGCTGGCTGATCCGCTATATGCATACCACAGGGGCGTCGGCCTTTTTTGTGGTGATTTATCTGCATATGTTTCGCGGTTTGCTGTATGGCTCCTACAAGGCGCCCCGCGAGCTAGTGTGGATTTTCGGCATGGCGATTTATTTGACGCTGATGGCCGAAGCATTCATGGGCTACCTGTTGCCCTGGGGGCAAATGTCGTATTGGGGCGCGCAGGTGATTATTTCCCTCTTTTCGGCCATCCCGGCGATTGGTCCGGATTTGGCGCAGTGGGTGCGCGGTGACTACTTGATTTCGGGCATTACGCTGAATCGTTTTTTTGCGCTCCATGTGGTGGCGTTGCCGATTGTTATTTTGGCGCTGGTTGTGCTGCATATTATTGCACTACACGAGGTGGGCTCAAATAACCCAGACGGTATCGATATCAAGCAGAAAAAGGATGAAGCCGGTAACCCTCGGGATGGCATACCTTTTCACCCTTACTACACCGTGAAAGATCTGGTCGGCGTGGCGGTGTTTCTGTTTGTGTTTTGCGTGGTGGTGTTTTATTTCCCGGAAGGCGGTGGTTATTTCATAGAGACGCCTAACTTTGAACCGGCTAACCCATTGCAAACGCCTGATCATATCGCCCCCGTGTGGTATTTCACGCCCTTCTACGCCATTTTAAGAGCGATCACTTTCTCGATTTTTGGTCTGGAGGCAAAATTCCTGGGTGTGATGTGTATGGGCGCCGCTATTGCGGTGATGTTTGTGTTGCCTTGGCTGGACCGCAGCCCCGTGCGATCAATTCGCTATAAGGGCTGGATCTCCAAGTTGATGCTGGCGTTATTTGCGGCAAGCTTTGTGACGCTGGGCGTGCTTGGAGTGTTGCCTTCAACCGGCACTCGAACGTTAGTGGCCCAATTATGCACGGTGATCTACTTCGCTTATTTCCTGTTGATGCCGATCTATACGCGGTTAGAAAAAACAAAACCCGTACCAGAAAGGGTGACTGGCTAATGAAAAAAACACTGATCGCACTGCTCGCCGCGCTGGCCCCCATCTCAGTTATGGCTGCTGGGGGGGGGAGTGCGCCTCATTCAATGGAGCCTGACTTGCAAGACAAGGCGTCGCTGCAAAATGGGATGAAGCTTTACGTTAACTACTGTATGGGGTGTCATTCGCTTGAATACCAGCGGTTCTCGCGTGCTGCCGAGGATTTGGCGATTCCCCAGGATATCATTGAAGACAACGTTATTTTCTCCCCTGAAATGGCATTCAATGATCAGATGAATACGGCTATGAGCGAGGATGACGGCGAGGCCTGGTTTGGTGCGCCACCACCTGATTTGACGTTGTCAGCGCGACTGCACGGCACTGACTGGCTGTATTCGTACCTGCTCAGTTTTTACCAGGATCCGGAGCGCCCCACAGGGGTTAACAACACCGTATTTGAGCTGGTGGCCATGCCTAACGTGCTTGAGCCCTTGCAGGGTGTGCAAGAAAAGGTATGCCCTGAAGAGAGTGCCTCAGAGGGTAACGAAGAGGAAGCCTCCGAGGAAGAAGCCGACTGCAATACATTAGAGGTTACCGAGCAGGGGGAATTAACTCCGGAGGAGTTTGAAGGTGAGGTCTATGATCTGACCAACTTCCTCGCTTATGTGGGCGAGCCCTCCAAACTTCAAGCACAGGCATTAGCGCCGAAGGTGCTAATATTTTTATTTATTTTTGCCGTCATTGCGTATTTTCTCAAGCGTGAGTACTGGCGCGACATTCACTGAAAGTGATGGGAAAGGGCAACCTAGGGCGTGCGGCCGGTCCGTGCGCCTTTTTGCGTGTTAGTCTTGTCGGTAATGCAGAGCGTTGGCTTCCCCAAGGGTGGGGTGGACGTGTTATTATCCAAGATTGATTCGTTGCGAGGATGGTTTCATGGGTGTTGTGGCCAAACGGTCGTCAATGATTTTTTATTCAGGTAATGATGATCATTTCAGTCATCGTGTGCGCATTGTACTGGCTGAGAAGGGCGTGGCTGTCGACGTTGTCGATGTCTCTGGCGAGAATGTGCCCGACGAGCTCGCCGACTTGAATCCATACAACAGCGTGCCGACGCTGCTTGACCGCGACTTGGTACTTTACGAGTCGAAAGTCATGATGGAATACCTGGATGAGCGTTTCCCGCATCCGCCGTTACTGCCTGTTTATCCCGTGGCGCGTGCCCAGAGCCGCCTATGGATGCATCGCATTGAGCGCGAATGGTGTCCGATGGTGGAGCAAATTATCAGTGGTGGGAAAAAAGACGCTGAAAAAGCACGCAAAGAACTGCGCGAGAGCTTGATTGGTATTTCACCTATTTTCGAAGATATGCCGTATTTCATGAGTGACGAGTTCACTCTCGTGGACTGCTGCTTGGCGCCGATTCTATGGAGATTGCCGGCGCTGAATATTGAGCTGCCAGAAAAACAGGTAAAGCCGCTATTAAGCTATATGTCGCGGGTGTTTGAGCGCGAGGCTTTTAAGGCCGCGTTGAACGAGCGCGAAAAAGAGATGCGTGCTTGAACCCACCTGGGCCTCGCGTGGCGGGGCCTTGTCTCTAGGAGGAGCGAGTCTAGATGAAATCGAGCCGTCCTTATATCGCCCGAGCGCTTTACGAATGGTTGTTAGACAATGAGCTAACGCCGCATCTCGTCGTGGATGCCACTCAGCCCGGTGTTGAAGTGCCGCGCCAATTTGTGCAGAACGGCCAAATCGTGCTGAATGTCGCTCCCACAGCGGTGCGAGACTTGTTCATGGAAAACCAAGCGATTGGCTTCAACGCGCGTTTTGGTGGTCAGCCTATGCAGGTGATGATTCCTACGCCGGCGCTGATTGCGATTTATGCGCGGGAAAACGGAGCCGGAATGGTTTTCGGACACGAGCCGGAATTGGCCTCGCCCGAAGGTGAAGAGTCGTTAGATGACACGTCTTCTCCCAGCAAGCCAACGTTGACAGTGACAGATTCAACGCCTGACGCCGAGTCATCCCCCGAAGATACGTCGGCAGAAGCGTCAGAGGAAGAGTCCAAAAATAAACCCAGCAGTAGCAAGAAAAAACCATCACTGCGTGTCGTGAAGTAGTCTGTTTTTAGCTATTTGTTAAGTTAGCTATAATATTAAAAGGCCTCGCCGTAAAACGGCGAGGCCTTTTAGCTTTCGATGACAGTGCGCAATTCAATCGTCGATATACTCGAAGACTTTTACAATGCGCTGTACACCTGCCACGTTAGAGGCAGCGTTAACAATGCGCTCCCCCTCATCGCGTGACACCATGCCCATGATGTAAACGCTAGCGTTTTCCGTTGTTACTTTTAGCTTCGAGGAGTCGATGCTGTCATTGGTAGCCAGTCGGCTCACTACGTTGCTAGTTAACCAAGTGTCGGTAAGACGCTGGGTAGATGGCAAGCGCGCTGCCACGTTCAATTCATTATGCACCTCTTCGACACCGCGCAAGTCAGAGGTGACTTTTTCTGCCATTTCGCGTAGTTCTTCGCTGGGCACTTGTCCGACTAGCAACACGATGCCATTGAAACTATGAGGGCGAATACGTGCATCACCCAAGCGTCCGTCGGCGCGCTCTAAAGCGCGGCCCACTTCTCGTTCGATGGTGGCGTCAACAGCGGCCACGTCTTCACTACGCTGGGCATAGTTTGATGAATCAACCCGGGTGTTAGTCGCGCAGCCTGCAAGCAAAATGCTGGCACCTAGCACGGCAGCCATCAATAGGCGAGACGTGCGCAAGGAGGGGAGTTGTAGCGTCATTGGTAGGTTCCTTTTCATCGTCGGTGGCGATGGACTAGCCACCGAATAGTTGCTCATCAATTAAATCGCATAGACAGTGGATGACCAATAAGTGGACTTCCTGGATGCGGGCCGTGGAAGTGGCTGGCACGCGAATTTCGCAGTCATCTTGGCCTAGTAGCGATGCCATGTCACCGCCATCCCGGCCAGTTAACGCCACAACCGCCATGTCGCGATCATGGGCAGCTTGTATCGCCTGGACAATATTGGCTGAATTGCCGCTGGTTGAAATCGCCAAAAGAATATCGCCAGGCTGGCCTAATGCCCTGATTTGTTTTGAAAATACTTCGTTATACGTATAGTCATTGGCAATTGAGGTTAGCGTGGAGGTGTCCGTTGTTAATGCCAGCGCGGGTAAACTTGGCCGCTCACGCTCAAAGCGGTTGAGTAGTTCTGATGAGAAATGTTGGCTATCACCGGCACTACCGCCGTTACCGCAGGCGAGAATTTTGCCTTCGCTAACCAGGCACTGCACCATCATTTGGCTGGCGACCTCGATGAAAGGTGGTAGCACCTCGCTGGCGTAGGTTTTGGTATCAATGCTGGCGTTGAAATGGCCCAGTATGCGTGATTGAAAGTCCATTAGGGCTTCCTGGTTGTGAATTCAAAAGGCGTCAAACGCGGCTTTTACCCACTCAACTTCCACCTGAGGGGGCGTGCCGGTGATGGCGACGACATCAAAACGACACGCTGATGGGTGGCGCATTGTGGCTAAGTAAAGCCTTGCGGCTCGAATCAGCCGCTGCTGTTTTTGAGCCGTTACTGACTCAAGTGGATGCCCATAGCGGCTTGATTTGCGATGTTTGACCTCTACGAAGACCAGAATATCCGCATCTTGCATGATCAGGTCAAGCTCGCCACCCTTAACATGGTGATTACTGGCGATTAAACGCAGCCCTTGTTGCTGCAGCCATTGAGCAGCAAACTGCTCAATGGCCTGGCCGCGTGCTCGCGCCGTCTTCGGGCTAGTTGTCATCGCGCTCGTCGGTATCTTCTTCATCGCCCATTAAACCAGGGATCAGAATCGGTGACGGCGTGCCGTTTTGGAACTTGGCCCAGGGCAGTTCGCGGTAAATGCGTCCATCGCCGGTGAGAAACAGCCTACCGGTGCTACCATCAAAGCCTTCAAGTTCAGAAAAGTCAGAGAGGCGGGTGGCGATTTCATAGGCATCGACCCCCATTGCCATCAACCGAAATAATGAGGCGTCAGACTCTTCACGCATGCGCTGGTAACTGTCATAGAACGGCAGGACTTCTTCGCCACCCACAGCGGCATCGGGAATTTGCCACGGAATATCCATGAACATCACTTCATTGAGGTCTTGGTCAAGACGTGTCTGGCGTTGACCTTCATGTAAGTGAGACGTGGCATAAACGGGAAGGTCTGGCGCGTAGTAGTAATCCATTGTGGGCGGAACTTGGCGCGCGTAGTCCGGGAGCGCTAGCAAAAAGAGAGCGTCAATGTCATCAAGCTGTGCACGTTCGCCGCGAACGTTTAAGGCTGTTTCAACCGCATCAGATACTGGGTTGTCAGGATTGTAACGCACTGCATTGCTGATATCGCCGCCTTGGCGATGCCACTCATTCCAGAAGGCTTCGCCAACGCGCTGCCCCCAGTTGTTGTCTGGTACCATGAGGGACATTTGACGGTGCCCATCCTGCCATGCGCGGCGTGCTGCCTGACGCGCTTCGTCTTCAGCTGAGAGGCCGTATTGGAAAAGCCGCTTTGCTTGATTGCGGTCGCTGCTGCCGTAATTGAGCGCCAGGGTTGGTACCGGCACGCTATCGCGCTGTTCAAGCTGGGTCACTTGTTCCTTATCTAATGGGCCAATCATAACCTGCGCGTTCATTTGCTCAACACGATCATAAAGTTCGTTGAGCGAGTATTCCGAAGCATCTAGAAAGCTCAGCTGTACATCGTCATCTTGAATGTCGTGGTGGCGGCGCATGGCGTCGGCAATGGTTTCGGCTACGCTGCTAAGCGTGCCGGACTCGGGTAGCGCTACGGCGATGCGGTTAATCGTCTCGCCTTCTAATTCAGGGAGCGCAAAACGTTCTGGGTCAGGTTTGTCGAGCGCCTCGCGCGCCCAGCGCTGGCGGTCTTCAAGCGTGCGCTGTTGGTCCGACTCCATGGGCAGTTCGTCGTTAAGCACTTGGGTGGCGCGCAAAACGCTATCGGGCTCGTCGAGCGCTCGGGCTAGCTCGGAAAATACCAGCGCCCAACGTACCCGGTCTGACTCGGATAACGCTTGCTCGTCGAGAGACTTGGCGACGTCAAACGCATCCTCACGCTCGCCCTGGCGGGCTAAAATGTCGACCGCTTCAAGGCGCGTCTTAGCCGCCTCTTCGGGGCCCTGTTCTTCCGCTTGGCTGAGCAGTTGGCCAGGGTCTTGGTCGGGTTCGCGGTCGACAACGCTGGGAGACTGTGTCGCACAACCCGCCATGAGAAGCGCCATGAGCGTAGCGGCCAGAAAGCCACGTAATGACTGTTTCATGTATCCTTCCTTAGTTTTCATTTGCGCCGTCGCTGCTTGTCAACGATTTGGCGGCTACTGCACAAGCATAGCGTACCGTGGAGCAAGCCATTGACGAATTGGGAGTCACAATGACACATATAGCACCCGGCACATTGTACGTGGTTGCCACGCCGATTGGGAATTTGGATGACCTATCCATTCGTGCGGTTCGCCTGCTTGGCGACGTGGCACGTGTTGCCGCCGAGGATACCCGCCATAGTGCGCGTTTGTTGTCGCACTTAGGGCTGAATAAACCGATGCTGTCTTTGCACGAGCATAATGAAGCGAGGCGGGTCGATACGTTAGACGGTTATCTTGCAGCGGGAGAGGATATTGCTCTGATTAGTGATGCAGGCACGCCGCTAATTAGCGATCCAGGGTTTGTGTTGGTGCGCGAGCTTCGCGCACGTAATCGCCATATCGTGCCGATACCTGGTCCCTGTGCGCTAATTACGGCGTTGTCTGCGGCGGGCTTGCCCACCGATCGGTTTGTGTTTGCTGGTTTTCTGCCGGCCAAGCCGGGAGCTCGCCGACAGGCGCTGGACACATGGAAGGTTCGAGAAGAAACGCTGGTATTTTACGAATCTCCACATCGTATTGTGCATACCCTTGAGGCCCTTCACGAGCAGATGGCAGGCCGCGACGTCGTGCTGGCTCGCGAGTTAACCAAAACCTTCGAAACGTTTCTTCACGGTACGCCTGCATCGTTATTGGAGCAGTTAGCCGCTGACCCTAATCAAGCGCGGGGGGAGTTCGTGGTGATAGTCGCAGGTGCTCCGCCTTTGCCGCAAAGCGAACACCAGACTATCGAGGCTGATATATTGCTGCATACGCTGCTTAATGAGGGCGTTGGAGTGAAACAAGCGGCGAGCGTGGCGGCTGGCTTGTTTGGTGGTCGCAAGCAAACGTGGTATGCCCGACTGCAGGGCATGAAAGGCGAGCATTGAGGCGAACGGTGGGCGCTGGTATGCTTGCCGCCGGAGTTGGCCAGACAGTCGCCGCTAATACCCCTCAAAAGGTGTTGGGGGAGGAAAGTCCGGGCTCCATAGGGCAGAGTGCCAGGTAACGCCTGGGCGGCGTGAGCCGACGGAAAGTGCAGCAGAGAGTAGACCGCCTAAGCCCTTCGGGGCCGGTAAGGGTGAAAGGGTGCGGTAAGAGCGCACCGCGCGCCTGGCAACAGTGCGTGGCAAGGTAAACCCCACTCGGAGCAAGACCAAATAGGGACCCAATGGCGTGGCCCGCGCTGGGTCCGGGTAGGTTGCTTGAGCGCTGGGGTAACGCAGCGCCTAGAGGAATGGCTGTCCACGACAGAACCCGGCTTATCGGCCGACTCCCCAACCATAGGGGCGTGCTTTGGCGCGCCCCCTCAATATGCTGTGAGTGAACTATGTCGCCACCTGACGCGGATCAGGCTATTTCCCCTTTCCAACATACCAGCGTGCTACTGGACGGCGCCGTTGATGCTCTCGTGCATCAACCCGAGGGTGCTTATCTTGATGGCACTTTTGGGCGGGGCGGGCATTCACGGGTTATTTTATCGCGCTTGAGCGAGGCGGGGCGCTTGATTGCGCTTGACCGTGACCCTCAAGCCGTGGCGGCTGCAGCGGAGATATCCGATTCACGTTTTACCATGGTCCAGCGCGACTTTGCCCGCTTGGCCGATGTGGCGCGTGAACAAGGTGTTCACGGCAAGCTTGCTGGGGTTTTATTGGATGTAGGCGTTTCATCTCCGCAGCTCGACGACCCTGAGCGTGGTTTCAGTTTTATGCGCAATGGGCCGCTGGATATGCGTATGGACCCCTCTCAAGGGGAAAGCGCCGCCCAGTTTCTTGCCCACGCCAGTGAGGCCACCATTGCGCACGTATTTAAAACCTACGGGGAAGAGCGTTTTGCGAAACGATTAGCACGTGCGGTCGTCACACGCCGTGTTGAATCGCCTTTTACGCATACCGTCGATTTGGCCGAAGTGCTGAAACAGGCCCATCCCGCCTGGGAAAAAGGCCGGCATCCTGCGACCAAGGCGTTTCAAGGCCTGCGAATTTATTTAAATGGCGAATTGGAGCAGTTGGATGCTGCCTTGGAAGCAGCGCTTGATGCCTTGGCACCCGGTGGTCATCTAGTGGTCATCAGCTTCCACTCACTGGAAGATCGCCGCGTAAAGCGATTCATCCGGCATCACGTACGAGGCGATACCCATTTGCCTCGGGGCGTTCCTGTTCGTGATGATCAATTAAATCGTCGTCTTGAGGCGTTAGGCAAAGGGAAACGTCCAAGTGATGGCGAAGTGAACGATAATCCACGTGCCCGCAGCGCGGTTATGCGAGCCGCGCGCAAACGAGTGTGACCACGGATGCAACCATGAGCATGGAGCAATTTGATCGGTGGCTGTCCACCCTACAAGCTGAGTGGCCATTTACTTTTCGCTTACGGCCCTGGCCGGTGGTGTTTGGTTTGATTTTTGTAGCCTGCCTGGTAACGGCTTTTGGCGTAGTGGCGACAACTCACGCGACGCGTGGCCAATATGCCGAACTGCAGCGGTTAGAGCAGGAGCAGAGTCAATTAAATACCGAATGGGGGCAGCTGCTACTTGAAGAAGGCGCTTGGTCGACGCCCGCGCGCATCGAACAAATCGCCACCCAACGCTTAGGCATGCGAATTCCAGACGTCAATGATGTTGAGGTCATTCGGCCATGAGTGCTCAGCGTCGAGGTGTCAGCTCACGTCAACCACCTGTTGCGCCGCCACTTCCGGGTGGGCGGTTTTTCTTTATTTTGCTTGCGATCGTTATCGTCTCCGCCATTCTGATTGGGCGGATTACGCTGCTTCAAGTGATAGATCGCCCCTTTCTGCAAAGCCAGGGCGATGCCCGCACGCTGCGTAACGAGGTTATTCCTGCTCACCGAGGGATGATTTCCGACCGCAATGGCGAACCGCTGGCAATTTCCACACCTGTTGTAACGCTATGGGCGAATCCTCAGGAATTGCCCAGCGACCCTATCCAGCGCATTGTGTTAGCGCAAGCGCTTGGAATGTCGCTAGATGATTTTGAGGCCCGCGTGGCGCGCTATAGCGAGCGTGAATTCATGTATCTGCGTCGCCAAATGACGCCAGAAGCCGCCCAGCGCATCCTCGATTTGCGCACGACCGGGGTGTATCCCGAGCGCGAATACAAGCGCTATTACCCCGCAGGCGAAGTTGCTGCCCAACTGCTTGGCGTTACCAATGTTGATGATGTGGGACAGGAAGGTCTCGAGCTTGCCTACCAGCCTCATTTGGCTGGTCACCCAGGACAGCGTCGCATCATTAAAGATCGCCAAGGGCGCTTAGTCAGGGAATTGGACGTTATCCGCGACGCCCAGCCCGGCGGTGATTTGACTCTCTCGATTGACCAGCGCCTGCAGTATATGGCCTATCGCGAACTGCGCTCAGCGGTTGCCGAAAACGAGGCAAACGGCGGTTCGGTGGTGATGCTGGATGCACGCAGCGGTGAGGTGCTGGCCATGGCAAATCTGCCCTCTTACAATCCTAATAATCGGGCCGGCATGGATCCCCGGGGGCTGCGTAATCAGGCACTGGTGGACGTATTTGAACCTGGCTCGGTGATGAAGCCATTAGCGATGTCGGCGATATTGGAGAGCGAGGGGTTTGATAGCGAGACCGTCGTCGATACGTCTCCTGGCTGGATGCGTATCGACGAATACACAATCCGTGATATTCGCAACTACGGTGAGCTGGATCTGGCGGGTATTCTGGAGAAATCCTCCAATATTGGCATGTCGCGTCTCGCCCTGGAGCTTAACGACAACGCGATTTGGGAAAAATATCATCAAATGGGCTTTGGCCAAAGCGCTGAAACGGGGTTTCCGGGGGAAAGCAACGGCCATTTGCCTGCCCCGATACGCTGGTCGCGTAGTGAGCGGGCAGCGCTCTCATATGGCTACGGGTTGTCGGTATCAGCAGTGCAACTAGCCAGCGCGTATACTGCTATTGCAAACGATGGCACGCGATTACCGCCGTCACTACTGCGACTATCTTCGCCTCCCGAGGGAACCTCGGCAATGTCTCCCAATGTTGCCAATGATTTGCTTGACATTCTTGAAACGTCAGTAGGTGCCTACTCCGGTGGTCGCCGAGCCCGGGTAGAGGGGTATCGCGTAGGTGGCAAGACCGGCACGGTACGTAAATCGGGGCAGGGAGGTTATGCAACAGATGCTTATCGTAGTGTATTTGCTGGTATTGCCCCGATATCGGATCCGCGCATTGTGACGGTGGTAATGATTGACCACCCGAAAGCAGGTGAGTTTTACGGTGGAGCAGTGGCAGCACCGGTATTCTCAAGTGTCACCGGTAACGCACTCAGATTATTGGATGTACCGCCCGATCATGAGGTGGACTAGTGGGAAGGAGATTGCATGACGCTCAGCCCAAGTGAATTGGTACAAGCACTGGCCAAAGTGTGGCCCGCGGGCGGGTTGCCAAGCGAGCTGCCATCGCTGCCCGAACGGATTAATATCACCAGTGACTCCCGGCAAATTACTCCGGGAGATGTGTTTGTGGCTATCCCCGGTGGCCGGTTCGATGGTCGTGATTTTATTGATAATGCCATTGCCGCAGGGGCGGGCTTGGTCTTGGCGCATGTGAGTCAGGGGGATATTACCCTGCAGGGGCGCGTGCTTCAGTTGCCCTATCTCACGCGTCGTTTAGGCGAGCTTGGCCGTGCGCTCTTTCAGTTGCCTGAAGGGCCCGAGGTGATTGGAGTCACCGGAACGAATGGAAAGAGTTCAGTGACGCATTACATCGCCGCATTAAGCGATGCCTTGGGGACCTCCGCGGGGGTTATCGGGACCTTGGGAGTCGGTCGATTAGGTGCGCTGCGCGATACGGGCTTGACCACGCCAGGTACCCTCACCATGCATGCAGCGCTGGGTGAATTGGCTCGCCAGGGCGTAAAGCGTGTGGCGTTGGAAGTGTCGTCCCATTCCCTTGATCAATCTAGGCTGGATAGCGTTGATATCACGGCGGGTGTGTTTACTAATTTGAGCCGTGACCACTTGGATTATCATGGCAGCATGGCTGCCTATGCAGCGACTAAGGCCAAACTGTTCCGGCGTACGGAGCTCACCCTGGCCGTTGTCAACGGTGATGATTCTCTGGCGCGTCTGATGTTGGCAGGATGCGATAGTCACGTGCGCGTTTTGGCGACGGGCCAGGACGAGGCGGTGACGCTGCGCGTGGTGGGTTGGCATCCCCATAGTCAAGGACAGCAGGCCTTGATCGCCACGCCAGAGGGGGAGAAAGCACTGTCGCTGTCGCTGATGGGCCGCTTCAATCTGGATAACGTGTTGTTGGCAATGGCAACGCTATACGGCTTAGGCGAGCCTCTGGAGGCGCTTTTTGATGCGGCGGCATCGCTTGCTCCCGTTCCAGGACGTATGGAATGTTATCGTCAAGCGGGCGCCCCCAGCGTCGTAGTGGACTATGCTCATACGCCGGATGCACTTGATAACGCCCTGCGCGCACTGGCGAGTCACGCAGGGCGCTTATGGTGCGTGTTTGGCTGTGGCGGTGAGCGCGATACCGGTAAGCGCGCCGAGATGGCCCGTGTAGCAGAAACTCATGCGGATAGCGTGATCGTGACCGATGATAACCCCCGTGGTGAGCCCGCTGATGGTATTCGCCAAGCGATTTTGGCGGGCTTTAGCCACCAGGCTCAGCCACTTGAAATAGCAAAGCGGGGCGAGGCAATTGCTTACGCCGTTCGTCATGCAAGCCCTGATGATGTCATTCTGGTCGCGGGGAAAGGGCATGAGCCCTATCAGGAAATTCAAGGCGTTCGCTATCCCTATCATGACGGGGAAGCGGTGCAGGCGGCATTGGCGACCCGGGGAGTTCGTTGATGGACTGGACATTGGGTCATGTAGCCGCTGCCCTTGCTGTTGAAGTGCCGCCTGCCTTGGCGACCATGCCAATAAAAGATATCGTCACCGACACGCGCCATATGGTGGTTGGCGGTTTATTTGTGGCGCTAAAAGGGCCACGTTTTGACGGACATGATTTATTGACTGAAGCACAACAGGCGGGAGCTGTTGCTGCCTTGGTGGAAGCACCGGTGGATAGCGCGCTGCCTCAGTTGGTGTGTTCCGACACCCGCTTAGGGTTGGGGTTGTTGGCGGCTGCCGCACGCCAAGCCTGGCAGGGTCCCCTTGTGGCGGTAACCGGGAACAGTGGCAAAACCACGGTAAAAGACATCACTGCGACGCTTTTAGCATCGCTGGGGCCCGTTCACTCCACCCAAGGCAACCTCAATAATGACATTGGCGCCCCGCTAACCTTGCTGGCGCTTGCGCCTAGCCATCAAGCGGCGGTAGTCGAACTAGGTGCCAATCATTTGGGTGAAATCGCCTGGACGACCCGCTTGGCCCAGCCCAAGGTCGCGATTATCACTAATGTAACCGGTGCCCACGTTGGCGAGTTCGGTGGAATGGGGCAAATCGCCCAGGCTAAGGGCGAGGTGCTGGGTGGCTTGCAGGCTGATGGTGTGGCGGTTTTAAACCGTGACGATCGGTATTTTGCCTACTGGACAGCCTGCGCCGCGCCGCGCCGCGTCATTAGCTACAGCGTTGAGGCAACGGCAGATATCTATGCTGAAGCGCTTTCCTGTGACTCTCAAGGGCGTTATGCTTTCACGCTTAACTATCAACGGCGAGCCCTTGGTCGGGTGCAACTGCCGTTGCTTGGCAAACATAATGTCAGTAATGCTTTAGCAGCGGCCGCAGCGTCACTCAGCTTGGGTGTGTCGGAAGAGCAGGTCATTGAGCGATTAGCGTGTTTAACTGCGCTGCCTAACCGGCTCAGTGTGCTTCCAGGGCCACGGGGCGCGAAGGTGCTCAATGACACTTACAACGCCAATCCAGGTGCAGTCAAAGCGGCATTGGACACTCTGGTGAGTCTGCCGGGGCCGCATTGGTGTGCGTTGGGAGCTATGGGTGAGCTGGGTAGCGATTCTCGCGAGCTACACGCAGAGATTGGCCGTTATGCGGCGCAATTGGGGGTAGAGACGTTTTTAACCCTAGGTGAAGCCGCAAGGCCAGCCAGCGATGCCTTTGATGGTGGATTGCATTTTAATGATCACGCGACGCTTGTGCGTCATCTTCATAATACGTTGCCGCCCAATGCCAGTTTGTTGGTTAAAGGGTCGCGCAGCGCAGGCATGGAACATGTTGTCACCGCCCTGCGCACGGATGAAATAAGGTAAACGCCGTTCATGTTACTTCACTTGGCGAATTTTCTGGCGCAGTATCAATCTGTCTTTCAGGTTTTCAATTATTTAACGCTGCGGGTGATTTTAGCTGCTCTAACGGCGTTATTTTTGTGCTTATGGCTGGGGCCGTGGGTAATAAAGCGCTTGGTCGAAGGGCAAATCGGTCAAGCTGTTCGTGATGACGGGCCGCAGTCACATCTTTCCAAAGCCGGCACGCCCACCATGGGCGGTGCGATGATTCTGATGGCCATGGCGATCAGCACCTTGGTGTGGGGCGACCTGACCAATCACTATGTTTGGGTCGTACTGGGCGTCACGCTGGGTTTTGGCGCTATTGGCTGGGTTGACGATTACCGCAAAGTGGTTGAGAAAAATCCCAGAGGACTGCCCGCACGCTGGAAATATTTTTGGCAATCGGTGGTGGGGTTGAGCGCGGCGTTAATTCTATATTTCACTGCGGCCTCTTCACTGGAAACCAGCTTGTTAATACCTACGTTAAAAGACGTGGCAATACCGCTGGGCGTTTTTTACATCTTGTTAACCTACTTGGTGATTGTGGGGAGCTCCAATGCGGTCAACCTGACTGACGGCCTCGATGGGTTGGCCATCATGCCAACCGTGCTGGTGGCGATGGGGCTGGCTGTGTTTGCCTATGTCAGTGGCAACACATTGTTTGCCAATTATCTGCATATTCCGTTTATTGCGGGCACCGGTGAACTGGCGGTTTTCTGCGCCACCATTGCCGGGGCTGGGCTGGGCTTTTTATGGTTCAATACCTACCCTGCGCAAGTGTTTATGGGCGACGTGGGAGCGCTTGCTCTAGGCGCTGCATTAGGTGTGGTTGCCGTTATCGTCCGGCAGGAAATTGTATTGTTTATCATGGGCGGTATTTTCGTGCTGGAGACCGTTTCGGTCATTTTACAAGTTGGTTCTTACAAGCTAACGGGGCGACGTATCTTCCGTATGGCTCCTTTGCATCACCACTATGAATTGAAAGGTTGGCCAGAACCGCGTGTTATTGTGCGCTTCTGGATTATTACCGTTGTGCTGGTGTTGTTGGGGCTGGCAACACTCAAAGTTCGTTAAACCTTTTATTTTTCATTTTTAACACGGCTGAGCCATTGTCGGCTTGGCTTGAGGGAGCCGGGATGGTTCGTGTTCCACCAGGAATGACGTTAGTAGTGGGGCTGGGGGTCTCAGGGCGGGCGATATGCCGCCACCTGGCGCGACTGGTCGTGCCTTTTATGGTGGCCGACACCCGCGAGGAACCGCCTGGGCTTGCAGCGTTCCGCGACGCGCATCCTGAGGTGGTCGTGCATTGTGGGCCCCTTGAGGTGTTGAACCTTGAGGCAGCGGAAGAGGTGGTGATTAGCCCCGGCGTTGACCCACACCATCCGGTATTGGCGCCGCTCGCGGGACACCTAAACCCGTGCACAGGCGACCCCCGCTTGGTAGGTGAAATGGCCCTGTTTACGCGCGCAACACGTGCACCCATTGCTGCCATCACCGGCTCAAATGCCAAATCAAGCGTGACGACCCTGCTCGGCAAGATGGCTCAGGCGTCGGGCGTCAACGCCGCCGTCGGCGGTAATCTCGGCACCGCCGCGTTGGACCTGTTGGCGCAACAGCCTGACGCCGAGTTATTCATCCTAGAACTTTCCAGTTTTCAGCTTGAAACAACGCCCTGCCTTGGAGCGAAGGTGGCGGCGTTTTTAAATTTATCTGAAGACCACCTAGACCGGCATGGCGATATGCAGGGCTATCGCAAAGCCAAGCAAGGAATTTTCCGCGGTGCGCAACACGCTATCGTGAATGCCGACGATCCAATGACCTTCCCCAGTCATCCGCCTGCCAAGCTGACCCGCTTTGGTCATCAGCCCCCAAGCGGGAACGACTGGGGATTGGCATACCAGCAGGGACGTTTGATGCTGATGCAAGGGGCGACCCCCTGGCTTGATGCCGACCAGCTGGCCATGGTGGGACGGCATCATTACGTTAATGGGCTGGCCGCTCTGGCCATGGGGGATGCGTTAGGTTTTGACCCGGCCGCCATGTGCGAGGCCCTTAAGGCATTCAAAGGTCTGCCTCACCGCAGCGAATTCATCGCCGAACTCAACGGAGTGAAGTGGGTGAATGACACTAAGGGTACCAATGTGGGCGCTACTCTCGCCGCTATTGAAGGCATTGGCACTGGTTTGACAGGTCAGTTGATATTGCTGGCCGGTGGGGTGGGCAAAGGGGCTGATTTTGCTCCTTTGGCGGAGCCATTACGCCGGGCCGCACGCTGCGTTGTGCTTTTTGGGCAGGATGCGCTGCGCCTTGAAGACGCTTTAGCTGGCCACGTCGAGACCCGCTTGGTGCCAGATTTAGCGCACGCAATGGAAGAGGCGTATGCGCTCGCCCAACCGGGCGATTGCGTACTGTTGTCCCCCGCCTGCGCTAGCCTGGATCAATTCGCTAATTATCAGGCAAGGGGTGATGTATTTCGTGATTGGGTGACCCAAAAAGCACAGCAAAGCGAGGCAACCCCATGAAGCGACTACAAGATCTGCGCCAAGCATTGTCCACCCAGGGGATGCCCTGCGATGTTTGGTTAATTGTGATCGCTGTGGTCTTAGCCGGGTTTGGGTGGGTGATGGTAAGTTCCGCCTCAATCGGATTATTGGATGACAGTTATCATTATGCGCGGCAGCACGGCATTTTTCTTGTTTTTGCCGTCTCGATCTGCGTTTTGATGCTATGCGTGCCGCTCGAGGTGTGGCGACAAAATGCTGGCCTGATCCTGCTAGTCAGTATCGCACTCTTAACGCTGGTGCTTTTCATTGGTCAGGAGATTAATGGCAGTAAACGCTGGATAGCGCTGCCGGGGCCGCTTCCCAGCCTGCAAGTGTCTGAGTTTGCCAAGGTTGGCTTGATTCTCTACATGGCAGCCTTTATGTCGCGCTTTACTTATGATCTTCGGCGCAAGCCATTTAGTATGTGGCGGCCGTTGGCCGTATTGGCCGTGCCGGCGGGGCTATTATTTTTAGCCCCAGACTTTGGCGGCATGGTGGTATTTACCGTGTGTGTCATTGGCATGCTGATGATGGCGGGTGCCTCGCTAACGCTGTTGATCGGCAGTGGCAGCCTGTTAGCAACGGGTGCCGTGATGATGGTGGCGCTGGAACCCTACCGTTTGGCTCGCTGGACCAGTTTTCTAGACCCTTGGGCCGATCAGTTCGCGACCGGTTATCAGTTGACCCAGGCATTGATTGCCTTTGGTCGTGGCCACGTCACAGGGACCGGGCTCGGTAACAGCGTGCAGAAGCTGCATTACCTACCTGAGTCACACACCGACTTTATTTTTGCGGTTGTTGCTGAAGAGTTGGGGATGCTGGGTGCCATTACGGTAGTGGTGCTATTTACGCTGTTGATTGCTCGTGCCATGTGGGTAGGGCGTCGAGCTGAGCTTTCAGGCCATTTATTTGGTGCTTACGTCAGCTATGGCATCGGCTTTATTATTGCTGCTCAGGCATTTATCAATATGGCGGTCAGTTCGGGGTTGCTGCCTACCAAGGGGCTGACACTGCCGCTTATGAGCTACGGTGGTTCCAGCTTACTGGTGACGGGCGTGATGATCGGGCTGTTGTTACGCACTGATGCTGAAACGCGTCGTTATCCCAAGCGTGCCTCGACGCCCTATAGACCGCGTCGCGAGCCACGTCTTTCATAGTTTAAGGTTAAGGAGTTGCATGTGACACAGTCAACGCGCCGCGTAATGATCATGGCGGGAGGGACCGGTGGCCACGTGATACCTGCCTTATCATTGGCGCGCGCCTTGATGGTTCAGGGCATTGAAGTTGAGTGGCTGGGCAGTCCGAAAGGTATTGAAAATCGATTGGTTCCCGAAGCGGGTATCCGCTTGCATACCATTGCCATTTCAGGGCTCCGCGGCAACGGCGTGGCGGGCTGGCTGAAAGCGCCATTAAATTTGAGTCGTGCGGTGCTCCAGTCACGTCGCATTATTGCGACTTTCAACCCCCAGGTTGTGGTTGGACTGGGGGGCTTTGCCAGTGGCCCTGGCGGCCTGGCGGCTAAAACATTAGCTATTCCGCTGGTCATTCATGAGCAAAACGCCGTGGCGGGATTGACCAATCGGGTACTATCACGCTTGGCGACGAAAACCTATGCCGCCTTTCCGCAGGCATTTAGCCAGCGGGCGGAAGTGATTGGTAATCCGGTGCGCGACGATATCGCCACTTTGGGCGATACACCGCGGGATGAGGCTGCCATGTCGGCGCGTTGTCTCAGGTTGTTAGTCGTAGGTGGGTCGCTGGGTGCGGTTGCACTTAACGAGCGTCTGGCTCCAGCGATAGCCAAACTGCCGTTGTCTCAGCGTCCAGACGTGTGGCATCAAGCCGGAAAAGCACGCGATAGCGATACTGCAGCGCTTTATGCGAAGCATGGCATAGAGGCACGCGTTGAGCCTTTTATCGACGATATGGCGGCCGCTTACGACTGGGCGGATTTAGTCGTCTGCCGTGCCGGAGCGTTGACCGTTGCCGAGCTGGCAGCAGCGGCAAAGCCAGCGCTGTTGGTGCCTTTTCCCTTTGCCGTTGACGATCATCAGCGGATCAATGCACAGGTGCTTGTCGATGCGCAGGCAGCACTATGCATTGTTCAGTCTGAACTGACTGACGAGCGCCTAAGCCATGAACTGGCAAACCTATTAACGCCCGACACCTTGGCGACAATGGCCGCTAACGCCCGCCAAGCCGCGCACTTAGAGGCGACGCAACGGCTGGTCGCTGGGTGTTTGGCTGTGATACCGCAAGGAGATACTGCGTGACCGATTCTGTAACCAAGGCTGCGGCCTCGCCGGCCACAACTGGCGGCCCAGGAATGCGCCGCATTCGCCGTATTCATTTTGTCGGCATTGGCGGGGCAGGCATGTGCGGCATCGCAGAGGTGTTGGCGAATCAAGGATATGCTGTTAGCGGCAGTGATTTGAAACCGTCTACGGTCACCGAGCGTTTGACCCATTGCGGCGTGAGTATAGCGATTGGCCATGCTGAAGAGCACGTGGCGGGGGCTGATGTGGTAGTGGTGTCGACCGCCATTGATCCTACCAACCCCGAAATTCGCTGGGCCCACGAGCATCGGGTGCCCGTGGTTCGTCGCGCCGAAATGCTCGCTGAGTTGATGCGGTTTCGCCACGGTATCGCGGTAGCCGGCACCCATGGCAAAACCACAACGACGAGTTTGACGGCGACGCTATTGGCTGAGGGTGGCCTTGATCCAACGTTTGTTATCGGTGGTAAGTTGACCAGTGCGGGTACTAACGCGCGGTTAGGCGAGGGCGATTACTTAGTGGCCGAGGCCGATGAGTCGGATGCGTCTTTTCTGCATCTCCAGCCGCTAGTCTCTATTGTCACCAACATTGACGCAGACCACATGGCGACTTACGGCGGTGATTTTTCCCGCCTTAAAAGCACCTTTGTCGAGTTTCTACATAACCTGCCTTTCTATGGGCTAGCAGTGCTTTGTATTGATGACGCCAATGTGCGCGAGCTGAGTGACCAGGTAAAACGTCAGTTTGTCACCTATGGGTTTGATGCGGATGCCGACTATCGGATTGTTGATTTTGCCCAGCATGGCGGCGAAGTTTCTTTCACTGCGTTGCGTCCAGCGGGAGCTGAGCCTCTACCCATTCGTCTGGCGATGCCAGGGCGTCACAATGCACTAAACGCCATGGCGGCGATTGTCGTGGCCACCGATGCAGGGGTTAGCGATACGGCTATCATGCGCGGTTTGGCAGGTTTCGCCGGGGTCGGGCGACGCTTTCAAGTGCATGGACATTACCCCTCTCCGACCGGTGGAGAGGTTATGCTGGTCGACGACTATGGTCACCATCCGCGGGAAGTCGATATGGTGATTCAGGCGGTCCGCGCAGGTTGGCCGGATCGACGTCTTGTTATGCTCTATCAGCCCCATCGCTACAGCCGTACCCGTGATTTATACGAAGATTTTGTGCGTGTACTATCTCAGGTGGACACGCTTGTGCTGTTGGATGTTTACAGTGCAGGCGAAGCGGTTATTCCCGGCGCAGAAGGGCGTACCTTGGCGGGCTCCATTCGCCAGCGGGGGGAAGTCGACCCGCTGTTTGTTGAGCATAAACACGAATTGCCCAGTCTATTAAGCAACGTGCTTCGCCCCGGCGACATTTTGATTACCCAGGGCGCGGGTGATGTAGGTGGTATCTCGCTGCGCTTAGCGCAAGCAAAGATGGCGTTAAATGAGGTAGAGCTGTGAGCGAAGTTAACTTTCAACCCTTGTCGCTAGAGCGAGTCGTCGTAGTGTATGGCGGCCAGTCTGCCGAGCGCGATGTATCTTTAAAAAGTGGTGCTGCTATTCTCGCGGCCCTCAAGCGGCAGGGCGTGAACGTACAGGGCTACGACCTTCGCGAAGGCGGGCTGGCTGGCCTTGAAAAGCTGGCACCGACGGCTGTTTTTGTGGCGTTGCACGGCCGTGGTGGTGAGGATGGCACCTTGCAAGGCGCGCTTGAGCTGCTGGGCATTCCTTACACGGGCAGTGGCGTATTGGCATCAGCATTAGGCATGGATAAGCAACGTACCAAGCAAGTATGGCATGCCCTTGCATTGCCAACGCCTGAGAGCATTATGCTGCATGCCCATGCTGATTGGGCGGGAGTTGTGGCCCAGCTTGGTTTGCCATTGATTGTTAAACCTGTTCATGAAGGGTCGACGCTAGGCATCAGTATCGTTGACGACCAAGCTGCCCTTGAAGCGGCATACCACGACGCGGCACGTTTCGATGCGCGGGTCATGGCGGAGCGATTTATTCAAGGTGACGAATACACCGTGAGTTTGCTGGCCGATCAGGTGCTTCCCGCCATTCGTGTTGAAGTCCCAGGTGGGTTTTACGACTATGAAGCCAAGTATTTAACTGACACGACACAGTACCATTTGCCGTGCGGCCTTAGCCAAGATGATGAAGCTGCCCTAGCAACGCTTTGCCAACAAGCCTTTGCCGCCGTGGGTGGGCAGGGCTGGGGGCGTGTTGATGTGATGCACGACAATGAGGGGCGTTTTTGGCTGCTGGAAGTCAACACCGTGCCGGGCATGACCGACCACAGCCTTGTGCCTCAGTCAGCGGCATATGCAGGTATCGATTTTGACCAGCTCGTCATGCGTATATTAAAAACGGCCGGTCAGCAGAGTGCCTCATGAAAAAACGCCAGGCCTGGTTGGGTGGTTTGATGTTGGGCCTTCTGTTAGTGGCGGGGGGGCAGGCGCTTTGGCTGTGGCTTGATCGCCCCATTGAGCGTGTATCTATACGAGGCGACTGGCAGTATGTTGACGCTGACTACTTGCGCACCCAGTTGGCGCCGGTCGTTGAGGATCGTCAGTGGCTATCCGCTGATCTGAGTGCAATAAGGCGACAGGCTTTACGCATTGGCTGGTTACATGAAGTACGCATTACGCGTGAGTGGCCTAACACGCTGGTATTTGAATTGGTCGAACAAACCCCGGTAGCCCGCTGGAATGACGATTTTTTGCTTAATGAAGAGGGGGAAGCATTTGCGTTCGCCCCATTAGGGGTGCCTCAAGGATTGCCTGATATGGCAGGGCCAGCGGGTAGCAGTGAAGAAGTGCTAAATTACTATCATCAATTAACGCCGCATTTTGCACGACTAGATTTACGTTTAACACAACTACGCTTAGAGCCTCGTGGTGCTTGGCGCTTACAGTTAAATGATAGCGCTTGGGTTATGTTGGGGCGTCGTCAACATGAAGTACGACTGGCGCGTTTAAGTGCTTCCTGGCAGCGCGAATTGAGTCGTTTAAGCGAACGAATCCGTTATATCGATTTACGCTATCCCAATGGAGTGGCGGTAGCTTGGCATGGCGAAAGTGAATTTGATGTGCAAGAAGAGTAACCAGGGGATGAAAGGGTGTTTAAAGGTGTAAAGTAAGCAGTCGCTGTCGGTGAAAACTGCGCGCTTGGGGTTTTATTTCGCTTTTATCGCGACTATTGTGATATTTGACTAGTCGTATTGTGCCAATTGTTTCTATACTATGTGCCAATTGGGATTTATAAATGTTAATCCCATTGATTAAGTTGGCTCATTGCCAAGCGTCACAAAGGCGAAAGTTGGCACTCTTATTAACTAGTGCCCAAGTAGCATTGAGCGTTAATTGTTTTTATTTAAGACGACAAGGAGATTTCCCGACTCATGGCAGGCTCACCCAACGCATCCAACATGGTGGTCGGGCTGGACATTGGAACGTCCAAGGTCGTCGCGATAGTCGGTCAGCCAACTGACGATGGCGGGATTGAAATTGCAGGTATTGGCTCGCATCCCTCGCGGGGCATGAAACGCGGCGTGGTGATTAATATTGAATCCACCGTTCAGTCAATTCAGCGTGCAGTAGAAGAAGCTGAATTGATGGCGGGGTGTGATATTCATTCGGTCTATGTCGGTGTGGCGGGTAGCCATATTAAATCGATGAACTCCGATGGGGTGGTGGCGATTAAAGAGCGCGAAGTAACCCCCTCTGATATTGATCGTGTGATTGACTCAGCACGAGCGCGCGCTGTTTCTGAAGGTCAGCGGGTGCTGCATGTTCTGCCCCAGGAGTTCTCAATTGACGCCCAGGGTGGTATTCGCGAACCTTTGGGGATGTCGGGGGTCCGGCTTGAAGCCCAGGTTCATTTGGTGACGGCCGCGCTTAACGCGGTGCAAAATATTGAAAAATGTGTGCGTCGCTGCGGCCTTGATGTGGATGCCATTATTCTTGAGCAACTGGCGTCCAGCATGGCAGTGCTGACTGAAGATGAGCGTGAACTCGGTGTTTGTATGGTCGACATCGGTGGGGGAACCACCGACATGGCGATTTTTACCGAAGGGGCTATTCGCCATACAGCGGTTATTCCTATCGCCGGTGATCAAGTCACTAACGACATTGCCATGGCGCTGCGAACGCCGACTCAGCACGCTGAAGAAATTAAAGTAAAGTATGCCTGTGCGCTGACGCAGTTAGCGGCAAGTGATGAAATGATCAAAGTACCTAGCGTGGGTGACCGGCCAGCACGGGATCTTTCCCGACAAGCTTTGGCCGAAGTAGTCGAACCACGCTATGAAGAGCTTTTTACGCTGGTCAGAGACGAGCTGCGGCGCAGCGGCTATGAGGATATGGTCGCGGCGGGTGTGGTACTGACTGGCGGTACGTCACGCATGGAAGGCGTGAGTGAACTGGCAGAAGAGATTTTTCACATGCCAGTTCGCATTGCGTGTCCGCAAAATGTAAAAGGGTTGTCAGACGTGGTACGCAATCCTATCTATGCAACGGGCGTTGGTTTACTGCATTATGCATTGCAGGAATCCCGCCATGGGCATGGTCGAGAAAGTCAACGGGGAGTCATCCCTGTGCACAAGGGGCGTACTGACGTCTCCCGGCGTGACGTCAAGGATGGCAGTGCAGCGCTGGCAAGAATCAAAGGCTGGTTCAAAGGAAATTTCTGACAGGGCCGCAAGCGCGGTTCAGGAGACGGGGCTTATGTTCGAATTGGTAGATAGCGCACCCTCGAGCAGTGCGGTCATCAAAGTGGTTGGCGTTGGCGGCGGTGGCGGCAACGCTGTTAATCACATGGTCGAAAGCAACATCGAAGGCGTCGAGTTCATCTGCGCCAACACCGATGCCCAGGCATTGAAACGCGTGTCCGCTAAAACGGTCCTGCAGCTTGGGGGAGAGATCACCAAAGGGCTGGGCGCGGGTGCCAATCCCGACGTCGGCCGTCAAGCCGCGATGGAAGACCGGGAGCGTATTGCCGAGCTTCTCAACGGGGCTGACATGGTGTTCATCACCGCCGGTATGGGCGGCGGCACCGGCACTGGCGGTGCGCCCGTGGTCGCGCAGGTGGCCAAGGAACTGGGCATTCTGACGGTCGCGGTGGTAACGCGTCCCTTCCCGTTTGAAGGGCCTAAGCGGATGCGTGCTGCAGAAGAGGGCATGAAAGAGCTCTCTGAGCACGTTGACTCGTTGATTACCATACCCAACGAAAAGCTGCTCTCTGTCCTGGGCAAGAACGCTACGTTGTTGACCGCTTTTAGCGCAGCCAACGACGTGCTGCTAGGGGCTGTTCAAGGGATTGCCGAGCTAATCACCAGCCCGGGCATTATCAACGTCGACTTTGCCGACGTGCGCACGGTAATGTCAGAGATGGGTATGGCTATGATGGGTACGGGCGGTGCCACTGGCGAAAATCGTGCCCGCGAAGCCGCTGAAAAAGCCATCCGCAGCCCGCTGCTGGAAGATATCGACTTGCATGGTGCGCGAGGCATCCTGGTCAATATCACGGCAGGCCCGGATCTCTCGATTGGCGAATTTAACGACGTAGGCGCCACCGTACAAGAGTTTGCTTCTCAAGAAGCAACGATTGTGGTGGGAACTTCCATCGATATGGAAATGTCCGACGAGTTGCGCGTAACGGTCGTTGCGGCAGGTTTGGATGGTGGGCAGCCGAAAGCGGCAGCCCGTGAACCGGCTCGTCGTGCGACGGAAACCTCTGCCGATTATCGCAAGCTGCAACAGCCGACGGTAATGCGCCAGCAGGCGACCAGTCGTGCCGAAGCCGCTGAGAGTGCTCCTGCGCGCCCTGAAAAACGTCGTGCTGCGGATGCTGACGATTATTTAGACATCCCTGCGTTTCTTCGCCGCCAAGCGGATTGATACAAGCGATTAGGTTCATGCTTCCAGCAAACGAGAGTTTTATTGGTTAAAACCCTCGTTTGCTGTTAAAGTGAACACTGTTTGATAACTTTCATCCCTTGCGGTTTCCCCGTTATTAGAGTTCTACCACTGCCCATGATCAGACAACGCACCCTACAAAATGTCATTCGCGCCACCGGAGTGGGCTTACACTCTGGAAAAAAAGTTCACTTGGCTTTGCGTCCGGCACCCGCCAATACGGGGATTGTGTTTGTCAGAACGGATCTTGACCCAGTGGTTCATGTACCTGCCCGAGCTGAGTTGGTTGAAGATACCAAGCTATGCACCGCGCTCAGCTATCAGGGTGTTAAGGTGGCGACAGTTGAGCATCTAATGTCGGCCTTTGCTGGGCTGGGGATCGATAATGCTTACGTTGATGTTAGCGCGCCGGAAGTTCCCATCATGGATGGTAGCGCCAGCCCATTTGTATTCCTGATTCAATCAGCGGGGATTCTGGAGCAGGAGGCGGCCAAGAAATTTATTCGCATCAAGCGACCCATCAGCGTAACGGAAGATGACAAAGAGGCGACTTTCTTGCCTCATCAGGGCTTCAAGGTCTCATTCACCATCGATTTTGATCACCCGGTGTTCGACCAGCAGAAGCAAAAGGCGCAGATAGATTTCTCTACTACGTCATTCGTAAAAGAAGTCTCTCGTGCCCGTACATTTGGCTTTATGCGTGACCTGGAGTTTCTGCGCTCCAACAATTTAGCATTAGGTGGCAGTCTTGATAATGCGATCGTTGTCGATGACTATCGGATCGTCAATGAAGGCGGACTGCGCTACGAAGACGAGTTCGTCAAGCACAAGGTGTTGGATGCCATTGGTGATCTGTATCAGCTAGGTCATAGCCTGATTGGCGAGTTCCGCGGCGTTAAATCGGGACACGCATTGAACAACCAGCTTTGTCGAGAGTTGATGGCTCAGCCGGATGCGTTTGAAATCGTGACCTTTGAAGAAGAAAAAGCGGTTGCGCCGATTTCCTACGCGGCACCTGCTATGGCGTAATCGCCTGTGCACGCCTTAAGCTTTGAAAACGCACCGCCTCGGCGGTGCGTTTTGCTTTGCGCGTCAATATTATACTTAGTGGGTCGATTCATCGTTGCGCTCGTTAGGATGGTGAGAGCTAGGGGCGTGCGAGGCCAGTCGTTCCAATGCTTGCCTGAGCGCGGGGTGGTTAGTGTCCTGGGCGCAGTCAGCTAGAGTTTTACCCGCCGAACAAGACAGCGAGCGTGTATTGCGTAAAGGGGCTTGGATAGTTCTAATTGGCCGCACTTTAAAGGTAAACCCGGTAACGCCTTCGAATCCGGGTAGTTGATGGATGAGGCTGAGCAGACGTGCTTGTTCATAGCGTAGCCACGTTAGCCATTGCGCTTGTCCGCTGATTAGCGTCAATCGTCCATCGCGAAACCCGCCAACATAAATGTGCTCGCGCATGGGCTCGGGAAGATGCGCCTGCAAGTGCCGCTGCGCCTGATCGATCAGCTTCGAGAGACGCATAAGCTTGCCGATATCGCCCGACTTGCCCATCAGACGGCCGATGGGCTGTGCCTGAGATCGCTTAACCTTTATACTCATACACTTGATTCCTAAGGTATCGCTTAGTGCACCATAAAGGGTGCTCTCGGGCAGCATGCAGTATATCGCCCGGCCATTAAAGCCTAACACGCTCAGGAGCTTGTCCACAGCATGTCGCAAGCGTTAAACATTGCCTCGGTATTGCCACGGCGTCAGCGCCGTCATGGCTTAGCGCGTTGGTGGCTGGCGGGTCTGTTGGTCGGCTGCCTATTACCCACTAACCTGACCTATGTGGAAGCGTTCAGGGGCGGTGAGCGTAGTGTAGTGGCGTGTTTTTGGGTGCCTTCCGTATTGCGTGCCCGAACTCGTTTAATGGCAACCCGGCGGCGCGCTCTGCGACGCTGGTGGGTCGTGATAAAACCCTTCACCTTGTTGTCACCGCAGCGTGCGGTATTTCGGTGTTTTGTAAGTGTGCTCGTTGCTGCACACGATGTGTTCAGTCGTCGTGGCCCGCCGTGCTACCCCCCGTTTTACCGCTGATAAGTCAGCCAACCTTCTTCTTTTATGGAACGGGGTGTCCCCGACAAAGGGCGCTCGCTGCTAGTTGGAAACTACATGATCAATAATTTATTACGTAAAGTCGTTGGTTCTAAGAATGACCGCGATGTTAAGCGCATGCATAAAAGCGTACAGCATGTTAATGCGTTAGAAAGTGAGTTTGAGGCGTTAAGCGATGCCGACCTGCAAGCCACAACGGCTAAGTTACGTCAGCGATTAGACGACGGTGAATCCCTGGACAGTTTGCTGCCAACGGCCTTTGCGGTGGTGCGTGAGGCGAGTAAGCGTGTCATGGGGATGCGCCACTTTGACGTGCAGATGGTGGGTGGGATAACTCTTCACCGTGGGCGTATCGCCGAAATGAAAACGGGTGAAGGTAAAACCCTGGTGGCCACGCTGGCGGTTTACTTAAATGCGCTGCCGGCGAAAGGCGTGCATGTGGTCACGGTGAACGACTATCTAGCGCGTCGTGACGCTGAATGGATGCGCCCGCTTTATGAATTTCTGGGCCTTACCGTCGGGGTTATTTTTGCAGGCCAAACCAGCGCTGAAAAGCGCCATGCGTATCACTGCGATATTACCTACGGCACCAATAACGAATTTGGCTTCGATTATCTACGCGATAACATGGCTTTTTCACTGGAAGATAAAGTCCAGCGAGGCCTTCACTATGCGATTGTGGATGAGGTGGACTCGATCCTTATCGATGAAGCCCGTACGCCGTTAATTATCTCTGGTGCTGTCGACGAAAACACAGACCTCTACAACGTAGTTGATCGTTTATCGCAGCAACTAGAAAAAGGCGAGGTGTCCGAAGACGAGGACGCACCAGTTACCGGCGACTTTTTGCTTGAAGAAAAGCAAAAACAGGTCGAGCTGACCGAGCAGGGCCATAACAAGGTCGAGGCGCTAATGCGCGAGGAGGGGCTACTGGGCGAAGATGACTCCCTCTATGCCGCTCAGAACCTGAACTTGCTTCAGCATATGCATTCGGCGTTGCGTGCGCGTCACCTCTATCACGTTGACGTTGACTATATGATCTCCGATGGTCAGGTGGTGATCGTTGACGAACATACCGGCCGTTCGATGCCCGGACGTCGTTGGTCCGAAGGCTTGCACCAAGCCGTCGAAGCCAAAGAAGGCGTCACGGTGCAGCGTGAGAGCCAGACCTTAGCCTCAACAACGTTTCAGAACTACTTCCGCCTCTACGAAAAACTCGCGGGGATGACGGGGACGGCCGATACTGAGGCCTTCGAGTTCCGCCAGATTTATGGGCTGGACGTCGTGGTGATCCCCACCAATCGACCGCTCACGCGGAAAGACCTCAATGATCTGGTTTATCTTAGTGCGGAGGAAAAGTACGAAGCCATCATCCAGGATGTCAAAGAACAGACAGAGGCCGGTCGTCCTGTGCTGGTAGGTACGGCATCAATTGAAACCTCGGAGTACATCGCGCGGCTAATGCGTGAAGCCAATCTGGCGTTTAACGTACTCAACGCCAAGCAGCACCAAAGCGAGGCGGAGATCATTGCCCAGGCAGGGCGTCCTGGGGCGGTGACCATCGCCACCAACATGGCGGGCCGCGGTACCGATATCGTGTTAGGCGGTAACTGGGAAGCCGAAGTGGCTAAATTACAACAGCCCAGCCAAGCGCAAATTGATGCCCTGAAAGCCGAATGGCAGCAGCGTCACGACGCCGTATTGGAAGCTGGTGGCTTGCATGTAATTGGCTCCGAGCGCCACGAATCACGGCGGATTGATAACCAGCTGCGTGGTCGTGCTGGGCGCCAGGGGGATCCAGGCTCTACCCGCTTCTTCTTATCCCTTGAAGACAGCTTGATGCGTCTATTCGGTTCTGAGCGCGTTAAGCGCCTGATGCAAGCGCTTGGGCTGGAGCGGGGCGAAGCCATTGAACACAAGATGGTCTCCAATGCCGTCGAGCGGGCACAGAAGAAAGTCGAGGGACGCAACTTCGATATTCGTAAACAGCTACTCGAATATGATGATGTGGCCAACGATCAGCGTCGTGTTATTTATCAACAGCGCAACGATGTATTAGCGGCAGATGATGTGGCAGACGCTGTTGCAGGCATCCATGAAGAAGTCATGGATAACAGTATTAGCGATTTTGTACCGCCGCAAAGCCTCGCCGAGCAGTGGGATCTGCCTGGCTTAGAAGCGCATCTAAAAACGGAGTTTAATTTGGATGCGCCGGTGGTGGAGTGGGCCGAGGCGGACCAGCGCTTTAATGAAGATAAGCTACGCGAGCGCCTTCACACCATGCACCGTGAAGCCTATGCCGCTAAAGTGGATGCCGCCGGTGAAGCGCTGATTCGCCGCTTTGAAAAGCAGGTTATGCTGCAAGTGCTGGATACTCGTTGGAAAGAGCACCTGCAATCTATGGATCATTTGCGCCGCGGTATCCATCTCCGTGGCTATGCGCAAAAAAATCCTAAGCAGGAATACAAACGTGAAGCGTTTGAACTCTTCCAGCAGTTGCTAACTAACATCAAGGCAGACGTAACGCGGATTCTCAGTCATGTACAGGTGCGCCAGCCTGAACAAGTGGAAGCACTTGAGAAAAGGCGTCGTGAGGCATTAGAACGCGAAAAAGCTACCGCTGATAGCCGGCATGATGAGCCAGAATCGCCGGGGACCGATGACAGCGACACTCCCCAAGAAGCTCCCGGCGCAGATGGTCGCCCCGTTCGCCGTGAAGGGCCCAAAGTAGGGCGCAATGATCCCTGCACGTGTGGCTCAGGTAAAAAATATAAGCAGTGCTGCGGTAAACTTAACTAAGCGCTATGAACCACGCCAAAGGAGAGCCATATGGCGGTAGGAACGATGCCTTTTCCCCATATGCCACCCCTTGAGGGGGTGCGTTTGGGCTCGGCAATGGCAGGGATTAAAAAGCCGAACCGTCGCGATGTCGTGGTGTTTGAACTTCCCGAAGCGTCAACGGTATCGGGAGTGTTTACCCGTAACGCCTTTTGTGCCGCCCCGGTAACGGTGGCCAAGGCTCATTTGCAGCTTGCGGGTAAAAACGGCGAGGTGCCTCGCTATTGGTTGATCAATACGGGCAACGCCAATGCGGGGACAGGAGACGCAGGTCATCGTGATGCGTTGACCTGCTGTGCGGCGCTTGCCCAGCACGCGCGTGTCAACGATGCAGCGGTGCTGCCGTTCTCAACGGGCGTGATTGGGGAGCCGATGCCCATGGCGCGATTGCTGGACGGCATCCCGGTGGCGTTTGCAGACCTGGCGGCTGATAGTCAAGCCTGGCAGCATGCGGCTGAAGGTATTTTGACGACGGACACGCGTCCCAAGGGGGCGAGTGTCACCTTGACGATGGGAGACAGCGAGGTCGTCATCAACGGTATCGCCAAAGGATCGGGGATGATTAAGCCCAACATGGCAACCATGTTGGGCTTTGTGGTGACCGATGCTGGCGTTGAGCAAGCATTGCTGGATCGCTTGCTGCGCGAAACGGTCGACCGGTCGTTTAACTGTATTACCGTGGACAGCGATACCTCAACCAATGACGCTTGTATGCTGGCAGCCACCGGCACGGGCGCGCGGATTGAAAGCGAAGCGCACATTGAGATATTCCGCAACGGCTTGCAGCGGGTAATGACGGAGCTGGCGCAGGCGATTATTCGCGATGGCGAAGGCGCGACCAAGTTTGTCACATTGCAGGTTGATCAGGCCCATACGCGCCAGGAGGCACTCGATGTCGCCTTTACCGTGGCTCACTCCCCGTTAGTCAAGACGGCGCTATATGCATCAGATGCTAACTGGGGCCGTATTTTGGCAGCGATTGGCCGTGCACCAGTGGATGAGTTTGATGTAAAGAGGGTGACGGTTGAGTTAGGCGACGTGCGCCTGGTGGAAAACGGCGGACGGGCTGAAGGGTATACGGAAGAAGCCGGCAGCAGAGTGATGGCTGAAGACGAGATAACGATACGCATCAGCTTGGGTCGAGGACAAGAAAACGCCACCGTATGGACCTCGGATCTCTCCCATGACTATGTATCGATCAACGCCGATTATCGTAGCTAGCGAATGTGAGCCGTTGTCGCTCACTCGTCGTCAAAGCTAGCGTTAATGCAGCAAGATAACACCGCCAATTGCCTAGCGGGTATGCACACAGTGGATAAAGACGTAATGAATATCATGGTTAAACGACGGGTTCATGTGGCGGCAGCGGCCATTATCAGCGCTGACCAGCGGCAGGTGTTAATTGCCAGGCGTCCATCAAACGTGGATCACGGTGGGTTATGGGAGTTTCCAGGCGGTAAGCTGGCGCCCTATGAAACCGGGTTAGAAGGTTTGAAACGCGAGCTGCATGAAGAGCTGGGTGTCGAAATTGTCAATGCACAGCCGCTGATCCGGGTGCATCACGAGTACTCGGACAAGCACATATTGCTAGATGTATGGCAGGTGCATGCTTTTGCCGGCGAGCCGTTTGGTCGTGAAGGTCAGGCGGTGCGTTGGGTGCCGATGGAAGAGCTGGTCAATTATCCGTTCCCGGCGGCCAATCTGCCTATTTTGCGCGCCGTCATGTTACCGACTGAATACCTGATTACCGGCGAAGAAGCCGATGAAGCCCGTTTCGAGGCCTTGTTAACCCGTGCGCTGGAAGAAGATCACATCCGCTTAGTCCAACTGCGTGCTAAGCAGCTAACACCCGAGGCCTATGTGGCTCGGGCTGAACGAGCGCTCACCTTATGCCGTGAGGTCGGTGCACGGTTACTGCTCAACGGCGACCCGTCGTTACTCGACCAGGTGGATGCCGACGGTATTCATTTAACGAGCGAACGACTTATGCAGCTAGAGCGTCGTCCCATCGCAGAACACAAATGGTTATCGGCTTCGACCCATGATCCCAAGCAGTTGGCGCAGGCCGCCACTCTGGGCTGTGACTTTGTGACATTGTCGCCATTGCGTACTACGCCGTCGCACCCTGAAGTAGCCCCCATGGGCTGGCATGATTTCCAGCAGTGGGTAGAGCGGGCTGGCATGCCGGTGTTTGCCCTTGGTGGAATGACCCGTTTTGACGCCAACCATGCCCGCGCCGTCGGCGCACAGGGCATTGCCTCTATTCGCGATTTCTGGAAGTAATGCGGGCATAGAAAAACGCCTGCCCGGCGAGCCGGGCAGGCGTTTTGCGTTGGTTGAGACATTGTAAAGCGCTAGTCTCTGAAACGGCGTGTTAATTCGCCGTAGGCATCAATGCGCCGGTCCCGCAGGTAAGGCCAAATGCGCCGAGTGTTTTCGCTGCGCGCCATATCGATTTCCACTATCAGTTGCTCTGCCGTTTCGCCTGCCCTGGCCAGCAGTTCTCCTTGTGGGCCGCAGACAAAACTGCCTCCCCAGAACTGGATGCCACCCCCGGTGCCAGAAGGGTCAGCCTCAAACCCAACGCGGTTAGCGACAATCACGGGTAAGCCGTTGGCGACGCCGTGGGCGCGCTGAATGAGCGTCCATGCGTCCTGCTGGCGGGCTTTTTCGGCATCGTCATCGCCGGGGTCCCAGCCAATCGCCGTGGGGTAGAGGAGTAAGTCGGCCCCGGCAAGCGCCATTAGCCGCGCAGCTTCGGGGTACCATTGGTCCCAGCAAACCAATACGCCCAAACGGCCCACGGAGGTATCAATGGGTGTAAAACCTTCGGCGCGCTCGGTGTCGTGGTCGCCTGGGGTGAAGTAAAATTTTTCGTAAAACCCGGGGTCATCGGGAATGTGCATTTTGCGGTAGTGGCCAACCCGCCCTAGGGCTCGGTCGTAAACCACCGCGGTATTGTGGTAAAGCCCAGGCGCACGACGTTCAAATAGGGAGCCAACCAGAACAATGTCCAGCTCACGGGCCAGCTTGGCAAGCTGTTGTCCCGTTGGTCCGTCTAGTGGCTCTGCCAAATCAAAAAGTGCAGGGTCTTCATACTGACAAAAGTAGTGCGTCGCATGAAGCTCCTGAAGTAAGACCAATTGCGCGCCGCGCTGAACGGCCTCACGAATGCCAGCTTCGCTGGCCGCTAAACTTTTGGCCTTATCGGGCCAAGCAGGTTGTTGCACGACGCCAACGGTTAGAGGACTTGGCATGACGACTCCATATCAGGCGGGTGAGCAACGGCAAGCGTACCGCGGGGTAGTTGCATGGTTAAGCAATGCAGGCTGCCGTGCTGACGAATGACGTGACTGCACTCAATGGGAATAAGCGTATGCTCAGGAAAGGCCGCCGCCAAGGCTTGTAGCGCGATAACATCGGCGGGATCCCCATACGTGGGTACCAGAACAGCCCCATTAATAATCAAAAAATTGGCGTATGTGGCGGGCAGTCGTCGGCCATCGTCTGGAGCATAGCAGGCATTTGGCCAGGGTAGCGGGACCAACTGATAGGGTTCGCCGTTACGTTTGCGAAACGCCTGTAATTCCTGCTCCATCGCTTGTAGGGCGTCGAAGTGAGGGTCTGTCGGGTCGTCACAACGTACATAAGCGATGGTTCCGGGGTTGCAAAATCGCGCTAGGGTATCGATGTGGCTGTCAGTATCGTCACCTTCTAAATAACCCTGGGTTAGCCATAATACGCGGTCAATGCCCATATCCTGATACAGCTGTGCTTCAAGGGTGCGCCGCGTCATCTGCGGATTGCGGTTAGGGTTAAGCAGGCAGGCTTCGGTGGTGAGCAAGGTGCCTTCGCCATCTGTCTCAATCGCGCCACCCTCCAGCACTAGATCGCGGGTACTGACAGGGCAGTTCCATAGGCCTGACTCAGCAAGCCGCTGCGTTAACCGGTTATCTTGGTTGGCGGGAAATTTGCCGCCCCAGCCGGTAAAAGTGTAATCCAGCAGTTGCAATCTACCCTCTTCATCGGCGACGGTAATCGGCCCGTGATCGCGCGCCCAGGTATCGTTGGTGGGCGCGACGCGCAACAGTATCTGACCTTCGGGTACCCCATAGGCATCGAATGTTGCTGTCAGACGTGCGCGTATGGCAGCGTCAGGCACGCTGATGATTACCCGCTGATAACGTGTCACGGCGACGACGATGCGCTCCAGCGTGCCTTCAATGCACTCCAAGAGCGCCTGCCAATCGCCATCCGGGCGTGGCCAGGTAAGTTGAATGCCATCCTGGGGATGCCATTCGGGTAATAAACGATAGGTCGAAGTCGTCACGTATAATCGCTCGCAGCGAAGATGAAAAGAGGCATGCTAAGCGCTTGCCGAACCGGCGCAATGTAGGGGCTCAAGTCAAAAGTTGCAAGTCCTGATCACGACAAGGGAACGCTGGCGACTGATGTGTCTCTAAAGCCCGTTTACACATGCAGGGATGCTAAAAAAACCGTACCATGAGCGCTGACTTATAAGGAATGACGCCATGCTTGATCGTTTGCCTTTTCTGGTGGGGCTGCGCTACGTGCGCGCTAAACGCCGAAACCATTTTATTTCATTTATATCGCTGACCTCTATGCTCGGATTGATGCTGGGGGTGGCCGTTCTTATTCTCGTTCTTTCGGTAATGAACGGTTTTGATCACGAGCTACGTACTCGCGTATTGGGAATGGTGCCGCACGCCAAAATTGAAGCCCGAGAGGGTATGGTGGAGTGGCAGTCGCTAGCCGAAGAGCTCATGGAGCGTGACCGTGTTGAGGGGGTAGCCCCTTACGTGGAACAGCAGGGCATGTTTTCGGTTGGCGGACGCAACGAAGGGGCAATGGTCAACGGCATTGATCCTGAGTGGGAAGACAAGGTGTCGATTATTGGCGATCACATGCAGCAGGGCGAGCTAAGTGACCTGGTGCCCGGTGAGTGGAACGTGGTGCTGGGCTCCATGCTGGCCCGACGATTGGGCGTCGAAGTGGGCGATCAAGTGACCTTGCTTGTTCCTGAGGCTTCTATTACCCCCGCTGGCGTGTTTCCTCGCCTTAAGCGCTTTACCGTTAGCGGTATCTTCAGCGTAGGTGCCGAGCTGGACGCAAATTTAGCCTATGCTAATATTGAGGATATGCAGAAATTAGGGCGTCTGAATGATGCCATTGGCGGGCTGCGCCTTGAGTTGGATGACTTGTTTGTCGCCGGTAGTGAGACACAAGACATTCTCAACGAACTGGGGCCAGGCTATCGCGGCAGTGATTGGACATACTCCCAGGGCAACCTTTTCCAAGCGATTCAGATGGAAAAGCGCATGATCGCGCTGTTGTTGACCGTCATTATCGCCGTAGCAGCCTTCAATATTGTGTCCACCTTGGTCATGGTCGTCACTGACAAGCGTGCCGACATCGCGATATTGCGAACCATCGGTGCCACCCCACGTTCGATTATGGGTATTTTTATCGTGCAAGGTTTAGCCATTGGCCTGATTGGCATTGCCTTTGGCGTGGCGGTGGGTGTGCTGCTGGCCCTGACGATCTCAGACCTGATCGGCTGGGTTGAAGGCTTTATGAATATTAAGTTCTTAGACGCAGGGGTCTATTTCATTAGTGATTTGCCGTCGCGTTTACACTTTGAAGATGTCCGCGACATTGTGCTGGCTGCCTTTGGGTTGACCTTCTTGTCAACGTTATACCCAGCTTGGCGCGCGGCTCGTGTCCAACCTGCGGATGTGCTGCGCTATGAATAAGGATGCCAACATGTCTGAAACGACATCGACTCAAGCCCCTGTGATGCTCAATTGCCAAGGATTGACCCGCACCTACAACGAAGGGCCACAGGATTTAACCGTGCTCGATACGCTGGACCTTCAAGTGCATGCGGGTGAACGCGTGGCCATTGTGGGTAGCTCGGGGTCGGGCAAGACCACGTTGTTGAATCTGTTAGGCGGCCTGGACAGGCCCAGCGAAGGTAGCGTGGTGATCGCCGACCAGCCCCTATCGGGGTTGAATGAGGCCGCTTTGGGGCGGTTTCGCAACCGCTATATCGGGTTTGTTTACCAGTTTCACCACCTGCTGGCGGAGTTTACGGCGGTAGAAAATGCCGCACTGCCGTTGATCATTCGTGGGCAAGCCAAGAAAACCGCTGAGCAACGCGCCATGCAGATTTTGTCGCGAGTGGGCATGCAAGACAGGGCTGATCATAAACCAGGCGAGTTATCCGGGGGGGAACGTCAGCGGGTGGCGATTGCCCGCGCGTTGGTCACCGACCCAAGCCTTGTCTTGATGGACGAGCCTACGGGTAATTTAGACCAAACCACGGCGGCCACTATCCTTGCGTTGATGGATGAGCTTGCCCAGGAAAGCGCCTGTGCCTTCGTGATTGTTACCCACGATATCAGCCTGGCTGCTCATCAAGATCGGGTGATGAAGTTGGATGCAGGTAAACTCGTGGCGCAGCCTTAATCGTCAAATTCGGCTTCGATGCTAGCGCGCCGCAGCCGACGTTTTTGGCGGCGGCGTTTCCAGTGGTGAGAAACGTGCCAGCGCCAGATTAGGCGCACCGCAACGTTGGCCACCACTGCCAGTACCAGCGCTGACACCAATGACCCCAGTAATAGCGCGGGCATAAGGTCGTGCATTTGCTCGGCTAGCCAGCGCGTTGAGATGCGTGAAGGCGCTTCGCGGACCGGTGTGTCCAGAAAGAAGGTGCCAATCCAATAATTACCGTAAAAAAACAGCGGCATTGTTAGTGGGTTGGTGATCCATACGAGGCCGACCGCCAGCGCTAGGTTGCAACGAGTTAAGCGAGCGCCAAGCGCGGCCGCTACCATTTGGCAAGGAATGGGCAGCATGGCGCAGAACAGGCCAACGCTAAACGCATTGGCAACGCTGCGACGAGTTAGTTGCCATAAACCCGGATCGGCGATTAGCGGGGCCATGAAACGGAGCGACCGCTGACGCTTGATGGTATCGGGCTTGGGCATGTAACGCTGCAAAAAACGGCGAGGCATGTCAGACACTCTTGCCTATGAATGCCGCCCATTATCCACAAGGGGCAGGCTTTCGGCTACGGCAAGACGCGGGTAAGCGTGAGCCAGGGAGGGCAATATGCGCATTGGGCTTGCCATGCCAGCAGCGTTGGCAGTAATGACAGGTGGGGCGCTGGGTAACTGGCTTGGGCCAAGCGGTAGCACCACGCTTTTGACCACCATATTAGCTAGTTTGCTGCTAATGCTTGCAGCAGTGCGTTTTCGCTACTGCCTGTGGTTAGCGATTGTTTGTTGGGGGGTAGTGGCTGTCCAGTCCCAATGGGCACGCCAGTTGCCGGAGGGGCTTACTGGTGAGGATGTCAGAGTAGAAGGGCGGGTGGCGCACTCCCAGCAGGTTGCCGGAGGTTTGCGCTTGTTGCTGGAGGTGGACCACTGTGTGGCTCCCGCTCAGCGACCAGACTGCCAACGTCTCAAACGGGTACGGGTCAGCGCTTATGATCTTGAGGCATCCACACCCCAGCCGGGCGAGCGCTGGCGGATGACCTTGCGGTTACGGCCGCCCAATGGGTTTATGAACCCGGGCGCCTTCGATTTTGCCCACTGGCTTTGGCGGGAAGGTATTCATGCCACCGGGTATGTGCGCCAAGAGCCGCCTCCGCAGCGGCTAGCCCCAGCCCCGTTCTCGCTGCGGCATCAAGCGCATTCCATGCTAGAAGAGCAACCGCTGGCACCGCGAACCCAGCGCTGGCTAGCGGCACTTACGCTTGGATTGGGTGATCAGCTTACCCAGGAGGACTGGGAATTACTTAACGCCAGTGGAACCACTCATTTGGTCGTCATCTCTGGCTTGCACGTGGGGTTAGTGGCGTCATTTGTGTTGTTACTGGCAACTCGCTCAGCGCGTTTAATAACGCCTGGCAACTGGCGCTTGCGTGCTTGGCCATGGTGGCTATCCGGGATGTCAGCGGTAGGCTATGCGGTCTTGGCGGGAATGGCGCCGCCCGCGATGCGCGCCATGATCATGAGTGTCGTCGGGTTATGGGTGTTGAGTGGCCGTCATGCACCGGGGCCGTGGCAAGGCTGGTGGTTAGCACTTGCGGCGGTGTTAATGGTTGATCCCATTGCCTTATGGCGGCCAGGGTTGTGGCTATCGTTTCTAGCGGTGGCCTGGCTGATCATCATCTGGCAGGGGCGGGCTCGTCCACAGGGAGTGCGCGGATGGTGTTGGGCATTGCTGCGTTCTCAGTTACTGCTAGCCCCACTCATAGCGGCTGCGGTACTTATTGCGTTTGGCCGCGTGGCACCTGCCGCCCCGCTGATTAATCTTGTCGCCGTGCCCTTTATGAGCCTTGTGATGGTGCCGTTGGCGCTTTTGGGTTGGTTGTTGACGCCGTTGCCTTATGCGTCGACGGCGGCTTGGTGGTTGTTCGAGCAGGGGCTTGGTGGCTTCTACCATGCTCTGGAGCACGCGGTAGTACATTGGCCGCTGTGGGAGCCTCCCCGATATTTGCACTTGCCGTGGGCCTTGGGGCTTTTTCTGACGGCGTTATGTTGGGGACTGCCCGGCACAGCAACGTGGTTGAAGCGCGGCTCGCTTATCATGGTCATGTTGGTGCCTTTTTGGCCTGTATCGCAAGGTCCTTCGAATGGCGAGTTAACCATCACCGTATACGATGTGGGGCAAGGGCAGTTGATCGAACTGCGCAGTGCTCATCATCGTATGCTAGTGGATACTGGCCCGCGCTATCGCTCAGGGTTTATGCCATTGGAAACGCTATGGCCGCCCGGAAGGCATTTTGATCAGGTATTGGTTAGCCATGCGGATACCGACCATGCCGGCGGCGTGCAGGCGCTGCTCGATCAGCATCAAGTTGATGAGTGGCGTGCGCCGAACAGTGAGCCACTCGCGGTGGAGACCCGATCCTGTGAACGAGGCGATCAGTGGCAGCGCGATGGCGTTCACTATCAAGTATTGTGGCCTAACGCTGATCAGGCCGATTCCTCGGCAAATGACCGTTCGTGCGTGCTATCCATTCAAGTGGGGCAGCAGCGTGTGTTGATCACTGGGGATGTAAGTCGCCAAGTCGAAAGGCGTTTGATAGGCGATGTGGACCCGCCAATCACAGCGTTGGTGGCCGGCCACCACGGCAGTGCCTCAAGTTCGGGGCTGCAATTCGTGCGGGCGGCAGACCCTTGGCATGTTATTTTTAGTGCCGGACGAGACAATCCTTTTGGTCATCCTAACGATGCCGTTGTGCGGCGTTTTCGAGAGCAGGGAAGTTGTTTATGGAATACGGCGCATGACGGAGCGATACAACTTAAGCTCTCACCCGACGCTCCGCTTGAAATAAATACCCATCGCCGAACGGCTAATCCGCGACAGCGGTGTTGATGCTGTGCGCCATCAGGTAGAATTTCCCCCACTGCACGCTATTGCTAGGAGCTCGTGTGACTGAATCAGGCTGGGTCCTCTATAAACGTTTATTAGGCTATGTGAAACCGCATTGGCGAGCCTTTAGCCTGGCGCTGGTGGGGTTTGTCATTTACGCCGCGTCGAGTACGGCGCTGGCCGAAATGATGAAACGCTTGATTGATGGTATCCAAAATCCCGACGCCTCATTCCGGCTGTTTCTGCCGCTATTCGTCATTATTATGTTTACCGCGCGGGGTATCGGCACCTTTCTGAGCACCTATTTCATGGCCTATGTGGGGCGTTATGTGATCCACACCCTGCGGTGTGACGTCTTTGCCCATATGCTCCATTTGCCCGGCATGTTTTTTGACCATCATTCCAGTGGTCACCTGGTGTCGCGGGTCACCTATCACGTGGAGCAGGTCGCCGGGGCGGCGACCAAGGCCTTCACGATTCTGTTGCGCGAGGGACTCTTCGTGATTGGTCTGCTGGGCTACTTGTTCTGGACCAACTGGCTGCTGACGCTGCTATTCCTGGGGGTCACCCCGATTATCGCGGGCGTGGTCAGCTATGCCAGCAAGCGTTTCCGGCGGCTTTCCAAACGTATTCAGCACTCGATGGGTGATGTGACCCACGTAGCGTCTGAGGCGCTATCGGGTCACCGGGTGGTACGCACCCACGGCGCTGAGATGTATGAAAAACAGCGCTTCGAACGCGTCAGCGAAGAGAACCGTCGCCAAAGCATGAAAGAAGCTATGACCCGCGCCATCAGTTCGCCGGTGATTTTGATTCTGGTGGCAATCTCGATGGCCATTCTCGTCTGGCTGGCCATGGCCCCGGCGTTGATGGCGAGCATGACACCGGGTGAGTTTGTCGCGTTTATTACCGCCGCTGCGCTAATGATCAAGCCGGTGCGCCAGTTGACGGAAATTAACAGCGAGATCCAAAAGGGCATCGCCGCGGCGTCGGAACTGTTCGGACTGCTGGATGTCGCCCCTGAGAGTGATAACGGCACGTACCGTGTCGAACGGCTGGCGGGCGACGTCAAGCTTGAAAACCTCAGTTTCCGTTATGCCGATGACCAACCCTTCGTCCTGCGTGATATCAACCTGCAAGTGGCGCCTGGTGAAATGGTAGCCATCGTGGGGCGTTCTGGCAGTGGAAAATCGACTCTGGTGAGTTTGCTGCCGCGTTTTTACCATCCCAGTGAAGGACGCATTAGCGTCGATGACGTGCCGCTTGAAGAGTACGCATTGCGTCCCCTGCGTCAGCAAATGGCGTTGGTGTCCCAGCAGGTCACGCTGTTCAACGCCACGATTGCCGACAACATTGCGTATGGCGTGGATAACCCCGACCCTTCCGCCGTAAAAGCGGCGGCTGAGGCGGCCTATGCCGATGAGTTTATTGATCAGCTACCCAAAGGTTACGCCACAGTGGTGGGGGAAAACGGCGTGATGCTGTCAGGCGGCCAGCGCCAGCGATTGGCTATTGCGCGGGCAATCTTCAAGGATGCCCCTTTGTTAATCCTGGACGAGGCAACGTCCGCCCTGGATACCGAGTCAGAGCGTTATATCCAAAAGGCGCTCGAAGATGTTTGCCAAGGGCGCACGACCCTGGTGATTGCCCATCGGTTATCCACCATTGAACGCGCCGACCGAATCATTGTGATGGACCAGGGGCGTATCATCGAACAGGGCAGCCATCAAGCGCTGCTGTCGGCAGGCGGTGCTTACGCCGCGCTGCATCAGTTGCAGTTTCAGGAGCCGCAGTGAAGCTTGCTGAGCGTTGGCTTGCTGGTGCCTATCAGGGTAGCCGTTGGCTGTGGCCGTTGCGGCCGCTAGGTCGGCTTTATCAATGGCTGATGCAGCGTCGAGCAAATCAGTACGAACGCGGCAAGCGAACCGTCTGGCGTGTGTCCGTTCCGGTGATCATTGTGGGTAATATCACCTTGGGCGGCACCGGCAAGTCGCCGTTGGTGGCATGGCTTGGGCGTCGGCTAGTGGCACAGGGATGGTCGCCGGGAATCGTGTCACGCGGCTATGGCGGCAGTGCCAAGCGCTATCCCCTGCGGGTAACGACGGCCACCCCCGTGACTGAAAGTGGCGATGAGCCGCTGATGCTCGCCCAGCAAACAGGGCTTCCGGTCATGGTTGACCCGCAGCGTGGCCGGGCAGCGGCCGCGCTGGTTGAAGCTGGCTGTGACGTGATTATCAGCGATGATGGATTGCAGCATCTTGCCCTGGCACGCGATATTGAGTTGGTGGTCATTGATGGCGCGCGTGGGTTAGGCAATGGTTGCTGCTTACCGGCAGGCCCTTTACGCGAACCGTCTAGCCGATTGAAGCGTGCCGATGCCGTGATCGTTAATGGCGACACAGCGTGTGAACTGCCGGTGGAGACCGTCACCATGCGCCTTACGCCATGTGCTTGGCGGCGTATACATGATGGCCAGCGGTTTCCACTGATGCCGCTGCCGTTTACGGGGCCGGTTAACGGTCTGGCGGCCATTGGCAACCCCCAGCGGTTTTTTGCTGTGTTGGCGTCGCTGGGGGTGGAAGGTGAATGGCACCCTCTGGCGGATCACCAGCCGTTGACGGAGGTCTTATTGAACCAGTGGAGAGGGCGCCCGCTAGTGATGACCGCCAAGGATGCCGTGAAATGTCAGGCGTTTGCCCCACCTGATAGTTGGGTTCTCGACGTGGAAGCATCGCTTCCACCTGATTTTGAGCACTGGCTGGCAGACAAACTGTCAGCACTTACCTGAGGCAGGAGAAACTCTCATGGATAAGGAACTGCTGGCAATGTTGGTCTGCCCGCTGTGTCAAGGCAAACTGAAGTATGACCGTGAGGCCCAGGAGTTGCATTGTGTTTACGATGGTCTGGCCTATTCGATTGACGAGGGAATCCCGGTCATGTTGCCCGAAGCTGCCCGCCCGCTGGACGTTGACGAAAAGCTTCCCCCATCACCGGGTCGCACAGGAGAGGGATGAATGACCTTGGCGTTTACCGTGGTGATCCCCGCTCGCTATGGGTCAAGTCGATTGCCCGGCAAGCCGTTGCTGGACATTGCAGGCGAACCGATGATCGCTCATGTATGGCGGCGTGCCTGTCAAAGTCGGGCCAGCCGTGTGGTCGTGGCTACCGACGATGCGCGCATTCAAGCGGCCATGCAGCCTTACGGCGCCGAAGTCGTCATGACGCGTCCGGATCATGCTTCTGGGACCGACCGGCTGGCTGAAGTAGCTGATCAGTTGGCGCTGGATGAGTCGGCGTTGGTAGTCAATGTTCAGGGCGATGAGCCATTAATCCCCCCGGCGCTGATCAATCAGGTTGCCGAGCGCTTGGCAGACGATGGTGAGGCGTCCATTGCGACGCTGGCAGAACCAATTACCGATATCGACTCCCTGTTTAATCCTAATGTCGTAAAAGTCGTTCGTTCGTTTCAGGGGCGGGCGCTGTATTTTTCAAGGGCGCCCATCCCCTGGGACCGTGAGCAATTTTCTGCGCCGCCAACGGTGCTCCACACCGATGCGTGGCTACGTCATATCGGCCTTTATGCCTACCGGGTCAGCTTTCTCCACGCCTACTGCGAATGGCCCGCCTCCAGTTTGGAACAGCTTGAGCAGCTTGAGCAGTTGCGCGCTCTCCAACATGGCCATGCGATTCAGGTTGCTTTGGCCTGTGACGTAAACCCGGCAGGGGTCGATACGGCTGAAGACTTAGCCCGCGTGCGTGCGTTATTAACGCCAACGTCGCAGAAGGAGTGAACTGTGAAAGTGCTGTTTGTTTGCTTGGGTAATATCTGCCGGTCGCCTACCGCTGAAGGGATCTTTCGCCGTGAATTGGCACATGCCGGATGGCAGGATCGGGTGGGCGTCGACTCCTGTGGTGTGGGGCATTGGCATGTGGGCAGTAGCCCCGATCTGCGCGCTCAGGCGGCGGCTAAACAACGGGGTATCGATATCAGTGGCTCAAGAGCTCGCCAGCTCAAGCCCCAGGATTTTATGGATTTCGACTATGTACTGGGTATGGATAGCGATAACCTGCGTGCCATGCAAGCCATGAAGCCCGACCACGCCAACGCGCATGTCGGGCTGTTTCTGGACTTTGCCGACATGGCGGAGAACGAAGTGCCGGACCCCTACTACGGCGGCGATGAAGGTTTTGAGCACGTGCTAAACCTGCTGGAAGCCGCTGCTAAAGGGCTGGTCGAGCATATCCAGCGTGGCCGCTGAGATGAATGTACCGGGCGTCCAGCAAGAAGTAGACCTCAGTGGTGCCAATACGCTGCGCCTGCCGTGTAGGGCTGAGCGTTACGCCGCGCCTGGCACGCTTGCTGAGTTGCAGCGGGTGCTTGCTGTGGCCCGCCATGAAGGCTGGTCGATTACTGTGCTGGGTGGAGGCAGTAATGTGCTGTTACCCGCAAGGCTTAGTGGCATCGTGATCAGGCCATCGCTTAATCAATGGTGGGTACAAGCGCAGGGAGGCCAACTACTTGCCCATGTGGGCGCAGGGGTTAATTGGCACCGTCTGGTCATGGCGCTGGCGGCGTCGGGTTTATGGGGCACCGAAAACCTTGCCTTGATCCCAGGCGATAGCGGTGCGGCTCCAGTGCAAAATATAGGCGCCTACGGTGTTGAGCTTGCGGATGTGTTAGCGGCTGTGCAAGTAGTGGAGCGGGCAACCGGCAAGGTGCGCTGGTTAAGCTGTGATGCTTGCCAGTTTGGCTACCGCGACAGCATCTTCAAAGGTGCACTCGCGGAAAGCGTAATTATTACTCGAGTGGTACTGAAACTTTCGCGTTTGCCCAGGCCGACGCTCGGCTATGGGGATTTGGCGATGCGCGTCCCTGAATCGCCCACGCCGCTGGCGGTGGCAAACGCCGTATGTGCTATTCGTGGTGAGAAGTTGCCGGACCCTAAAGAACTGGCCAATGCGGGCAGTTTTTTCAAAAACCCGTTCGTGACCGATCAGTTCGCCGAGCAACTACGCCAACGCTATCCCGATATGCCCTGTTTTCCCCAGGGTAATGGGCAAACAAAGTTGGCAGCGGGTTGGTTGATTGACCAGTGTGGCTTGAAAGGATTTCGCAAGGGGGCTTTCGCGGTTCATGAGCGTCAAGCGCTAGTGCTCGTCCATTTCGGGGGCGGAGATCGCCAGGGTTTGCTTGCGTTAGCCAATAGCGTTGCGGCACAAGTGGCTAAACAGTTTGGAGTGACGTTAACCTCAGAGCCCCGCTTGATAGCGGCCTAATCTCAACCTGAGCAAAAGAAAACGCCCCGCATAAGCGGGGCGTTTAGGTTTCAGTGCACGTAGCGATTAGTCGGTGCTAGCGTCCTGCGTCTGTTGCTTGCGCCGAACGCGTGGATCATTGTGCGCACGACTGCGACGACGACGTGGTTTGACGGCCTCGTCGGCCACGGCTTCGCTGTTTGTAGCCGGTTCTTGCGCATCGGCAGGCGTCGCTTCGAGCTGATCGGGCGTTTGTGCAGTGGCGTCGTCAGTAGTTGGCGTTTTAGTCTCGTCAGCGACACGTTCGTGATCCGCTGGCAGCGCTTCATCCACCACGTCGTTTTTGTCGCTGGCTTGAGACGTATCAGCATCAGCTGACGTGTCGCTTGGAGCCGGCGTTGACGAGGCTTCTAAAGTGCCACTGGGGGGGGCGGACTTGTCGGTATCCACGGCCGCTTCGCCAGCGTCTTCAGATGCTGCTACTTCGTCTGCCGCTTCAGGTGTCGCCGTTACAGGCGCATTATTATCCTGGGTTTTATCGGCGGCGGTCTCCTCATGCGGTGACGCATCGTCGTCCGTCATCGGCGCCTGGGTGGCGGCGCGAGGGGCATCGGTGGTTTGCGTCATGGGCGCTTCTACCTCGGGCTCATGGGATGTAGCTTCATCTGCCTTGGGCTCTTCTGAGGTGCGCGCTTCTGCCTTGGGTTCTTCAGGCGCTGAATCAGCAGTAGGAGCCTGTGCCGTCTGGTTGGCTTGGTTTTCAGTCGACGACGTTTTGTCAGTTGCCTGACGCGACGACTCCTTGGGCTGACGACGCTGGTGCGTCGATTTGCGCGCTTTTACCGCAGAGGCGGCGGGGCGTTCTGCAGTGGTCGCCGACGCTTCGCTGTCCGTATCGTCCCGAGTGTCAGCGAGTTGCTCGGCTGCAGGTTCAGTGCGGCTTTCCTCGGCAGCATCAGCGGGTGCGGACGTTGTTGGCTCTGGCATCGTCGGTTGACTAACTGCTGCATTATCCTCACGGGTTTCGCTGGGCTTGGATTCTGCTTCGCCAGGCGTGTTGGCCGCTTGTGCCTGAAGCTTCATCTGCTCGGCTTCGGCATTCGGATTAATGGCCTGCTTGCGCGAGCGCTGGCGCGGATTATTGCGCGTGCGCTTGGGCTTGCCGTCATCCTGCTGAGCTGATGATGCATCAGCGTTGGCGCTATCTTGCTCTTGAACGGCGTTGGTGCTGCGAGGTGCGTCTCGATTCGACTCGCGGCGCGCTTTGGTGGGCGCGCTTTTGTCTGTCGTCTCGCTGTCGGCGTCCTTGGCGGAACTCGCTGAAGCGGTATCTTTTTGACGGTTAGGCTTGTTGCTGTTGCCCTGGGTGCTAGTGCCATCGTCCTGTTGGGGATGGCGACGACGATTGCGCGTCCGGCTGGGGCCGTTACGCTTGTCGCCCGTTTCGTTGTTAGCACCGCGTGATGGGCTCTGCGCCTCATTTTTGGCCGTAGCACTCTCGTTACGCTCGCGACTTGGCTGTGCTTCCTTGCGAGCGGAGGATGAGCGATCAGCCGTTTTACGCGGCGCAGGTTGCTCTACCGGTGTCTGAGCCTGCTCGGTTGCAGCCGGGCGCTGCTCATCGCTGCCTAGCAATTTGGCAAATCCACGCATGAAACGACCCAGCATACTGGCCTCGTCAGCGCTTTTGGCAGGCGCAGTGCTTTGCGGGGTTGGTTCGTGTTGCAACGATGCAGGAGCGGGTGCGTTGTGAGTCACGCTTTTAACCGCGGCTTCGGCACGCAGAGCAGGCGGTACAAAGCTGGGAGCGGGTTCTTTGCCAACATCGCTATCGGTGGACAGCTCAAAGCTAGACAGCGTTTGGCTGTCGTCTTCGTCCATGTGATCATCACGCAGACGCTGAACATCGTAGTGAGGCGTATCCATTTCCGGATTAGGCAACAGCACGACGCGAACGCCCTGGCGAGATTCAATATCGGCCAGCACGCTACGTTTTTCGTTAAGCAGGTACGTCGCCACAGGCACCGGCAAGATGGCCCGAATTTGAGCGCTGCGCTCTTTCATGGCCTCTTCTTCGATCAGGCGCATGATGGATAGCGAGAGCGAGCGTACATCGCGGATGGTGCCCTGGCCGTTACAGCGCGGGCAGACCACGCCGCTGGTTTCGCCCAGCGAGGGGCGTAAGCGCTGGCGAGACATTTCCATCAGGCCAAAGCGCGAGATACGCCCGATTTGTACCCGAGCACGGTCAAGCTTCAGGGCATCGCGCATGCGATTTTCAACTTCGCGCTGATTGCGTGCGGGCCCCATATCGATAAAGTCGATGACCACCAGGCCACCAATGTCGCGCAGACGCAGCTGGCGCGCGATTTCATCGGCGGCTTCGGAGTTGGTTTGCAGCGCGGTTTCTTCAATATCGCTGCCGCGTGTCGCCCGAGCCGAGTTAATATCGATCGACACCAGGGCTTCGGTATGGTCAATAACAATTGAGCCGCCCGACGGCAGTTTGACTTCGCGCTGGTAGGCCGTTTCGATCTGCGATTCGATCTGGAAGCGCGAGAACAGCGGCACCTCATCGGCGTAAAGCTTGATCTTTTGCTGATAGGAGGGCATCACCTGGCGGATAAACGCCAGCGCTTCAGCATGTATCTCCGGACTGTCGATGAGGACTTCGCCGATGTCCTGGCGCAGATAGTCACGCATCGCGCGGATGATCACGTTGGATTCGCGGTAAATGAGGAACGGGGCGGAGCGTTTGCCGGCTTCGGTCGTGATCGACTCCCACACCTGCACGAGATAGTCCAGGTCCCACTGGAGTTCTTCAGGGCTTCGCCCGATACCAGCAGTACGCACGATCAGCCCCATTTTGTCCGGCACGGTAAGCTGGCCCATGGCGTCTTTCAACTGGCTACGCTCGTCACCCTCGATGCGGCGCGAAATACCGCCAGCGCGAGGGTTATTAGGCATCAGCACCAGGAAGCGGCCCGCAAGGCTAATAAAGGTGGTTAACGCAGCGCCTTTATTGCCGCGCTCTTCTTTATCGACCTGAACGATAACTTCCTGGCCTTCCTTGAGCACTTCTTTAATGCTCGGACGGCCGGAAACATCTTTTACAAAATATTCCCGTGAGATTTCTTTTAACGGCAGAAAACCATGACGTTCGGCGCCGAAGTCAACAAAGGCAGCCTCTAGTGAGGGTTCAACGCGGGTAATTTTACCACGGTAAATATTGGCTTTTTTCTGTTCCCGTGCGCCGGACTCGATATCTAGGTCATACAACCGTTGTCCATCAACCAGAGCGACGCGCAGCTCTTCAGGCTGGGTCGCATTGATCAGCATTCTTTTCATAGTGTCTCGCATAGCGAAGCGTGCCGACGAACCACCTCGGGGGTGATGTGGCGAACCTCTGGGTGCTGCGTGCTTGTGCTCGGCGCATAGCGATGCTGACGCATTTTACCAGGCAGGCGTGATCGCCGACCTGGCCAATTGGGCGTTGAGTACGTGGCGGAGGCAGGACATGTTTCGGTGGCTGTCACGTCCATCCGGCCCTGCTGACACCGCCAACACCTGGCATTCATAGATTCACCAACACCGACCATCGGCACGGCGTTGAACTTTATCGTCTTAAGCAGGCAGCGCGTTGTGACGTTTCAGCGTGGCTACTTAGGACGTGGCGTTTTTAGCGATTGCCCACCGATGAGGGTTGGGCTCAATCTTGTCTGCCGTCTTGAACACGGGCGGCAGAGTTACTGCATTTTATTACGTCGAGGGTGGGTTAATGCGTACACTGAACCACGCCTCTTGCTTCGGCCTGCGTGTTAGTCGGGCAGGCGCTGGCCAATGATGGTTGATACCTTCAATTACCTAATGACAACGCAATGGCATCATTGATCCGCATCAGCCGGTAAGCGTTTTGGAATATAACAGTAAAGCGAACGACCAGCAATTGACGCATTGGAGTTAGGTCTACGGTAGAATGCCGTTTTTAGCCTATCAGCAGGAGTGCGCGGCAATGGCCGAAGGGCGTGAAGTACAGTGGGTGGAAATTGCCCAAGAACAATCAGGCCAACGCATCGATAATTTTTTGATGACACGCTTGAAGGGAGCACCGCGTGCCTTGATTTACCGGATCGTGCGTAAAGGGGAAGTGCGGGTCAATAAAAAACGCATCAAAGTCGACTATCGTCTTCAAGCCGGGGACCTATTACGTATACCGCCACTTCGCTTGGCGCCTCGTGATGCTGTCAAAGAGGTAAGCGACAACCTGCGCGACCTACTGTTAGGCAGTGTCATTATGGAAGGCCCCGATTGGCTGGTGCTCAATAAACCGTCGGGTCTCGCGGTGCATGGTGGTAGTGGGGTCAAGATCGGCCTGATCGAGGCGCTGCGGCAGGTGCGCGACGACCTGACGTTTTTAGAGCTGGTACACCGGTTGGATCGTGACACGTCTGGCTGCCTGCTATTGGCCAAATCCCGCGATGCGCTGGTTACCCTGAACGAAGCACTTAAAAAGCACGGTATGGATAAGCGCTACTTGGCGCTGGTAGCAGGGCGGTGGCCAGCACGCAAAACCTACGAAAGCGCTCGTTTGGATCGCTATGATGCTGGCAATGGCGAACGAAGGGTGAGAGTAGATCCCAACGGCAAGGTATCGCGCACGCATTTTTCTGTGGTGGAAACATTTGAAAAAGCCACGTTGGTCGAAGCTGAACCGGTGACCGGGCGGACGCATCAGATTCGCGTTCATGCAGCGCATGCAGGCCATGCGCTGCTCGGTGATGACAAGTATGCCAATCGCGAAAGCGGCTTGCTCACCAAGCAGTTGGGAGTTGGTAGGCTGTTTTTGCATGCCCGCTCCCTGACTTTTCCTGAACCTTCCAACGGACGTCTGGTGACGGTCAAAGCGCCGTTACCCGAAGCGCTGGAAGACGTGCTTAATCGCCTGCGCCGCTAAGGACTTCTCATGCGTTATGAGCTGATTATTTTTGATTGGGACGGCACCTTAATGGATTCGGTACCGCGTATTGTGTCGTGTATGCAGGCGGCGGGTATTGAAGCAGGGGTGGGGGAGCTTCTGCAGGCGGATATAGAAAATATCATCGGCTTGGGGTTGCCCGAAGCTATCGACACGCTTTGCCCCGGCATCATGCCTGACCAAGCAGAGCGCTTACGCGAACGTTACTCACACCATTTTGTCCATGTCGATACTACGCCGATGCGTTTTTTTGGCGGTGTTGAGGACCACATAGCTCGCTTGCGTACAAACACAGCGCAGCGGTTGGCGGTTGCGACGGGTAAAAGCCGCCGGGGGCTCGACCGGATTTTTAGCGAGACGGGGAGTCTCGAGTGGTTTCACGCCAGCCGCACCGCTGATGAAACGCGCTCCAAGCCTCATCCGCAAATGCTACAAGAGTTGCTCGACGAATTATCGGTCCCCGTTGATCGGGCGATCATGGTCGGCGATACCGAATACGACCTGGAAATGGCTCGGGCGCTAGGCATGCCACGCGTTGGCGTTAGCTACGGTGTCCACACGCCTGAGCGCCTTGCTGCCAGTCAGCCGGAAAAAATTGTGCATAGTGTCGATGAACTGTTTTCGTGGCTACAAGCATGAGTGGCCATCTTATTGCCAAGAATGGATGAACAGAGGAACGGATGAACTATGAAGGATGATGATTCGCGAAGCGATGCGTCTCAAGACACATCCTCCCCGACGGGGCACCAAGACGCTGAAGATCGTTGGACTCAGGGGCCCGAAGTGCCTCCCAAGGGGAGCAGCGACGTAGGGCAGCCCAGCGACGATGCTGCCACACTGCGTGAGCGCCAGCGGTTAGCGCAAATTGAAATGATGGATCACTGGATTGGCGGTGTTTTGGCCGAACAGCGCCGTTCGCGTCGCTGGAAGCTATTTTTTCGCTTATTGATGCTTAGTTTGCTCGCGGTGGCGCTGGGGTTAGGCTTTTACCAGTTTTATGCCCCGTCGACGGGAGCGCCCACGGACCAAGCACACCTTGCCCGAGTCGACGTCAACGGGGTGATCGCTGAGGATGCCCCGGCCAATGCCGAGCGTATTATCGAAGGGTTGCGCAATGCCTGGGAAGCCGATAGCGCCGAAGCAATAGTGCTGCATATTAATAGCCCAGGCGGCAGTCCTGTGCAGTCCCAGCGCATTTTTGCGGAAATCATGCGGCTTCGCGAGTCGGGCGATAAACCCATTGTGGCCGTTATTGAAGACATTGGTGCCAGTGGCGCTTATTACATAGCGGCGGCAGCTGACGATATCGTGGCATCGCCGGTGAGTCTCGTCGGTTCGATTGGGGTGATATATGCCGGCTTTGGGTTAGAAGAAGCCATTGACCGGGTAGGCGTTGAGCGGCGTGTGTTGACGGCAGGCGATAACAAGGCGTTTCTGGACCCCTTTCAACCGTTTGACGATGACGACGAGGCGTTTTGGCAGAGCGTGTTGAACAGCACACACCAGCAGTTTATTGATGATGTAAAAGCAGGGCGCGGTGATCGCTTAAGCGATAGCGACGATTTGTTTAGCGGCCTGGTATGGAGTGGCGAACAAGCCAAGGCGCTGGGGCTTGTTGATCAACTCGGGAGCATGGATGATGTAGCCCGCCAGTATGCCGACGAGGCTGAGTGGCAAAACTACACGCCGAGCCTGGATCCGTTTGATCGTATAACCCGGCGCTTCACTCAGACCGCTGCCCAGCTTCTGGGGGTGGATACGTCTCCTTCGCCGCTGCGCTTTCAAGCGCCTTGATCAATGCCAGCGCCAAGTGGGTCGAGGCCCGCTTGGCGCAGCATGTTGCAAAGCGCGATCAGCGGTAAGCCTATTAGTGCGTTCGGGTCGCGTCCCTCCAGGCGTTCGAAAAGACTAATGCCTAAGCCTTCCATGCGAAAACTTCCCGCGCTATCGAGGGGGCGCTCTTTGTTAACGTAAACACGAATTTCTGCGTCGCTTAGTTTTCTAAACACTACCTCAAACGGTTCCACGTGAGCCTGGTGGGTATGTTGGCGCGTATCGAGTAGCGCCAAGCCGGTAAGAAAGGTCACCCGCTGGCCAGAAAAACGTCTTAAATTATGTTCGGCGCGCTCAATAGTGTGGGGTTTGCCCAATATGTCGCCCTCAAAGACGGCCACCTGGTCGGAGCCGATGATGCAGTGGTGAGCAAAGCGGTCCGCCACCGCAGTGGCTTTGCTTAACGCCAGTCGATGCACTAGCTGGTGCGGCGTCTCGCCGCTTTGCGGTGTTTCATCAATGTCAGGCGAATAGCATTGATAGGGCATTTGCAGCCGGTCGAGTAGCTCACGGCGCGAACGTGAACTTGAGGCTAATACCAGTTCAGGCGTTGCGTTAGGCATGCGGTTTTCCTTTCTGGGGCAAGTGTCTTTGTGACTCAAGGGGCGACGTTTGTATCCCGTGTGCCCAAGCCAGCGCCTTATCTTATCCCACGACCGCAAAGAATTGTGGCCTTAGCTTTGACACCAGCATGGGGAGTGCCTATCATTGCGCGCCTATGTTGACCTCACAACTCCCCAGCCGGGTCGAGCCCTATAAGCTTGCAGCCCGCCGCGAACGACTCGAAGGCCTGGTGGCGCTTAATAAGCTGCCGCGCCTTGCCGAAGAAGCCGGTAACCAATCGGGCGACTGTCTCGTCGTGCTCGAATTTGGTGTTGATGCTCAAGGGCGACGTGAAATTCGTGGTCACCTGCAAGCAACGTTGGCGCTTCCGTGCCGCCGTTGTCTGGAGCCGCTCAGCCAAGATGTCACCAGCGACTTTCTGTTAGGGATGGTCGCTGATGAAAGCTTGGCCGCAGAGCTGCCAGCCAGTCACGAGCCGGTGCTGGTGGAACATGAACAGCTGGACTTGCTGACGGTCGTTGAGGATGAATTAATCCTCAGCCTGCCCCAAGTGGTATATCACGAGGAAGCAGAGTGCCACGTTTCGGCGGAACAACTGGTCAGCAAGACAGAAGGCGGGGAAGAAGAAACAGCCCCCGCCAATCCTTTCGCGGTGCTTAGCACGCTGAAAGGCAAGAAGTAAGCACCCATAATCCGACAGACCCTGGAGTACTCCCATGGCAGTTCAGCAGAATCGTAAAACTCGTTCCAAGCGCGGTATGCGTCGCAGCCACGATGCGCTAAGCGCTCCTACGCTGTCTCAAGACAAAGAAACCGGCACGACTCACCTGCGTCACCATGTTTCGCCGGATGGTTTCTACCGCGGTCGTAAGGTAGTAGACGCATAAAGCGTCTTTACCTATCGATTCGACTAAACGAATGGGTGCTATGTGCGCCTAGCAATTGATGTGATGGGGGGCGACCAAGGCCCCCGCGCGCTAATTGAAGGGGCTGCCAGGGCCGTCACCGATACCCCTGGCTTAGAACTGATTCTGTTTGGTCCGCATCAGCAGATCGATGCTGAACTTTTGCGTTTGCCGCGGCCTCTGGCTGCGGCAACGTCACGTTTAGCGGTTCACGATGTGGTTGATAGCATGGCGCCCACGGCAACAGCCGCCTGGGCGTTGCGCCATGGCCAATCGACCAGCATGGCGCAGATGCTGCGCTGTGTAGCCTTAGGTGATGCCCAGGCGGGCGTGAGCGTTGGCAACACCGCTGCCCTCGTGGCCCTTTCACGGCGTGAGCTGGGTACGCTTGCGGGAATGTCGCGACCGGCTATCAGTACGGCAATCCCTGCGCGTCATGGTCGCCACTGCTATTTGCTGGATCTAGGCGCGAATGTCGACTCTCCTGCCAGCCGTCTGGTCGAGTTTGCATTGATGGGGGCGGCAATGGCGCAGCAGATGGATGGCGTCGACCGGCCGCGTGTGGCGCTGCTGAACGTTGGTGCAGAGTCAACCAAAGGCAGCGCCAGTGTGCGTGAGGCCGATAGGTTATTGCGTGACTCGGCGGCGACCTTGCCATTTGCTTATTGTGGCTATGCCGAAGGAGGCGATATCTTCCAGGGCGAACTGGATGTGATCGTCTGCGATGGCTTTGCGGGCAACGCCGTGCTCAAAGCCAGTGAAGGCTTGGCTAGTATGTTGATCGAGCGCGTACAGCTGGTCTTTTCGTCACGCCTAAGAGGGCGTTTGGCGAGCTGGATCGCCAAGCCAGTGTTAAAGCACTTAAAACAAGAGCTAGACCCGGTGCGCTACAACGGTGCCAGCTTGTTAGGTCTGCAGGGTATTGTGGTGAAAAGCCACGGTGGTACCCATGCAGATGGCTTTTACTATGCTATTCGCCGCGCTATGCAGGAGGTTGAGCATAACCTGCCTGAGCGGCTTGCCAAATGCTGGTCTTTTTATGGGTAGCGCCTAATTCATAGGTGTAATGATCAGGTCATTGCACCGCACGTTAGCGGGTTATGTCGAGTAGCAGGATGTGCCCATAACCGCGTCTATCGCTCAATTGAGCAAATGCCTACAAGAGCAAAGGTGAACGACATGTCTCAACCCCTTGCCCTCATCTTTCCCGGGCAGGGCTCTCAGCAGCTTGGAATGCTGCGTGAGCTTGCCGAACGTTACAGCGTAGTGGGAACGACCTTTGAGGAAGCTTCGGATGCGTTACGCTACGATTTGTGGAAAGTCGTTCAAGAGGGGCCAGAAGCCTCTTTAAACGCTACCGAATGCACTCAGCCAGCGTTGCTATCTGCCAGTATCGCGATATGGCGTGTCTGGCAAGAGCTGGAAGGTCCGCGTCCAACCGTCATGGCGGGTCACAGCCTGGGTGAATACAGCGCCATGGTGTGCGCGGGTGTGCTTGGGTTTGCCGAGGGCGTTAAGTTAGTCCGCCTGCGGGGAGATGCCATGCAGCAAGCGGTGCCCGCAGGAGAAGGCGGTATGGCCGCTATTTTGGGCCTGGATAACGCTTCAGTGGAGGCTGCCTGTGCCAAGGCGGCGCAGGGTGAGGTGGTATCAGCGGTTAACTATAATGCCCCAGGGCAGGTAGTGATTGCTGGCGGCAAGGCAGCCGTAGAGCGGGCGATTGCGGCTTGCCAGGACGCGGGTGCTAAGCGTGCGATGCCACTACCCGTTTCGGTCCCTTCACATTGTGATCTCATGCGCCCGGCGGCAGAACGCTTGGCAGCAGCGATGCAGAACATTGAACTACGTCCCCCACGCTATACCGTCATCCAAAACGTTGATGCTGAGGCGCATGCCGATGTTGACACGCTGCGCACCCGTTTGATTGAGCAGCTATATCAACCCGTGCGCTGGACGTCTTGCGTTGAAGCGATGGCGGCCCAGGGCGCTAATGTGTTTATTGAGTGCGGCCCGGGCAAAGTGCTCACCGGCTTGAATAAGCGTATTGTGCGCGGCAGTAAAAGCTTGGCGGTTAACGATCCCGATAGCTTAGATGCAGCGCTTGAGTTAGCCCGCGATGCGTTGGCTGATAATGCATGATAAGTGGTAAGTTTCCGCTATCCTTGCTTGTTTACATGGCGAAAGGCAGGACCTTATGACCCAAGAACGTAGAGTAGCCCTCGTCACAGGGGCGAGCCGTGGCATCGGCCGAGCCGTCGCTCACGAGCTGAGTCGCCAGGGGCGTATTGTTGTCGGCACGGCGACCACCGACGCCGGTGCTGAAAAAATCGATGCCGACTTCGCGGCCCAAGGTATTGAAGGGGCCGGCTTGTGCCTGAACGTGACCGATCAGGCGAGTATCGACAGCGTTTTAAAAACCATCGCTGAGCGGTTTTCCGCACCGACAATTTTGATCAACAACGCTGGCATTACCCGTGATAACTTGTTGATGCGTATGAAAGAGGACGAGTGGGACTCGGTGATGGACACCAATCTCAAATCCGTCTACCGGGTTAGCAAAGCGTGTCTGCGGGGGATGACCAAGGCGCGTTTTGGGCGTATCGTATCGATCAGTTCGGTAGTGGCGACCATGGGCAACCTGGGCCAAACTAACTATGCGGCGGCTAAGGCCGGTATGGAAGGGTTTAGCCGGGCGCTAGCCCGTGAAGTTGCCTCGCGGGCCATTACGGTTAATTCGGTGGCGCCGGGCTTTATCGCCACCGATATGACCGAAGCGCTGCCGGAAGCGCAGCACGAGATGCTGTTGAAACAAATTCCGTTGGCGCGCTTAGGCTCTGCGGATGAAATTGCTGCTGCGGTTGGTTTTCTGGCCAGCGATGCGGCAGGATATATCACCGGAGAGACGCTGCACGTTAATGGCGGCATGAATATGCGTTGATGGCCTTTAGTTTGGCGGTTGCGTCAGCTTAAGGGCGTCTATAAACTACCCCGCAGCTTTTGGCTTGCGGTTCCCAAATAGCTGGTTATCCAAAACGGCTAATGTGAATGACTGGAGTACGTTGATGAGTACTATTGAAGAGCGCGTAAAGAAAGTAGTGGCTGAGCGCCTGAACGTTAAAGAAGAAGATATCCAGAACAGTTCTTCTTTTACTGAAGATCTGGGTGCTGACTCGCTTGACACAGTTGAGCTCGTCATGGCGCTGGAAGAAGAATTCGATACTGAGATTCCGGACGAAGAAGCCGAGAAAATCACTACGGTTCAAGAAGCCATCGACTACGTTAACGCCCATCAGTAAGGGGTAGTTGATGCATCGAACCCGGGTAGGTGGCTTTATGTCTACCCGCATTAAAAAGCCGTCCTTCCGTAGGACGGCTTTTTTTGCTTTGCGGTCCCACTGAATATAACGTTCAATCTCCGTTATACTAGCGACAACATTGACGGCTGCTAATGACCCACAAGGGTCGAGTCACCATGGATGCCTGGAGGAAACTTGATGGCACGAAGAAGGGTAGTGGTAACTGGGTTAGGCCTGGTGACCCCAGTTGGAAATACAGTTCAAGCGTCGTGGGCCAATATTGTGGCCGGGCAAAGCGGTATTGCGCCGATTGAGCATTTCGATACCAGCGGTTTTAACACGCGCTTTGGTGGGTCGGTTAAAGATTTTGATATTAGCCCGTATCTGAACCCCAAAGACGCCCGCAAGATGGACCTGTTCATTCAGTACGGTATGGCGGCGGGTGGCCAAGCGATTCAGGATTCAGGTATTGAATGTACCGATGCCAACGCTGATCGCATTGGTGTAGCCATTGGGTCGGGCATTGGCGGTCTGCCAATGATCGAGCACAACCACAATGCGCTGAATAAAGGCGGAGCACGGCGTATCTCGCCCTTCTTTGTTCCTGGGTCCATCATCAATATGATCTCGGGCAATATGGCGATTCAGCATGGCTTTAAAGGGCCCAATATTGCGATCACCACGGCCTGCACAACAGGCACTCATAACATTGGCTATAGCGCACGCACCATTGCCTATGGCGATGCTGATGTGATGGTGTGTGGCGGAGCAGAAATGGCCACTACGCCGCTTGGCCTGGGTGGCTTTTCTGCTGCTCGCGCGCTCTCTACGCGCAATGACGACCCCCAAGCCGCTAGTCGTCCTTGGGACGCCGACCGTGATGGCTTTGTATTGTCAGACGGAGCGGGTGTGCTGGTGCTTGAAGAACTCGAGCACGCCAAAGCACGCGGCGCGACCATCTACGCCGAACTGGCGGGTTTTGGTATGAGCGATGACGCTTATCATATGACGGCGCCGCCTGAAGATGGCAGTGGTGCCGCGCTGTCGATGAGCAACGCCATCAAGGATGCGCAGATTAATCCTGACGAGGTGGATTATATCAATGCCCACGGCACCTCAACGGCCGCTGGCGATTTAGCCGAAAGCCGTGCCGTCGAGCGCGTTATGGGGCAGGCGGCTCAGCGGGTGGCGGTCAGTTCGACCAAGTCGATGATTGGTCACCTGCTGGGTGCCGCGGGTGCGGTCGAGGCAGTGTTTAGCGTGCTGGCCATTCGCGACCAGGTCGCACCTCCCACCATTAACCTGGATACGCCTCAGGAAGGCTGCCGACTCGATTATGTGCCTCACGCTGCCCGTGATATGCCTATCGATGTCGCGCTGTCGAACTCCTTTGGCTTTGGTGGGACCAACGGGTCACTGCTATTCAAAAAGGTGTAACTTCCTATGAGTCAGCCCTGGGTACCTTTTGATGACCGTGGGCTGGCCTATGGTGATGGCGTATTTGAAACCGTGCTGCTGCGCGAAGGCCAACCGGTACTTTGGCGGCAGCATGTCGAACGCCTGCAGCTGGGTTGTCAGCGGTTGGCGATCGATCCTCCCTCGGAGGCGGCATTATCGGCCACTTGGCAAGCGCTGCCCACGGCTACTTGGGAGGTGCTTAAAATCATCGTCACCCGTGGTAGTGGCGGCCGTGGCTATGCGGCTCCCGACGTGGCGGCGCCGCGTCTTATCAGCCGCCGTACACCTTTTCAGCCGGACCCATCGGCCTGGGCACAGGGCGTCAGCGTGCGTGTCTGTTCGCTGCGCCTGGCCCGACAACCTTGCTTGGCAGGTATTAAACATCTTAACCGCCTTGAAAATGTGCTGGCTCGCCAGGAGTTGCAAACACCTGCCTACCGTGAAGGCCTGTTGGCCGATTGCCACGGATGGATGGTGGAGGCCACCAGCATGAATCTTTTTTGGCAGCAGGAGGGGCGCATCATGACGCCTATCTTGGATCACTGCGGCGTCGCAGGAACGCTGCGTGCCGCATTGATTGATGCGCAGCTAGTAACGCCGGCGCAGTTGGCGTTGGATGACGTCGCTGCAGTGGATCGGCTTTGGCTGGCGAACTCTGTTCAGGGGGTGTGGCCGGTCAATGACGTATGGACGGCTCAAGGCGAATGCCTACGTCGCTGGGAGCCCACTAAGCCAGATCCCTTGCAAGCAGTGGCGCACCCGTTGATGGGATATCCTGCAACGCCTTAACGCATTGAATATTGAGGTCTCATAGTGAAACGCATCTTGGCGGCTCTTGCCGTGGTAGTGGTCATCGGCGTTGTCGGTACTGCTGGTGGCTATGCCTATTGGCAGCAGCGGCTTAATACGCCATTGACGATTGAGGAACCCGTGCTTTACCAAGTCCCCTCGGGTGCCGGTTTTAGCCGCGTAATCAGCGAGCTGGAAGCGCGGGGGGTGATTGATGATGCCTGGGCATTTCGTGTGCTAAGTAAGCTGGAGCCAGAAAAACTGCCCAGCCTGCGCACCGGTGAATACCTCCTCGAGCCTAGTATGACCGGCATGGAGCTGTTGGCGCTGCTCGACAGTAACGACGTCGTCACTTATCCGCTGACCATTCCTGAAGGATGGACGTTTCGTCAGATGCGCGAGCAACTTGCAAATGCCCCAAAGCTTGAGCAGCGCACGGCTGATATGAGCGATGAAGACGTCATGGCATTGCTTGATCGGGAGGGCACCTATCCTGAAGGCTGGTTTTTCCCCGATACCTATCGCTATCACCTGGGCATGAGTGATGTTGATATCCTCCGTCAGTCGCTCAACCGCATGGAGCGTATGCTTAAAGAGGTGTGGGCTGAGCGTGACGATGATCTGACCATTGATTCACCCTATGAAGCGCTGATTATGGCGTCGTTGATCGAACGTGAAACCGGGGCGCCGGAAGAGCGGCGAGAGATTGCGGGCGTATTCAAGCGGCGGATGGAGCGCGGCATGCGTTTGCAAACCGACCCTACCGTTATTTATGGCATGGGAACTCGCTACGAGGGGAAGATCACCCGGGCTGACCTGCGCCAGTCGACGGCTTACAACACCTACGTGATTGAGGGGCTACCGCCTACGCCTATTGCCATGCCGGGGCGGGCCTCGCTGGAAGCCGCGGTAAATCCTTTGCCGGGCGATACGTTGTATTTTGTCTCACGGGGAGACGGCACCCATCAATTTTCGAGTACGTTGCGCGAACATAATAATGCCGTGAATCGGTATATCCGTAATCGTGACTAACAACGTTACCAGAGGCAATGATGACGAAGCGCGGTCGTTTTATCACGTTAGAAGGCGGTGAAGGCGTGGGTAAATCCACCAATATGCAGTTTGTGGTGGCCTGGCTGGAAGCCCAGGGGGTAGAGGTGGTCGCCACTCGTGAGCCCGGTGGTACGCCACGTGCAGAGGCGATTCGCCAACTGCTGCTCGACCCCGCTCCTGATGAGTGGCTACATACCGATGCTGAGTTGCTGCTTATGTTCGCCGCCCGGGCCCAGCACCTGGCCGAGAAAATTCTGCCGGCACTCGCACGGGGGGCTTGGGTAGTGTGTGACCGCTTTACTGATGCCACCTACGCGTATCAAGGCGGTGGCCGTGGGATTCCGGTAGAACGGATTGCGGCCCTTGAGGATTTTGTTCAGAAGGGCCTCACTCCCGATGTAACGCTACTGTTGGATATGCCCCAAGAGGCCGCTAAACAACGCCTGGAAGCACGGCTGCGTGATCAGCATACTCAGCGAGACCGGTTTGAGCAGGAGCAGGCAGACTTTTTTCAGTCCGTACGAAGCGCCTACTTAGCACGGGCGAAACAATCGCCCGAAAGGTTTGCCGTGATTAATGCCGACCAACCTCTTGCCGCCGTTCAGTCCGATATCCGCGACACTCTAGCCGGGCGAGTTTCGCTATGGGATTAAGCGGCGTATTGCCATGGCATCAGGCGACGTGGCAGCAGTTATGTCGTCTTGCCGACACCGATCGAATGCCCCACGCCTTGTTGTTCAGCGGCGAGCATGGTGTAGGCAAGCAGCGCTTGGCAGAGGCACTGATTGAACGAACGATGTGTGCTGCTCCTGGCGACCAGGCCTGTGGCCATTGCCGCAGTTGCCAACTGCTGACTTCTGGCTCCCACCCCGACCTACTGCGTATTTCACCTGAGGAAGGCAAGCGCCACATTCGTATTGATACCATCCGCGAAGTCAATCGCTTCGTCTCGCAAACAGCGCAGCAAGGCGGTTATCGTGTGATCATTATTTCGCCCGCTGAAGCGATGAACGTAGCCGCCTCTAATGCGTTGTTGAAAAGCTTGGAGGAGCCGGGGCAGCAAACGTTATTTATTTTGCTGGCGGATGTGCCATCAAGGGTGTTGCCGACCATTCGTTCACGCTGTCAGCAGTGGACGCTGCCCAGCGTGGCAATAGACGACTGCCTTGGTTGGTTGACCGAGCAGTTGGCAAGCGAAGACGAGGCCCGCTTTTGGTGGCAGGTGTCAGGTGGGTTGCCGTTAAGCGCGGTTGAGCTGGCGGCTCCCGATGCACGCGCTTTACGCCACCAATTGCATGACTGTTTCGAGCAGCTGGTGCGCGGTGGCGAGCCGGTGGCGGAAGCCGCGCGATTAGACCGCCAGGCGATAGACGCCATTTTATGGTACGGTATCGCCTGGCTGGAAGACCTGATTAGGTTGGGCTTGTCAGGCACCACCGCCTCCTTACGTAACCCGGATTTACTCCCGCTTTATCGTCAAGCGGTGAAAAATGCCCGGGTGCGGGATTGGTTTAAACTGCTGGATTATGCCCGCGAGCAACGCCGATTGCTTGCCGTGGGCGCTAACCCTAATCCGCAGTTGGTGTTAGAAGCGTGGCTAGTGCGCTGGTCGGCCTTACTACGCTCTTAAGCTTGGCGAATCGATGAGGTGTTATGGCAACGCAAAAAGCGCTCTCGCTCACGGTGCCCGATGTACCCACGTTATTGTCTGCCTACATGCCTTTTCTCGACCGAGGTGGCATGTTTATCCCTACGCGCGGCCTTTATGAATTAGGCCAAACCGTTTATTTACTGCTGACACTACCGGGCGAGAGCGAGCGTCTTTCGCTTAGCGGCGAGGTTATTTGGGTGTCTCCCGATGGCGTCAGCGGGCGACGCATGCCCGGAATTGGTATCCATTTCAATGCGCAGGATTATACGGTGCGAGACCGCATTGAAACCCTATTGGCGGGCCAGTTAGACAAGGCCGCGCCCTCATTTACTCTTTAATGCCCACCTTGAGAGCGACATGTTTGTTGATTCCCACTGTCACCTGGACCGCTTATCCGATACCACCCACAATGGCAGCCTTGCGGCGACGCTGGCGGCGGCTCGTAACGTTGGCGTTAATCAGTTTCTTGCGATTTCCGTGACGCTCGAGGATATGCCTACGCTTGCCGAGATTGCCAGGGCACACGAGGATGTGGTGATATCAGCGGGTCAGCATCCGCTTCATGAAGCATCGGTTGAGCCCAGCGTTAGCGATATTCAAGAAGCCGCTGAACAATTCGGCGCGGTGGCCATTGGCGAGACGGGCCTTGATTACCATTATGCCGATCGCGTGCCGGCGGCGGTTCAGCACGAACGCTTTAAAAGGCATCTGATGGCGGCTCGGGAACTCGAATTGCCGGTCGTGGTGCATACCCGAGAGGCTAAAGAAGACACGCTGGCGTTACTGCGCGAACACTGTGATCCGCGTATTGGCGGCGTGCTGCACTGCTTTACAGAAGACATTGAAATGGCTCGAGAAGCCGTGCGGCTGGGCTTTTATATTTCATTGTCGGGTATCGTCACCTTCAATAGCGCCGAGTCGCTACGTGAGCTGGCACGCAAGCTACCCCTTGACCGGCTATTGATCGAGACCGACAGCCCCTACTTGGCGCCGGTGCCACACCGTGGCAAACCCAATGAACCTGCTTGGGTAGTCGAAGTGGCCGAGTGTATTGCCCAAGCGCGAGATATTAGCGTGGATGAAGTGGCGATGCAGACCACTGCCAATTTCTATCAGCTATTTCGTGGCGCAGTGCCTGAGGCACCTGAGCAGGTTAAACAAGCGTTGGCAGACGCGGGCCTCGTATAGCGCAAGTTGGCACGGGCGGGATAATACGATGAACATAGATCGATTGCTTGATTATCGTCAGGGAGCGTCTAGCATACCGCCGCTCAATGACTGGCAGCCAGCGTTGTCGGGGGACATGGATATACGTATCGATGCGCAAGGAGGCTGGTGGCACGAAGGCCAGCCTTTTGCCCGTGCAAGCATTGCGCGGCTGCTGTCTACCCTGCTGCGCCATGATGCCGAGGGATACTGCTTGGTGACGCCTGTTGAGCGCTGGCGTATTCAGGTGGATGATCGGCCGCTGGTCGCCGTTGAGGCCGATTTTCACGATGATGCGTGGTGGTTAACGACCCAGTTTGATGATGTTGTGCGCCTGGATCACGAACACCCGCTAGCCTTGACGCACACGCCACAGGGCGACCGAGTGCCGGAAATTGCCGTACGGTTCGGGCTCGCTGCCCGCTTGCATCGCCACGTTTATTATCAACTGGCCGAGGCCGCCTCGCTACGCGAAGCAGAGACGGGCCAGCAGGCATTGAGTGTCTACAGCGCCGGTCAATGGCATCCTTTGGGTTACCTCGACGCGGGTGATCTTGATGGGTTAGCGGCCAGAGAGGAGTCGTGAAGTTAACCGCCGAACAGCAAGCTGTCATTCACCATGCGCACGGCCATGCCCGCGTCGCGGCCGTTGCTGGAGCGGGTAAGACGACGACGATGGCAGCGCGTGTCCTTCACCTGCTCGCAAGCGGTGTTCCACCCAAGCGCATCCTGGTGCTGATGTTTAACCGTTCCGCACGGGATGATTTTCAGCGCCGCCTGGTCAGCATGGCGCCGCCTGGGCAGGCGCTACCTGATGTACGCACCTTCCATTCGCTGGGTCACCGGCTAACCCAAAGCCTGAGTCGCTGGGGCGCCTTGGCTCCGCGGCGGCTGTTGTCGGCGGAATGGCAACTGGAACGCCTGCTTCGCCAAGCCAGCTTGAACGTTCTTAGCGATGCTGTTGAGCGGCGCGATGCAGCGCTTGAGGGAGATCGACTCGAAGCCTTGGCGCATTTTTGCGGCTTGGTAAAAGCCGAAATGCTGACTCCTGAAGCACTATACGAGCGCCTTCATTACGACCCCGATACCGACTATTTCCCCGCCGCTTTCAACGAAGCCGAGCGACTCTTGGATAGCGAAAGGGTGATGACCTATGCCGATCTGCTTTATCGCCCGTTACAGGTGTTAGAAGCTGACAGCGCGTTACGTGGCCGGGTAGAAGGCTTCTTGGATCACGTTATTATCGATGAGTATCAGGATATTAACGCGGCCCAGCAGCGACTGCTGGCGGTATTGGCGGGTAGCCGGGCGTCGGTGATGGCGGTTGGTGATGCCAATCAATGCATCTACGAGTGGCGAGGCGCACGGCCGGATACTATGCTGGAGAATTTTACCGCCACCTTTGGTCAAGCCACCGATTACCCCCTTTCAACTACATTTCGTCATGGTCATGCCCTGGCGCTGGCGGCCAACCATGCGATTGCTGCCAATCAAAGACGACCCGATCAGTTATGTTTGGCGGCGACGCAAAACCCCGATACCCGCTTGGCAGTGGGGCAGGGCGGTCGTCAGTTGCTGGATGCGTTAAGCGATTGGCAAGCCCAGGGTCGGGCTTTAAGCGATGTGAGTCTGTTGGTACGCAGTTGGGCGCTGTCGGTCCCGTTCCAGCTGGCGCTATTACAAGCGGGAATACCGTTTCGGCTGGCTCGGGAAGACCGGTTTGTATTCCGCCTGCCTTTGGTTCAGGCATTGGCGGGTTATTTAAAACTTTCCCGACGCCCGGCCTTGCTGCAGAACCCCGAGCAGTTGACTCTACTGCTGGCGCAGCCGACCCCCTTTGTGGCCCGCGAGCGCCTGCAGCGCCTGGCGCATCAGCTCGCCAGCCGTCAAGCGTGGCCAGAGCGTCACGATCCGGTGATTAGCGATTTAAAACCCATTCAACGACGCACGCTAAAAAAACGTTGGGCCTTACTGTGCGAGCTACCGCAGCTAAGCGCGTGGCCGCCCGCCAAGCTATTGCAGCACGTTGTAGACACCATCGAGGCCGAGAAAACCCTAAAACGCGCTGCAGCGCGTCGTGATAAAGGTGAGGAAGACGTGCGCTTGCTGGATGTGCTCATTGAACAGGCACAAAGCGTTGAAGACCCGGATGCCTTTATCGAGTTATTAGAGCGCCCCGTCGAGAATCAGGCGGCGGGTGTATTGGTGAGCACCGTGCATGGCGCCAAGGGGCTCGAATGGCCATTTGTCGCCGTTGCAGGCGTTAATGAAGAAGATTTTCCTTATTATAGCCGGGATAACCCGCTTACTGATGACCGCCTGGAAGAAGAGCGGCGGCTGTTTTATGTGGCGATTACGCGCTCAAAAGAACGGCTGCTGGTGTTGCATGATGGCGGGTCGCATCGCCCCAGCCGCTTTATTGCCGAAAGTGCATGGCAGGATAGCATGCAAGTGGCAGCATGCTTGACCAGCCCCAACTCGCCATCCCCAACGGTCTCAGTGACCGAGCCGGCGCTGGTGCAGCGCTATCTCACTCAACTGGGCCGTGACGATATCGTGCTGTCAGCGCCTGAGGTTCAAGCACCTAAAGCGGCATATAACGCAAACGCGTTCTATCCCGGCCAGCGGCTGCATCATGCCGTGTTCGGTGAGGGCGAGGTGGCGACGGTGGAGGGCAACCCCAGTGATCCGGTGATCGACGTGCGTTTTGATCAAGCGGGGCGCCGACGGTTGATTGCCAGTCGTGCGCCCATCGAACGATTGGCCTGAGCAAAACACAATACCCCCGCGCCAGAATGCTGACGCGGGGGTATCGGACTGCGGACAGATTTGCCTGACTCGGGCGCTACATGTTCGGGTAGTTGGGCCCGCCGCCGCCTTCCGGGGCTACCCAGGTGATGTTCTGGGCGGGGTCCTTGATGTCGCAGGTCTTGCAGTGGACGCAATTCTGGAAGTTGATCTGAAAGCGCGGCTCACCCTTTTCGTCTTCGACCACTTCATACACCCCCGCCGGACAATAGCGCTGAGCGGGCTCTGCGTATTTGGGCAGGTTGTGGCGAATCGGCAGGTCGGGATCATCCAGGCGCAAGTGGCACGGCTGATCTTCCTCGTGGTTAGTGTTGGATAAGAACACGGACGAAGGCTTATCGAACGATAACTTACCATCGGGTTTGGGGTAGTCGATCTTGTCAAATTCGGCGGCGGGCTTGAGTGCCCCGTGGTCGGTGGTTGTATCGTGCACATTAGGCAATTTGCCACCCAGCAGCTGATTGGCAAAATTGTAAGCGCCACCGCCGACCGTACCGTATTTATGTATCGCCGGACCGAAGCTCGCGTTTTCTTTCAGCTCTTGATACGCCCAGCTGGCCTCCCATTTATCGCTGAAGCTCGTCAGTTCCTGGGCGCCTTCGTCGCCGCCTTGAAGGGCTTCAAACACGCTTTCTGCCGCCACCATGCCCGACTTCATGGCGGTGTGTAGGCCCTTGATCTTGGCAAAGTTGAGCGTGCCAGCATCGCAACCGATAAGCAGGCCGCCCGGGAACGTCATTTTAGGCAAGCAATTGAAGCCGCCTTTGGTAAGCGCCCGCGCACCGTAGGCGACGCGTTTGCCGCCTTCCAGGTATTGGCTGAGCACCGGGTGATGTTTCATGCGCTGGAATTCGTCGAACGGCGAGAGCCACGGGTTTTGATAGCTGAGGTCCATGATCAGCCCGACCACTACCTGCTGATTTTCAGCGTGGTACAGGAACCAGCCACCGTGGGTATGCTTGTCCAGCGGCCAACCGGAGCCGTGCACAACAACGCCGGGTTCGTGCTTGTCGGCTGGCACATCCCAAAGCTCTTTTAAGCCGATACCGTAGTGTTGCGGGTCGCGACCGGCGTCTAGCGAGAAATCCTCAATCAAGCGCTTGCCAATGTGGCCACGGGCGCCTTCGGCAAACAGGGTATATTTGGCACGCAGTTCCATACCGGGCATATGGCCATCTTTGGGCGTGCCGTCTGCGGCAACGCCCATGTCGCCAATCAGGATGCCGCGTACCGCATTGTCTTCAACAATGGCTTCCTGGGCGGCAAAGCCCGGGAATATCTCGACCCCCAGGGCTTCTGCCTGCTCCGCCAGCCAACGACATAAATTACCTGCGCTAATCACGTAGCGGGTAAGGTCGCCGCCCGTGTTATGCATACTCTTGGGCACCAGCGCGTTGGGCAGTTTCTGCGCTTTGTCAGCGTCTTTTAGCAGATAAACATCATCACGGATGGCCGGGGTGTTGAGCGGTGCGCCGCGTTCTTGCCAGTCAGGAAACAGCTCGTTAAGGGCGCGGGGTTCAAATACCGCGCCGGATAAAATGTGCGCGCCGACTTCCGAGCCTTTTTCAACCACGCAGACGGTCAATTCTTGTTCCGCGTCATTGGCCTGTTGCATTAGACGACAGGCCGCCGCTAGCCCTGATGGGCCCGCTCCGACGATGACCACGTCAAAGTCCATCACATCGCGTTCAACGTTATCCACCTGGTTGTCTCCTTATTCTCATAAGTGCCATCGTTTACAATAACTAGCTATTGGAACTAGCTTATAAAAACACGGCCTTAATTTTAAACGGTCGTTTGCTTCTGGTTATCCCTCATGATAGGCATAATACCTGTGTCAGGTCACGCCTACGATGCTAAATGGCGATTTCGCGTTTAGCGATTGTGAAAGGTGACCCCTATCTCGGTTCGACGGGTTCGACCAAGGCCGTAAGCAATCCCTGTTGTTGCAGGCAGGTAGGCTGTGGCAAATTAAAAAGGTTTTTCATTTGCACGCCTATCAAACGCTTGAATGAATTTTATGCTGGCAGCCATCCTAGGTGCCGCAACGTGATACCAAACCTTCTCAAGGTGCCTGCCTAGTGGGTGCCATCCAGGGTTAACGGCTCTACCACAAGCCAAGCGAGGAACCTATGAAAGTACTTGTCGCGGTGAAACGCGTCATCGACTACAACGTCAAAATTCGTGTCAAAGCGGATCATTCTGACGTCGATCTTACCAACGTCAAAATGGCCATGAACCCCTTCTGCGAAATTGCCGTGGAAGAAGCCGTGCGCCTGAAAGAGAAGGGCGTGGCGACAGAAGTGGTCGCAGTGACGGTTGGCCCCAAGGCTGCCCAGGAACAGCTGCGTACCGCACTGGCTTTGGGCGCGGATCGCGCTATTCATATTGAAACCGACGAGCGTGCAGAGTCGCTGGCGGTTGCCAAGCTGCTGGCCAAAGTGGTCGATGAAGAACAGCCGGGGATGGTCATTCTGGGTAAGCAGGCTATCGACACTGACAATAACCAAACCGGCCAGATGCTCGCCGCGTTGACCAACCTGCCTCAGGGTACCTTTGCTTCCGAAGTCGCGGTAGACGGCGATAAGGTGCACGTGACGCGGGAAATCGACGGTGGCCTGCAAACCGTCGCGCTGACGCTGCCTGCCATTATCACCACCGACCTGCGTCTCAACGAGCCACGCTACGCCAAGCTGCCGGATATCATGAAGGCCAAGAAGAAGCCGATGGATGTCAAAACCCCTGCCGATTACGGCATTGAGGTCGCCTCCAAGGTCAGTCTGCTCAAAGTGGAATCGCCAGCAGAGCGTAAAGGCGGCGTCAAAGTCGCTTCGGTAGACGAGTTGATCGACAAACTGAAAAACGAAGCCAAAGTTCTTTGAGCCCATTGTTTGCATAAAAGAGCTTTGAAAGGAGTAGATTCCATGAGCATTCTGGTACTTGCCGATCTTCATGAAGGTCAGTTGGCGGGCGCTACGGCCCACGTGGTCGCCGCTGCAAAAGCGATCGGTGGCGACATTGACGTCTTGGTTGCGGGCGAAGGCGTTCAAGCCGCCGCCGAGGCTGCCGCCAAGCTCGACGGCGTCAACAAAGTGCGCGTCGCGGACAACGCCGTTTATGCCTACCAGCTCGCCGAGCCGCTAGGCGCGCTATTGTTTGAGTTGGCGGGTGATTACACGCACATACTGGCTAGCGCCTCCACCACGGGTAAAAACGTGCTACCGCGTCTAGCGGCGCTGAAAGACGTCAGCCAACTTTCCGATGTGCTCGCCGTGGATAGCGCCGATACCTTCAAGCGGCCCATCTACGCCGGTAACGCCATCGCCACGGTGAAAAGTGACGACGCGCTAAAAGTCATCACCGTTCGCACTACCGGCTTTGACGCGGTGGGCGAGGGCGGCAGCGCTGCGATTGAGGTGATTGACGTGGTGGTTGAGAACGCCCAATCCAGCTTCGTCAAAGAAGAGCTGGCCCAGTCGGACCGCCCGGAGCTTGGCGGCGCCAAGGTGGTGATTTCTGGCGGCCGCGGTATGGGCAACGGCGAGAACTTCAAGCTGCTTGATGGTATTGCCGACAAGCTGGGAGCGGCCATTGGCGCGTCTCGCGCAGCGGTAGACGCAGGCTTTGTGCCCAACGACATGCAGGTAGGGCAAACCGGCAAGATCGTCGCGCCGGAGCTGTATATTGCGGTGGGTATTTCGGGCGCGATCCAGCACTTGGCGGGCATGAAGGACTCTAAGGTGATTGTCGCCATCAACAAAGACGACGAAGCGCCTATCTTCCAGGTGGCCGACTACGGCCTGGTGGGCGATTTGTTTGAGATTCTGCCTGAGCTTGAAAGCAAACTATAAATTGCTGAAATGATAGAACTTAACAGCCGGCTTCTGGAGAAGTCGGCTTTTTTGTGTGGGCTAGATTAGGTAAACTGCTAGTAGTTGACTAAAATGCTGGGGCAAAAACGAAATCAGCCCCCTCGGTGGTTGAAAAAGCTAAGAGGTGACCATACCTAGTTATTAAAGCCGAGAATTGCTGAACGCAACGAAAGCCACTCAAGGAGATGATCAATATGGCACATACACTTCCTGAATTACCCTACGCGTACGATGCGCTTGAACCGCACATTGATGCGATGACCATGGAGATCCACCACTCGCGTCACCACAATACCTACGTCACCAACCTGAATGCTGCGCTTGAAGGCACTGGGCTTGAAGACGTTCCGGTAGAAGAGCTTGTGGCTAACCTGAATCGCGTTCCGGAAGACAAGCGTCAGCCCGTTATCAATAACGGTGGCGGTCATGCCAACCACTCTATGTTTTGGCAAATGATGTCGCCTAACGGCGGCGGCCAACCACAAGGTGGCGTCGCTAAAGCTATTGACGCTGAGCTTGGCGGTTTTGAAGCCTTCCAGGAAGCTTTCAAGAAAGCAGCCCTTGGCCGTTTTGGTAGTGGTTGGGCTTGGCTCTCAGTTACCCCTGAGAAAAAACTGGTCGTTGAAAATACGCTTAACCAAGACAGCCCGCTTATGCACGGCAACACACCAGTGTTAGGCCTGGATGTTTGGGAGCATGCGTACTATCTCAAGTACCAAAATAAGCGTCCTGATTACGTGTCCGCTTTCTTTAACGTGGTGAACTGGGAAGACGTTGAACGTCGCTATCAAGCGGCCATCGCCTAACGTCCTGGCACGCCAAGTATGACGCCGATTCAAGGCGTTTGTTATAAAAAACCGCCCACTTTTAAGTGGGCGGTTTTTTTGTTGTTTGTCCCCAGCACTGAATAGAGTTGGGTGTTAGCTGTCAATATCCTGTGGATGAAAAATACCACATATGCTTGAATTGATTTTCTACTGGTCTATATATAGTATGAGTTGTATCTTCTAGGGAGGGTGGGCACAAGATATGCCCTACCCGAAAAATGCCGCTATGAAAAGGGAAATGACCATGGAAATTCAGATTTATAGCAAGCCCGCCTGCGTTCAATGCACCGCTACCTACCGCGCGCTGGACAAGCAGGGCCTTGAATACACCGTGATTGATATCACGGCTGAATCCAGTGCCCAACAAGAAGTCGAAGCGCTTGGATATCGTCAGCTTCCCGTAGTCGTTGCCGGTGAAGACCATTGGTCGGGTTTTCGTCCAGACCGCATTCAAGCGTTGGCATAAGTCACCCATGCTGGCAAATGGATGTACTTCCTCCATGGTCGGCAATCTGGTGTATTTCTCTACCAAGTCAGGCAACACCCACCGTTTTATTGAAAAATTAGGCTTGGCCGCCCAACGGTTACCGCTCAATCGCGAAGAGGCGATACCGCAAGTTGATCAACCCTACATATTGGTGACCCCCACCTATGGAGGCGGTCAGGCAAAAGGGGCGGTTCCAGGTCCAGTGATCCGATTTCTAAATGACGAGCACAATCGCCATTTGATACGCGGGGTGATTGCGGCGGGTAACACCAATTTTGGCGATGCGTACGGTTTGGCGGGCCGCATTATTGCGAAAAAATGCCACGTACCGTTGCTTTATCGATTCGAACTGTTTGGCACTGATGACGATGTCGCCAAGGTCCGCAAAGGAGTAGAAGAGTTTTGGAAACGACAACCTTAGCCACGAACAATTCGGCTGAAACAAAACGGCCTGCAGCGGCAACCGACGGTCGCACAATGGATTACCATGCGCTGAACGCGATGTTGAACCTTTACGGTGCCAACGGTGAATTACAGCTGGATAAAGACCGCGAAGCCGCGCGTCAGTATTTTTTGCAGCACGTTAACCAGAACACGGTGTTTTTCCACTCGCTCGAAGAGAAGCTTGATTACCTGGTTGAAGAGCAGTACTACGAAGCGGGGACGCTTGCGCAGTATGACTTTTCCTTCGTAAAAGCGCTGTTCGAGCAGGCCTATGCCTATAAGTTTCGTTTCCCCAGTTTCCTGGGCGCCTTCAAGTATTACACCAGCTATACGCTGAAGACCTTTGACGGCAAGCGCTACCTGGAGCGCTATGAAGATCGCGTTTGCATGGTCGCGCTGGCGTTGGCGCGGGGTGATGAAACCCTGGCCAAGTCGTTGGTGGATGAAATCATCAGCGGCCGTTTCCAGCCGGCGACCCCCACTTTTTTGAACTGCGGTAAGCAGCAGCGCGGCGAGCTGGTGTCCTGCTTTTTGCTGCGTATCGAAGACAATATGGAGTCGATTGGCCGCTCCATCAATTCGGCGCTTCAGCTGTCCAAGCGTGGCGGTGGCGTTGCCTTCCTGCTCAGCAACATTCGCGAGTCGGGCGCCCCGATCAAGCGCATCGAGAACCAGTCGTCGGGCATTATCCCGATCATGAAGCTGCTCGAGGATGCATTTTCCTACGCCAACCAGCTTGGCGCGCGCCAGGGGGCCGGTGCCGTTTACCTGAATGCCCACCATCCCGATATTTTGCGCTTCCTGGATACCAAGCGCGAAAACGCCGACGAAAAAATCCGTATCAAGACGCTCTCGCTCGGGGTGACGATCCCGGACATCACCTTCGAGCTGGCCAAGCGCAACGAGGACATGTACCTGTTCTCGCCCTATGACGTCGAGCGGGTGTACGGCGTGCCGTTTGGCGATATCAGCGTGACCGAGAAGTACCATGAGATGGTGGCGGATGCGCGCATTCGCAAGCAGAAGATCAACGCGCGCGCCTTCTTCCAGACCCTGGCCGAGCTGCAGTTCGAGTCCGGTTATCCGTACATCATGTTCGAAGACACGGTGAACCGCGCCAACCCCATCGCCGGGCGTATCAACATGAGCAACCTGTGCTCCGAGATTCTCCAGGTGAACACGCCGACGGATTACGACGAAGACCTCGGCTATCGCCAGGTCGGCCAGGATATTTCCTGCAATCTGGGGTCCATGAACATTGCCAAGGTGATGGACTCGGGCGATATCGGCACCAGCGTCGAGGTGGCCATTCGCGGTCTGACGGCCGTGTCGGAAATGAGCAACCTGAGCAGCGTGCCCTCCATCGCCGAGGGTAATGCCAAGTCTCGGGCGATTGGCCTTGGCCAGATGAACCTGCATGGTTTCCTGGCCCGCGAGCATATCTATTACGGCTCCGATGAAGGCCTCGATTTTACCAATCTATATTTCTATTGCGTGGCCTTCCACGCGCTGCGGGCGTCAAACCGCTTGGCGATTGAACACGGGGATACCTTTGCGGGCTTTGCCGACTCTACCTACGCGTCCGGTGAGTTCTTCAATCAGTACACCGATCAGGCCTGGGAGCCGCGGACCGAAAAAGTCCGTCAGCTGTTTGAGCGTAGCGGGATTGCCTTGCCTACTCAGCAGGACTGGCAGGCGCTCAAGGAAAGCGTCATGGCACACGGATTGTATAACCGTAACCTTCAGGCTGTGCCGCCGACGGGCTCTATTTCCTATATCAACCATTCAACGTCGAGCATTCACCCGGTCGCGGCCAAGATCGAGATTCGCAAGGAAGGCAAGCTGGGGCGGGTTTACTATCCAGCACCGTTCCTCAATGAAGCCAATTTTGATTACTTTCAGGACGCCTACGAAATCGGCCCTGAAAAAATCATCGACACCTACGCCGAAGCCTCCAAGCACGTCGACCAGGGGCTTTCGCTGACGCTGTTCTTCCCGGATACCGCGACGACGCGTGATATCAACAAGGCGCAGATTTACGCCTGGCGGAAGGGCATCAAGACCCTCTATTACATCCGCCTGCGCCAGAGCGCGCTGGAAGGCACCGAGGTGGAAGGCTGCGTTTCCTGCACGCTGTAAGCGTATAACGACTTCGAAGAGAGTGATGATATGACCAGCATGCAACGTTTATCGCGGGTGGACGCGATTAACTGGAACCGCCTTCAGGACGATAAAGATCTTGAAGTGTGGAACCGCCTGACCAGCAACTTCTGGCTGCCGGAAAAAGTCCCGCTGTCCAATGATATCCAGTCGTGGAATACGCTGACGGCCAAAGAAAAGCAGCTGACCATTCGCGTGTTTACCGGGTTGACGCTGCTGGATACCATCCAGAGCAGTGTCGGCGCGCCGGTACTTATGGAAGATGCACGCACCCCCCATGAAGAAGCGGTCTACACCAATATTGCCTTTATGGAATCGGTCCACGCGCGCTCCTACAGCTCGATCTTTTCGACGCTGTGCACTACCCGCGATGTGGACGACGCCTTTCGCTGGAGCGAAGAAAATCCCATGCTGCAGGCGAAATCGGAGCTGATTCTCGGCCGCTATCGCTCAGACGACCCGCTAATGCGCAAGGTCGCCAGCGTCTTCCTGGAGTCGTTCCTGTTTTACTCCGGCTTCTACCTACCGATGTACTGGTCCAGCCACGCCAAATTGACCAACACGGCCGACCTGATCCGCCTGATCATCCGCGACGAAGCGGTGCACGGCTATTATATCGGCTACAAGTTCCAGCAGGACTTGGCTGAGGCAACACCGGCGCGTCAGCAGGAAGTCAAAGACTACGCTTACGAGCTGCTGCTGGAGCTTTACGATAACGAAGTCCGCTATACCGAGTCGCTGTACGACGAAGTAGGGCTGACCGAAGACGTCAAGAAGTTCCTTCACTACAATGCCAACAAGGCGCTGATGAATCTCGGTTTTGAGCCGCTTTTCCCCAGCAGCGAAACGGATGTCGACCCCACGATCATGGCGGCGCTATCTCCCAACGCCGACGAAAACCATGACTTCTTCTCAGGCTCGGGGTCTTCCTATGTAATCGGCAAGGCTGTGGCCACTGAGGATGATGATTGGGCTTTCTAGACAATCATTGAGCATAAAACCTAATAAAAAACGGGAGCCCTAGCGGCTCCCGTTTTTTTGTAGCTGGCTATAAGAGAATAACCTCTTTTTGACAGTCATTCAGCCTCGGTACTCGACTCCCTGGCGCTGATTTTCAGGCAGCCAGTTATCAGGCGCAAATGAGGATAGCGACAAGAGACCTTATAGCGCAGATTCAGAATAACCCTCAATTGAGGTCATTATTTACTGATCAGCAGCTACAGGCAATTCAATCTGGGAACGCCAAAATTCCAGATTATACTTGGTACCACCATCAAGACAGAGGGTGTATGCAACTCGTTAGGGAAAGAGTTCATAGAGAAACAGGTCACATAGGCGGTGAAGCTTTGTCAGGAGGTAAATAATGACACGTAACTTTCGACTTGAGAAAAATGACAGCGATGATATTGGTTTCGCGAAAGCAAGCTTGGTTTCAGGTGTCTTAAAGTTCAGCGAATTTAAGCAATGGCTTTATTATGTCATCGAGCATCAAGATCAAGTTCCTGCATATTTTTGGGATATCTTAGATATCGAGAATAAGTTTGACTTCAAACCCTTTTCAGTAATGGGGTTCAATCCTTCTTGGGAGCATACAGAGTCCGAAAGTGATGCTCTAGATGGAATTGGGTACAGACGATGGAATGATTTTTTAAGCGATGCGGTGCCACGTGAAGTGGCGCTGCAAGAACTCGATAGGAACCCACACGTTGAGAAACGTTTTAGAGAAACGTTCCCGTTCATTGATTGGTAACTTTGGATTCGGCGGTCCAAGTGCTAAATGTAGCGCTTGGCTTAATTTTTAATAATTGGTTGCTATAACTGAAGTTCTGGGGCTTGGCACAATAATTCGTCATAGCCAAATGGCGTGATGTCCCTTTGATTCGGTGGCGACATCGGACTCTTGATCGCCTAGGAGCACGAGTGCTCCCGACGTCGGCAGGTCAAAATTGCTAACAGGCCTAAAGCTTGAGATCAATCGGCCGATAGCTATATCAATTAGGCGCTTACGACGGTTTCTAGATGCTGACAGCCTTGTGGCAATCATTGCTCACACGATATACCCATGAGGCTTAAGCGATATAGAAAGTGGTGCAATGGACGCAGTGCAACAGGGAATTACCGGTTGCTCTTCACAGTCAGTCGGCCAAGAGGCAGCCGGAAGAGTCTGCAGGTTGCTCCGCCATTTCTTGCGCCCTTTGGTGTTGGTCGGGACTGGTATGCTGCACTCGGTCGAAGGGCACTGCGCCATCAGCATGAGCGTGAACTCGCAGGCTTATTTTCGCTTGTCGTTTTCCGTGGTGGAACTTGACTGGCTGTCCGAAAAGGAATCGTTGTGTTCATCATCCAGATAGGGTCTGGCAGTTAAATGTGCCGGCTAACTGATGATTGGCCCTGGTCTACTGTTGGAGATAGAGGGGAGTGCGTTAGAAGTTTAGCGGAAGCAGCTAGCGACTAGGAAGTGTAGATAGCTGAGTATAAATACGTTGGTTCTTTTGTTAAGAGAAGGGGAGAAGCAGGATGCTTAAGAAAGTGGGGGGCATGCTAATGTTGTTCAGTGGTATTGCGGGGTGCGTGTCTGCACCCTATGAGGGTGTGCCTGAGAATACACCGCCAGATCAGTTTGCTCGAATCATGGTTCCTTCTACGACATATAAAGAGCGTCTCCAGGATCCGGGAGGGCCGGTAATCGCGTGTGTTGATGGAGAGTTTATTGAAAGCAGCTTAGGTCTGACCTCGACAACAAAAGAAGCCAAAGTTTCAACAGGTGTTCGCTACATAGGAATATTATATCAAAGATATGTATATAATGTTGGGACGTATCGAGCATACACGCCTGTGTGGGTGGATGCTAAAGGGGGCGATATTTACCTGATACGACATGATACTCAAGGCAGTAGAGTGAGGATATGGCTTGAAGATCAGGAAACTGGGGAAGAGGTTGGAGGGGTTCCTGGATCAGAGACTGTACAGGGAGAGCCAGGCAAGCGTTGTATTGCAGGTGAATCGGTAGGATAAGTCAGGGGAATATATAATGAAAAGGGCTGTACTTTTTATGACGCTTCTTTTTCTTCAAGGCTGTACGTCTATAGGTGTTTACAAGTCTTACGAAGGGGAGCTTTCTACAGCTGAGCGTGCATATCTTAGGGGAAATGTTAATAGTGCTTCGGAGTCATGTGAGGTCGGTGAGCCTATTGTGCTTTTTTCTGCCATTGACGGAAGGCCAACTCCGCGCTTTATGACTTCTTATACTAATGGGTGCCAATATCCATCTGAGGCTTTCTTGAGGCCTGGAAAAAGAAATGTCCAAGCTCTTTATAGTTATGGAAGCTCGCCTAGATATTTGTATTCATGCTTTGTCGCCGAGGCAGGAAAAGAATATAAGACAGAGGTTGTCGTGCGTGGATATAGTGCCCACCTGCTTGTCCTGGAAGTTAGATCTCAAGAAGGTCAGGAAAGCTACACACCGGCCCAGTGGTGTCATCCAATTAGTAATAATGCCACAACAGAAAGTTAAATTTTCGAAGCTGTATAAAGTCATATTGCGAAAATTAGAAAAGGGGTGTCAGGTGTAGAAAGGGATCACAATATTCATCTTAGGCTTCATGTTGGTCGGCTGTGCTAGCACCAAAACAGTCCCCATGGATACCGCTAAGGTAGAGCAGACGTCACCAGCCTCGATCACAATATCCAGTCGTGAAAAACCTAGCTTTGCTGCCATGACAGCAGGGAAAGCCATGGTGGGCGGGCTGGTGGGTGTTGCAGCAATGATGATATCAGGCAATAACATCGTTGAAGAGAACGAGATCGAGGATCCAGCTGGCCATATAAGCAGTGGCTTGGCGGCGTCACTTGCTGAGCGGCTTGGTATAGAGCAAGTTGAGGAAAACGGAGTTGTGACCAAGGAATCTGGGGTGGCAGGCTTGTCAAGAGACTATGCGTCTAGCGACTTGCTGGTAGATGTTGAAACCCTGGGCTGGGGTTTTTCCTACTATCCTTTCGCCATGAGAACCTACCATGTGCCATATTCCGCAAAGCTTAAGGTGATTGATACGCGATCGATGCAGGCAGTGGCTGAAGCCCATTGTCACAGGCAGCCGGATAAGACCGATGACTCACCGAGCCATGCTGAGCTATTAGCAAACGGTGCCGAGCGACTCAAGCGGGAGCTCAGGGCCGTTGCGGACTCATGCATGCGGGAGTTCGAGAACAAGATATATCCGCGAAATAAGCAGATGCTAAGCGAAGCCTAGCCTGTTCGGTTGCCGGTGCTTTGCACCGGCAACCACTTTGATGCCAAAAAAGCGGCGACTGAAGTCGCCGCCTTCTTTAGAAACTCCACCGGCTCCGCCATCCAAAGCACGATGTTAGCCGCCCCGGAGCTAGCCTGCAGCCGACTAATCCTTAACTGGCGCTTGCAAACTCTGTCTCGCTTGGTGGAAACAGTACGAGTAGCATTGGATATTATCAGTGCACCAAGGAGAAAGTATGCCAACCAACCCAGCTAACGTATTGGAAATAGCGGCTGCCGTGGTGAGCGACCCGGATGGTCGCTTGTTGTTGGTGCGTAAGCACAATACGTCTATTTATATGCAACCAGGTGGCAAGATTGATGCGGGTGAGACCGCGCTTGAGGCACTATCCCGTGAGCTGAAAGAAGAGCTGGGCCTGCATATTAATCAGGATCAACTGATCCCCATGGGCGTACACACCGCTCCAGCAGCCAATGAGCCGGGTGTGATGCTGGAAGCGCATTTGTTCAGTTTGGTGATTGACGAGCCGGTCGAGGCCGCTGCTGAAATTGCCGAAGCCAGGTGGGTGACCCGTGAAGAGGCTTGGCAACTTCCGCTAGCCCCTCTGACGAAAGCGTACGTCGTGGTCCATTAGCAAAACACGTTTGACATTATGGTGTTAGCCCATCACTAACATTGATGATATCGGGAGCCCTAGCGGCTCCCGTTTTGTTTGGTAGCAAGCTAAATTTATTTAAACGCTAATGATAAATATTGTCATTTATTTTGTGGATGGTAGGCTATGCGCAGTCGATATGAAACGCAAATCGTTCTTATATTTGAAGTGTCCTATATAAAGGCAGTGTGACTGCCGGTGAACAGTGACGGAGAGTCGATGTGCTGAACAAGCCTTTCTTTGCCATAGGTGGGTGCTGGCTAGCGTGCATGCTCGTCAGCAGCACGCTAGCGGCAAGTGACGAGACGCTCGATCAAGCGGGCGAAAGTGTCGATGCCCAGCGCATTCAAGCCGAACTTCAGCAGCAGATAGATGACTCGGACGACGAAACGCGGGCAGCTTTGGAAGAGCTGCGCGAGCGTGAGCGCGAAACAAGGCAGCTTGAGTCGCAGAATGCGTCGCTAACGGGTCAATTGGCTGAGGAAGCCGAACGTCAGGTCCGGTTAGCGTCCGCGCTTGATACCCTTGCCGATACGCGCGCCGCGCTGCCGGATATCGAACAAAACATGCAAACGCAGCTAACTCAATGGATCGAACGCGACCTGCCGTTTCTTAAAGAACAGCGGCTTGCACGCGTTGAAACGCTGAAAAATGACGAAGGCGCTGAGCCTGCCGAGCGAATCGAAGGCATGCTCGATATCTGGCGCACAGAGTTGGATTACGGCCGTGAAATGGATACCTGGCGGGGGCGCTTGCAGCTTGACGATGACCAGCAGCTGGAAGTGGACTTCTTGCGCATTGGGCGCATCGGTTTTTACTACCTGACCCCCGATGGCCGTCAGGGCGGTGTATGGAATGCCCAGGACGATGAGTGGCAGCCACTCAGTTCGCGGCAGGTTCAGCAGGTGCGCAACGGGCTTCGTATGGCGGAAGATCAACGCGCGCCGGACCTATTAACGTTGCCGCTATCCATCACCGTCTCAGCCGATCAGGGAGAGTAGCCATGATACGCGACATGAAAAAAAGCTATCGTGGCGTAGCGGTAGCACTTCTGATGGGGCTGATGAGCATTAGCCCGCTGGCGAGCGCTCAGTCGCAAGACGCCACGTCGTTGCGTGAAGCCCGCGAAGCCGCTGAGGTCCGCGACCAGCAACGCTTGATTAACTTGCTTGACGACCAAGCCTCGCTGGAAGACGCGCTCGACCAAGCACGGACACGTCAGCAAGCCGCGCAGGAGCGCAACGAAGCGTTACAGGCTCAGGAGACAGCGCAGTCAGTGGAGGCGGAGCGCCTCTCCGCGCGTCAATCTGAGCAAGGTGAGGCGTTGAGCAACCTGCTGGCCGCGCTCAATGAACATAGCAGCGAGGTGCGCAACGCTTTGGGCGATGACAGTTGGCTGACCCTGAATGAAGAAGCGTTGCCGCCACGACTCAGCGATGTCGATGTTCTGGAGCGTGAGGTTCTTGAAGATGTCGTCGATAGCCTGGCGAAGCTCACGCAAAATACCGGCAGTGCTGAGCGGTTGGAGCGCCCGGTGGCCGATGCCAATGGCGAAGTTTCAACCCAGACCATCGTGCGGCTGGGTGACTTTGCTGCGTTCACAGAGTCTGATCTGCTGCGTCAGGACGATGAAGGGCATTTGGCCGTATTGCCCCGCACCCCGGCAGAAGTAGCCGATTATTTGGCGGATTATCATCAGGGTGAGACACGCGTGTTCGCGATGGACCCAACCCAAGACAGCGTTATCGATGCCTTGGCGCAGCGTCCCACCCTTATGGAGCGTTTTCATCAAGGCGGGTACGTGGGCTATGTCGTGGTCGCGTTGGGTGGCATAGGGTTGCTGGTTGCCATGCTGCAATACCTGTACCTGCTGGTTACCAGCCAGCGGGTGAATCGTCAGCTTAAACATCCCGACCAGCTGCAGGCGAACAACCCCCTTGGTCGCGTCCTGTTGCGCTTTGAAGAGATGGACAAACACCAGACGCCGGAAGCGCTGGAAGCCAGGCTGGATGAGGCGGTGCTGGCCGAGCTACCCCGTCTCGAGCGTGGCCAACCGATTGTCAAACTGCTCGCCGCCATTGCGCCGTTGCTAGGACTGCTGGGGACGGTGACCGGTATGATCGTCACCTTCCAGGCGATCACGGTGTTTGGCACTGGCGACCCGCAATTTATGGCCGGCGGGATTAGCCAGGCACTGGTAACCACTGTGCTCGGCCTGATTACCGCGGTGCCGCTGCTGTTTGCGCAAACCGCACTGTCTAGCCGTAGCCGCTATCTCACTCACGTCATTGAAGGGCAGGCAAGCGCAACGCTGGCGGACCATTTGGAAGCCCATCAGCCTGCCCATGCCTCACCGGTGACCTGATATGTTCACAGTTCCCCTTTGGCTTGAGCCTGTTGAGCGGCTGATGAATGCGGGCGGCGTCGTGCTGGTGGTGCTGGCCGTGGTAGCGCTGCTGGTATTTGGCATGGCCATTGAGCGCTTCTGGTTCTATCGCATCACCTGGCGGCGAGCGCGGCGCCAGCTCATTAAACGCTGGGCCAAGCGAGATGATCACCAAAGCTGGAGCGCCCGCACATTGCGTAACGTTTGGACGGAAGATCTTGTGGTCCGCCTGCGTCGCCCGCTGCCCTGGTTAAAGCTATTGGTCGCGCTATGTCCACTGTTCGGCCTTCTGGGTACCGTCACGGGCATGATCGGCGTCTTCGATAGCCTTTCGTTAAGTGATACGCACCAGGCGCGGGCAATGGCTGATGGCGTGGCGAGAGCAACGCTGCCCACCCTGACCGGCATGGCAATCGCCGTGGTGGGCCTACTGTTTATTAGCCGCCTGGAACATATTATTCGACGCGAAGATCAGCGGTTGCACGACCGGATGGCGCGGGCACTGGAGGAAAATGATGCGTAGACGACGTTCGATGGAAAGCGCCGCAGAAAATAACGAGGTGAACCTCACGCCCATGCTCGACGTGGTGTTCATCATGCTGATTTTCTTTATTGTCACCACCAGCTTTATTAAAGAAAGCGGCATTGAAATAAACCGTCCGGAGTCGAGTGACGCGAGCCCCAGGCCTGATGCCCAGGTATTGGTCGCGGTTTCACCCGAAGGTGCGGTCTGGGTGGATGGTCGCGCCATCGACGCCCACCGGGTGGGTGAAGAGGTGGCGGGCATGATCAGCGATGATGGTTCGGTGGTTATTCAGGCTGATCGTGAGTCAACCACTGGGCTGCTGATTGAGGTCATGGACCGTCTACAGGAGGCAGGCGTAGACCAAGTCGCGGTGGCGGCCAACCGGAGCGGCCAATGATGCGCCAAGCGGTATCATTGATCGTCGGTGGGGTGTTGGCCATTGGTCTGTTTTGGCTGCTGGCGTTACTGGTTGCACCACCGGAGGATCCAGTCGAGCCCCCCGAAGAAACCGTCTCCATGGATATGGTCGAAGCACCGGAAGAAGCGCCGCAGGAAGAAACACCGCCGCCGGAGACCAACCAGGCAGCAACGCCGGCCCCCTCGGCTCCCATGCCGACGCCCGAGCCGCCGCCGGTGGCTGATAGTGCGATCGAGATGCCGGAAGTTGACCTGCCCGAGACACCCGAAGAGCCGGTGGAAATGGACAGTGAACTGCCGGAAATGACCGAAGCAGAGCCGGAGCCCGAACCTGAGCCGGAACCGGAACCGGAACCAGAGCCGACAGAGACAGCGGAGGCAGAAAGTGAGGCGGAGCCCTCTGATGCCGAGCGGGAAGCAGCGCCAGAAGCTGAGCCGACTGAGTCCGATGAGCCGGTGAATGTTGGCGAAGCCGCCCCGACCAACCGGGTCAATCCGACATATCCTGCGCGTGCCCAGCGTCGCGGCATGGAAGGCTATGTTGAGGTGTCGTTTACCATTCGTCGTGACGGCAGCGTTGAGGGTTCTTCGATCCGCGTTACCGACGCCCAACCACGCCGCGTATTTGATGATGCGGCCCGTGAAGCGATTGGGGAATGGCAATTCGAGCCTAGTGATCGGCTGCGCAACGCCACCCAGCGTATCGAGTTTCAACTGCGCTAACGACTTTATTGAGGTATGACCATGCGTTTATGGTGGTGCATCTGTTTACTAGGTCTATGGACGTCGCTAGCGCATGCTAGTCCTGCGCTGCCCAGCGATGTCATTGACGACCTGAACCGTTTGCAAACGCAGCTACGCGAGCAGCAATACGCTAGCGTGGTGAGTCAAGCCACTCAGCAGGCAGAGCGCTTGCGGGCTGGCAACGATGCTGATCGATGGGCGAGTGCGCTTTATCAGCAGTTGGCAGCTAACGCGCTGGCGCGCCAAGACGAGCCGAGTGCTGCGGCTGACCGGCTGGCACAAGCACGTGAACTGAGCGGTGAAGAGCAAGCTCAGGCCGCTCGCTGGCTGCGAGAAGAAGCGTCGTTACGCCGCGCGGCGGGCCAGGCGGATCGGGCGACCGAGTTGCTTTCCAGCGCCTTGCAGTCCCAGGCCGGCCAGGATGCAAGTAGCCAACGGCAAGAGCGTTGGAAGCTGACCCGTTGGTTAGCTAATGATCAGCGCTGGCAAGAGGCGGCTGAATGGCTTGAGCGTAGCCTTAGTCAGACCTCTGAACCCGATGAAGCCCAGCGCAGATTGGCGTTGGCGATCTATCAACGCACCCAGCAAACCGATCAAGCGCTCGACTTTTTGTTACGCGGGCTCAACGAACAGAGTGATATTGATAGCTGGCGTCAGGCCGCTGCTCTTGCGCAGCAGTCTGGCCAACCGGGTGTCGCCGCGGCGTTGTGGGATACCGCTTGGCAGTTGGATAAGCTAGATGAAGACGATGACCGGTGGCAACTGATACGCCTGCACATGGCGGGCGGTACGCCGGCGAGAGCGGCGGAATATCTTGAGCACTGGCTTGCAGAAGGTGAAGTAGTGCGGGATGAAGCTACCCTTCGCTTGTTGGCGAACGCCTGGCATCAGGCAAGGGATAAGACCCAAGCGCTGGATGCCTGGCAGGCATTAGCGACGTTGAGTGAGGATGGCGGCGACTGGCGGCAATATGGTCAACTAGCCTTTGCCTGGGGGCAGGATGAGCGCGCCGAGAAGGCGCTGTCGCGGGCTCATACATTGGGCGATGAGCAAGCCGCTGAATGGCTGGCGACGCTTGAGCAGTCGCCTCACCATTCACCTTAGCCTGGTCGCGATAACATGGCCGCCTTACCTGGAGGTTATGCGCGCTGGCTAATCGGAAGACGCCAGCGTGAGTGAAAAGTCGCTCCAAGTGGGTGCGTGATCAGACGGGCGTTGCATACCGCGCAGCGCATAGTCGATCCCGGCGGCAGTGACGCAGTCGGCCAGCGGCTGGGTCACCAGAATATAGTCGATGCGTAGTCCGCGTTTGGGCTCGCGGTCAAAGCCTTTGGAGCGATAATCAAACCAGCTAAACCACTCGGCGTCCGCTGGATAACAAAGCCGGTAGCTATCATGCAATCCCCAGGCTTTAATGCCTTCAAGCCACTTCCGCTCGATGGGCTGGAAGCTGGTTTTACCCTCGCGCAGCCAGCGCTTGCGATTGGCTTCACCGATGCCAATATCCTGGTCTTCCGGCGAGATGTTGAAGTCGCCCATTACGGCAACCCGCTCATCAGGGTGGTGCTGCTCGCTAAGCAGGCGCGCCAACTGCTGGTAAAAGCGCGTTTTGTGGGGGAACTTAGTGGGATGGGTAACATTTTCCCCTTGGGGGAAATAGCCGTTCCAAACGGTGACGGGATCGCCGTCCTCGGTCAATAGCTTGACGCCAATCATGCGACGCTGAGCGTCTTCCTCATCGTCTGGGAAACCGTAAAATACCGCTTGGGGCTTTTGGCGGCAAAGCATCGCGACGCCATAGTGTCCTTTCTGCCCGTAGTAGAAAACGTGGTAACCCATGGCCTCTACATCGGCGAGTGGAAACTCACTATCTTGTACTTTGGTCTCTTGAAGCCCGATAATATCGGGCTTTTGTGTATCAATAAGAGCCTGTAGCTGATGAAGCCGCGCTCGAATGCCATTAATGTTGAATGAAACAAGGCGCATCAGGAGCGGTCTCCCGGCGGGTTGTCCGTATCTTTGTCTGGGTGAATGGCAATATCCTGGCCACTCTGCTGGCGAGCCAGCTTACGCACCGCCTGCAATTTGCGTTGCTGCTGTTTTTTAGCCACAAAGCGACGTGATGACGTCACTTGATCGGGGTTATCATGGCGCCACTTTTTAAAGTCTTTACGCCGACCAGTACGGATGGTGACTTTATCCGCCAGCGAACGGGTCTTTTTTTTACGCGTCATATCGCGCTCCTTGGTTCGGTAATAGGCCTATTCTAGCAGCCTAGCGACCTCCTTCGACAGCAGGGCGCGCTCTTATTGCCAAGCCCTGGTACAATGCGCACGTCAAGATGCCTAACATCCACAGCAATGGACAGATACATAGCCTATGAGCGAGTCGGAACAGACCACAGCATCGGCCCAGAACCGTAAGCCAAAACGTCGTCGTCGGAAACCGCGTCGTCGCCAGTCGAACTGGGATCTTCGTCAGTTTCAGGTGCCTGCCGTGGCTGGCAAGTGGCGCTTTCATGACTTTGATCTGCCGCTGCCGTTAATGCGCGCGATTCATGCCCAAGGGTTTGAATACTGCACGCCTATTCAGGCAGAGGCGCTGCGCCACACGTTGTTGGGCGGTGATATCGTCGGCAAGGCACAAACCGGTACGGGCAAAACCGCTGCGTTTTTGATCTCAGCGCTGGCCTATTTCCTGGAAGAGCCAACCCCGGACGGCCAGAAGCCAGGGGCGCCGCGGGCGCTGATTATTGCCCCTACCCGCGAGTTGGCACTGCAGATCGAGAAAGATGCCAAGGCCCTTGCCCGCTTTACCAAGCTCAACGTGGCAAGCGTTGTGGGCGGGATGGACTATCAAAAGCAGCGCGATAGTCTAGGCAAAAAAATCGATCTCCTAGTCGCGACTCCTGGGCGGCTACTCGATTTTCACCAGAAGCGTGATATCGACCTTTCCGAAGTGGAAGTGCTGGTGCTGGATGAAGCCGATCGTATGCTGTCGATGGGCTTTATTCCCGACGTGAAGCGGATCATCCGCTACACGCCCAAGAAAGAAGAGCGTCAGACGTTTCTTTTCTCGGCGACGTTCACCGAGGATATTCTCAACCTGGCCAGTCAATGGACGATGGACCCGGCCCACGTTGAGATCGAAGTGACCGTGGAGAACCAGGCCGATATCGACCAGCGGGTTTATATGGTTTCTGACGATGACAAGCAGCGTCTGCTGGTCAAGCTGTTGGAGCAGGAAAGCTTCGAGCGTGTGATGGTGTTTGGCAATCGCCGCGATCTGGTGCGCAAACTTGACGACCTGCTTAAAAAGGCCGGCGTGAGTGCCGCCATGCTGTCTGGTGATGTGCCGCAGAACCAACGCATCAAAACCCTTGAGAGCTTCCGTGAAGGCGATATTCAAGTGCTTGTCGCCACCGATGTAGCGGGCCGCGGCATTCATATTGAAGACGTCAGCCACGTCATCAATTACACGCTGCCTGAAGATCCGGAAGACTATGTCCACCGTATTGGGCGTACTGGCCGGGCTGGTGCAAAAGGCGTTTCAATTAGCTTTGTGGGTGAAGAAGATGCTTTCTCCCTGCCGGAGATTGAGCGCTATATCAACGACAAGCTTCCCTGCGAACACCCGCCGGAAGGTATGCTCTAAGCCGCATGCTAGATACTGGCCTTAAAAGCGAAATTCAGGACGCTTACCGTCGCGTGGTGGAAAACCTTGAGTTGACTCCACGCTACGGTCAGCGGCTGATGATTGCCGAGATTGCTCGCACGCTGGGTGATATCGAAAGCGATGGCGACGGCAAGCGCACAAGCGACAGTCATGTGTGTGTGCTTGAGGCTGGCACGGGGACAGGCAAAACCCTGGCTTATCTAATCGCCGCGCTGCCTATCGCCAAAGCGCGTGGCAAGCGGCTGATTGTCTCGACCGCAACGGTTGCGCTTCAGGAGCAGGTGCTCAACCACGACTTGCCGTCTCTGGCGAACCATAGCGGTTTGGCATTTCGCTACGCGCTGGCTAAAGGGCGCGGGCGCTACGTATGCGTAGCGCGGCTTGATCAAGCGTTGGAAGGGACCGAGCCAAATCCCACGCTGTCGCTGTTCGAGCAGTCTTTACAGGCACAAAGCAGTGATTTTGGCCTGATTGCCAGCGATATGGCTGAGGCTTACGGTCAGGGGGAGTGGGAAGGCGACCGCGATAACTGGCCGCATCCGATTGACGATGCCCACTGGCGGCGTTTGACCGTCGATCATCGTCAGTGTACCGGACGACGCTGTGGCCATTTTGGTGCCTGTGCATTTTTCCGTTCTCGCCGGGAACTGGAAAACGCCGACGTCATTGTGGCCAACCATGACTTGGTGCTGGCCGATCTGGCGCTGGGCGGCGGGGCCATCTTACCGGACCCGGCCGACTGCATCTTTGTGTTTGACGAAGGCCATCATCTGCCCGATAAGGCGCTGTCGCATTTTGCTCATCGCTTCGCTATCAATGGCTGTTTACGCTGGCTTAAAACCCTCAAAAGCAGCTTGACCGACCTGCATCAAGGGCTTGCCGTCCAACCGACGATTGCTCGGTTGCTTGCTGGCTTGCCCGAGCTTATTCATGCCCTGGAGCCGGCGTTGGGCGATGTGTTCAGCATGGGGCATCAGCTTGCAGGGCGCGCGAATGGGTTGGCTGACGAAGAAAGCACGCTTCAGTCGCGGTTTGAAAAGGGCCAAATTCCCGATGCGCTGCACGAGCAGGCCGAGCAATTGGTGGTGATGTTTGCCACGCTGTCGCGCAGCCTTGAAAGTATCAACGATATTTTGCGCGAAAGCCTCGACCCGGATAAGCAAACCGGCCTTGAGCGCGAGCAGGCGGAAGCTTGGCTGCCATTGGTGGCGCTGCTTCACGGCCGGGCACTAGAGGCTCACGCGCTATGGCAGGCGTTCAGCGAGCGCGATGCCGCTAATGCGCCGCCTAGCGCGCGCTGGATCACGCTAAGCCGTGTCGCGGGAGAGCCGGAACTTGAATTTTCGGCAAGCCCGGTATCTGCCGCGCATACCTTGGCGAAACACTTGTGGGGGCGCTGCCATGGCGCTGTGGTCACATCTGCCACGCTCACGGCGCTGGGGCGTTTCGAGCGGCTTCAGGAGCGAGCGGGGCTGGCCAATCGCTACCGTTATCAGGCGCTGCCCAGTCCGTTTGATTACGCCAACGCTGTATTAAGCGTGCCCAAGGAGGCGACTGATCCAAGCGATCGAGAAGCCCACGAAAAAGCCATCGTCGATTTCGTGACAAAGCTGGCGGATCGTGAGGCGGCGCTGGTGTTGTTCTCATCGCGTGCACAGCTGCGCGGGGTCGAGAAAGCGCTGAGCGAATCGGTCAAGGAGCGCGTACTGGCCCAAGACGCCTTGCCCAAGCGCGAGTTGATCGAGCGCCATCGCGCGGCGGTGGATAGCGGTAAAGGCAGTATTATTTTCGGCTTGGCGAGTTTTGCCGAGGGCATCGACTTGCCAGGGGACTATCTTACGCATGTTGTCATCACCCGGTTGCCGTTTGCGGTGCCGGATGACCCGGTGGGAGCAACGCTCGCCGAGTGGATTGAGAGTCAGGGCGGTAATCCATTTATGCGCATCAGTGTGCCAGACGCATCAATCAAGCTGGTGCAGGCCTGTGGCCGGCTGATCCGCAAGGAGAGTGATACAGGCACGATTACGCTATTGGATAAGCGTGTTATCACGCGTCGATACGGTCAGGCGTTGCTGGATGCGTTGCCACCTTTCCGGCGAGAAATCGCCTAATGACATTACGCTCGCCCACTGCGCAGGTCGCACGCAGTGGGCGATAGGGGAAGCTACGACCGGTGGCGTTTTTTTAGCACCGGTGCGAGCTTGTCATTCATGCGGGTAAACGTTTCAACGGTTGTTGGCCAATCAATGCAGGCATCGGTTATCGAAACGCCGTATTGAAGCTCGTTAATATCGGCAGGGACTTTTTGATTGCCCCAGCCAATGTTGGATTCCACCATAAGACCGATAATGGAGGTATTACCTTCGAGTATTTGGTTGGTCACGTTTTCGAGGACCAGTGGCTGTAGTGCAGGGTCCTTGTTCGAGTTGGCGTGAGAGCAATCGATCATAATGTTGGCGGAAAGGTTGGCTTTTTTGAGTTCCTGTTCGGCCAAGGCGACACTGACGCTATCGTAGTTGGGTTTGCCGTTGCCGCCGCGTAGGACGACGTGTCCATAGCCGTTGCCACGGGTGCGTATAATGGCGACTTGGCCTGACTGGTTAATGCCCAGAAAATTGTGTGGGTGGGCAACAGACTGTAAGGCATTGATGGCCACATCCAGGCTGCCATCGGTGCCGTTTTTGAAGCCCACAGGTGAGGAAAGGCCTGATGCCATCTCGCGGTGGGTCTGCGACTCGGTGGTGCGGGCGCCAATCGCCGACCAGCTAATGCAGTCCTGCAGGTACTGTGGCGAGATCGGGTCGAGCGCCTCAGTTGCCAGCGGCAAGCCGATCTCGGCAAGATCTACCAACAGTTTGCGCGCGATATGCAGGCCTTCATCGATTTCAAAGGAGTCGTTAAGATGAGGATCGTTAATGAGACCTTTCCAGCCCACCGTAGTGCGGGGTTTTTCGAAATACACTCGCATCACGATGTAAAGGCTGTCGCTGACTTGGTCGGCGAGGGTGCGCAGACGCCTGGCATAATCCAGGGCGGCGTCGACATCATGAATAGAGCAAGGGCCAACCACCATCAATAAGCGTGGGTCGCTACCGTCCAGGATACGCTGAATGGTGTGGCGGCCCTCAATGACGGTGCGCTCGGCAGCTTCGGTAAGCGGCACATCTTGCTTAAGGGCTTCAGGGGTAGTGAGCACGTCCTGGGCAAGGACGTTAAGGTTGTTGACCTGCTGATCTGACATTGTGCTACCTGTGCATGCGTAATGGGCGACTAAAGACGCCTACTATCGCTTGTCGACGCAGTAAAAATCAATTGTTGTGGAACTTAACAATGATAAATGAAGTCAGCCGCTGGGTTTTGAGCAAGGGGGTAAACGCTTGATGCGCCGTGTAGAACGCGTAACACTTAGCCAATAATCGGCGATCACGTTACAGTACCGTTTTATGTCATCCGTATAATTAACCAATGCCCAAGGAACGCTATGTTGCTTGCTGTTAATGCCCAGTGTATCGGGTTAAAAGGAAGAGTAGTGCTCGGTGATCACTGCCCGAGTGAGAGGGGGCGCGTGAATGAGCACTCGTGAAACAGATCAACAGCTCGTTGAGCGTGCTCAAAAAGGCGACACCCGCGCATTTGATCTGCTGGTAAAAAAATATCAGCACAAAATTATTGGCTTGATTGGGCGCTACGTGCATGACCACGCCGAGGTCCACGATGTTGCTCAGGAGGCCTTCATAAAAGCCTATCGGGCACTGGGAAAGTTTCGCGCTGAAAGTGCTTTTTACACCTGGATGTATCGAATCGCGATCAATACCGCAAAAAATCATCTTGTGTCGCGCGGGCGTCGCCCGCCAGGTAGCGACCTGGATATTGTCGATGCCGAAATTATCGATCAAAGCGGTCGCTTGGCCGATTCCGAGTCGCCTGAGGCCGCTATTGCGCGGGATCAGTTGGAGGCCGCTGTGTATGAGGCAATCGAAAAGTTACCGGATGATTTACGCACTGCAATTACGCTGCGCGAGTTGGACGGGCTGGCATACGAAGATATTGCGCAGGTTATGCAGTGTCCCGTGGGCACGGTGCGTTCACGTATTTTCAGGGCGCGCGAAGCCGTTGACGAACATATTCGACCTTTAGTGACCACGGCACGGAACAGTCGAGAAGATTAATGGTCAATGGGGGTACGTTAAAAGCGTGATGGCGAAAAACTACGGATGACCGTGAACTGTTTGGTGGCATCACCGTCAAAGCCATTACATTCCCAATGGGAAGCTATAGTGAAGTTGCCGGTGAATGCCAGCGTAGACGCAATACGTACGATGGCCATTAGCGCTTCTTCTCAACAGTGTGAGGGTGTGAAGTATGAGTCAAAACACACGGGAATCACTTTCGATATTGATGGATAGTGAAAGTGATGAGCTAGAGTTGCGCCGAGTGTTGAAGGCACTACCGAACGATGACGATGCCGCTGAAACGTGGCGACGCTATCATTTGGCTCGTAGCATGATGCGTCGTGAACGTGATGTGGATGTCAGCGTTGACCTCTCTGCTGGTGTCATGGCTCGTTTGCAAGATGAGCCCGCTCCAGCGCTGGACGATGCGACTGCACATAGCCGTACGGGTAATGTGTCATTTGTGCGCGGGGCAGGCGTTGCAGCGGCGGTATCGCTGATGGTGCTCACCGGCGTGCAGTTCTTCGGCAATAGCAGTGGAACGTCACAGTCGCAGCAGGGGGGTGGAGTGGCTTCAAGCTCCGAATCGACGACATCTAATCAGGTGCAGCCGGTAAACCTCGCGTCCACACCGTCTGTTACCAATAGCCAATCAGCAGGCACTCAGCAGGGCGAAATGCCCATGTTCGAGCAAACCCCTTTTAGGATGAGTGGGCAAGGATCGGGAAATGGCCTGATGAACGTTAGTGAAGGCGGCTTCTCCGGTTCAGGTCAGCAGCAAAGCGTATCGGCTCAGCAGGGTACTAATATCGATGTTGAGCAACTTCGCATGTTGCAGTCTTATCTTGAGCAGCAGACTCAAGGTTCGGCAGGGGGCCAAAACGATCAATGGTCACCTTTGATGCATTCATCCGGTGCCACAGAGCCTTTGGGGCAACGCTGATCAGTCCGGCTAGTCAGCGATAGGACAATTATACAAATGGACGTTGGAAAGAGGTGCACTCTATTTCAACGTCCATTTTTTATGGTCGTAAACAATACAACGGTTGTTAACCACTTAATCAGCGCTCTTAAGAAGCAGTGTGGGAGTCAATGTTGTGTCGGCAGCATCAAATGAAGCATTTATTAAGCGCCAAGGGCGAGTCGTGGGCTACCACGCGCATGGAGTTATCGTCGAAGTCGCGGCCTCGCCTGGCTGCATGCAATGTGCTAAAGGTCAAGGCTGCGGGGCAGGGCTGCTTGAACGCCGACCTGCCTGGCAGGTGTCGGTAGATACGCGGCTGCCGCGCGACAATGATGACGAGCTGGCACTGAATAGCGAGGTAACGTTGGTGATGCTTAAGACGTCCATGACATGTTTAGCGTGGCTGGTCTACGGATTGCCGCTCTTAATGGCCTTGGCTATCGCTGGGTTATTTGGCACGCTCAGCGATGAGATGTGGTTTGCACCGAGTCTTTTCTTCAGCGTCTTGATTAGTGGCATGATAGGCCTTAAATACGCGTTAGGTCGGCGTGCGGAGCACTTCCGTCCGCGGTTGGCTGATGCATCTTGATCGGTGGCTCACGGTGAGCTGCATTGATTGGCTTGATGGTGTTTTCAGTAGGAGCTCTTGCATGAAGCGCTTAAACTTTCCCTCTGCGTTGTGGATGTGTTTTGTATTGCTGCTCTTTGTGGCGCAAAGCGCCCAAGCACAAAACCTGCCGGATTTTACCGACCTCGTTGAGGACGCCGCTCCCGGGGTGGTGAATATTTCTACCAGCCGAACGGTGCAGCGCGGCGGGCCCTCCTTTGATAACTTCGGTGGTCAGGAAATGCCGGAGATTTTTCGTCACTTCTTTGGCGATAGCTTCCCCGCGCCGCCAGGAGGGGGGCAGGGGCGCAGCGAAGAGCGTCAATCACTGGGCTCTGGTTTCATTATTAGCGAAGATGGCTACGTGATGACCAACGCGCACGTGGTGCAGGACGCCGATGAAATTCTCGTTCGTTTGAACGATCGGCGCGAGTTAACCGCTGAGCTAATCGGCAGTGACCCACAAACCGATGTAGCACTGCTTAAGGTCGATGCGGATGCTCTACCCACCTTGAATCTGGGAGATTCGGATGAGCTTCGTGTAGGTGAATGGGTCGCCGCCATAGGCTCGCCATTTGGCTTTGATCATTCGGTGACGGCGGGTATTGTCAGCGCGATTAATAGAACGCTCCCGCGCGATGCCTATGTGCCGTTCATCCAAACCGATGTGGCGATCAATCCGGGTAACTCAGGTGGGCCATTGTTTAACCTCGATGGCGAAGTCATCGGTATTAACTCACAGATTTTTACGCGTAGCGGCGGGTTTATGGGAGTTTCATTCGCTATCCCGATTAACGTTGCGTTGGATGTGGCCGATCAGCTTCGCGAAGATGGGCACGTTAACCGTGGCTGGTTGGGAGTCATGATCCAGCCGGTGTCGCGTGATTTGGCTGAATCATTTGGCATGGAAGAGGCTGAAGGCGCGTTGATCGCCGATTTGGATCCTGATGGCCCCGCAGCAAAAGGCGGTCTTAAAGCCGGTGATGTCATCCTGGAAGTTAACGGTGAAGCCGTGGATCGCTCGAGCAGCCTACCGCGTCTGATTGGCCGGGTGGCACCGGGAGATGAAGTGGATCTACGGCTCATGCGTGATGGTGAAGAACGTAGTGAAGCCGTAGAGCTAGGTAGTTGGCCTGATGCCGAGGGGGCGCCCGCTTCATCATCTAGCGATAGCCAAGTGCGCCTTGGTGCTTCGGTTGCTGAAATAGACCAGGAAACCCAAGAGCAGCTTAATCTGCAAGGTGGCGTAATAGTGCGTGAAGTTGAGCCCGACAGCGTGGCGGCTCGCGCTGGCCTTCGCGCAGGCGATGTGCTGGTTAGTTTGGATCATCGCAGCTTATCGTCACCCGAAGAGTTGCGCCGCATCGTTGAAGAGCTACCCACTGATCGAGCGATTCCCTTGCGTCTCTATCGCGATGGCCGCTCGCTTTTCGTAGCGCTGCGTTTTGAATAATTGAATTAGCGTTTCTCCGTCAGGCAGTCCGCCGTCAAAATCGGTGGGCTGCCGTTTTTTTGCCCTGATTTTTGTACATAGCACCAAGACCGTCGTAACGGTACAATGGCGACAAATTTTGATGCGCACCGCAAGGACTGATGGTTTGTCTTTCCTGAGTGCGTACTCCAAGCGGATTAAAAACGGCCAATGACCAGCGAAAACCCAAGCAAGCTAACACATATACGTAACTTCTCGATCATTGCCCACATCGATCACGGCAAGTCCACGCTTTCAGACCGGTTAATTCAAACCTGCGGTGGTTTAACTGAGCGTGAATTGAAAGAACAAGTGCTTGATTCCATGGATATCGAGCGCGAGCGTGGCATTACCATTAAAGCGCAATCGGTGACGTTGGACTATACCGCCCCTGACGGCCAGGTATATCAACTCAACTTCATCGACACGCCTGGGCACGTGGATTTTTCTTATGAAGTGTCGCGCTCGCTATATGCCTGCGAAGGCGCCCTATTGGTTGTGGACGCTGCCCAGGGCGTTGAAGCACAGTCAGTGGCCAACTGTTATACCGCCGTCGAGCAGGGCCTGGAAGTATTACCGGTGCTCAATAAAATCGATTTGCCCCAAGCGGATCCCGACCGGGTAGCTCAGGAAATCGAAGAGATTATTGGCATTGATGCCACCGATGCCTGCCAAGTCTCAGCGAAAAGCGGGATTGGCATCGACGCGCTGTTAGAGCGCTTAGTGCGTGATATCCCTCCCCCGAAAGGTGACCCTGACGCCCCTTTGCAAGCGCTTATTATCGATTCTTGGTTCGATAACTACTTGGGTGTCGTCTCTTTAGTCCGCCTGTTCGACGGTACGCTGCGCAAAGGCGATAAGATCCGCATCAATTCCACCGGGCGGGACTGGAACTCCACAGAAGTCGGGATTTTTACGCCGCTGCGCAAACAGACCAATATCTTACGCGCGGGAGAAGTTGGTTTCATTGTGGCGGGTATTAAAGACATCCACGGTGCGCCGGTGGGGGATACGATTACCCACACTAAAACGCCCGATGTGCCGCGACTGCCAGGCTTTCAGAAGGTCAAACCTCAAGTATATGCGGGTATGTTCCCGGTCAGTGCCGATGACTACGAAGAATTCCGCGATGCGCTCGAGAAGCTGGCGCTTAACGATGCGTCGCTTGAATACGAGCCCGAAAACTCAGATGCGCTGGGCTTTGGCTTTCGCGTGGGCTTTCTGGGCACGCTCCACATGGAGATCATTCAAGAACGCCTGGAGCGCGAATACGACCTAGACTTGCTGACCACCGCGCCGACCGTGGTCTATGAGCTGGCCATGAAAAATGGCGATCTCAACTATGTCTCGAACCCCTCCAAACTGCCGGATATGGCAGATGTCGAGCACATGCGCGAGCCAGTAGTGCGTGCCAGTATTCTCGTGCCCCAGGAATTCGTCGGCAATGTAATTGCCGAGTGTGAACAACGCCGTGGCACTCAGTTGGATATGCAGTTTCTCGGCAATCAGATCCAGCTGACTTACGAATTACCAATGTCTGAAGTCGTGATGGACTTCTTTGATCGACTGAAGTCTATTTCACGTGGCTATGCCTCGCTTGAATATAATTTTGAACGCTTTGAGGCAGCCCAGTTGGTTCGCCTGGACGTGTTGATTAACGGTGATAAAGTAGACGCCCTGGCAGTGATTATTCACCGTGATCACGCTCACACGCGTGGCCGCCTGCTGGTGGAGAAAATGAAAGAGTTAATCCCCCGGCAAATGTTTGATGTCGCGATCCAGGCGGCTATTGGCGGTCAGGTAGTGGCACGCTCCACCGTCAAGGCGCTGCGCAAGAACGTGACCGCTAAATGTTATGGCGGTGATGTCAGCCGTAAGAAAAAACTGCTAGAGAAACAGAAAGCTGGTAAGAAACGTATGAAGCAGGTCGGTCGGGTGGAAATCCCCCAGGATGCCTTCCTTGCTGTACTCAAGGTTAACGATTAGGGACGACTTCCACCCATGGATTTTGCATTACTGCTGGTACTTGCCGTCGCGCTTTCTGGCGTTATCTATTTGCTCGATGTGGTCTGGTTACGCCCCAAACGGCGTGAGCGGGTTGCCCACGCCGATGCGAATACCGTAGAGGGACTCGATCAGGCGACGCGTGACAAGCTGCTTAAAGAGCCGTGGCCCGTCGATTACTCACGCTCTTTCTTTCCGGTATTGCTGGTAGTGCTGGTGGTGCGTAGCTTTGTCGTCGAGCCGTTTCAAATTCCCTCTGGCTCAATGCGGCCAACGCTTGAAGTGGGTGATTTCATACTGGTCAACAAATTTGCCTACGGGCTACGTTTGCCGGTCATCAATACACGCTTTCTTGAGGTCGATGACCCTGAACGTGGCGATGTAATGGTGTTTCGTTTTCCCGAAGAGCCTTCGGTTAACTTCATTAAGCGCGTAGTCGGGCTGCCCGGCGACCGTATTCGTTATGAAGACAAGCAGCTTTATGTCAACGGCGAAGCGGTGCCCAAAGAGCTGATGGAAGAAGATGTTTCTCAGCAGCTATTGCTTGAAGAGCGTTTAGGTGAAATTGAACACTATATTTATAACAATCCCCGGGATTCTGGGCCGCAAATGCGTGAAGTTGAAGTGCCTGAAGGCCACTACTTCACCATGGGTGACAACCGTGATCACTCCAACGACAGCCGCTACTGGGGGTTTGTGCCTGAGGAAAATATTGTCGGGCGCGCCTTTGCCGTATGGATGCACTGGGACGGTGGGCTGCCAAGCTTTACCGACGTGCGCCGCATTGAGTGATAAGGCCAACCGTTATGTATAGTCATTATTTTTTAGTCAACGTCAACGACGTAGGGGCCCTGTGAGTACTTCGTTAACCGCTTTTTGCCGACGCATCGGCCATACGTTCGGCGATGCCACGCTGATAGAACTGGCCATGACCCACCGCAGCTATGGCGGTCGTAACAATGAACGCCTGGAATTTTTAGGTGACTCAATCGTCAACTTCGTGATTGCTGAAGCGCTTTACCAGCGTTTTCCCCAGGCGCGAGAAGGGCAGCTTTCCCGACTGCGGGCGCGTCTGGTGAAAGGGCAAACGCTTGCTGAACTGGCTAGAGAAATGACATTTGGTGAGTGCTTACGGTTAGGCTCAGGCGAAATGAAAAGCGGCGGTCATCGCCGGGAATCGATTTTAGCGGATGCGGTTGAAGCGGTGATTGGTGCTATCTATTTAGATGCGGGCATGGACGCGGTTCGTGAGCGCGTTCTGGCATGGTACGCCGAACGGCTAGCGAACATCTCGCTGCAAGATACTCAAAAAGACCCGAAAACGCGGCTGCAAGAATTTCTCCAGTCCCGACAAGCTGCGCTGCCGCGTTATGAAGTAGTGAGCGTTAAGGGAGAAGCGCATGCGCAGATGTTTACCGTAGAGTGCTATATCGATTTGTTAACTGAACACACTACGGGTAAAGGTCCGAGCCGCCGCCACGCAGAGCAGCAGGCGGCCGAAGAAGCGCTTGCCTACCTTGAAAAACGTCCTGGAGACAATGCATGAGCCAAACCTGTGGATTCGTTGCGATTGTCGGTCGCCCCAATGTCGGCAAGTCCACGTTGATGAACCGTATCTTGGGGCAAAAGATTTCAATTACCTCCCGGCGGCCTCAGACCACGCGCCATCAGGTGATGGGAATTAAAACGGAGGCGGACGCCCAGTTTATTTATGTCGATACGCCTGGCATGCACATCATGTCGAAAGATCGCAATAAAGCGATCAATCGGTTTATGAACCAGGCAGCGACCCAGGCATTGCGTGACGTAGACTGCGTGGTGTTTATTATTGACCGCACCCGCTGGACAGATGAGGACCAAGCGGTGCTCAAAAGGCTTGAGCACGTTAAGGCACCGGTGGTATTAGCGGTTAATAAGGTGGATCGGCTAAATGACAAAGGCGATTTGCTGCCTTGGCTGGCCGACGTGGGAGCCCGTCGCGAGTTTGCCGCCATCGTGCCTATTTCTGCTAAACATGGGACTCAGGTAGAAACGCTGGAAGAAGAAGTCGCCAAGCATCTGCCCGAGAGCGTTCACTATTTCCCTGAAGACCAAATTACCGATAAAAGTCTGCGGTTTATGGCAGCAGAGCTGGTGCGCGAAAAAGTCATGCGCCAGTTGGGCGACGAGTTGCCCTACCAGATGACCGTGGAAATCGAAGAGTTTCGCGAAACTGAACGCGTTACACATATCAGCGCGCTGATTCTAGTCGAGCGTCAGGGGCAAAAAGTCATTCTGATCGGCGAGAACGGCGAGCGAATCAAAAGCATCGGTCGTGAGGCACGCTTGGATATGGAGCGGGCGTTGGGCACCAAAATTATGCTTAACCTGTGGGTGAAGGTGAAACGGGGCTGGTCGGACGATGAGCGCGCGCTTAAAAGCCTGGGCTACGATCTCGATTGAGCAGGGCAATGTCAGCGGAGCCGGCCTTCTTGCTGCACCGCAGGCCCTACCGAGAAACCAGTGCGCTGGTGGATCTTCTTACGCTGCATCATGGTCGGATTCGCGCGGTGGCTCAAGGCGGTCAGCGACCATCGTCAAAGTCGCGTCAGCGTCTGCAGCCGTTTACACCGCTGTTGGTGACGTGGCGAGGCGAACGTGAACTCAAACGCCTGACGCTGATGGAGTCCCGTGGGCAGACGGCGCTGCTGGCTGGCGAGGGCCTGTTGTGTGGGTTTTATGCCAATGAAATCGCCACGCGCCTGCTGCCGTTGGAACTTCCTGCTGGGGACGTCTTTGCTTTTTATACGGCCTTGCTTGAAGCGCTGCCGGTGCCCGCTGCCCGCGCGCTCGCTCTGCGGCGTTACGAGTGGTCGCTGCTGGAGGTTTTGGACGCTACACCGCGCTTCTGTACGCCCGATGGTGGCGCACTCGACCCTCAAGCACTGTATCGCTTTGATGCATCGAGCCGCGCGTTTATTCCGGCAGCCAAGGGGCTGGATGGTCGTACTCTGCGCTATATTGACCACCATGACTGGCAGGAACCCGCTTTAGCCAACGCCTTAAAAGCCATTATGCGCGCTGCACTGGCGCCACATCTTGGTACGACGGCGTTACGCTCCCGCGAATTAATGCACGACCTCGCCAAACGTCGTCAACGCTAGGCTGTCACTTTTTTATCACCGGAGGCCATTATGCATCCACCTCGGATACTGCTCGGGGTCAACATCGACCATATCGCCACTCTTCGCCAAGCGCGTGGTACGCGCTATCCGGATCCGGTTCAGGCGGCGCTGATAACTGAGGAGGCCGGGGCCGACGGCATCACTGTGCATTTGCGCGAAGACCGCCGTCATATTCAACTGCGCGATGTAAAGCTGCTTGCTGAAGTGCTCAATACGCGTATGAATCTTGAAATGGCCGTCACCGAAGAGATGCTGACGCTAGCCGAAGAGATTCAGCCTGCCCACGTGTGCCTTGTTCCCGAAAAACGCGAAGAGCTGACCACCGAAGGTGGTCTGGATGTGGTCGGCGGCTTTGACGCCATTGCCAGCGCCTGCCAACGCCTTGCCGCCGCCGGTTGCGAGGTGTCGTTATTTATCGACCCCGACGATGAGCAAATTGATGCCGCCCAGCGTGCTGGAGCCCCCGTCATCGAATTACACACCGGGGCTTATGCTGAAGCGCGCCCCGGTAGCGAGATGGCAATGGCGGAGTACCAGCGGTTGACGGCGGCCGCAACACACGCGGTTTCACTAGGGTTAGTGGTCAATGCCGGTCATGGTTTGCATTACCATAATGTGGAAGCCATTGCGGCGTTGCCTGGGGTTAATGAATTGAATATTGGCCACGCGATTATCGCCCGTGCGCTTTTTGTTGGCCTAAAAGAAGCCGTTCAAGAGATGAAGCGGCTGATTATAGCGGGCCAGGAAGCCGGACTTATGGCGGCGTTGGATGCACACGACCACGACCACGACCACGACCACGATCATCGGCATGACGCTTCCCATAGCGGCTGCTGCGGACACTAGCGCGTGATTGTCGGTATTGGCTCTGATATTGCGCGGGTTGAGCGCTTTGCTCGGGCGTTACAGCGCCACGGGCCGCGCTTTGCGCTGCGTATATTAGGGCCCGACGAACACGCCGTTTGGCAGCAAAAATCGCAGCCCACTGCGTTTCTTGCCAAGCGGTTTGCGGCTAAAGAGGCGTTTGTGAAAGCGCTAGGTTTGGGGTTGCGCCACGGGCTGCAGTGGCGCGATATTCAAGTGCACAACGACGAGTTGGGCAAGCCGTTTCTTGAGCTTCACGGGACTGCCGCTGAAAAGGCGGCGGTCGCCGGAGTGACTACCATGCATATTACCCTCAGTGATGAAGACGACTATGCCATCGCTTTTGTGGTTTTAGAACGCTAAGTCCCCGCTTACCCTAACGAACTGCGCTGGGCGATGAGTTTGTCCATGGCGTGGTAAAGATCATCAATTAACGTATCTACATGGTCTAGCCCGCTGGTACGCAATCGGGTTTCCAACGTCTCGACTATCAGCGCCAACTCGGGCGCGCCGCAGTAGCGGCTTGCACCATTCAAGCCGTGAACGCTGTCCAGCAGGGCTTCCAGATCGCGTTGTTGAAAAGCGGCGTCCATTTCAGCTCGGGTGGCGGGCAGGTTATCGATCAGCCGCCTTAATTGGGCTCGCGCTAAATCCTCTTTGCCTCCCGCTAAGCGGGCGCCCAGCGTAAGGTCGATCACCGGTAGCGTAGCGGCTGCAGCGCTAGGCGATACCTTCTTTGGCTGCGGGGAAGACCCTTCCGGGGGGGGGATGCCCAGAAAGCGGCTTAGCAACTGCCCCAATTCATGCTCGTCAATCGGTTTGATAATCACGTCGTCCAGCCCTTCTGCTAACCAGCGTTGTCGCTCGCTGTTCAGGGCGTGGGCGGTTACCGCGACAATTGGGCAACGACTCCAGGCGGCATTAATGCGTCGTAGCGCTTGGGTCGTTTGTAGCCCATCCATTCCCGGCATGCGTATATCCATAAACACCATGTCAAAGGTGTGGTCACGGCCTATCTCAAGCGCTTTTTGACCACTTTCCGCCAGGCTGATATGCCGCCCAGGTGCTTCCAATAAAGCACTGAGCAGTTGCCGGTTTGAGGTGTTGTCATCGACGACTAATAACCGATACCCCTCATCGGCGGCGGGTAATGCCGGAAGGGGCGCGCTGGGTTGAGGCCGTGCCTCGCCGACCGGCACCAATAAATGGGTCAGCGAGGCAACCAATTGCGCGCGGGTGAATGGCTTACAGAGCAATTCACCTTTGAAGGGGAAGTCGAGCTGGGGTAGGTCAAAGCTGGAACCGTTCACCAGGACCAGTGCAGGGCACCCCGCAGCGCTGATAAGCGCCTGCCACTGAGCAAGGGCAGTGTTTTGTAAATCATCCTGATCAAGACTGATCAGCAATAAGTCACTGGTCGCGTCGCTTGAAAGCGCAACGGGAATCGCTCCCCAGCGTTCCAGTAAATGCTCAAGCACATGACGCGTCGTGGTGTGTGGCTCGTGCACGCGAATGATTGGGCCGTCAAGGTGTAACTCCGGGCGGCGTTCGTCAGCGTTTGGCGCCTGGAGGGGAAGGGTGAATGAGAATGTCGCGCCTTTGTCTAGCTCGCTCTCAACGCTAATTTCCCCGCCCATGCGTTGAATGAGCTGACGGCATATGGTTAAACCGAGTCCGCTGCCGCCAAACTGGCGAGGGTGACTGGGCTCGGCTTGGGAAAAGGCGCTGAACAGCTGTTGCTGGTGGTCTTCGCTCAGGCCGATGCCCGTATCGCTCACGCTTATATTCAGCACGACATGCTTACCCGCGTAGTGTTCCAGCATGACCCTCACCACGACATCGCCCTGGTGGGTGAACTTTAGGGCATTACTGATCAGGTTATTGAGCACTTGGTGGAGTCTGAGTGGGTCGCCGCATAGCGGTGTCGGCACATCATCGTAAACCATAGCGACCAGATGAAGGTGCTTGCGCTGGGCCTCGGGGGCGTGAAGGCCAAGAATTTCGTCCACTAACGTGACGATGTCGATATCGGCTTCTTCCAGAGTTAAGCGGTTAGCTTCCAGCTTGGAGAAATCCAGGACATCATTGACCAGCATCAGCAGGTTATCGCAGGCACGGTGCACGTGTTGCAGCCAATCGCGTTGGCGTTCATCGAGGGACGAGCGGCCGAGCAGTCGACAAAAGCCGATGATACCATTAAGCGGAGTACGGATTTCATGACTCATATTGGCCAGAAATTCGGACTTGACCGTATTGGCGCGCACCGCGCTGCGGTGAGCAAGGTCGAGCTTGATATTCTGTTCTTCGATGGTTTCCATTGATTCTTGAAGTTCGCTGGTCGCCTGTTCGATTTGCGCTTGCATATCGTGTTGGGCACGCTGTAGATGGCTGGCCAGTGCATTGATTTGTTTGGCTAGTTGGTCGAGTTCAATGGCGTTATGGGGCGTAGCCGTTTGCTCATAATCGCTCCGCGACAGGCGATATAGAGCATGACTAGCTTCTTCAATGGGACGTGTGACATAGCGGCTAATGGCAAAGGCAATCAAAAACAGGCAAAGCCCGAGGAGCATTCCCCCCAGGCTTAAACTGGCAATCAATTGATAGCGGGCAAGGTTAAGCGACTGAGTATCTATCGTGGCTTCCAGCCAACCCACCCGTGGGGCGGCTGCATTATCCATTGCGGCGATCTCAAGGGGCACTTGCAAGCGCCACACGTCATCGGTAGTTGAGAGCCGCGTGGTGTCAGGTGGTGACGAGGTTGGCGATGCGTCGGTGGTGCGTCCACGTACCAGCAGGCGGCTATTTTGATCATCAAACACGCTAACGGCGTTAACGCCTTCCTGTTCGAGGAACTGTGAGGCGTGGGTCTCTAGCTGGTCAATGTCGGTGTCCGCCAGCGCCTCTGCCATGCTTGGGGCAATGTATTCGCTGGCGCTGACAATCCGTTCTTCCAAAAGCGCCCGGGATTTATGGTCGTTTTGCACGACGAGCAGCACCGCCATGCAGGCATAAACCACGAGCGGTAGGCCAAGCAGCGCAAAAAGAAGTCGTGTGTTCAAAGACATGAAAGCAGCCTGCTGAGATTCAAGAGGGTAACCTGTCCAGTGTACGGTAGCACCGATATAATGCAGGGTAACGGTCACGATAAGGAATCGATGCGATGGATTATCCCACGTTAGAAGAGGTAATTGGCAATACGCCGCTGGTACGTCTGAAACGTATTAGCGCGGGGCGCAACAATACCCTCCTGGCGAAACTCGAAGGCAACAACCCAGCGGGGTCGGTGAAAGACCGGCCAGCGTTGTCGATGCTCAGTGAAGCAGAAGCGCGGGGTGACATCGCTCCCGGCGATACGCTGATCGAAGCCACGTCGGGCAATACCGGCATTGCCCTGGCCATGGCTGCCGCCATCAAAGGCTATAGGATGGTGTTGGTGATGCCTGAAAGTGCTTCCGAAGAACGCAAGCAGGCAATGGCGGCATTCGGGGCTAAGCTGGTGTCGGCGAGTAAAGAAGGCGGCATGGAAGAGGCGCGGGATATTGCCGATGGCATGATTGCGCGGGGTGAGGGTAAGCCGCTCAACCAGTTTGCCAATCCGGATAACCCGCTGGCTCACTACCGCACAACCGGGCCAGAAGTGTGGCGACAAACGGGCGGTGAAATGACCCACTTTGTCAGTTCCATGGGAACGACGGGCACAATCATGGGGGTGTCGCGCTATCTGAAAGAGCAAAACCCAGCGATTCAGATCGTCGGCCTGCAACCCGCTGATGGGGCGAGCATTCCGGGTATTCGGCGCTGGCCGCAGGAATATTTGCCGGCCATTTTTGAAGCGCCGCGCGTAGATGTCACGCTGGATATTGCGCAGCACGAAGCCGAAGAGCACATGCGGCGTCTGGCGCGTGAAGAGGGTGTCTTTGCGGGCGTCTCATCCGGGGGGAGTCTGGCGGGAGCGCTGCGTATCGCCGAACAAGCCGAGAATGCGGTCATCGTGTTTATTGTCTGCGACCGCGGAGACCGCTACCTCTCCACGGGCTTATTTGCCCCGGAGGTATAGATGGCCATGTTGGGTAAACGGCGGCCACCGCGTCCTGCCTCAGGGCATTCAGGATTGGCACGCCAACAAACGAGCAAGACGCCCAATCAAACGCTGCACGACGCAACTGAGCTGGTGGTGGAGCGCTTAGCCCACGATGGACGAGGGGTTGCCCATAACAGTGCGGGCAAAACGGTGTTTATCGACCAAGCGCTGCCCGGTGAGCATGTTGAAGTGGCCGTTCACCTGACTCGCAAGCGTTACGACGAAGCCCACGTCAAAAAACTGCTGAGCCCATCAGCCCAACGCGTTACGCCACCATGCCCGCATTTTGGCCAATGTGGCGGCTGCGATTTACAGCATCTGGACATAGTGTCGCAACGTGCCCATAAAGCCGAAGCCGTGCGCGATTTGTTGGCCCGCCAAGGCATCGCCATCGGCGCGATTGAGGCGTTGTACAGCGATGTGCAAGGGTATCGTCGGCGCGCTCGTTTGGGGGTCAAGGTCGATAGTGACGGCCAACCGCGGTTAGGCTTTCGTGCCGCACATTCCCACCGGCTGATCGATATTGAACGCTGCGTAGTGCTGGTGGATGCGCTACAAACCCTCATAGCGCCCTTACGTACGCTGTTGGCAACACTTGAAGCACCGCGCCAGGTCGGGCATATCGAACTGCTGTCAACGGCCACACAGCAGGTCGTGCTGGTTCGTCAATTGAAAGCCAATGCGGCTGATGCTGAGCGATGGCAGGTATTTGCCGATCAATATCAGGTCGTACTAGGCACTTGGCTAGGGCGTGAGTCGCCGGTATTGCACTGGCATGGTGCGCCACCGGTGTTCGAAGAGACGCTCAAAACGCCTGATAATAGGCCGTTAACAATAAATTTCGAGCCGGGCGATTTTTTGCAGGTCAACGCCGCGGTTAACCAGCAAATGGTCACGACCGTCATGCGCTGGCTAATGCCCTCACCAGGCCAGCGGCTAATGGATTTGTTTGCCGGTATTGGTAACTTCAGCCTTCCGTTAGCGGCGTCTGGAGCTTTGGTGCATGCCGTGGAAGGCAGCCCTGCCATGATCGAACGACTTGCCGATAACGCGCACAGAAATCGACTGAATGTGACGGGCCAGCAGGCCGATTTAAGTGATCCGGATACCGTCGCCTCATTGCTCCAGGCGCAGGCTGATCTCGATGCTCTCGTGGTCGACCCACCGCGAAGCGGCGCGGAAGTCATTTGTCAGGGATTGGCACGCTACCCGGTCCCCAAGGTGGTCTATATTTCCTGTGATCCTGCAACGCTTGCCCGCGATGCGGCACACCTTGTGCATGCAGGTTACCGCATTAAGCAAGTCGCAGTGGCGGATATGTTCATGCACACTGCTCATATGGAAACGCTGATGCTGTTTGAACACACGGGGTGTGCGTAAACGCAGTTAGCCTCGGCAGCGGTTTAGAAAACCGTTGCCTCGAATGGATGAGATATCGTCATGGTAAAAGTGCGTGAAGACCAGCCGCTAACCAACAGCGGAACGGTGGACCTAAAACAATGGTTAACGCGCCTGCAAGAAGATGTGCGTCTTCCCGAACCTGAACGTTTACAACAGGCCTGCGAGCTTGCCCAAACCCTGGAGCTAGACGCACCAAGGTCGCATCGCGTTTGGCTGACGCCGGGTTCCAGCTTTCGCATGGGCCTGGAGATGGCCGACATTTTAGGTGAGCTCAAGCTTGACCAGTCGACGTTGGAGGCGGCGGTCCTCTACCGTGCGGTGCGTGAAGGTCTGTTGAGCCTGGAGACCGTTACCAAACGGTTTGGTGGCGAAGTCGCCAACTTGATCGATGGCGTCCTGCAGATGGCGGCAATTAGCTATCCGTTGGCCCCCAACCACGGCATGGGCCAGCACAACCAGCAGGAAAACCTGCGCAAAATGCTGGTCAACATGGTGGGGGACGTACGCGTTGCGCTGATTAAAATTGCCGAGCGCACCTGTGCGCTGCGCCAGGTCAAGGATGCGCCGCGGGAGAAATGCCTCCAGGTCGCCCGGGAAGTGGCCGATATATACGCGCCGCTGGCGCACCGTCTGGGTATTGGGCAAATCAAGTGGGAGCTTGAAGACCTATCGTTCCGCTACCTTCATGAAGACGAATACAAAGCGATTGCCAAGCTGCTGGCCGAAAAACGCCTGGACCGTGATCGCTATATCCACGATGTGGTGGAAACCATCAAAGGCTTGATGGAAGCTCAGAATATCCACCATTACGATGTAGACGGGCGCGCCAAGCACATCTATTCGATCTGGCGCAAAATGAAGCGCAAGCGGATTGATTTCTCCCAGGTTCATGACGTGCGCGCCGTGCGCATTCTGGTGCCTGAAGTGGCCGACTGCTACACCGTCTTGGGGATTGTCCATTCCCGATGGCACCACGTGCCCAACGAGTTTGACGACTACATCGCCAACCCCAAGAAAAACGGCTACCAGTCACTGCATACCGCCGTCATGGGGCCGGAAAATAAAGTCCTGGAAATCCAGATTCGTACTTTTGCGATGCACGACGAAGCCGAGCTGGGTGTCTGTGCCCACTGGCGCTACAAAGGCCACGACACCAACGCCAAGAGTCGTAGCTACGAGGAAAAAATTGCCTGGCTGCGCCAAGTGCTGGAGTGGCAGGACGAGGTTGGCGGCTTTGGTGACCTGCGCGAAGGGCTGTCCAGCGACGTCGCTCCGGACCGCATCTATGTGTTTACGCCCGACGGCCACGTCATCGATTTACCCCGGATCGCCACGCCGATTGATTTTGCTTACCGCGTGCATACCGAGATCGGCCACCGTTGCCGGGGAGCCAAAATCAACGGCCGTATCGTGCCACTCACCTATAAGCTAAAAACCGGCCAGCAGGTTGAGATTCTGACCGCGACAAAAGGCGGGCCAAGTCGTGACTGGCTGAACCCCAGCCTGGGCTATGTACGCACCTCCCGCGCTCGGGCGAAGATCCAAGCCTGGTTCAAGTACCAGGCCCGCGATCAGAATCTTGACGAGGGGCGTGCGCTGTTTGAACGCGAAATGCGCCGCTTGGATGTCGATGGACTCGACCTGCCCAAACTGGCTAAATCGGTTAACTACCAGACGGCGGATGATATGTACGCCGCGCTGGGGGCGGGCGACTTGCGCATTGGGCAAGTGCTTCACCAGGCCCAGCAGCTATTTGGGGAAACCGATGATCAGGAGCAGCTCGACCGACTGTTGGCCAAGCCCAAGCGTCAGTCCAGCAAGGCGACTAAAAGCGATATTACCGTGCTCGGCGTCGGCAACCTGAAAACCAGCATGGCCAACTGCTGTCGGCCGGTGCCCGGCGAGCCCATCGTCGGCTTTATTACCCAAGGGCGTGGCGTCACCGTGCACCGCCAGGACTGCAGCAATATCCTGCAGTTGCGTCTCGATGAACCCCAACGCATTATTGAGGTGGAATGGGGCGAACGCGCCGAGACGCGCTACCCTGTGACCATTGAGATCCAGGCCTGGGACCGCTCGGGCCTGCTGCGCGATGTCACGGGCCTGCTGGGCAATGAAAAAGTCAACGTGCTGGCGGTGAATACGCTGACCGACACTGACGAAGGTATTGCGCGGCTGCGCATCACCCTGGAAGTCGATGGCTTGGAAGCGCTGGGGCGTCTTTTCTCGCGTATTCAACAACTGCCCAATGTGACCGAAGTCCGTCGCCTGCGCGACACCGACCCCGAGAAAACCACGCGTAGGGGAGGGGCCTAATGCGTTACTCGCTGGATGATTTGCTTACCCTGATGCACGTGCTGCGTGACCGCGAGCAAGGTTGCCCTTGGGATATCAAGCAAGACTGGGACAGTATCGTCCCCCATACCCTTGAAGAAGCCTACGAAGTGGCCGACGCCATCGAACGGCGCGCCTTTGACGAGCTGCCCGGCGAACTGGGCGACCTGCTGTTTCAGGTGGTTTATTACGCCCAGTTTGCAGCGGAAGAGCAGCGTTTCGACTTTCACGATATCGTCGATACGTTGACCGCGAAAATGCTCCGCCGTCACCCGCATGTGTTCCCCGACGGCACTCTGGAATCGCGCCGCCCGCCGGGCGTCAGCGCCGACGACGTGCAAACCCAGCAGGTCAATCGCCGCTGGGAGGCATTAAAGGCTGATGAGCGCGCCGAGCGATCCAACCATCAAGTGCCCTCGGTGCTTGATGACGTGCCGCGCACCTTGCCTGCGCTTAGCCGTGCGGCCAAGCTTTCCAAGCGCGCGGCTCGGGTCGGGTTTGATTGGCCTGATTCGCAGGGCGTGCTGGCCAAAATCCGTGAGGAGCTTGATGAAGTTGAAGAAGCCCTCGCCGCTGGCGATAACGTTCACGCCCAGGAAGAAGTCGGCGACCTATTGTTTGCCGTCACTAATTTAGCCCGCACACTTGGGGCCAACCCCGAGCAGTGCCTGCGCAACACCAATGCCAAATTTGAACGTCGCTTCCGTTTTGTCGAGCGTGAGCTGGCAGCGGCTGGGCAGCCATTAGCGGATGCCTCTCTAGACGAGATGGAAATTCACTGGTTGGCGGCCAAAGCCGAAGAAACCCATTGATTAATCGTTTCCGCGACCCCTGCAAGGAGGCCACGCTATGAGCCATGACTTACACGAATCGCTACGCGATAACGTGCGTATCCTGGGCGACAGCCTGGGGCGAACCATTGCCGATGATCTAGGCCAATCCTTTGTCGATAAAATTGAAACCATTCGTGCCCACGCTAAGCAGGGTCGGCAGGGTGATTCGCTACAGCAACGCAATTTGATCGAATATTTGCGCCAACTGCCCGAGCAGGATTTACTGCCCGTCACCCGCGCCTTTAACCAGTTTCTAAATCTCGCCAATATCGCCGAGCAGCACTATCGGGCACGCTTTCGCCGCGTTGAAGACTATAAGCCGGGCTCGCAGCCGGTGCTTGGCGAGCTGCTCAAACGCGCCGAGCTGGCGGGTAACTCGCCGCGCAAGTTGGTCGAAACACTGGCCAATATGCGCGTTGAGCTGGTGCTCACCGCGCACCCGACTGAAGTCATTCGCCGTACGCTGATTCAAAAGTACGATGCCATCGACGACTGCCTGACGGCCATTGAAGGCTCTGAAGACTACCCCGAGCGCGGCACCCGTGCCCAAGGGCGGCTTGAGGAGTTGATCAGCCAGGCGTGGCATACCGACGAAATTCGCCACGAGCGCCCGACACCCGTGGATGAGGCCAAGTGGGGGTTTGCGGTTATCGAAAACTCACTGTGGCAAGCGGTCCCCGATTTTCACCGGGATCTGGACAACCTGCTGCTGGATACCGCAGGCGAGCGCTTGCCGCTGGATGCCGCGCCCATTCGCTATGCGTCCTGGATGGGCGGCGACCGGGATGGCAACCCGAACGTCACGGCAAAGGTCACCAAAGAAGTGCTTTTGTTAGGTCGTTGGATGGCGGCGGACCTTTACCTGCGCGACCTTGAACAGCTCAAGACCGAGCTCTCCATGTGGAAAGCCAATAGCGCCCTCAAGGCTGAGGCAGGCGATGTGGCCGAGCCCTATCGCGAAGTGCTGAAGCGCTTGCTGGCAAAGATGGAGTCCACCCGCGACTGGGCCAAGGCCGAGCTTGAAGGTCGAAACTATGACGGCGGCGCGATCATCGAGACTCGTGACCAGCTATATGCGCCCTTGCTGGCCTGCTACCGCTCGCTGTGCGATGTGGGCCTGGATACCATCGCCAACGGTGCGCTGCTGGATACACTACGCCGGGTCGCGGTTTTTGGCGTCACGCTGACCAAGCTCGACCTGCGCCAGGAAGCCAGTCGCCATGCCCAGGTAATGGAAGAACTAACGGATGCGCTGAACCTTGGCCGCTATCGCGAGTGGGATGAAACCCAACGTCAGGAGTTTTTGCTTGCCGAGTTTGCCTCGCGGCGCCCGCTGATTCCCCGCCGTTGGGAGTGTTCGGCGGAATCCCGCGAGGTGCTTGATACCTTCAAGGTGATCGCACAGGAACATGCCGAAGCGTTGGGCACCTATATCATCTCCATGGCCGCTGAACCGTCTGACGTGCTCACCGTGGCGCTGTTAATGAAAGAAGCCAGCGGCAACGTGACGTTGCCGATTGCGCCACTGTTTGAAACCCTTAACGACCTTGACCACGCGGGCGATGTGATCGACCAGCTGCTGGCGCTGCCGGGCTATCGCAAGCTGATGCGCAACGGCCAGGAAGTGATGATTGGTTATTCGGACTCGGCCAAGGACGCCGGCCAGTTGGCGGCGGCCTGGGCGCAGTACCGGGCCCAGGAGTCGTTGGTCAATGTATGTGAACGCCATGGGGTTGATTTAACGCTATTTCATGGCCGTGGCGGTACCGTCGGGCGTGGCGGCGGCCCCGCGCATGCGGCGATTCTCTCCCAGCCGCCGGGCTCGGTAAACGGCAGCCTCAGGGTGACCGAGCAGGGCGAGATGATTCGTTTCAAGTTTGGCCAGCCGGATATTGCCCTACGCTCAATGGAGATTTATGCCTGCGCCGTGCTGGAAGCAACGCTGCTGCCGCCGAGAGCGCCCGAGCCTCAGTGGCGCGAGGAGATGGACCAGCTTTCCAAGGTCGCCCACGCCGCTTATGTAGGGGTGGTGCGCGAAGACCCTGACTTTGTGCCGTACTTCCGGGCGGTCACGCCGGAAGGCGCGCTGGGCAGGCTGCCGCTTGGGTCGCGGCCCACCAAACGCCGCCAGGACGGCGGGGTGGAAACGCTGCGTGCGATCCCATGGATTTTCGCCTGGACGCAAATTCGCCTAATGCTGCCGGCGTGGCTGGGCAGTGGCGAAGCGTTCTCGCGTCGCTTAGAACAGCCTGGCGGTCGCGAGGTGCTGCAGGAAATGCGCAATGAATGGCCGTTCTTTGGTACCTACCTGGACATGCTGGAGATGCTGCTGGCCAAGGCCGACGTGGCGATTTCGGCCTACTACGAGCACCGTCTGGTGGACGAGCCCTCCCTCAAAGCGTTAGGTAAACAGCTACGCGAACGCTTTGCACGGCTGGAGGAAGCCGTGCTGGATATATTGCAGCAGCAAGAGCTGCTGGAAAATACCCCGCTAATTCGCCAGGCGATTGATGTTCGCAATCCCTACATCGACCCGCTCCATGGTCTTCAGGCAGAGCTACTGCAGCGTAATCGCGATGCCGATGGGGCGATCAGTGCCGATCTCTCACGAGCACTGATGGTCACCATGGCGGGCATTGCCGCCGGTTTGCGCAATACAGGTTAAGTTTTTTATTTCCACAGCGTTTATTACGACAAGGAGGCGTCAATGAAGTCGGATGCTCAAGCGGTACTTGATTTCTGGTTTGAGGAATTAACGCCTGTTCAGTGGTTTAAAAAAGACCCTATGATGGATCAGGCGATCCTCGAGCGGTTCGGCGCTCTGCATGCTCAAGCGGCCGCCTGCGAGTGCTACGCTTGGCGGCAAACGCCCCAAGGGCGGCTCGCGGAGATCATTGTGCTGGATCAGTTCTCGCGTAATATCTACCGCGACGATGCCCGCGCCTTTGCCACCGATGCGTTGGCGCTGGCGCTTGCTCAGGAAGCGGTGGCCGCTGGCGCCGACGCAGAGCTTTCCAGCAATCAACGGGTGTTTCTGTATATGCCCTATATGCATAGCGAGTCGGCGGTGATTCACGAGCGGGCAATGGCGCTTTATAACCAGCCGGGGTTGGAGAACAACCTAGATTATGAAGTGCGTCACAAAGCCATTATCGACCGTTTTGGCCGTTACCCGCACCGCAATGCGCTACTGGGGCGAACGTCTACCGATGAGGAACTGGCGTTCCTGAAGCAGCCCGGTTCGTCTTTCTAAGTTTTTAACGCTGCATTTATCCCTTTTAGCCACATGGCGTTCTATGTCGTTACGAAAATCTACCCGCATCAATAAATACATTAGTGAGAGCGGCCTGTGCTCGCGGCGGGAGGCCGACCGCTTTGTGGAACAGGGCAACGTCTGGATTAACGGCCGCCGGGCGACCACGGGTGATCAGGTGGTGGCGGGCGATCGGGTCAAAGTGAACGGCCAGGATATCGAGCCGCAGGAAGAGGAGGATTTGGTCCTCATTGCGCTCAATAAACCGGTGGGCATTGTCAGCACCACCGAGTCGAGCGAGAAAGACAACATTGTCGATTTTGTAAAACACGGCACGCGTATTTTTCCCATTGGTCGGCTGGATAAAGACTCCCAGGGGCTGATATTGCTCACCAATAACGGCGACTTGGTGAATAAAATCCTGCGTGCCAATAATCAGCACGAAAAAGAATATCGGGTAACGGTCAACAAACCGATCACTGATGACTTTATTCAAGGGATGCAAAGCGGGGTACCGATTCTTGGTCAGGTTACTAAAAAGTGCCATGTGGAGAAGGTATCCACGTTCGAGTTCACCATTACGCTGGTGCAGGGCCTGAACCGCCAGATTCGCCGCATGTGCGATTACTTCGGCTATGACGTTACCCAGCTTATCCGCACGCGCATCATGAATGTATCGCTGCAGGGATTGGCGTTAGGCGACTGGCGAGACTTAACGCCGAAAGAGATCGCAACGATTGAGGCGTTAACAGCAAGTTCAGAGGCTAAGCCCGCGCCGCCACCTACTGCAAAGCGTTCTAGCGGCCAGAAAAAAACGCGAAAAAGTGCCGCTGCTAGGCCAGGAAAGGGCGGTAAACCCGGTGAAAAAGCGTTAGGTAAAGGCGCAGCGAAACGCAGTGCCACCGGTTCGGGGCGGGCCAAACCCAAAAGCGCTGGCGGTAAACCAGCGCTTAAGGGCAAGTCGAGTGGTATGCCTTCTGGCAAGAAAGCCGCGGGGCGAGGCAAGCCTGGCAAGGGCGTTGCTGGCAGAAACAAGCCTATGAAAGGGAAGGCCTCTGCGCGCCGAAAGTAGTCGTTCGGACGTTAGACGTCATAGGCAAACAGAAAATTAGCGATCAGCTCCTTGCCGCCTTCGGTGGCAAACGACTCCGGGTGAAACTGAATACCGTGAATCGGGTAGTCGCGGTGCTTCACGCCCATCAGCTCAAACTCGCCGAGCGCTTGCCAGCGGCTGCGCTGTTCAAAGTTGTCAGCCGCCAGAGCGCCCACGGTGGCGGTTACTTCCAGACACTCGGGCAGAGTCGCTGCATCGGCAATCAGCGAGTGATAGCGCATCACTTCAAGCTGGTCCGGTACGCCGTTAAATACCGAATGGTTGTTGTGGTTAATTGGGCTGATCTTACCGTGCATGGGTAGCGGCGCTTTGATTACCTTGCCGCCGAACACGTGCACAATGCCCTGCATGCCCAGGCAAACCCCCAGTAGCGGAATGGTCTTGCCAAGCTTTTCAATTACCTCGGCACACACGCCAAAGTAGCGCGGATCATCCGGCGAGCCGGGGCCGGGGGAGATAATAATGCGATCCGGCGCCATGGCCTCTATTGCTTTGAAATCGATCTGGTTATTGCGTTTAACGAGTATCTCAAAGTGAGGCACCCTGCCGAGATTCTTCTCCGTGGCCAGAATCTCACCGATAAACTGGTAAAGGTTATAGGTGAAGGAGTCGTAGTTATCAATAATCAGCACCTTCATGCGGGGCTCTCCGTGTCCATATGCGTACTCATAAAAGGAGCAAGGGCTTTGCGGGTGCCGGCAAATTTGCGGCGGATTTCTTCGTATTCATCGGCGGCGTTACTATCAAACACGTTGCCGCCACAGGTTTGCACATAGGCATTCTCACCATTCACAAACACCGTGCGAATGGGGATGGCAAAGGTGCAGTCGCCGTTGAACGAGAACTGGCCCACCGCGCCGCCGTAGGGGCCACGCCCGTCATTTTCCAGATCGTCGATAATTTTCATCGCCTCGATTTTCGGCGCGCCGGTGAGGGTGCCCGCCGGGAAGTTGCTGGCCAGGGCGCTGAACATATCCTCGCCTTCAGCAATAATGCCGACGATCTCGCTGGAGATATGCTGCACATGGCTAAAACGCTTGATATCCATCAGGCTGCGTACTTTGACCGTGCCAAATTGCGCCACGCGACCAATATCATTGCGGTGCAGGTCGACGATCATATTGTGCTCGGCGATCTCTTTAGGGTCATTGAGCAGCGCGCGGGCTAACTGAGTGTCTTCCTGCGGTGTTTGACCCCGGGTGGTGGTGCCCGCTAGCGGAAAGGTTTCCATTTCGCCCTGGCGCAGGCGAAACAGCAACTCTGGGCTTGCGCCAATCAGCTTCTGATCGCCAAACTTGACGCAGTACATCTGCGGTGAAGGGTTGATGGTACGTAGCTGGTCGTACAGCGCGAGGGTGTCGCCCTTGATGTGGAAGCGTTTTTTAAAGCCGACTTCGCACTGAAATACTTTGCCGTCGATGATGTCCTGTTTCACCTTGGCCACAGCCTCGGCGTGCTCATCCTGGCTCATGGTATCGCCCAGGGCGGTGATGTGCAGCGGGCCAGGCGGCGTGTCGTCAGCGTCGATCAGTGTTTGCAGAAACGCATAGCGGCTATTGTCATAGTAGAAATAGATGACCTCTCCGGTCATCTTGTCGAGAATCAGGCCATCTTTATAGAGCCCAAACCGGAACGTATCGAAGTCGTTGCTGGCCTTTAGCGTTAGCGAAGGCTCGAAATACTGCATCGCATCGTAGCCCAGATAGCCGCTCAAACCGCCCGCATACTTACGCGAAATAATATTCTGGGGTATCAGGCTGCGCAGCAACTCATAAGGGTTATCGCTTGGGTAGTGGCTGGCATTTCCATCGCGGTCTTCGATCGTCAGCGTGTGGCCGTTGGCGTAAAGCGTGTATTCGGGGTCAAAACCGATAATCGAGTGGCGCGCCATGTGGCTGTCCTCGCCAAGCGACTCCAGCATGTAGCAGGTATCGAATTGCCGCTCGATTTTTTGAAACAAGGCAAAAAAGTCGCAGTCTGCCGCCAGGGTAACGTAGTGAGGCTTGCGCGGCAGCGTAAAGGGCTTTGGGCCTTTTGCGTCTTGCGTATCGGCAGTCGTCATAGCTGATCATTCCGTGAAGAGGGTCGTAAAGAAGGCAACGTGGTTAAGGCGCGTGAGCCACGCGACACCGTGGCGATCCCCACGCCTAGGGTCTCGGCGATTTTGCGGTGGGGCACACCCTCGCGTAGCAACCTAAAAATCTGCAGGCGTTTACTGATTTCTTGATATTCTGCAGGCGTTAACAGGCTGGCGAGCGCCTTGTCCATTGCATCGGGGGAATCAATGGCGAGCAAATACCCAATCAGTTCGGCCTGGTAATCATCATTTGAGCGCATATTTTGAATACATCGTGTGACACCAAGTGATATATGTCGTACTAGCGTACTAGTACGCTACCTGATTGCTCAGTGAAGTCAAGCTATTCGAAAAAATATAAGGAACCCAGATGACCGCGTACTTTATCCAGGCGTTTATTTATCTTGTGGCGGCGGTGATTGCCGTCCCTCTGGCAAAACGCTACGGGCTTGGCTCGGTGCTCGGCTACCTGATGGCCGGCGTGGTCATTGGCCCGATACTCGGCCTGGTGGGCCAGGAAACCACCACGATCCAGCACTTTGCCGAATTTGGCGTGGTGATGATGCTGTTTCTGGTGGGTTTGGAGCTCGACCCGAAAGGCCTCTGGGCGATGCGCGTGCGGCTGGTCGGCCTGGGCGGGCTACAGGTGACGCTGACCACCGCCGCGGGGACCGCCATTGCCTGGTGGCTGGGGCTTACCTGGCAAACGTCGCTGGCTATCGGCTTGCTGTTCGCGCTGTCCTCGACGGCGATTGTGCTGCAAACCCTGAGTGAAAAAGGCCTAGAAAAAACCGAGGGCGGCCGGAGCGCCTTCTCCGTGTTGCTGTTCCAGGATATCGCGGTCATTCCCATGCTGGCGTTGATTCCCCTGCTGGCGCTACCCGAGTTGGTGGGGGGCGGTGGCGATCAAGCGAGTCACGCGAGCATAAGCCTGGTGGCGCACTTGCCCGGCTGGGCGCATGCCCTGGTGGTGGTCGCGGCGATCGGCAGCGTGATTGCCGGCGGTTACTACCTCGGCCCGAAACTGTTTCGCTATGTGCTGGGCTCAGGCCTGCGTGAGGTGTTTACGGCCACGGCGCTGATGCTGGTCATCGGCATTGCCGCCCTCATGAGCCTGGTAAATCTTTCCCCGGCGCTGGGCGCGTTTCTGGCCGGTATCGTGCTGGCCAACAGCGAGTTCAAGCATGAAATCGAAGCCAATATCGAGCCGTTCAAGGGGCTTCTGCTGGGCCTGTTCTTTATCACCGTCGGTGCGGGGATCGACTTTCGGGTACTGGCCTCGCAGTGGGGCACGGTGCTGGCCCTTGGCGCTCTGGTGATTGCCGTCAAGGCGGCCATTCTGCTCGGCTTGGCGTTGCTGTTTCGGGTGCGTGGCAGCAATGGTTGGCTATTTACGCTAAGCCTTGCCCAGGCCGGTGAGTTTGGTTTTGTACTACTCACCTACAGCGTACAAAACAGCGTTATTCCCACTGATATTGCTCAGATCCTCTCGCTTGTCGTGGCGTTATCGATGTTCTTAACGCCGCTGCTATTTATTGCCTACGACCGGTTAGTACTGCCGCGTTATAGCAGTGTTAAAAACGATGAACGTGACGCCGATGCTATCGAAGAGCAGGCGCCGGTTATCGTGGCTGGAGTAGGGCGGTTTGGACAAATTATTTGCCGTCTGCTGCGGGCCAATAATATCCCCATCGTCGCGCTTGACCACGAAATCGAGCAAATCGAGATCCTGCGAAAAATTGGCATTAAAAGCTATTTTGGCGACGCCAGCCGCTCTGACCTACTCGAAATGGCCGGCATTAAAAGCGCCCGCCTATTGGTTGTCGCGATTGATGATCGTGATCGCGCCGTGCATATGGTGAAGCATGTAAAGCAGTACTATCCCAACGTATGGGTGTTAGCACGGGGATTTGATCGCGGCCACGGCTATCAGCTTCGCGAGGCTGGGGCCGATGATGTCGTCAGTGAAACCTACCACTCGGCACTGGAGCTGGGCGGGCATGCGCTGACGGCCATGGGGGTTCACCCTATGCGCGCTAAGCAGATGACCTGGACGTTCGTGCAGAACGAGGACGCCCACGAGGACGAACTGTTTGACGCCTGGAAAGAGATCGAAGAAGGCATCAACTTCAGCCCTCGCTATGGAGAGCTGTTCATGAAGCTGGAAGAAGCGCTGAACAGCGCCATGCAGCAAGACTGGCCCGAACCCAAGCGCGAAGATGTACCGATCTGGACACCGCCAGATAACCTGGAAAATCGTTAAAACGGTAAATGCAATGAGGCGCTGAGCATATTGAGATGATCAAGGGTGGGGTCGTCGATTTGCTCTTATACAAGCTTGAATCTGATATCGTTGGGTCTGGGTTAGTTGTCACTACACCATGTTCTGCCAAGCAAGTGTCTCGGATTCAAACATGGTACACATCAAATTTTCCTTCGATAACGGGGGTGTGGGGAAGCTCTTTTTGAAGAAAGCTCAAAACATCGCCATATTTTTCTTTAGGGATGAATATGGCTTTAACGAAATTTTTCATCTCTTTCCCAGTCTCAGGATGCTGCCAGTATAAGTTCAAACCAATGATGCTTCTCTTTGAATAAGCATAGATATTCTGCGCATCCCGCCAAGCAACATTATCTTCCATCTGATTGCGAGCCATCGAGTGATAGCCTTTAGAATTACCCATCAGCGCCGCCATCACGCCAATACTAACAGGGCCAATCGCCGCAATTATCAAGTTAGGGTTCACTAATACCAGAAACAGCACCCCCACCCCGGAAATAATGGCCGTCCATTTCATTACCGGTTTGACCGAATCGATCTGCGGTTTCCAGGAAAAAACTTCGATGCGTTTTTCGGTTAAACGATAAACAATGATCGCCGTTTGATGGGTCATGCTCATAGTAATAAGTACACCAAATGAAAAAACCCCTCCGCACAAAAGCATTTTACTAACAATAGATTCCAACCCCCCACCCAAATGCAAACCAAAGCCCCAACATCATAGAGATGCAGGACATTATTAACAGAATGATATTGGCTGGAAACGTATAGTAGTCCCGAGTACGTATCTGCCACGCCATCACCGCTGGTTCATCGGCATGCTTCCAGGGCATCTCTGCTACATAGTCCCGCTTAGGTTCCTGAATTCATAGAATAACTGCAGCACTTTGGATCATACGGTAGAGGCAGGAGGGCCAGCAGCGGTACCCTCTCCGCCTTACCGACCAAAGTGAAGCAGAGTATGGGATACCGACAACTGACCCAGGCACAACGATATCAAATTTTTGCCCACAGGGATGTAGGGGTGAGCCAACGTCAGATTGCTCAACAGCTTGGCATTCACAGCAGTACCGTGAGCCGTGAGCTGAGACGTAATTCAGGTGCCAAGGGATATGAACCCGCAAAAGCGCAGCGTTACAGCGATCAGAGACGCCGCTCTGCTTGGAAGTGGACAAAGCGACTCCCTAGCCTGATCAATGCCGTAGCTGACAGGCTTAGGGAAGAATGGAGTCCAGAGCAGATTAGCGGTTTTATGGCGCCGTTGACGGGTATAGGGGTGAGTCATCAATGGGTCTATTCGTTGATCTGGGACGATAAGGCCAAGGGTGGCGATTTGTGGCGACACCTCCGCCAGCCCAAGCGTCGCAGTAAACATCGTGCCAATGCCAAAAGCGCAGGACTAGGCAAGATTCCTAAGCGTGTGGGGATAGAGCATCGGCCGCCTGCTATCGAAAGACGCCTCACCATCGGTCACTGGGAAGGCGACACGGTGCTTTATGGGCACAAGCAAGCGGGGATAGTGACGTTGGTAGAGCGACGAAGTGGCTACTTGTTGGCGGCACGTCTTCCAAAGGTAACGGCAGAACTAACGCAGAAAGCCATGGTTCGGTTACTTAAGCCTCGTCGGGGCGCGGTGAAGACGATCACGCTAGACAATGGCTCGGAGTTTGCAGACCACGAGACGGTCGCAAAAGCGGTTAGCGCCTCCGTGTATTTCTGTGATCCTTACTGCTCAGGCCAACGTGGGACAAACGAGAACACCAACGGCCTGATCAGGCAGTATTTTCCGAAAGGTACAGACTTCCGGAAGGTGACTAATGTAGAGCTGCGACGCGTTGTTCACAAGCTGAACGATAGACCCAGAAAGCGGCTGGGATACCGAACCCCAGCCCAGGTGTTCTTAGGAGAATATTCAGGAGCGCTAGAAACCGCGGGTGCTGCACTTATTAGTTGAATTCAGGGTTGAATAAACCACATGGTGAATACTCTCTCTTATAAATCAGGTAGTCGGTAGTGTCAGAGGCAAGCTTGCTGAGTTGTCCGTGTGACGGTAGCGTTTATCGATCTCGATATTCCCTTGGCTGGGAGTTGACTGATAGAAAGGAAAGGTGAAAGCATGAGCGACATAGCAAGTCCTATTTTATTTCTGGTCTTAGGTGAACTCACCACGCCATCAGTGCTTATTCCGGCAGCGTCGCAAAATGCGAATGCACAACAAGCTTTCCTTCACGATAGGGCGTATTCGGAAGGCGCTGCTTAAATATATCTAGGCACTTCTCGAAATCTTTTTTATGACAATAAACTTTGCTGTAAACAGAGTAATGTGAACCATCTTCATTATACCAAGTAAAACGCAGGCCAATCAGACAGCGCTTTCTCCAAACAGCAATATCTTCTGCATTTGGCCAATCTATCTCATGGTATTCTTCATTGCGCACCATCGACTGGTAGTCTTTAGAATTCCCCATCAACGCCGCCATCACGCCAATGCCAATAGGGCCAATCGCTGCAATAATAAAATCAGGATTAATAAATACCAAAAACAACACCCCCACACCGGAAATAATAGCCGTCCATTTCATTACCGGCTTGACTGAGTCGATCTGTGGTTTCCAGGAAAATACCTCGATGCGCTTATCGGTTAAACGATACACGATAATGGCCGTTTGGTGGGTCATGCTCATGGTAATGAGCACACCAAAAATAAATATCCCACCCCCACCTAGGACCGAAGCGAGTAGTGTAGCTTCTACAAAAAACAAAAGTAAGCCAACACCTGAAGTTATAAAAAACATAATAAAAAAAAGGATATTGGCAATGAACGTATTGTAATCACGTGCACGAATCTGCCACGCCATCACCGCTGGTTCATCGGCATGTTTCCAGGGCATTTCTGCTACATAGTCTCGCTTGGGTTGAATAAACCACATGGTGAATACTCTCTTTTATCAATCAGGCAGTCGGTAACGTCAGAGGCAAGCTTGCTGAGTTGTCCGTGTGACGGTAGCGTTTATCGATCTCGATATTCCCTTGGCTGGGAGTTGACTGATAGAAAGGAAAGGTGAAAGCATGAGCGACATAGCAAGTCCTATTTTATTTCTGGTCTTAGGTGAACTCACCACGCCATCAGTGCTTATTCCGGCAGCGTCGCAAAATGCGAATGCACAACAAGCTTTCCTTCACGATAGGGCGTATTCGGAAGGCGCTGCTTAAATATATCTAGGCACTTCTCGAAATCTTTTTTATGACAATAAACTTTGCTGTAAACAGAGTAATGTGAACCATCTTCATTATACCAAGTAAAACGCAGGCCAATCAGACAGCGCTTTCTCCAAACAGCAATATCTTCTGCATTTGGCCAATCTATCTCATGGTATTCTTCATTGCGCACCATCGACTGGTAGTCTTTAGAATTCCCCATCAACGCCGCCATCACGCCAATGCCAATAGGGCCAATCGCGGCAATAATGAAATCAGGATTAATAAACACCAAACACAACACCCCCAAACCGGAAATAATGGCCGTCCATTTCATCACCGGTTTGACCGAATCGATCTGCGGTTTCCAGGAAAATACCTCGATGCGCTTATCGGTTAAACGATAAACAATGATCGCCGTTTGGTGGGTCATGCTCATGCTAATTAGCAAGACAAATCCCCCTCCCCCAGCTCCTAATAAAAATGAGGATATACCAGGTTCATTAAAAGAGAAAATTGCAAACCCTACTGCGAGTGAAATAATAAAATTTATACAAAATAAAATATTGGCAATAAACGTATTGTAATCACGTGCACGAATCTGCCACGTCATCACCGCTGGTTCATCGTCATGCTTCCAGGGCATTTCGGCAACGTAATCCCGCTTGGGTTGAATAAACCACATGGTGAATGCTCTCTTTGATCAATCAGGTAGTCGGTAGTGTCAGAGATAGGGTCGCTGAGCTGTCTGAGTATCTGTAGCGTTTATCGACCTCGACAATCCCATTACCCTGACCAGGCTCGGCCTTGTAAAAGGGAAAACGTAACGGCCCCTGGCTATCGCTGTAGACCGCCTTGTCATACACAACTTCCATCAGAAACGCCTGCTCTTTGGGGAGCTTATCCACCGATAGCCAAGCCTGCCATACCCGTAGCGGGTCATCTGCGTTATAAGAAACAGACTCTTGAAGCTGCAGGGGCACTTCCGATGGCGGTGTCGTTTGATAGCTATCCGAGGGGGCCCAGGAGCCTGCGACCAATCGCTCCGAGATAGTAACGGTTTCGCCCGCTAGGCTGGTAGGCAGAGCTAATTGCACCCAGTAGCCTTGTATGATAGGCACACGTCTCCCAGGGGAGTAAGGTGACATCGTATGGGAAGTATCGAACTCCGCGCCCAAAGTGGTCACGGGCGTTAATTTTAGAGAAGGTTCAAGCAGCGCCTCATTCAAGGCGCGCAGTTCTGAACTATTATCATCATCACTTCCCGTCCACTTATTGGCTTTACCCCAGGTGCTTTGATAAAGCCATAAGCGCACCCCTTCGCGACGATAATGTCCTGCCAATCCGGAGAACACCAGGTAGCCGGCGCTGAGTATCAGCATCGCCCACCCCGCCCAGGGCGCCATTATCCAGCCAAAGGCTAACCAGCGGCCAACTGCCGCGCCAACCAATTGCACACCACCAACACCTGTCATGATTGACGTCATTAAGAATTTTCCTGTCAGAGCTTGTCGCTCTTCCTTGCTTGTTGAGTCTTTGCGTTGCTGCCATATCTGCCACGACTCTACCCCCGCCCCAATCGCCGCAAAAGCGGCTAAACCGGCAACGCGACTTGCGAGTTTGCCAGCAATTCTCGCGGCATTAGATTGTCCTGCGGTTTTCCAAGCTGATATACCCACACCAGTAATCCTGGTCATTGAGTCACGCAATGGCGCTAAGTTTTTGGCATGCCGTTGCCAATACGGTATTACCCAGAGCGACATCACGGCTGAGGTGGCGTAACTTGCCTGACTAGCCAGGGTGGTCATCTCTTCGCGGTCGACGCCATCTTTTTCCGCATCAAGCAGGGTATTAGTCACATTGGCTAGGTTAATCGCCGCTATCAATAACGGTAGCCCACCGATGCCACGGGCATTTATCCAGCGCTGCATGCGCTGCCGCGCGGCGGCGGCGTTCGCCGTGGCCCTGCCAAACCGCTGCTGGTGTTGTTCGCGCAGTTCACCAAACCCAAGGTCAGCCAGCACGCCTGCGCTCGCTTGGCTACCACCCCCTGCGGTGAAGCGCTTGGGTTCGTTTAGCGCTAGCAAACGCTGCTCCTGTTCAAGGTGAGTGATTTCTCGATGGATATTGGCACGCCCCCTAGGTGACATAGGCAAGCTTAACCTGCCCTTGAGAAGTGCCTTGGACTGCGATAAGCGCTGCATGTCACGTCGCCAGCGGCGGTGCTGTGCGCGTGCGGCGTCGTGTTGTTCTAAATAAAGGCCGTCATTATCAGGATGGACGAAGGCCACCACCATGGTGATCGAGAGGTTTCTGACTAACTGCTGCGAGGCGACTTGGGCACCCGCCCCAGCGGTAGGAAGCGCATGATAAGCAATGGATTGCCAACTCGCCTTGCCCGCTCCGGCGGCGACTTGCTTGAGTACAGAGAAAGCCTCTTTGACAGGCGTCGCCAACGCTTGAAAAACGGCCGACTGTTGAACATGTTCGTAGCCCAGGACAGTGTCAAGGTTAACGGCCACATTACCAAGGTTCAGCGCATCACTCAGTTCGATGGCGATTGCCTGATCATCTGGGTCACCGGCTGCCAGCCACTGGGCCGCCACTTGATCCAGAGCTTGTGCCAACACTGGTGAAAAGTTGTAGGGGCCGGTGCCCACCAGCGTAGCGCGCTCACGCAAGGTGCGGGTTAGCCATTCACGGCCCGTTTCACTGGCTCCGATGACTTCGGCGATCAAAGCGACTAACTCCAGCAGACACTGGCTTTGCGCCTCATCACAGTTGTCATAAAAGAGTTCTTCCGCTTGAGCCGGTAACCGTTCAAGCCAGACGATAATATCGTTGAGGCTGGCATGCACATGGCCACGTAACCGTTCTCGCTTGGGTTCGTAAGTGGTAAGAAAATCGACAGCCTCGTCATGATATACATCATCACGCCATGGACGTTTGCTTCTCCAAGCCTCCAGGTCCTCTCGGCTTGGCGGCTCGATCCCCAGGGCGGCTAAATTGGAATCGATCGTATCAAGCCGTTCTTCATGATGGCGCTCTAGGGTGGAGCCCTGCTGCCCAAAGGGAGAGCCGCGGTTAACGGCGCTAGACAGTTCCTGGGCCTCTAGGGCTTCCAACCGCTGCTGAAGCAGTTCCTGGGCCTGCCGATGCCGTTCTGGATCATCGCGTACGTCTTCGGGTAATTCGCTATCGTCAGGGCCGCATAACAGTTGCGTGACCGAGGCCATCTCTAATCGATGTCCATGTTCATCCAGAAAAGCCTCAAGCTCCATTTCGCGCCCGGCCAGTGCCATGTGTAGATCGTTAACGATCCCTAAATCGTCATCAAGGGCTATAAAGAGTGCTTCGTCGTGTTTCTCAACGTCTGCTAGCACGCTGTCCTGGGTGATTTCAGGTTTGACCTTGAGCAGCTCGTAGAGGCTGTCATCTTCGACTAAGCTGTTTTCGGCATCATTATCCCGCTCAATGGTCGAGACCGTGGTGGTGGTAAAACCATCGGCCGCCCCATTAGGCGTGATATCCGCCACGTGCTTGGCGAGTTGGGTTAAAGGGCCTACGTGGGCAGTGAATGACGTTCCGTCTGCGGTGGCGTTCAATGCTGCCATCGGGTCAAGGGGGCGCATCAAACGCTGACGTACTTCTGCATTTTCCAGCATGTGCTCGCGAATACGCTCGGTCCACTGTACCGATGAGTAAGCCAACGCCAGCGACGTGCACGTCGAGTAAGTGAGGTGGGAGGCACCGCTGAACGTAGCGCCTTCCACGCGGTATTCGTCAAGTCGTTGCTCTCCCTCTTCCTCCACCCAGACATAGAGCCAGCCGTCTCGCAGTTGTCGAAGCGTGTAGTCGCGGGTTTCGAGTGAAGGGTAATCTGGCCCCTGCCAATCATCGTCAATCGGGTGTGGCGCTGGCGCATCTGCCTCGGTGGGCGCCTCGTCAATGGCGTAACGCACGGGGAAAATATCGATGTCGATAAACAGTGGGCAGACACCGCCACCAAGGGGCGTTTCATCAAAGGCGGCATCGCGTGCCTGCGCTTGAGCATCCGTGTTAGCCATCGGCTTCCTCGTCTATAAATAGTGGTTCTTGGGAAAGTGATGCGTGACTCTGCGCGCTTTGAGGGGCGTTAGCGGCCGGGGTGCGGCTCCAAGCATCCAATGCATAAAGCTGATCTTGCCGGGAGAGGCGAGCGTCGTTAGGCGAATGCCGTGCCCAATCGGCATACAAGCCATCGCTCGCGGTCATATAGTCTTCGCCCCAGTTCAAGCTGAGCTCCACCCAGATGGCGACCTGGCGTTCCGTGCTGACTCCCCACGCGATGGCATCGTCTAAGCGGTCGTCAAGCCATTGACCACGCTCGTTGATAGGAAGATGTTCCCACGCTGTGATCGCATGCTCGCTAAGGTAATTCGTCAGTCGTTCCTTGAGCTGCCAGCGGACCACGGCATCCAGGGCGGTAAACTGATGGCGCCCAAAAGGAGGCAAGTCGGGCGTTTGCTCTGCCTCAGGCACTTCAAGGCTGGCATCCGCTCTAAACGATTGCCATTTTAGCGGGCGTGATGCTTCCCAATTAGGCGCCCAGTCCGCTACCCACCAGCGATCAATGGGGCCCATTAGTGCCCTCAACGGGGCCTTTTCATAACTCGCTAACCAGTGGCGGGTAACAAGTGGGTCAGCGAAGCGCAGTAGTTTCTCCTGACCACCTTCACCTTTAAATGTGACGCATTGGCGTAGATGCTCGCCTAGCGATGCCGTACTCGCCGAACTACTCAACAGCGAGAGCGAGCGGTAAAGCGCTTCTTCGCCACAGACGCTGGCTTCATTGGCAAGACTAGTGCCCCTTAACCGCACCAGTATGGGCCCCTGCTCGGCCAGTGAAGCCCAGCGTGTCGTTAAATACACCGGCTCAATCTCATCAAGGTCGTCTCGGCTATAGAGACGCTTAAAAGCCTCTGGATAACGCACGCCATCTATTAGCGCGTGCGTCGCCTCCCGAACATGTTCCATTTATCGGGTTCCTTGATGCTGATCTTCACAAATCTCACAGCTAGCGGGCGCTTTGAGTAAGCTTTTAAGCTGAGCAGGGCGGTTGATGGGTGCAACGACTTGATGGCTCTCAGCCTCCACCTCCTCCGGCAACTGCGGCGCCTGCGCCGCTTGCCCGCTGCCCGAGGCTGGGCTGCCGCCGGAGTTGATCTTGACCTGCGGGCCAACAATGGTGACGCCACTGGGGTCGATTTTCAGGAAGCTGCCACCTGCTTTTAGGGTGATTTCCGCGCCTGCTTCGATCACCACCTTCATGCCCGCTTTGTGATGAATTTCTTGCCCGGCTTCCAGCAGCTGAGCCTGGCCGATTTTTTCATGACGGGTGCCGTCGATCATCAGGTGGTCGTCGCCATCTACCTTCGTGTGGCGATTGTGATGCACTGTGTGGTGATCGTCGTTATCGATTTCGCTGATGCGGTCGTTATGCACCTTGAGGTGGCTGTCGTGCTGGATCTCTTCGGTGCGGTCGTTAAGCGTCAGTAGCTCCAGGTCTTTCTGGGCGTGGAGCCAGATCTGTTCTTCGCCCGCTTCGTCTTCAAAGCGCAGTTCGTTGAAGCCTTCGGCCTTGTGGCTTTGGGTGCGTAGTACCGTGCGGGTTTTGTGCTCGGGCAGCGGGTAAGGCGCGGTGTTGACGGCGTGATAGGTACGCCCGGTAACCAGCGGCTGATCTGGGTCACCCTCCAGAAACGAGACAATCACTTCGTGGCCAATGCGCGGAATGGCGATGCTGCCATAGCCGCCGCCCGCCCAGCCCTGGGCGACGCGTACCCAGCAGCTAGCCGTGTCATTTGGCTCTGCGTAGCGATCCCAGGGGAACTGGACCTTGACCCGGCCGTGCTCGTCGCAGTGAATCTCTTCGCCTTCCGGGCCAACCACAAAGGCAACCTGGGGGCCATCGACGCGGGGTTTGGGATTAGGCGTTGCTCGCCAGGGGGCATCACCGGGGATCAGCGTGACCTGATTGTGGTAGCGGGTCATCCCGGCAGAATCACTTTGAGTGATGCCGTCTTCTTCCAGCGCCTGGGGCTGCTCGCCGACATGACGTACTTCGATGGCCTGCCAATCGCGGTTGAGGCTGTCGGTGTCGTGGTCGGTCAGGCTAAAGCGCAGGCCGGGGGCCAGTTCTGGCAGGTCGCTTTCCGCGCTGGCAGTAATCGCCTCGCGGCGCAGTTGTTCCAGGCGGATGCGGGTAAAGGGCTCGCCGGAGGCGTCCTGCTTGTAGCGGCCGGGGTAGTCGTAGTGTTCGTAGTCCACTTGCTGGCCGTGCTGCTCAACGTCGCGGCCCAGGTGGTCGTGGAGTTGCGCATAGGCGGGGTTCTTGAAGCTGTAATCCTTGAGCGTGGCGGACGAACTCGCCACCCGGGCGGTATGGCTGAGTTTGCGCACATGGCGCATGGGAGCGGTGCCACCGGCACGGCTGTGATAGCTGAGCTCGCCTAGGCTAGTGAGTAGCTGCGGGTCGTCGGCGAAGATCAGCCGATGGGCGCCGCCGTCACTATCCTCGAACTCATGAAAATAAAACAGCCCCTCTTCGGCGGCCAGGCGCTCGATAAAGGCGAGATCCGTCTCGCGGTACTGCACGCAGTATTCGCGCTCGGCAAGCTCGCGGGTGATCGCAAAGGCCACGTCGCGGATGCCGCGCTCATCGCAGAGGGTGTTGATGATGGTGAGCGGGTCGACCTTCTGGAAGATGCGAGAGTTGTGGCGCAGGGAAAGCCGCCACAGTGCCGGGCGTAACACCAATGAGTAGAAGGTACGCCGGTGGCCGCGGTCGCCGCGGCCAAACTCGCTAACAATGCCGTGTACCCGGCGCAGCGGTTCGCCGTCCTGCCAGATGGTTAATGACGATTCACGATCCAGCAGCTCAGCCGCGTCCAAGCTGCCGTCGCGGCTGGCCAGGTTAAGCGCCAGCTCGAAAGGTTGGGAGAGCGCTTCGCGGTGGGTGAAGTCGATCACCGCGATGTCGTCAACGCCAGGTAGCGTCAGGGTGAATTGCAGGCCTGTCTTATCCGCCCCCATCCTGTCAGACATAATGCCGCTCCCTGGATCGTCAACTGCTAATGAGAAACGGTCAGAATAGCGAGCCAGAAGCGAAGCACAACCCATTTAGGGCAAGTCACAGCGATCTCTTACACGCGTAAGAGATCGCTTACAGAGCAATTGGTAATCACGAGAACGTGAAGTAGGCTGTAGTGAGAGTCGTTAAAACGGCAGATGTAGCGAAGCGCTGAGCATGCTGAGGTGGTCGAGGGTGGGGGCGTCGATGCGTTCGTATTCAAGACGGCTGACAAGACGATCAATGGTGACGGTGGCACCAAACCCCTGTAAGAGCGCGGTGCCACTCTCATCGATATCTTGCAATGGACGGTAACTTTCGCCACGCCACTCAGTTAGCCCTGATTTGGCGTACACGCTGAATGCCCCCATGCGCAAACCGGCTACCACGGCGCCGCCCAAACTGAGGGTATCCATAATCAATGGGCTAATACTGGATGAAATGGAGACTTCTTCACTCTCGCGGTAGGCCAGTTCAGCGCCAATATCGACCTGGGGGAGCTGCCAAGGACTAAATCCCGCCGTTAAGCGAAAACCGCTGGTATAACTATCGATACTGGTGAGGTCGCTGCCTTCGAGGATAACGCCGTTATCAAGTTGCATCAGCTCGCTTTGCGGTGACGTGTACGCCAACGCAGCCGAATATTCGTCAGCATAGGCGCTAGCGTAGGGCACGACGCAACAGAGTAGGGTGCTTGCCAAGCGTTTTATTGGCATTTTTGTATACCTGGAGGCGTCCAGTAAAGGCAGATCTATTGAGAATAGCAACTGGCCTTGATTTCTACCAATTTAATTGCGCCGCTGACCAGATTCTCGACCAGATGCTGGCCCATTGCCATGAAACGCTCGCCAAAGACCCACTGAGGGGAAAGCACCGCCTGGCGTGGGGTCTGCTCTTTTTGGCGCTGGCGCTGGCGCCACTCAAGGGCGGTATCGCTCCAGTCGTCGAGGTGTTGAATGTGAAAGCCTTTCGACGTGAGCAGTTGGACTAATCCCTCTTGGGTAAGTAGATGGGAATGCGCGGCCGAGGTTGCCCATGGCACGGGGTAAGTGAGATTCGCCACGTTAGGTCCACTGACCACCTCATGCATCACTAATTGGCCTTGAGAGCTTAGCACGCGGTGACACTCGCCAATCACCCTGGCCGCGTCGGGCATGTTGAGCAAGCTGTGTTGAAACACCACGGCATCGAAACACCCCGCTGTAATGGGGAGCGCGCAGGCGTCAGCGGTGATCCAAGCAAGTGGCGGGGTGTCTGGGTTTTCTGCCAGGGCGCTCAGCGATTGGTTGAGGGCGTTAAAACGATGGGTAAGATCAAGACCCACCATGTGATAGCCAAGGGCCGCACCCTGGCGCATTAGCCCGCCTAGCCCCGCGCCTATATCCAGCACGCGTGTCGGCTCACTGGGGTCAATCAAATTGAGCAGTTTGGCGGAAGCCGCCATACCGCCAATATGCAGCTGGTCGAGGGGAGCAAGCTGGCGCAGCGTTGGGCCATCAGGATAGTGGGCACGGATTTGGTCCAACACCTCGCGATCACGCAGCGCCTGCTGATAATGCGCCACGAGGGGCGAGTGGAAAGCCATGGTTGATGCTCCTCCGCTAGCCCAGCATGCCGACGGGGGCGGCGTGCTGGGCGCTCTTGTGGCTAGTCGTCCAGCCCCAACTCCTGAATGGAAATTTCACGCATTTTAAATTTCTGGATTTTGCCAGTGACAGTCATCGGGAATTCATCGACGAATTTGAAGTAGCGTGGAATCTTGAAGTGGGTGATCTTACCTTTGCAGTATTCGCGCAGTTCTTCGCCAGTGATGTCGTCGGCAGTAGCGTTGAGTTTGACCCAGGCAATTAACTCTTCACCGTATTTTTTGTCCGGCACGCCAGTGACCTGCACCTCTGAAATGGCCGGGTGAGCGTAGAGAAACTCCTCGATTTCTTTGGGGTAAACGTTTTCACCGCCGCGAATCACCATGTCCTTGATACGCCCGACGATCTGGACGTAACCTTCTTCATCCATGGTGGCTAGGTCACCGGTATGCATCCAGCCTGCCTCGTCAATGGCCTCGGCGGTGGCTTTATCGTTGTTCCAATATTTGAGCATCACGCTGTAGCCGCGGGTGCACAACTCGCCAATTTCACCGCGGGGCAGAACCCCTCCGTTGCCTGGGTCGACAATTTTGGTTTCCAGGTGCGGCTGGGTACGGCCGACAGTCGACACGCGCTTTTCTATGCTGTCGTCGGCGCCGGTTTGGGTAGATACCGGGCTGGTTTCCGTCATGCCGTAGGCGATCTGTACGCCTTTCATGTTCATCTTATTGATGACCTGCTTCATGATTTCCGCCGGGCAGATCGACCCCGCCATAATGCCGGTGCGTAGCGACGAAAGGTCGGTACTGGCAAAGTCGGGGTGATCCAGTTCGGCGATAAACATGGTCGGCACGCCATAAAGCGCCGTGGCTTTTTGTTCGTGTACCGCCTTAAGCACTTTGCCAGGATCAAAGCCTTCGTCTGGGTAGATCATCGCTGCGCCATGGGTCATACAGCCCAGGTTGCCCATCACCATGCCGAAGCAGTGGTAGAGCGGTACGGGAATCACCAAGCGGTCTTCGCTGGTAAAGCCCATGCTTTCGGCGACAAAAAAGCCGTTATTGAGAATGTTGTGGTGGGACAGTGTGGCGCCCTTGGGGAAGCCCGTGGTGCCCGAGGTGTACTGAATGTTGATCGGATCATCGAACTGCAGCGTGGCCTGTAGATCGTTAACGTCGGTTTGGCTGACGTGGTGGGCCTCGTCCATCAGGTCGGCCCAGCGCCACATGCCGTTGTGCTTGTCGGCGCTTAGATTAATCACGCACTCAAGGTCGGGTAGTTTTTGTGACCTAAGCTTGCCCTCGGCGCTGGCTGTTAGCTCAGGGGCCAGCTCATACAGCATGCCGCGGTAGTCCGACGTTTTGAAGCTATCGGCCGTTACCAGAAAGCGCGCGCCGGACTGGTTGAGCGCGTATTCGAGCTCGTGGGTACGGTATGATGGGTTAATGTTGACCAGAATCGCACCAATTTTAGCGGTGGCGAATTGGGTGATCGTCCACTCGCTACAGTTGGGTGCCCAAATACCCACGCGGTCGCCTTTTTTAACGCCGATGGCGAGTAGCGCGCGGGCGCAGCGGTTAACCTCTTCCTGAAGTTTCCGGTAGCTCCAGTGGATGTTCTGGTGTAGCGAAATTAACGCGTCGTTGTCGGGATACTGCGCAGCGACCTGATCAAATTTATCGCCAATAGTCATGCCCAGCAGTGGCTTATCGGCGGTGCTGCTGGTGTAGCTTGGGAGGGTAAGTGCAGGTGATGCCATGGTATCTCTCCAAATATTATTGTCTTGTCCGAGCGGATAGGCAGCGACTGTTTATTGTGTGTTATGAGCTGGCGCGGCCTTTTGCCAGGGCGACTTTAGAGTTGGGTTTGCGCCCCAATTCGCCGGTAATCCAATAGCCGGTATCAATCACTGCTTGCAGGTCAATGCCGGTATCGATGCCGAGTCCTGCTAATAGATAGAGCACGTCTTCGGTGGCCACATTGCCTGACGCGCCCTTGGCGTACGGGCAGCCGCCGAGCCCGGCGGTAGCCGCATCAATCACGCTGACGCCTTCTTCCAACACGGCGTAGAGGTTTGCCAGCGCCATGCCATAGGTGTCGTGAAAGTGGGCAGCGAGATGCTCAACAGGCACATGCTGGCGGGTCGCCTCGATCATGCGCTTGGCGGCGAGCGGGGTGCCAACGCCAATGGTGTCGCCCAGCGAGATTTCGTAACAACCCATGTCATAAAGTGCTTTGGCCACCTCGGCCACCTTGCGCGGCACAATATCGCCTTCGTAGGGGCAGCCCAGCACGCAAGACACATAGCCGCGCACCGGCACGCCCGCCGACTTGGCGCGTTCAAGTACTGGTGCAAAGCGCGCTAGGGATTCGGCAATGGAGCAGTTGATGTTCTTCTGCGAAAACGCTTCGGAGGCCGCGCCGAACACCGCGACTTCTTCAACACCAACCGCTAAAGCGTTTTCCAGCCCTTTCATATTAGGTGTCAGCGCGGAGTAAACCACTCCTGGATGGCGCTGAATGCCGGCCATTACCTCAGCGGCATCGCCCATTTGCGGCACCCACTTGGGGGAGACAAAACTGGCGGCTTCGATGTGCGCTATACCCGTCTTGGCAAGCCGCTCAATCAATTCGATTTTAATAGCGGTGGGCACTGGGTCACCCGGCTCATTTTGCAAGCCGTCGCGAGGGGCCATTTCAAACAGTTTGACGGACGTAGGCAGCGCCATGGTGAGCTCCTATTCGCTGGGGGCAAAGTCGAGCAGGACATCGCCCTGGCTGACCGTATCACCGGCCCGGAAGTGGAACGACGCCACGCTGCCATCGGCCGGAGCGGTCATGGTGTGTTCCATTTTCATGGCTTCCATGACCATCAGCGGCATGCCTTTCTCAACGGCCACGCTGGGCTCAACGAGTAGTGCAACGACGGTGCCGTTCATGGGTGCCGTCAGCGTGGATTCTGCTTCGTGGTGGCCGTGATCGATGGCGTCGATACGCCGCCAGAACAGGCGGGTTTCGCCGCTGGGGTCGGCCATTACCACAATATGACCATCACGGCGTGCTTGAAGGCGATGGCGGTGGCCGTTCAGCGTGACCGCGACGGCATCGCCTGTGAGCGGCTGCAGGCTGGCGGTAAGCGTTTCATCGCCGATGGTGAGATTCCACAGCGACTCGCCACTGCTGCGCTTGCCCTCAACAATCACCACGGCCTCGTCGTTATCCGGTGCCTGAGCACTTGCCGGATCGCAGAGTGCAATGCGAATAGTGTGGGGTGCATTCAGGCGGAAGCCATCATGGCGGTCCCAGGGCGAGTCGCTCTCGCATTCTTGCGCTAGTTGGTTCAGGCCAATCAGCGCGGCGCTGGCGTAGGCTTCCCGGCTATAGGTTTTCGGCGCGAACAGCGTGGCTTCATTGCGTTCAATAAAGCGCGTATCCAACTCCACATTTTTAAAGCTGGGATGCGTTGCTAAACGCATTAAGAAGGCGCGGTTGGTGACCACGCCTTGGACGTCCAGCGCCGCCAGGGCACGATTAAGCGTTGCGAGCGCCGCGTCGCGGTCAACGCCGTGAACGATCAGTTTGGCGAGCATAGGGTCGTAGTGCATCGACACGGCATCACCGCTTTCCACGCCGCTATCCAATCGAACCTGATCGGCGTTTAAATCGGCACCCTCTAGATCCAGCGCGAAGCGCGTCAGCAGTCCAGTGGCGGGCAGAAAGTCCTGATCCGGGTCTTCGGCATAAATACGTGCTTCAAAGCTGTGCCCGGTAATGGTCAGTTCGTCTTGGGTGCAGGGTAGCGGTTCGCCCATCGCCACGCGCAGCTGCCACTCGACAAGATCCTGCCCGGTGATCATCTCGGTGACCGGGTGCTCAACCTGAAGGCGGGTGTTCATCTCCATAAAGTAGAAAGACCCATCCGCGTCTAGCAAAAATTCGACGGTGCCCGCGCCTACATAGCCGATCTCTTGGGCAGCGCGCACTGCGGCATCACCCATGGCGCGGCGCAGGTCCGCTGTCATACCCGGTGCGGGTGCTTCTTCGATGACTTTTTGATGGCGGCGCTGAACGCTGCAGTCGCGCTCGAACAAGTAGACGCCGTTGCCTTGATGGTCGCAGAATACCTGCACTTCCACGTGGCGCGGCTGCACAAGGTACTTCTCTATCAGCATGCGATCGTCGCCGAAGGCGGCCTTGGACTCGCGTCGGCAGCCGTCTAGCGCGGCTTGGAAGGCGTCAGTGGATTCGACCACGCGCATGCCTTTGCCGCCACCGCCTGCGCTGGCTTTGAGCATTACCGGGTAGCCGATCTTGTCGGCTTCATCACGAAGCAGAGCGTCGCCTTGGTCATCACCGTGGTAGCCAGGCACCAGCGGGACACCAGCATTGGCCATGCGCACCTTGGCGGCAGATTTATCGCCCATGGCGGCAATTGCCGATGCGGGCGGGCCCACAAAGGTAATACCTGCTTGTTCAAGCGCCTTTACAAAGCTGCCATTCTCGGAAAGAAAGCCGTAGCCGGGGTGTATCGCGCCGCTACCGGTACGTTTAGCGGCGTCGATGACCGCCTCGATATTCAGATAGCTTTCCCGCGCGGCGGCGGGGCCTAAGCGTATCGCTTCGTCGGCTTCGCGCACGTGACGAGCACTGGCATCGGCGTCAGAGTAAACAGCCACGGTTTTTAAGCCCATGCGGCGCGCGGTACGCATTACACGGCAGGCGATTTCGCCTCGGTTGGCCACTAGCAGCGTATCGAATTTCGTGGGATTAGACGTCATAAGCGTGGCTCCGCAGCGTTGTTATGTTGTTGAGGACTGGACGGCGCTGTCCAGGCGGGGCGGCGCTTTTCAAGAAAGCTGGATAAGCCTTCTTGACCTTCCTGGCTTACCCGCAGCTTGGCGATCACCTGGCAGGTATGCTCGCGGGTGTCGTCACTGTCAGGCGCTTGAGCCACCGTGGCCATTAAGGCTTTGGTGGCGCGCTGGGCCTGAGGGGAGCCTTTTAGTAGTGTTGCCAGCATGATGTCCACTTCGTCGTCTAGCTTATCGTGCTCCACCACCATATGGACTAAGCCCAGCGCGAGGGCTATTTCGGCGTCCATGACTTCGGCGGTTAACGCATAGCGGCGCATCTGTCGTTCGCCCAGGGCTCGCTGCACATAGGGGCTGATGACCGCAGGCGATAGGCCGATGTTGACTTCCGATAGGCAGAATTTGGCTTTTCCTGAGGCGATCACGATATCGCAGCAGGCAGCCAAGCCCACCGCGCCGCCAAAGGCAGCCCCTTGAACGCGGCAAACCGTGGGGCAGGGCAGTGTATCGAGCCCGTGCATGAGGGCGGCAAGCTTGCGGGAGTCGGCGAGGTTATCTTCCAGGCCGTAATCGACCATGCGCTTCATCCAGTTCAGGTCGGCACCCGCTGAGAAGCTTTTGCCTTCTGACCCCAGCACTACCGCGCGCACATCGCCTGCTTCGGCCAACGTATGCAACTGGTCAAGGTGCGCGTTTAGCTCAGCGATCAAACTATCGTCAAAGGCGTTATGCACCTCGGGGCGGTTTAACGTAAGGCGCGCCACGTTGTCTTCGATACTTAGTGTTGAATAAGCCATGATGTCCAACCTCTACATGCGGAACACGCCGAAACGTGTGTCTTCGATGTCTGCGTTCATCGCGGCGGCTAGTGAAAGCCCCAGCACATCGCGGGTTTGCAGCGGGTCGATGACGCCGTCGTCCCATAGTCGGGCGCTGGCGTAGTAGGGGTGGCCCTGGTGCTCGTACTGGTCGCGGGTGGGTTGCTTAAAGGCTTCTTCATCGGCTTTCGTCCACTCGTTGCCATCGCGCTCGTACTGTTCGCGTTTTACCTGCGCAAGTACGCCTGCTGCCTGCTCGCCACCCATCACTGAAATGCGCGCGTTAGGCCACATAAACAGCAGGTTGGGGTCATAGGCGCGACCACACATGCCGTAGTTGCCGGCGCCAAAGCTGCCACCAATTAGCACGGTGTATTTGGGCACCTTGGCGCAGGCCACGGCAGTCACCAGTTTGGCGCCGTGCTTGGCAATGCCTTCGTGCTCGTACTTGGAACCGACCATAAAACCGGTGATGTTCTGCAGGAACACCAGCGGAATCTTGCGCTGGGCGCATAGCTCGATAAAGTGCGCACCTTTCACGGCGCTTTCGGAAAACAGCACGCCGTTGTTGGCCACAATGCCCACCGGGTAGCCGTGAATATGGGCAAAGCCGGTGACCAGGGTTTCGCCGTAGTAGCGCTTGAACTCGTCAAAGTCGGAGTCATCGACGATGCGGCCAATCACTTCGCGTACATCAAAAGGCTTTTTAAGGTCGGTGCCGACAATGCCATACAGTTCAGACGGGTCGAGTTTGGGCGGCTTGGGCGCCTGCATGGCAAGCTTGCCGCGCTTTTGCCAGTTCAGCCGTGATACACAGGCGCGGGCAAGTTGAAGTGCATGGGCGTCGTTTTCTGCATAGTGGTCGGCCACGCCGCTGACCTTGGCGTGGACATCGGCGCCCCCCAGGTCTTCAGCGCTGATGCTCTCGCCGGTGGCGGCTTTTACCAAGGGTGGGCCGCCGAGGAAAATCGTGCCCTGCTCCTTAACGATGATCGACTCATCCGCCATGGCGGGTACATAAGCGCCGCCCGCGGTACAGGAGCCCATCACCACGGCAATTTGCGGAATGCCTTCGGCGGACATGGTCGCCTGGTTGTAGAAGATGCGCCCGAAGTGGTCGCGGTCGGGGAAGACTTCATCCTGGCGGGGCAGAAAAGCGCCGCCGGAGTCGACTAAATAGATACACGGCAGGCGATGTTTACGGGCGATCTCCTGGGCGCGAATATGTTTTTTCACCGTGAGTGGGAAGTAGGTGCCGCCTTTCACCGTGGCATCGTTGGCGACAATCACGCACTCGACGCCGGAAACGCGGCCAATGCCGGTCACCACACCTGCCGCCGGTATCTCGCTTTCATAAACGTGGTGGGCGGCAAGCGCTGAAAATTCGAGAAACGGCGAGCCTTCATCGATCAAGTGATCGATTCGGTCACGCACAAACAGCTTACCCCGGCTTTCGTGACGCTCGCGGGCTTTGGCACCGCCGCCCTGGGCGACGGCGGCGGTCAGCGCACGTAGTTTGTTGACTTCACCCAGCATAGAGGCTTCGTTGGCTTGAAACACATCGCTACGCGGATTGACTTGGCTATTCACAGTGCTCATGGCGCGACCTTTATTTGCTTTCAGTAAACAGTTCGCGGCCAATCAGCATGCGCCGAATCTCGCTGGTGCCCGCGCCAATTTCATATAGCTTGGCATCGCGCAGCAGGCGTCCGGTGGGGTATTCGTTGATATAGCCGTTGCCGCCGAGTAGCTGAATGGAGTCCAGTGCCACCTGGGTGGCTTTTTCAGCGCAGTAGAGGATTACGCCGGCTGCGTCTTTACGGGAGGTCTGGCCCCGATCACAGGCGCCCGCGACCGCGTATAAATAGGCGCGGCAGGCGTTCAGAGTGGTGTACATATCGGCCACTTTGCCCTGTACCAGTTGGAACTCACCTATCGACTGATTGAATTGTTTGCGCTCATGGATATAGGGCAACACCACGTCCATGGCGGCCTGCATAATGCCGATGGGGCCAGCGGCCAGCACGGTGCGCTCAAAATCCAATCCGCTCATCAATACCCGAACGCCCTTGCCTTCATCGCCGAGTATGTTTTCAGCGGGAACGGCGCAGTCCTGGAACACCAACTCGCAGGTATTGGAGCCGCGCATGCCGAGTTTGTCGAGCTTCTGGGCGGTAGAGAAGCCGGGCATGCCTTTTTCGATAATAAAGGCAGTGATGCCCTTGGAGCCGGCGTCTGGATCGGTTTTGGCATACACCACCAGTACGTCCGCATCCGGGCCGTTGGTGATCCACATCTTGTTGCCGTTGAGAATGTAATGATCGCCATCTCGCTTGGCGCGCAGCTGCATAGAGACCACATCCGAGCCTGCACCGGGTTCGGACATGGCAAGTGCCCCCACGTGGTCGCCACTGATTAACTTGGGCAGGTATTTGGCTTTTTGCTCGGCAGAAGCGTTAATTTTGATTTGGTTGACGCACAGGTTGGAGTGCGCGCCATAAGATAGCGCCACCGATGCGCTGGCCCGGGAAATTTCTTCCATGGCTATACAGTGGGCGAGATAGCCCATGCCGCTGCCGCCGTCTTCTTCAGATACGGTAATTCCCAACAGTCCCATATCGCCAAACTTCTTCCATAAATCATTAGGAAACTCATTGGACTGATCGATCTCAGCGGCACGCGGGGCAATTTCGCTGGAGGCAAAGGCGTTGACCTGCTCGCGCAGCATATTCAGTTCGTCATCAAGACCGAAGTTCAGTTCTGAGTAGTGTGAAAACATGGTCAATCACCTGTTGTTCATTGTGTTGATAAGAGTGCTGGCGGTATGGGGCTGAGTCAGTGCGTGGTCGCGGACGAAGAGGGCGATGCTTGATCAGACGATTCCGTCTGCTCTTCTTCTCTCTGTTTCTGATGTAGCTCTTCGAGCGCTTGGCGGCAGCGAATCTCGGCACTTTCAAGCTCAAGCTGCACCATGGTGATGTCTTTCATTTGCTGATCGAGCGCCGCTCGACGTTCGGCTATTTTGCTGAGCATTAAATGCAGCTGTTTTTTACTGCCGCTGCGTGTTTCATCCCATAGCTCGAATAGCTCGCGGATTTCGGCGAGTGAAAACCCAAGACGCTTACCGCGAATGGTCAATTTAAGGCGCACCCGGTCTTTACTGCTGTACACGCGGGTTTGTCCGCGTCGTGTCGGGTGCAATAACTCTTGATCTTCATAGAAGCGGATGCTGCGGGTGGTTAAATCAAACTCGTTGGCTAGTTCACTGATCGAGTAGGTTTTGCTCATGATGACTTTCTCTTAAATAAGTATATGCCCCTATGGAACACTGACCATGAGGCTAAAACAAGTTTACGTTAACGTAAAGCAATTATTGCAATGCGATGTTTGCTATTAACTTTGTGTAATTAACTGAATTTGAAGTAATTATTGGAGGTTTCTGTCAGCTTTGTATATTTTCGTAGACCAAAGTTGTAATTGTAATCACCTGCAAGAGGTTGCTAGTTTGCACTTACACCTTACGTTCAGGTAAGGATGCGTTGCCAGCTAACGATTTCCACTCCCGAGTGTAGAGGCTGGTGTATGGAGGCTACTGATCAATACGGCGTTAACGTAAGTCAGGGCCTTCTGAGTCAGCACAAGAACAACAAGAGGCTTACCACTTCATGTGTGCAGACGATGTTCAAAAAGCACATGTCCTCGAAACACGAGGGCTGACCAAGGAGTTTCGTGGTTTTACGGCGGTGGATGATGTCAATCTGCAGGTACAAGAGGGGCACATTCATGCCTTGATTGGCCCTAATGGCGCCGGAAAAACCACGGTGTTCAACCTGCTGACCAAATTTTTGCCGCCCACGCGGGGTGAAATTCTCTACCGTGGTAAATCGATTACCTCGATGAAATCCAATGAAATAGCTCGCCTGGGGCTCGTGCGCTCGTTTCAAATTTCCGCTGTGTTCGCCCATATGACAGCGCTTGAGAATGTGCGGGTAGCGCTTCAGCGGCCGCTGGGCACGTCCTTTCATTTTTGGAAGTCGGGCAAATCACTTGACCATTTAAATGAAAGGGCGCTGGCGCTGTTGGATGAAGTCGGGCTTGTTGAGTATGCCGATACGTTAACGGTAGAGATGCCTTACGGCCGCAAGCGAGCACTAGAGATTGCCACCACGTTGGCGCTTGATCCCACTATGATGCTGCTGGATGAACCTACACAGGGCATGGGCGCAGAAGATGTTGACCGCATTGTGGCGCTGATTAAACGCGTCTCAAAAGGGCGAACCGTATTGATGGTCGAGCATAATCTAAGCGTGGTGAGCCGTTTGTGTGACCGTATTACCGTTCTGGCGCGAGGCGCGGTGCTGGCTGAAGGCGACTACGATAATGTGTCCCGCAATCCGTTGGTCCGCGAAGCCTATATGGGCAGCGATGCCGCAGAAGAAGAGGGTCCTGGAAAAGAGGGCGTCGCCGTATGAACACTGCCGAAACCCAAGCACCACATACCGATACTGCCTCGCCGGATGCTCAATCTCTGGAAATGTTGCGTGTTCAAGACATGCACGCTTTCTACGGCGAGTCGCACATCCTTCACGGGGTTAATTTTGACGTAAAGCGCGGTGAGTTGGTGACCTTGCTTGGCCGCAATGGGGCAGGGCGTAGCACGACGCTAAAAGCAATTATGAACATGGTGGGGCGGCGTACCGGGTCCATCGTGATCAATGGCAACGAAACCCTGCACATGAAACCGCACCATATTCCGCGTTTAGGTATTGGCTATTGCCCTGAAGAGCGGGGCATCTTTGCCAGCCTTGATGTACACGAAAACCTACTGCTGCCGCCCACCGTGCGTTCAGGCGGGATGAGCCTGGATGACATTTACGCCATGTTCCCCAATTTGTACGAGCGTCGCAAAAGCCAAGGCACGCGACTGTCGGGCGGCGAGCAGCAGATGCTGGCGATGGCGCGCATTCTTCGTACCGGCGCGCGCATGCTGTTACTGGATGAAATTACCGAAGGTTTGGCACCGGTGATAGTACAAAAGCTTGGTGAAGTATTGCAGCAGCTTAAGTCGCGCGGCATGACCATTGTGCTGGTGGAGCAAAATTTTCGCTTTGCCGCCCCGCTGGCGGATCGCCACTTCGTTATGGAGCACGGGCAAATCGTAGAAGAAATTAGCGCAGCCGAGCTGCCGTCACGTCGCGACCATTTAAATTCAATGCTGGGGGTATAACTCACCGACACGACCTTTTTGCTCTAATGCCCAAGCTAACGCTTGACCAAGCGCACTTAATGCTTCGCCTGCACCACAACAACAAAGGCTCCCAAGAGCCAGGAGAACAGCATGACCTTTAACAAAAAAACGCTAGCTACCTGTATTGCCGCTGCGGCAGCCTCGAGCCTAATGGCTTCTGCTGCTCAGGCAGAAATGAGCGATGACGAAATTCGCATTGGCTACTTGGCTGATATGTCGGGTACCTACCGCGACCTAGCCGGGCCGGGTGGCTTAACCGCGCTGGAAATGGCCGTTGAAGACTTCGGTGGCAGCGTTAATGGTACGCCTATCGAGATATTTAGTGCCGACGACCGTAATAGTGCCGACGTTGGGGCCAACGCAGTGCGTGAGTGGGTTGACGAGGATAACGTCGATATGGTCGCCGGGCTGGTAGCCTCGTCGGTATCCATTGCCGTCACCAAAGTACTGGAGGAAAACGACGGCCTGGGTATTGTCTCGGGGTCTGCCGCTTCCAGCATCACCAACGAGCATTGCACTCCTAACCATATTCACTGGGTGTACGATACTTACCCGCTGGCTAACGGCACGGCGAAAGCGGTGGTCGAGCAGGGCGGCGATAGCTGGTTTATGCTAACCGCGGACTACGCCTTTGGCCATGCCCTGGAAGCCGATGTTACCAAGGTGGTCGAAGAAAGCGGCGGCGAAATTGTTGATAGCGTGCGCCATCCGTTCCCCACCAATGATTTCTCTTCTTACATCCTCCAGGCCCAGGGCTCTGGTGCCAAGATTGTGGGACTGGCGAATGCCGGTTCCGACACCGTCAACGCGATTACCACCGCTAGCGAGTTTGGCTTGACCGATTCGGGCCAACAGCTTGCCGGGCTGCTGATCTTCCTCAACGATGTTCATGCACTGGGGCTTGAAGCCACCCAAAACCTGCTACTGACCACCGGTTGGTACTGGGATATGGACGAAGAGTCCCGCGAGTGGGCAGAGCGTTACTATGAAGAAGAAGAGCGCATGCCGACCATGGTGCAGGCAGGTATCTACTCAAGCACCATGCACTACCTCAAAGCCGTTGAAGCGGCAGGGACTGATGACCCTGAAACTATTCGCGCCAAAATGGCCGAGGAACCGATCAACGACTTCTTCGCTCGCAACGGTCAAATTCGTGAAGACGGCCGCATGATTCACGATATGTACCTCGCTCAGGTGAAAACGCCCGAGGAATCCACCGGTGAGTGGGATCTTTACGAAATCCTCAGCACCATTCCCGCCGAAGAAGCTTACCGTCCGCTGTCTGAGAGCCAGTGCAAGCTGGTGCAGAACTAAAGCCAAGCTTCGCAATAACTAAGCAACCACCCTCGGGTAGCGGCCACCGGCTGCTACCCGGTTGATGGCGGGGAGAGTCGTACCATGACGATGATATTCGGTGTGCCAATGGCCGTGTTCATGGGGCAGTTGACGCTGGGCCTGGTGAATGGGGCCTTCTATGCGCTGCTCAGCCTGGGCCTGGCGGTCATCTTCGGCCTATTGAAGATCGTCAACTTTGCCCACGGAGCGCAATACATGCTGGGTGCGTTTGCCGCGCTGCTGGGCTTTCGCTATTTGGGTATTAATTATTGGCTGGCACTTATCTTGGTGCCGCTGGTGGTAGGGGCTTTCGGTATGCTGATGGAGCGCTTTCTGCTTCGTCGCATTGCCCATCTGGATCACCTCTACGGTTTGCTGTTGACCTTTGGTCTGGCGCTTATATTCGAGGGCACGCTGGTCAATATTTTCGGCGTCTCTGGCGCGCGCTATGTGATGCCTGAGTCGCTACAAGGCGGGGTGAATCTAGGCTTTATGTTTTTACCCGTTTATCGCGGCTGGGTGCTGGTCGCCGCGTTGGCTATGTGCCTGTTCACCTGGTTCATGATCGAGCGCACTCGATTGGGTGCGTACCTGCGGGCCGGGACTGAAAACTCCCAGTTAATGCAGGCCTTCGGCGTTAATGTGCCGCTGCTAATTACGCTGACCTATGGTTTTGGGGTCGGCTTGGCGGCTTTTGCTGGCGTCTTGGCGGCGCCGCTTTATCCGGTTTCGCCCACCATGGGCTCAAGCCTTTTGATTGTGGTGTTTGCCGTCGTCGTCATTGGCGGTATGGGGTCGATTTTAGGGGCCATCATTACGGGGTTGTCGATGGGCATTATTGAGGGGTTAACCAAAGTATATTACCCCGAGGCGGCCAATACGGTGATCTTCCTGGTGATGATCTTAGTGCTGCTGTTACGCCCCTCAGGGCTGTTCGGTAAGGAGGCGTAAACCATGACGCAATCTCAACACGCAACGGCCCCTTCGGTCATCATCGAGCGGCAGCGGCGGGCCAAGCAGCGGCGTACGCTGTTCCTTGTCGCGCTGGTGGCGATAGCGCTGGTAGCCCCCTTTGTGGCCTACCCTGTCTTTTTGATGAAAATTCTCTGCTTTGCGCTGTTTGCCTGCGCGTTCAACTTATTGCTGGGCTATGCGGGCTTGCTATCGTTTGGCCATGCGGCCTTTCTAGCCAGTGGCGGTTACGTGACCGGCTATTTGCTGGCCAGTTACCCCGGCCTTACGCCGGAGTTGGGTATTCTCGCCGGAACGTTAATGGCAACCCTGTTGGGGCTGGTGTTTGGCGTGCTATCGATTCGCCGTCAGGGTATCTACTTTGCCATGGTGACGTTAGCGCTGGCGCAACTGATGTTCTTTGTTTACGTTCAGGCACCCTTTACTGGGGGCGAAGATGGCCTTCACGGCGTACCGCGCGGAGAGCTATTTGGCTTTATTAGTCTGCGTAATAACGTGGCGATGTATTATTTCGTGCTGGCGATCTTTGTGTTTGGCTTTGCGTTGATTCAGCGCACGGTGCATTCGCCCTTCGGGCAGGTGCTCAAGGCCATTCGCGAAAACGAGCCGCGTGCGGTATCGCTTGGCTATAACGTGGACGCTTACAAGTTGGTGGCCTTCGTTATCTCGGCGGCGCTTGCGGGATTGGCAGGCTCTACTAAAACCGTCGTGTTCCAGCTAGCCTCGCTAACGGATGCCCATTGGCATATGTCGGGCGAAGTGATTCTGATGACGCTGCTGGGCGGTGTTGGTACCTTGCTAGGCCCGGTAATGGGGGCAAGCCTGGTAGTTAGTCTCCAGCATCTCCTTGCTCAGTCGCCGTTGGGCAACTGGGTGAGCGTCATCCTGGGGATTATTTTCGTAGTCTGCGTACTGAGTTTTCGCAGCGGTATTGTGGGAGAGCTTGGCAAAATGTACCGCAAAAACTTTAAGTAAATTCTGCTGTGTTATCGATACAGCCGTACCGAGTCTGTCCATTGTTGGGTGCCGTTTGGCACCCTTTTTTTATGCCAAGCATCTGCCTACGCCAAAGGTCGAGGAAGCAAGATAGTTGCTTGCGATAGGCTTAAAATATAAGTTAACGTAAACGTCAATTAACCCCTTTGGCTTCACCGGCCAACACGCTTCGAGCACACAATCACAACAACGAAAGCGCGCGCTTAAAACGATTGGGATTAAGTGGGCGGCTTTCAGCGGAGACACGCTATGAATTTTGAGCTAAGCGAAGACCAGGTTGCGTTTGCCGATATGGCGCGCGCCTTTGCCCAAAACGAGTTGGCCCCCCATGCCGCCGAGTGGGACCAGGAGGCTATTTTCCCCGTTGATGTAATACGCAAAGCGGGCGAGTTGGGCTTTTGCTCGCTTTACGCGCCGGAAAGCGTCGGCGGGCTTGGCCTTTCCAGGCTGGATGCCAGCATCATCTTCGAGCAGCTCTCCATGGGCTGCACCTCAACCACCGCGTACCTCACCATCCATAATATGGTCACTTGGATGCTTGCAGACTTTGGCACGCCTGACGCCGTTGGGCAGTGGGGTGAAAAGCTCGCTAGCGGCGAACTGCTTGGCTCTTACTGCCTCACCGAGCCCAACTCCGGCTCCGACGCGGCTTCGTTAAAAACCACCGCCAAGCGCGATGGAAATGACTACCTGCTAACCGGCAGCAAAATGTTCATTTCCGGCGCGGGCAGTACCGATGTGTTGATCGTAATGGCGCGCACCGGGGGAGAGGGCGCTGGTGGCGTTTCCGCCTTTGTGGTGGAGGCCAATGCTGACGGCATCAGTTACGGGCGCAAAGAAGCCAAAATGGGCTGGAATAGCCAACCAACCCGCATGATCACCTTCGAAGACGTACGCGTGCCCGCGAGCCAACTGCTGGGCAAGGAAGGCGATGGTTTCAAAATCGCAATGAAAGGCCTGGATGGTGGACGAATCAACATTGCCACCTGCTCGATTGGTACGGCTCAGCAGGCCATCAACGAGGCGCGGGCCTATATGCTGGAGCGCAAGCAGTTTGGCAAGCGCCTGGCGGACTTTCAGGCGCTCCAGTTCCGCCTGGCCGATATGGTCACTGAGCTGGTCGCTGCGCGTCAGCTAGTGCGTTTAGCGGCCACTAAGCTGGATGCGGGCGATGCCGATGCGATCACCTATTGCGCCATGGCCAAGCGTTTCGCCACCGATGTAGGCTTTAAGGTGTGCGACGAAGCGCTACAGTTATATGGCGGTAACGGCTATATCAAGGAATACCCAATGGAACGCTTTGTGCGCGATACCCGCGTGCATCGTATTCTTGAAGGCACCAATGAGATCATGCGCCTGATCATTTCACGCCGCGTGCTGGCGGAGGGGGCTGCCGAGCTGTAGCGCTGCCGTGTGGATCTTATCGTTATGGTGATTGCCCGAAATAAGGATGGTTAGATGAGTAGCGTACTGTTTACCGAACACCCCACCCAGGACGGCCACGTCATTGCAGAAATAACCCTCAATGCTGAGCGTTCGCTGAATGCCCTGACCCTGGAAATGATCGACGAAATGCTGCCTCGCTTAGCTGATTGGCAGGACGATGAACGCGTGGTTGCCGTGCTGCTCGATAGCGTAGGGGAAAAAGCCTTTTGCGCCGGTGGCGATGTGGTCAACCTTTATAAAGCCATAAAAGGTGAGGGCGACCCCGACTTTCCGGAGCGCTTTTTTAACCACGAGTACCGTTTGGATTTCGCCCTGCACACCTACCCAAAGCCGGTGATTTGCTGGGGCAACGGTATTGTCATGGGCGGCGGTATGGGCCTGCTTAGCGCAAGCAGCCACCGGGTGGTGACCGAAACCTCGCGCCTGGCGATGCCCGAGGTCACCATTGGGCTTTACCCGGATGTGGGCGCCAGCTGGTTTCTGAACCGTTTGCCCAACGGCACCGGCCGGTTTCTTGCCATGACCGGCAGCCAAATCAACGCACCGGATGCCGTTCATCTGGGCCTTGCTGACCGAGCCATTGCCAGCCACCAGCGCGATGCGCTAGCGCAAAAGTTAACTGACGCCGCTTGGGGCGAAGGCGAGCAGACCGATACCCATGGGGTGGTTAATCGTATTCTGCGCGAGCTTGAGCACGCCTCACGACCTGTTTTCGAAGAGTTGGAAGCGCCGGTGTATAAATTCTCGCCGCTGATCCGCGAGTTGATGGACCACGACACCGTCGAGCAAATTGTGGCGGCCATAGCCGGTGTTAAAAGCGACGACAAGTGGTTTGGCAAAGCGCAAAAAACACTGGCCCACGGTAGCCCGGTGTCCATCAAGCTGATTGATGAACAGCTCAAGCGCGCTAAGTACATGTCATTGGCCGAAGTGTTCCAGGCTGAGCTGGCGCTTTCGGTGCAGTGTTGCCGCCACCGAGAATTCCCCGAAGGCGTGCGTGCTTTGCTGGTGGATAAAGATGGCAAGCCCAACTGGACCTACCCCGATGTGGCCACGGTGGAGGCATCTTTCATTGATGAACTGCTAACACCGCCGTGGGCAAATAACCCGCTCGACGATCTTCACTAATTTTTACTGACCTTTAGCTTACTTATAACAAGGACAATCGCCATGAAAACTGTCGCATTTATCGGTCTAGGCAATATGGGTGGCCCGATGGCCGCTAACTTGGTCAAGGGAGGCTTTAAGGTACGTGCTTTTGACCTTTCAGCCAGCGCGTTGGACACCGCAAAATCCCAGGGCTGCGAAGTGGCAAGCTCCGCCCAGGAGGCCGTGGCAGACGCCGACGTTGTGATCTCTATGCTGCCTGCAGGCAAGCATGTGATGGGCCTGTACGCCGAAGGCGACGCGCCGCTGTTTGACGTTATTAAATCAAGCGCCATCGTTATCGACTGCTCCACCATCGATGCCGATACGGCCCGAAGCGTAGCCGCCATCGGCGCCGAAAAGGGCATCGGCTTTGTCGATGCGCCGGTTTCTGGCGGCGTAGGCGGCGCTCAGGCAGGCACGCTGACGTTTATCGTCGGCGGCAGTGAAGCCCAGTTCGAACAGGCCAAACCGGTACTGGACGCCATGGGCAAAAACATCTTCCACGCCGGCGACCATGGGGCCGGGCAAATCGCCAAGGTGTGCAACAACATGCTGCTGTCGATCCTGATGGCGGGCACCTGTGAAGCCATCAACATGGGCGTCAAGAACGGCCTAGACCCGGCGGTGCTGTCAGAAATCATGAAACAAAGCTCCGGCGGCAACTGGGCGCTGAATGTGTATAACCCCTACCCAGGGGTAATGGAAAATGCGCCTGCGTCGAAAGACTATCAAGGCGGTTTCCAGGTCGACTTGATGATCAAAGATTTGGGGCTTGCCATGGATGTCAGTCAGCTAAGTGCCTCGCCCGTGCCCATGGGGTCCGCCGCTCGTTCGCTATTTACCTTCCATAAAGCAGGCGGTAACGGCAAACTCGACTTTTCAAGCTTGATGCGGTTTTATCAGGACAACGCGTCTAACGCATAAAGGAATGGCCATGATCACACTCTGGGGTCGCGATACTTCCACCAACGTCAAGAAAGTCCGCTGGGTGCTGGATGAGCTGGCATTGCCCTACGAGCAGATACAGGCCGGGCTGCATCACGGGGTAAATAACACACCGGAATACCTAGCCATGAACCCAAATGGGCTAGTGCCGTTATTTCGTGACGATGCCACCGACAGCCTGCTGTGGGAATCCAACACCATCATCCGTTACCTAGCGGCCCAGTACGGCGAGGATAAGTTCTGGATTGAGGAACCCGCCCAACGCGCCCAAGCAGAAAAATGGATGGACTGGTCGATTGGCGCGCTTTCGCCCACGCATCGCGCTATTTTAGCGGGCTATGTCAGAACGCCACCGGAACAGCGTGACAATGCGGCCATTGAAGCGTCCCTTAAGGTCTGTGAAGGGTTGTTTAGCATGATGGATGATGCGCTATCTACCCAGCGCTGGTTCTCTGGCGAAGCGTTTGGTCTGGGGGATATTGCGATTGCGCCGTCGGTCTATAACTTGCTCAACTGCGGCCTTAGCTGGCAGCCACGCCCGCATTTGGAGCGTTGGTATCAAGCGCTCACCGAACGCCCCAGCTTCCGCAAGGTGGTAATGATTCCGGTGGCGTGAGCCGAAGGCTCACTAGTTCAGGTAGCCGATTCTGAATAACCCGCTTCCAGCGCGGCGATGTCATCATCAAGCGCCTGAAGAACGCCATACGGCAGGCCGTGGTGTTGCGCGCTTTCGATCAACGGCCCCAAAATTGCCTCGCGCTCGGTGGGGCGCCTGGCTTCCACATCCTGCAACATCGAGGCCTTGTTATTGGCGGTGTTCTCCACCACTTGCAAGACCAGCGCTCGCCATGCGTCTTCGCCATGGCCACCATTCGGTGGCTGAATCCCTTCAGCCTGCATGATCGCCGCGACTTCCTTCACTATGGCTTTCACCCGGCCTGCATACGCTGCTTCACGCAACTCGCCGTTGCGCACCCCATGCAGCGCGACAAGTGGGTTAATTGCCGCGTTCACCGCCAGCTTCTGCCACAGGCGGCTTCGAATATCGTCCACTGCCGTCGCGGCAAACCCCACCTGGGTTAACGTCTGCGCCAGCGCTTCCGCCAGAGCACCGTGCTGGTTATTCAAATCGCCAATAAACGTCGCCCCGCGCCCCGCATGCACCACGCCATCGCCGCCGGTTAAATAAGCGCCTTCAGTAGTGGTGGCGCAGAGCACCGGCCCAGGCCATACCTGGGTAATCCGCGGCTGTGCCAGAAAGCCGTTTTGCCAAAGCACCAGCGGGGTAGTCGAAGGGATGACCTTTGCAATGCTTTCAAGCGCCGCTTCAGCCGCCATGGCTTTGGTGGTGATATGCACAAAGGCAGGTGGCGCATGCGTTTCAGAAGCCAGTTGGGCCACCGTAAACGTATTAAGGAGCTGCGACCGTTGCTCGCCTTCCGGTGTGGTAAGCCATTGTTGCTCAGCCAGCGCCCGACGACCAATCAGCGTGACCGCCGCCATGGGCGAGAGCGAGTGCGCCAACAGGCGGCCAATGGCGCCAGGGCCGAGTATCCAGTGGGATATCATCATCGAGATTGTTACTCAGCAGTGGTGTGCGACCAAGCTTACCGTGTTCATTGCCAATAAATGAAACTAGGCGATTTCTAGTCACGCGGGGGCAGAGGCGTTCGTCACATTGCGCAAATGCCAATAACGGCGCAGCACAGCGTCGTTGATGGCGTGCTCCATATCAAAGGCGCTGGGCGTGGGGCAGAAAAGCGTGACGCCGATGCGCTGCTTGCCAATGTCTGTGGTCGAAAGAGTCACGCGAGGGCGTGGATCGGCGATGTCGATGCCGCTGCGTTTTCTGATCACTTCGCTGTAGCGTTGGGCCAATTCGGAATGCGGGGCATGAAGCGATGCCACCTCCTCCTCAAGGGCTGGCAGTTCGGATCGCATATCCACGTTGGGCTCTAAAACGACGCAGACTTCAAGATACACCCACTTCTTGAAGAAGTTCTGATTCTGGATCGGCGTGGTCAGGAAAATGCTGTTGGGCACCACGATGGTCTTGCCGGAGTATTCAAAACGTCCCACCGCGCCACCAATTTCCTGCAGGGTCGTCGCCAGCATGGTTTCGTCGACCACCTGGCCGCGCAGGTCGCCGATTTCGACCCAGTCGCCAATCTCGAACGGCTGGTTGACGATACGCAGCACGGTGCCCGACAAACACAGAATCAGCTCCTTGGTTGCGATCACCAAGGCCACGGCGAAGGCGGTGATGGACAGCGCAAAGGCGTGCAGGGAAGGCAGCCAGATCAACGCCAGACCGAGTAAGGTAAGGATGACGGCAACGTTGCGGATCCTGGCCAGCCAGGCGCGACGGTAATCGGACAAAATCTCTTCTCGCCCGCGGATGACGCGCACGGCAAGGATGCGCAGCGTTATAAGAATCGCCACGAGCGCAATCGAGCTCACCAGACGGTTGCTCAACAGCTCCAACCAGAAGGAATCCTCAGGCATGGTGGTTTGGCGCTCCTCTTGCTGCGGGTCAATGATTCATCATGATCTTGGCACAATGACACTACGCAGTCGATTGAAGGCCAGCGCCAAGCGTGATATCGGCGACTTGGCTATCAAAGGCCTTAAGCGCTGTGGAGTTCATGATTAACATGATATTTTGCAACAACGCTTCCCATGAAAAAATCGCAGAGTAAAGGGCAGAGCCGATGCTCAGGTGCTAAGGTGGTTGAGGAGTTAGCCTTTCGTTATGCAGATGGAGTGCAGAAGGCCACTGGCGACGTTGTCAGCGCGTGAGCATTGATAAAGGAATATCCTGCGAGGGTTTATGGGCTCGTTTTGAAAGTTGGGTCTAGTCAGTTAACGACCCAAAGTGAACAGAATCATGGCGGATGCAGGCTCTGAGTGCAACACCGTCAATGTGTCGATGACGGAACCTCATGGTACTTCGCCAGCTCCTCGCTCATCACCTCAATAGGGCACTTGAAGTCGAAGCGCTTTCGCGGGCGCATGTTCAGCTCAAGCGCGATCTCATCCAGTTCTTGCTGGCTATAGATCGATAGATCCGTTCCCTTGGGCAAGTACTGTCGTATGAGCCCATTGATATTTTCGTTGGCGCCCCTCTGCCATGGGCTGTGTGGGTCACAGAAGTAGATAGCGACACCAGTATTCTGGGTGACCTTGGCGTGCTGCGTCATCTCACGTCCTTGGTCATACGTCATGCTCTTCCGTGCGGCCAACGGCATGCGATTCAGCGCTGCGCTGAAGCCTTCTACAGCAGAGGTAGCAGTCGCATCGTTCATCTTCGCTAGGATCAGGTAACCGCTTTTGAGTTCGACAAGGGTGCCGACAGCCGATGCATTGTTCTTGCCCTTGATCAGGTCGCCTTCCCAGTGGCCAGGAAATTCACGTTTTTCCACCTCTGGAGGGCGGAGATGGATGCTGACCATGTCCGGGATCTGGTTGCGCCGGTCGACCTGGCCACGGCGCGGCTTACGGGTTGGCTTGCCTTGCCGCAAACAATGGATCAGCTCCTTTCTCAGTTCACCGACGGGCAACGCGTAGATGGCACTGTAGATCGTTTCTCGGCAGACGTAGGCGTCTCGAAGGTCAGGGATATTCATATGCTTGAGCTTGCCGCTGATCTGTTCGGGAGACAAGCGCCGACGCAGCATGTGCTGAATCAGGGCGAACCGAGGGCTGCCAGGAAGCAGTTTGCGCCTTGGTCGACAACCGTCTCGACGGTGATCACGGCATTGTTGCGCATGTGGCGCACGATAGCTGCCATCGGACGATCTATTGCGCCGTATTTCTCGGCTAATCGTTGCCGGGGAGCGCTCGAGCAGGGCCGCTACCTTCCTGATGCTCAAGCCTTGCGCGAAGCTGACATGGATCGTGGCACGTTCTTCAGTGCAGAGTTCAGAATATGACATGGATACAACACCCTACCGGTTTGGTCAGGTGTTGCACTCAGAATTTGCGGCCAAGCAGATACGAAGAATGAACGCTCCCGTGAGCACATAATCCCGGAGTCGATGGGGAACGTTAACCATATTCTTCCGCCGGGGGCTGTTTGCCACAACTGCAATCAGTACTTCGCCAGAAAAGTTGAGAGGCCCTTGTTGGAGTCTCCGATTTTTCGGCACCTGAGAGCTGGAATGCAAGTTCCTTCAAAACGTGGTCGAGTTCCAGCATGGAATGCTTCAGATGGGTTGGACCTTCCAGGCAAACGCCTGATGGGGCGATTTTTAGGAAAAGTTGGCCTAGAGGTTTTAGTTCATAAGACACAGGAAGTTAGTTCTTGGAATACGGAGATTGTAGAACAGAGCGCACTTGATGAACTGAGAAGGCACGTACGCTTTAACGAAGGCGAAGATTGGCCATTTATAGCCCGAACCCTTCATCCGGTTAACGAAGTTTTTAACGACGGTACGGAGAGCTACGAAATTCTCCATGAGCTCGACATGATTATCACAGATTATTCGGAGTACTATTCTGTGGTTTCGATCTTCGGCGTTGAGCTTACTCTGAACATAGGTGGCCGAACCATAGAAGGGTTCGAGCAGTGGCTGGCAACAAATAATGGTGCTAGTCCTCTGTATACAGGTAAAAATGCATAACCAGGCCAAGCACAGCGACAGCTTTTCCGTTGCGGCTATGCCTACACTCCAAAGCTGCGCGTGTTGGCAGCGTTAGCCTCTATGATGATACGGAAATTTCAAGAAAGCGATTTTGAGAAAGTGAACGAAATTTACTCGCTGTCGAAGCTGGACGAACTCCGCTTTGAGCGAGAGGTATTCCAGTTATTGCCCCTGAAGGAGGACGAGAAACGACTTCGAGATCTCATGGAGTCCGAAATTTTTGTTTATGAGGACGGTGGTATTCTTGGCTATGGTGCTATTTACCAAAATGAAATTAGATCTCTTTTTGTCCATCCGTTGTATCGTGGCGAAGGGGTTGGTAGCGCGTTGTTTGATCATCTGATTGCTGAGGTTGGGACTCCTACTAAACTATACGTTGCGAAGAGCAACTTGCCAGCAAAATCCATGTACCATAAATACGGTTTTACGGTTACTGGGGAGTTTGAGGCGTCATACAACGGAAAATCAGTATTGGCAAACGAAATGGTGCGAATCAGTGAGTAAGGCTAACAAACGGCTGTTATCGCCCCTTCGGGGCTGGGACGGCCTTTCCGCCGCTGCGCGGCTATAAGCCAGCCCTAAAGCCGGGCGTTAGGGGTGAAATGAACCATCGATTCGTAGTCACTGGCGGCCCCGGTGGCGGCAAAACTACAATCCTTAATGCCCTAGAGGGTCGTGGATATCGCGTCGTGACGGAGGCTGCCCGTCGAATCATCAAAGAACGATTAACGGCTGGGCTATCACCTCGACCAGACCCGATTTCTTTCGGCCAAGCGATTCTCAGTTCGGATGTTGAAAAATACCGAAGTGCAGCTTCCTGCGACCATGCTGTATTCTTTGATCGCGGGGTGCTGGACGCACTGTATGTGCTTAATGCAGTGGGAGCGTTAAAACGCGATAAAATTGAGCAGTACGTCCAACAGTTTCCCTATAACGGCGTTGTTTTCCTGCTTCCCCCATGGGAAGAAATTTACGTTAAAGACTCAGAGCGTGATCAAAGTTTTGAGGAATCTATAGAAGTTTTTGAAGGTATGAAAAAGTGGTATTCGCAATGGGGCTACGAAACAGTAGAAGTACCACGTGACAATGTTCATGAGCGCGTATCGTTCATTTTGCAATGTATAGATACCCCCTAGCAATTCACTGTTGGCGGACAATTTTTCCGCCGCTTCGCGGCTCCAAAATTGCCGCAAAGTTCAGCGTTATGTGCTTAAGGAGGAACAGTCTTGAACATCACTAATTTGCCTTTTGGGGTTACTGATTGGTCTGAAGTTGAGAAGACCGAGCACTCTGGGGAACAGGGTGTGGCTTACTGGAAAACTCGAAACTTCGGCGACATCAGAGTGCGAATGGTTGAGTACAGCCCAGGCTATCTGGCCGATCATTGGTGTGCCAAGGGGCACATACTTCTCTGTCTGGAAGGCGAGCTTCATACTGAACTAGAAGACGGTCGGCATTTCTTACTCAGTCCCGGTTCGAGCTATCAGGTCGCAGATAATGCCGAGCTTCACCGTTCATCGACAGAGCGAGGCGCTAAGCTATTCGTTGTCGACTAAACACACATAACCAGGCTATGCACCGGATGCCAAAACCTCCGCTGCGCTGCGGCTTTGTCACCGGTGATGGCGGGCGTTAGCAGCTACAGCTTCCTTCCGAATCTTGCGGGTTGAGTAAAAAAGGAATAATTTGTACTCATGGATGAGTTTGAATTCGACGAAGCCAAAAGCAAGGCCAATCTGGACAAGCACGGTATAGATTTCGTTGCTGCCCAAGGGCTATGGAAAGATCCATACCTGCTGGAGATCCGCGCTAAATCAGAGGATGAGCAGAGGTTTTTGCTGATAGGCAAGATTGGTGAAAAGCACTGGTCGGCTGTCGTCACATACAGGGATGCTTGTATTCGTCTGATTTCAGTCAGACGTTCCCGTAAGAAGGAGGTTGAGCTCTATGAAAGCTAAAGACTTCGACAAGAAATTTGAAGAAGGGCAGGAAGATATCGTCGATGACCTCGATTTGTCCTCTGCTCGCCGCGTTAATCAGGAACAAAAGCGAATCAACGTCGATTTCCCGGCTTGGGTTGTCGAGTCGTTGGATCGTGAGGCTGCACGCATAGGCGTTACCCGTCAATCAATCATCAAAGTGTGGCTGGTGGAGCGTCTTCAGGCAGAATCTGCTAACAAGCCACTCAATGGTGACGCCGCAGGCGGCGCACATTAGCGGAGCTTTGTCGCACAAGTCGCCGAGGACTCTCTCACATGCCCGAAGAACCGAACTGGAACGCTCTTGTACCTGAATTCACGGTCGAGCAGATCGAAGTCTCGCTTCGCTTTTACACAATTGCTGGCTTTTCTATTCGATTTCAGCGAGACGACCCTCAGTTCGCCTACCTAGAACTTGGGCACGCTCAGCTGATGTTGGAACAACAGCACGAGCGCGGATGGAATGTCATCCCTCTTGATCGCCCACTTGGGCGAGGCATTAACTTCCAGATCGAGGTCCCGGACGTCGATACGGTTCATTCTGCTTTGGTGGCTGCCGGCGTGACCATCTTTAGGGAAGTTAAGGACACGTGGTACTCGGTCTCGCCCGATCTAAAAAAGGGCGGCGCGAGTTCCTTGTTCAAGACCCGGATGGCTACCTACTTCGTTTCGCGCAGCATCTCGAGAGTCGTGGTGCGGCCTAACAATTCGTCCAAGCCGATGCTGCTTCGCGGCACGGCTTAAATCAGGCGTTAACCCCTCCAATCATCCATATTGCAAAAGTCCGTCAATGACGTATATTGGTCGTCATGTTTACCATCATCGAAACCCCTACATTCGAAGCAGATGCCAGAAAAATCTGGACTGAGGAGGAGCGGAGTTCCTTCTTCGCCTGGTTAGCAGCCAACCCGGAAATTGGGGATCCCATTCCAGGCAGTGGCGGGTGTAGAAAAATTCGTTGGTCGGTGGCGGGTTCAGGAAAGCGTGGAGGGGTGCGAGTCATCTACTTCACCAGGTTGGCTAATGGTGAGATCTGGTTGTTGATGATCTACAAAAAGGACGCTAAGGATAACATACCCGCGCATATCCTGAAGTCGATTCGTGAGGCACTGGAAAATGATTAACGAGACCCTGAGTGCAGAGGAACTTGGTAACAAGCTGCTCCAATCTGTTAAAGAGATGAAAGCGGGCAAAGCTGCACGAGTCAGTCGTGTTGAGCCCAACGAAGTTGCAGAGGCCCGCGGCAAAACTGGCCTGACACAGGTAGAGTTTGCTGAGGTGCTGCATATTTCTCCGCGTACCCTGCAGGAGTGGGAGCAAGGTCGACGTAAACCCTCCGGGCCGGCAAAAGCACTCATCGAGATAGCTTTCCGTCATCCAGAGGTAATCCGAGAAGATCTTGAGCTAAGGGGTTAACAAGCGGCGGCTGTCGGACGCGCCTGGGCTGTCGCTCCGGCGCGCCGCCAAGCCGGGCGTTAGGATGCTGCAATATCCTCAGATGAGGAGAGTTGCGGCTGCGAGATAAGTAGTCCCGAAGTGATATCAGGCCTGATTGCGAGGTTTGGCACGGCTGCTGAAATCCTCGCCTGTGTCGGCTATTAGTGTAGTTCGTCGATCAGCATGCTGCGGATGACGCGCTCCGCGTCAACTTGCTGGTCGCGCCCGTCCGCGATCGTGTACTGTTACCTATCGACCTAGACCGGAGAACGCCATGCCTTCCCCCCTCGTGACCACCGACTGGCTGCACGAGAATCTGGATAACGAACATTTGGTACTGATCGACGCTAGCATGGCCAATGTCGTTGGTAAGGAGCCGATCATTTATGACCGTCCGATGTTGATCCCGGGAAGTTTCCGGATCGACCTGGAAGGAGCGCTTTGTGATACCGGAGCTTCCCAAGCCCACGCCTTCCCGACGGAAGAGCAGGTCACGGCGGAGACCCGTAGATTGGGCATCGAGCCCGAGAGCCTGGTGGTGTTGTACGACGATCAGGGTATCTACTCGTCACCACGCGCTTGGTGGATTCTGCGGGCTATGGGCCTCAAACAGGTGTTTGTTCTGGATGGCGGCCTGCCGCAGTGGTTGGCCGAAGGTCGGGACACCGTTTCTGCTCCGGTGCCGGATGCGGCCAAGCATGGCAGCGTGGTTGGCAAGCTCGACGACACCCTGGTTCGAGATTCAGCCTACGTTTTCCAGCACCTGGAGGACGAGCAAGTAACGGTCATCGATGCGCGATCACAGGCACGTTTCCTGGGGCAAGCGCCAGAACCCAGGCCTGGTGTGCGCGGTGGCCACATCCCCAATTCCCTCAACCTGCCGTTTACAGAGGTGCTGGAGGGCTATCGGTTCAAGCCAGCCAGCCAGTTGGCGTCAACGTTTGCCCACCTTGCTCCCTCCCTTCAGCCCAGCAACGGACACCAACTGGTGTTTTCCTGTGGCTCCGGCATCACCGCCTGCATCATCCTACTGGCGGCCGAGCTGGCCGGGTATACTCAGCTGTCGCTGTACGACGGTTCCTGGGCCGACTGGGGCAGCAGTGAGTCGTTGCCGGTGGCGTAGCGGATATCATCTCGCTACGAGATGAATCGGCAGTTCCTAACAATCACAGGCACGGCGGCGTCGGCTCCATTGCGGCTTCGCCTCCACTTCTCTTTTTCCCATCCCCGGCGATGTGCCTATACCAGAGTAATGCCACGGCAGACCTCGAATAATCATACCCCACCCCAGTAATGCCTCACATAAACGTCCAGGCCAACACCCTCGTAACCTTATTTCCCTGCCTCATCTCTATTTCCCGACTATCAACGGCACCGAGCTTGCGAATCAACTTCTTGGCAGGCTTAACATTGTCGGCTTTTGAAACCAGGCTGCTAAACCAGCGGCATTGAGTCGAATACACCTGGCTTTCTCTTATCAGTTTTTTAAGAAACAGCTGTTCGCCCCCCTTACACCAAAGCTCTGCTTCCAGTCCGCCAAAATTCAGGGTAGGCGACTTGGCTTCTGCTTTTTGTTCACCGCGACTACGCGCAAGGTTATTGAGTTTACGTTGGCTACCTTTAAGTGCTTCATCGAGCGAGGCATGGAAGGGTGGGTTGCATACGCTGACGTCAAAGAACTCTCCCGCTTGAATGATCCCTTCAAAGATATGGTTTTTATCGTGCTGAGTGCGCAGCGTGAAGCGATCTTTGAGTGTGGGGTTGTGGGTGATAATCGCGGCGACGTTCTCAAGCGACTGAGGATTAATGTCACTACCGACACACTGCCAGCCGTAAATTTGGCAGGCCAGTAGCGGGTAGATCCCATTGGCTCCCGTCCCTATATCGAGCAGCTTGATGTTGGGCTGTTCACGCCCAAGCCCAATTAAGTCAGCCATGTAATGGATATAGTCGGCTCTGCCGGGGATGGGAGGGCAAAGCGCGCCTTCTGGAATATCCCAATCGATAATGTTGTAGTGCCGGTTTAATAACGCGGCGTTGAGCGTTTTTACTGCCAATGGATCTGCGAAATCGATGGAAAGGTCGCCATAAGCGTTCGGTTTCACATAGGGGGCGAGATCTGGGTGGCTTTTTACCAGAGCAGGGTAGTCATAGCCTTGGTTGTGTTGATTCTTCGGGTGCAGGCCTTTGCGAACAGGCTTTTTCGTTTTTTTACTGTGATGGAGAGTGTTCACTGTCATAGGCCTAAGTCTTAGCGTTCAAGAGTCGAGTGGGTCTGGACAACCGATGTTGTCATGAATTCGCCCGCCTGCCGAATGCCGGTTTCTAATCGGACTCAATCGCGCCAGGTGCTCACCGCCTGTTCGATGGCCTCGGGTGAGACCTGGACCGCTCCCCGGAAGGGGTTATCCTGAATGGCAATCAGCCATAGGGCGACGACCGCAGCGAGGCTGAAGACGACAATCGCGTGCCGGTTCGAAGACGCCCGATCGAGGAATCCCATGCCCATCACAAATTGCGTCAGGAAGCCGAGCAGGAACAAGGCACTCCACGAGAATTTCTGGTAATGATTGGCCACAACGGCGATGCGATCTGTCCGCGCGTCGACAATATCTTGTGCCAGCGCCAGCATCTGACCATGGGCCGTGGCCGAGTAGCCCTCATCATTCGCGGCGTCTCGAACGGCGCGCAACAGTTCTAGCAGCGCTTTTTCCGTCCTGCTGCTGCCGCTTTCCTGAAGCAGGCGCGGCCATTCGTCTTCCACCACCGAGTCAGCGTAGTCGAGAATTGCCGCGCGGATCCTTCCTTCGCTGTCTATTGTCGTTTCACTGGCGACGCCGAGGCCGAAGATCGCCGCACTTTCGGTTTGCACGGCTTGGGACGCTCGATCTTTCCGGGCCATGGTGTCAGCGAGCAGGAAGGACGCGAACAGCGCAAACAAGGTCGAAACGGCCACGAAGGTCGGCAAGCCTAGAGCGCTACCCTTGAGGCGAGTGCTGAGTGAAGAATGAAACTGGAGCCAGTGGATCAAAGCTCCGGAAGCTAGAAATAGAATCAGCAGGAACAGCAGGATCAACAGGGGGTGGAACTCGAACCAGAGGCGGATCATCGCAATGCGTCGACTGAGGTGCGGTACGGCTCAAGTCTTGCCGTTGGCCGGCCCAGCCGTAAGAAATCTCGGCTTGTCTTCCCAGAGATAGGCGTTGGCAACAGGAAAAGCGGGCGCATCGTTCACCTCGGTTCTTGCGTTCTTATACGACTATTATTGGCTACCGCATAACATCGGCAGGGCAATCGAGGACACCAACTGCAAGATACGAGCTACGTATAGCACACTCATGTACCCGGCAAAAGCACGAACATAGACACCCTGAGTTTGAGAGCGCTCTATCAAGTCTATTGATGTCGCCGGTGTCAGCTTGGGATAACTAGGTGTCACTGTGGCCCCACAATGGGCTCGAGCCGACGCCCTAATGGCCGCGGCTCAGCCCTAGCGTTAAGAGGCAAAGACTGTGGAAATCCTTCCTCTGGCTGATAAGAAGGAGTTCATCGCCGAGTTAGCGGAGCTTCACCACGCAGAGTGGCAGCATCTTAATCCGTCGCTTACTCTGGAAGGGCGAGCCGAAGCAATCGCTAAAGCTGCGGGGCGAGGGGGTATTCCTTCAATCTTTATTGCCACGTCAGGGAGTCAGCTTATTGGTTCAGCTGCGCTAGTACAGAACGATATGGACACTAAGCTGGATTTATCCCCTTGGTTGGCAGCTGTTTATGTAAAAGAGGGCTTCCGGCATCAAGGAATAGCAACCAAATTGATTGCTCGGTGCGAAGATGAGGCAGTCCGCTCAAATGCTAATGTCTGGTATCTCTACACCGAGTTCGCCTCGAAACTTTATGAAAACCTTGGCTGGTGTCATTTGGAGCGATGCGAATATAGGGGCGAGACGGTTGATGTCATGTGGAAGCAGATCGCCTCTTAACCATGTGGTAAACGGGGCGCCAACTACGCTGCGCTCCGTTTCCGCCCATTACTACTGGCGTTAGAGCTAGATGAAGCCTGCTTCGGGAGGGGGAATGACGGTAAAACGTATAGTATTGAACATTGCAGCGTCCAACCCTGAAGACGCGGAGAAGTTTTATTCTGCCGTTTTCGGACTAGACGTGGTAATGGATCATGGGTGGTTAAGAACCTATAGCTCAGGCGAGAAAATGACCACGCAGTTAAGCGTGGCTTCGCAGGGCGGATCTGGTACCCCGGTTCCTGATGTGTCTATAGAAGTTGACAGCCTTGAAGCAGTTTTGGAGACAGTGAAGAACCACAATATTGAGGTTGAGTACGGGCCAGTAAGCGAGCCTTGGGGCGTTCGCAGATTCTATATCCGTGATCCTTTTGGGAAGCTCATCAATGTATTACAGCATGAGTGATTTTCGGGCAGGCTCTAACAATACCAAGCACAGCGGCGGCTTTTTCGTTGCGGCTTCGCTTCCACTATAAAGCCGCGCATTTGGTGGCATCGACGTTAAGCTGAGCTATCAAAACTCCTGAAATTCGTCGCCAAAACAGGCATGTAGCTCGACAAAGTCGTTATAGGTCTTTTTAACCAAGGGCTGCAGCGTCCGGTTCTCCGCTGACGCTCCAAACTGGTGACTGAGCAAAAACGTCAGGCCTGTAGAGGAGTCATTACGCATGTTCACTACTGAGTTCTTGTTCACATCGTTGGTTGTTGTGCTTATCCCTGGTACGGGAGTCATCTTTACTGTCTCTACTGGATTAATGTACGGGCGTAAGTCGAGTTTCTTCGCCTCTCTTGGTTGCACACTTGGCATTGTTCCTCACCTTCTGGCCACTATTCTGGGGCTCGCCGTCATCATGCATACGAGCGCGATAGCCTTCCAGATACTCAAGTATGCGGGCGTGGTGTATCTCCTTTACCTTGCCGTCGCTACTTGGCGTGACCGTAGTGCTTTCTCCGTTCAAGAGGTGAGGCGCAAAAGTGACGTCATGTCGCTGATGATCAAGGCATTTTTGCTGAATATCCTTAATCCCAAGCTGACCATCTTTTTCTTGGCCTTCTTGCCGCAGTTTGTTGCAACTGATGCTCAGTCACCAACAGGGCAGTTGCTCGGCTTAAGCGCCATTTTTATGGTGATGACCTTTGCTGTCTTCATGATCTATGGCCAACTCGCCCATACGTTCCGAGCAGTAGTCATTGAGTCGCCTAAGGTTCAGAGCTGGCTGCGTCGAAGCTTCGCCGCGGCTTTCGCAGGCCTTGGCACACAGCTTGCGCTGACGGAGAGGTGAGCCTTGACGATTGCTTGTACCTGTAGACCAGTAGTGTCACTCAGGAGGTCAAATCACATGCAGGTCGAAGACGCTACTTGGCAGGCGTTAAGTGATGAGGTGATATCTCAATCCTTTTCTGGTTCGCCCGGAACCAGGGAGGCGATCCGCAGTGATCTGGCGGCAGACGTTGGTCGTGACCCTGAGGCGCATGGTGTGTCTACCCCTTTTCTGAATCACAAGGGGGTTCACTCCTTGCAGGCTTATCGAGTATCCCACTGGCACTGGCTATGGGCAAAAGGGCGATGAGTGAGCTAATTGTTTGGACCTATGACTGGGTGCCGGAAGGCCCCCGTGGTTTTGTGCGCGACATACGGCTGAGGTGGGCGTGCGAGGAAGCTGGGCTTGACTATACCGTGCGTACCGTTCCTTTCAAGGATCGCGGTCCTGATCATTTGGCACGTCAACCATTCGGTCAAGTCCCATTCCTGAGCGATGGTGAGGTTGAGATATTCGAAAGTGGTGCGGGGCTGCTACATCTCGCCCGAAAAAGCGAAAAGCTGCTACCGCGCGATCCCGTTGGGGAAGCTCAAACGCTGCAATGGACAATCAGTGCGCTTAATTCGATCGAGATGGTGACAGTTCCCTGGTGGTTTCTAGAAGTGTCCGGTGCAAAAGAGAATCAGCTTACCGGCTGGATGGAAAGTCGCCTCGATCACATTGAGAGCATTCTGAAAAACAGGGAATGGCTTGTGGCCGACCGCTTTACTGTCGCAGATCTGCTGCTGGCCGATGTCCTGCGTGTTGAGAAAATTCGCTCTTTCGGAAATCGGCCGGTGACGGAACGTTATGTGGCACGGATCACAGGGCGCCCTGCATTTAAAAAGGCCCTTGCAGATCAACTCGTGCATTTCGCGAAGGCGGACTGATTGCCAATGGCTGAACGCTACGGATCCATATGCGAATCGCTAAAATTGGCAAACTGTATAATTACCCGCATAACAAGCCACTCAAAAATAGCGCCTTACATTTCGTTTCAGGCGCTCAGTAAATGGCCGATGCAGTTCTCTGCAGCGGTGAGGCTTTCAGCCTTGTGACTGTCGTTCAAAGCTAGGCCTTCGGCGTGGACGAACTCGACATCCGTAATGCCTATGAATCCCAGAATTTCGCGAAGGAAGCGGGTTTGGGAGTGATCCTCGCCGTAGATCCCGCCACGGCTGATGAAGACGTAGGCTTTCTTGCCGGTAATCAGCCCTTCGGGGCCGTTTTCTGTGTAGCGGAATGTGACGCCAGCGCGTGCGATGTGGTCGAAATAGGCATGTAGCACGGACGGCACATTGAAGTTGTACATTGGCACGCCAAGCACGATTACATCGGCATTTTTCACCTCTTCAATTAACGCATCCGAGTAGGCAACGACTTGGTGTTGTTCTTCGGTCATTTCATCCGGACTGGTAATGAATGCCTGGAAACTGTCCAGGGTGAGGTGTGGAACCGGGTCTTTGGTCAGGTCGCGGGTGACGACCTGGCCGTCCGGGTTTTTCGTCAGCCATTCGTCGGTGAAACGAGTGGCGAGGGCGGATGACTGCCCATGGTTATTAAAGATGCTGCTCTGGATTTTCAGTAAGGTGCTCATGGTGTAATCCCCAATAAGATGATGTTCGATAGGTGTTATTTGAGCATTGAATAGTTAGATATAAAAATGTAAAAAATTACTTAAACCCATCGAATGGTTTGATATATGGCGTCCGACCCGATCTCTACCCCGCACATCAGCTTGGAGCAATGGCGCAGTCTGGTTGCTGTTGTTGACGCTGGCGGCTACGTGCAGGCCGCCGAAGCACTGCACAAGAGCCAGTCGTCGATTACCTATGCGGTACAAAGGCTGGAGCATGTACTGGATGTAAAAGTGTTCTCCATGCAGGGACGAAAAGCCGTGCTCACACCCGTTGGGCAGATGCTGTACCAGCGAGCGCGCCAGTTGTTGGAAGATTCCCTGGGAATGGAGCGGGCGGCGGGCAGAGCATCCGCTGGCTGGGAGAGCGAGATTGCGATAGCGGTGGAGGTGCTGTTCCCGACTTGGTTAACGCTGGGTTGCCTTGATGAATTCGGTGATATCAGTCCCCAGACCCGGATCAGTCTGTACGAAACCGTTATTGACGGTGGCGCGGAGCTATTGCTGCAGGGCAAGGTGGACTTGGCGATCTTACCCCGGATACCGCCGGGGTATAGCGGTGAGGTCCTATTGCGAGGGGCAACCATTGTCCCGGTTGCACACCCTGATCACCCTCTGCATCAGCTTGGTCGTGAGCTGTCAGTACGTGACCTGCGTACACAGCGGCATATTGTCGTGCGAGATACCTCCGTCAGACGCAGCGACAAAACCCACACGGTGGATGTGTCCAAACGATGGACGGTTACCAACATGGCGACGTTGATCGGTGCGGTTTCCCGCGGGTATGGCTTTGCCTGGCTGGCCACGGACAAAATACGTCCCGAGCTGGATGCGGGTGTTCTCAGGCCTTTGCCATTGCGTGGTGGCGAGCGGCTGGCCGATTTTTACCTGATTTTTGCGGACGTCGAGGCCATCGGCCCCGGTGTCGAGCGCCTGGCACAGGTCTTCAGGGATAGGTGCGAAGGCTCAAGGGGTATCGGACCAGCCATCATGGAGTGATTGCTGCCATGGCCGCCCAGAGGTCGGGTTCAGGTCAACTTAGGCAGCGGTACAGTCATTTTCCCAGTTCAATTCGTAGATCGCAGGGTGATGTCAAACAACGCTGAGCATAAAAATCCAAGGCAGTAGGGCCGTTAACGGTCTGTCTGACGGGTGGCGTTACGCATATTTAGAGTTTTAAAGGGAGGAATCATGATCTCTTTTGGAAGGGTGGTCATTCTTGTCAAAGACTATGAGGATGCGCTGAGTTTTTATGTTGATAAGCTTGGCCTAGAACTATCGACGGATGTTGAGGCTGGGGAGCGTCGCTTCGTCCATGTGACCTTTCCAAACCAACAAGATGCAGGTCTCTGGCTCTTGAAAGCGGAAACGGAAAGAGATGTAGCTGCTGTTGGTCAACAGGCGGGCGATCAGCCTATCGGAGTCCTCTATAGTGATAGCTTTTACGATGAGTTTGCTCGACTCCAAGCAGCAGGTGTTCGGTTCTCGGAGGAACCGGTAACGGCTGAGGGAACAATATCTGTTCATTTCTCAGACTTATATGGAAACAAGTTAGTGCTTGTTCAGATAGAAAATGCATAACCAGTGCAATCGCGGCGGTGCACTTTAGGTGTCCAGAATCGAGCTTTAGCCAAAGGTAGAGCGGAGTTAATGCCCTTGGACAACTCCGGGGTTAGCCAAAAATTTGGGTGGTTGAACGATAGATACGGCGTATCTTGGCAGCTCAATCTGTTCTAGCCTTAATATGGGAATAATACTTATTGGCGGAATAGCAGAGTGCCGAAAAAACGCTTACCCAACAAACAATAAGACTCAAGGAGGGTCGCTAATGCGCAGGCTAATCGCTGGTGCCATGCTGTTACTACTGCTGCCCAATATTGCATTTGCTCAGCAGCTATGGGGGCCGACTAATGCAGGGATGACGGTAAAAGAAGTATTGCGCGATGTGGATGACGCCTACCGCATTGAGGATGGCGGCCGCTTGGCCACCACGGCGGTTGAAGAAGTGCGCAAGGATGACGTGGAGCTCGCGGGCGAGTCATTTACCCAGCAGTTTTACTTTATGAATGGCCAGCTTACCCAAGTCACCTTCAAACTGGACGACGCGCGGGATTTCGATACCAATATGGAGCTGGTGGATGCGCTAACGGAAGATCTGCGCGAGCAATTTGGTGAAGAGGTCGATTCCGAAACCACCAAGGCAGGCATCATGCGAAAAGCCAACGTGAGCTGGATTGAGGGTAGCCGCAAGATTGGAGTTTTTCTGATGTCCATGGGGCAGGATGATTCCTTGCTTAAGGTGAACTACCAGGCTTATTTTGGCGATTAAAAGTGAGCAGGGGATCGCATTGATGCGTGCTTTATATATGACGCTTTACATAATACAGGCAGGTTGGCTGTAAGGCGGCGCATCCATTCAGGCCTAGCGGTGGCCTAAATGGATGCGTTGATGAGGGTGTTAATTTGTCGTTTGGCTGCTCAGTTCGGCGTTTGCCTGCGTTTGCATAATAGGCTCGCTCTCAACTTGATGATCTACTTCACTAGGCAGGTCAGGCGATAGCTGCTGGGGGGTGTGCAGCTGGCGTCTTAGATAGCTGGAGTACAGGCGTTTGTTATAAAGCGCCCAGCAGTGGAATGTTAGGAAGGTGACAATAAAACCCACCAACACCACCTTGATCATGATGGACTCATATA